>OLOZ01000138.1_pt1 | contig 81384 bp, 70 predicted proteins | sample 1673021 | NCBI WGS metagenome assembly OLOZ01 (sample SAMEA3136747, study PRJEB25190) | human gut metagenome | biome: human gut; feature: human-associated habitat; material: faeces | place: Austria | collected 2013 | reverse complement strand
TTCCAGCTTTTTAGCACTACATTATCTTTGTCTCTTCCAGCTTTTTAGCACTACATTATCTTTGTCTCTTCCAGCTTTTTAGCACTACATTATCTTTGTCTCTTCCATCTTTTCAGCACTACATTATCTTTGTCTCTTCCAGCTTTTCAGTGAATGCATCATTCATCTTTATAATTGGTCTTCGTAAAACCAAACCTACAAATAAAGAAATCACAAGGAATATTCCAAGCTTTCCAAGTTCAATCCAATATGTCATTTCGTACATACCGCCAACTGCTTCTCTTAAAGCTGTCATGCTGTATGTAAATGGAAGTAGTGGATATACTGCCCTGAAAAATCCCGGTGCCACTTCAATTGGGAAGGTGCCGCCTGCGCCAGCTACCTGAACAACAAGTAAAATAACGCTTATGGCTTTTCCTATATCCCCAAAAGATACTGTTAATGTGTAAATAATATTTACATAAACAATACTTGAAAACCAGCACGCAAATACAAATAAAAATGGATGTTCGCACTGTATTCCTAAATAATACAAATCGCCTAAAGCAATTAATGTGCTTTGCATCAAGCCAACAATTAAGAAAATAATGTATCTTCCACAGTATGCCTGATAATTCTGTAAGTTTCTAAGAGATTTTTTCATTTTTTCAGAAATATTTACTTTTAACATTGCTACCAATACAATTCCGCCTATCCATATTGATAAGGTTGAGTAAAATGGTGCCATTGAAGAACCATAGTTATCTATTGGATACAACTTGGTTGTTTTTAACTGTACAGGTGTTGCCAAAAATGAAGTTAAATCTTCTTTGTTACCCATGATTAGTGATTTCAAATCTGAATTGTCGCCATCTTTTGCATTTTTCAACTTGCCTGTTGTTTTTCTGATTTTCTTTGCTGCTTTTGATAAAAGTTTACCTGAGTCTGACAATGTTTTCTTTATCTGTGATAAATCTGAATCAACAGAATCTGATAACTTATAAATTCCTTTTGCGCTGTTATCAATTTTTGTTAAAAGACCTGAAATGTCATTTTCAACATTACCTGCTGAATCTGAAATTTTCTTTAAAGCCTCTTCCACGTCTTTTGAGTAATCTGTTTTTACTGATGATACAGATGTTTTACTTTTATCAACTAATTTCAAAATATCTGCTTTGTCCTTGTTTAACTGACTTTTCCCTGTAGTAAGATTTTTTTCAGCTTCACCTAATTTGTCATTTAATTTCTCCTGTGTTTCTAATGATGCATCTATTTTTGAAATTAAAGACTGAGTGTACTTACTTAACTCAGGGTGACGACTTTCAATTGATTCTAATGAAGACTTCAACTTGGAGTAGTCGCTAATCATTGAATTAACTTTTGATGATGTCTTGTTAAGTGTGGTCTTAACGTCTATAGTATTCTGACTTTGACTGCTTAGTGCATCTTCAATAACATCACCCATTTCTCCGTAAAATTTCTTTCCTGAAGAAAGTGCGCTGTTAATGGCATCTGTTGTAGCAGTTAGTGTGTCTTTAATGCCACTAAACTGTTTTTTAATTCCGCTAAATTCTTTTTCGCTACTTTTTGTGTTGCTTTTTGTATCCTTAAAAAAGTCTGTAGTTGTGCTTAACATGCTTTGTGAAGCATCTGCCATGTTGCCAAAAGTTTCCAGCGTGCTTTGTGTAGCTTCAAGATCATCTGCGATTTTATCCAGATTGTTCCACAAATTATTAACAATATCGTCTGCATCTCCTGCCTGCGCAAGATTTGATACACTTTGAAGAGCTGTTAAGGCTGTATCAGATACTGTCTCAATAAATACCTGATTTACCTGCTTTTGAATTGCCGAAGCACCCTTGTCAGTAACCTTAGGTGCAATGGCATTTTCTTTAGCATTTGAATAATATATAATGTTAGGCTTCTTTACATTTTTTGAAAAAATGCTCATCATTCGGTTACTAAAATTCTCAGGTATTACAATTGCTGCATAATATTTTCCGGATTTCACACCGTCAACCGCTTTTTTCTTTGACGTAAAAACCCAATCCATTTGAGTGTTTTCTCTTAATGCTGACAAAACCTGATTACCCACATTTAGTTTAATAGGAATCAAAGTTCCCTCATAACCGTCATCTACACTTGCCACAGCCACCTTAAGATTTCCAGTGTTGCTGTATGGATCCCAACTTCCTGCAATGTTAAACCATGCGTACAGGCAAGGTACAATCGTAATACCCATGATTACAATAAGGGCTATTACGTTTTTATGGATGCGAATGACATCTTTTTTGAAAATTCTTAAAATATTCTTCATGTGTCCTTCTCCTCCTTTAATACTTTTACAAAATCTTCTGAAGTGAATCCACTTACCTTAATTTGCTTTTGTATTTTGTTGTGAATATATTCCACGCAAATCAAGTAAACCGCAAGAATTATTATTGATAAAATCCACAATATTAAAAATACCAATTTGGATTCTAAACTAAACATTAATATTAAAAATACTAAAGGAATTATAATTATATTAATAAATCCGATTTTAATTTTCTTCTGATAATTCTTTTCAAACTTAGCAGACTTTTCCAGGAATTGCTTTCTTCCATATTCATCCTGCAAAATTGCTCTCGCTATCATTTGAAGTTGTTTGTTTTTATTTGTAGCTGTTGCAGTTTCACATAACATCAAATCTGTTTTTGCCAACTCTTTATCAAACATATTGTTCAAATTAAGAATTAACGGTCTGATTACCAAGCCTACAAACAAAGCTAAAATTATAAACACAACCAACGCTATCATGTTTTCCAAATAAATATGACCGTAATAGCCTGCCACACACTCACGCATAGCATTAATGCCGTATGTAAATGGCATTAACGGATGTAGCTTTTGGAAAAATTCCGGCATCATTTCAATAGGATATGTTCCTGACGAACCTGGTATCTGCAAAATAACAAGTAATACCGCAACCGCTTTTCCTATGTGTTTAAATGTTATTGCCAGTGAAAAAATAATATTTACATAAACGAATGATAAAAACATACCTGTTAAAATAAATACAAAAGGATGTACGCACTGTGTTCTAAGTATTACTAAATCTCCAACGCACACTATGAATCCCTGCACAACGGCTGTGCACACATACAAAAGCCATCTTCCGAAATAGCCCTGTGTTGCTGAGAATTTTTCTTTTATTCCTTCTCTGTCAACTTCCTGTTTTAAAATAGAAACTAAAATCAAACCACCTACCCACAAAGCAAGGTTTGTGTAAAATGGTGTCATGCCAGAGCCATAATTTTTTACTTCATATAGCACTTCTGATTCCATATCAACAGGTGATGCCATAAAATCTGATATTTTTTCAGTGTCAATTCCCTTTAATGAAATTAACTCTTCGTATGTTCCCGTACTACTAATTGCCTGAAGGTCTGTTACAATTCCTTCTAACTTTTCATCAACTTTTGCTAATGTTTCTTTTGCATTATCCATTGTTGTTGAAATGTTGTTGAGACTTTTACCAAACTGTTTTAATATTTTCTTTGCTTCTTTGACTATTGGTTTTATCCCTTTCAGAGTTGAGCTTAAATTGCCGTTAATGGTAACCATGCCATCCAAAGATGCGTATACATTAGGCAATGTTTTCTTCTGAAAATCACTTTGGTAACCATCTAAGGATTTCTTACCATTTTTAGCTACTGAACCAATTTGTTCTCTTGTGGATTTTGACTTAGCTATAGTCTTATCAAGCGTAGAATTACCGCTGTTTAGGGATGATTGTATTTTTCCTAAAGCTGTATCTACGTCATTAATTTCACTAATCTGCTTTTCGATTTTTGTTGTGGCACTGTCATTTCCAAGCTTACGGTTTAACTGTGCAAGCTCCTCTAATATTTTTGAATTTCTTTTAACCAAAGAATTAACCTGGTCAATTCCTACCTCCAACTCTTCTTTTGCACTTGTACCTTTGTTTTCAAAATTTGTTAATTTTGTGGAAGTTGCTATTGCAATATCATTAAAATCACTCTCTATATTCTGTAGTTTATTTGAAAATGTGCCGTTAAAAGTTCTTAGCTTTTCTCTTGAATTTGTAATTTGTGAAGATACACCTGCAACAGAATCTGCTGTAGAATCAGCCACCTTATTAACTTCATTTAAAATATCGATTGTATCATCAATTATTTTTTCCGAACTCTTTGATGTTTTCTTAAAATTCTTAAGAACTTTATTATATTCTTCAATATTTTTATGAACTAAAGAAATGTCATTAATGATTGTTTCGTTTGTATCATCAACATCACCCTTTATCTTTTTCGCCGCCTCACTTACCATTTTTGATATTGCTTCTGAAGCTGTTGACGAAAAAGTGTCATTTATCTGTTGCTGTATTGTTGTAGCGCCTGAATCTGTAATCTTTGGTGCAATTGCATTTTTCTTTTCATTTAGATAATAATCCAGCTCCGGCTGTTTAAGCTTGCCGGACAAAATACTAAGTAGGGATTCACTGAAATCTTTCGGAATTACTATTGCCGCATAATATTTTCCGGATTTCACCCCTTCCTTTGCCTGACTTTCACTTACAAAAGTCCAACCCAGCTTGTCATTTTTCTTTAGACTCTCTACAATATTTTCTCCCGCATTCATTGACAGAAGCTCTGTTTCTTTTCCCACATCACAATTTGCTATTGCAACTTTTACGCCCTGAGTATTTGCATAGGGATCTATGTTAGCTGCAATATTGAACCAGGCATATAATGAAGGAAGAAGACTTACTCCCACCATAATAAGAGCCGCTGCTCTGTTGCTAAACGCCCTGCGAAAATCTCTTTTAAAAATCTTTAAAACTGTTCTCATTCAACTCTCCTATTTGCCACTTTTTACTATTTTCATAATAAAATACCATAACATAATCATAGGTAAAAAACTACGTCATATTGCACAAAAAAAGGTAATTATTTTTATTTCAATAATTACCTTTTTTCCCTACATATATATATTTACTTTCTTATAATTTTTGACCATTCACTGTAGTATTTTTTCCCACCTATTTCAACATAAGATTTTATTTTCAGAAAATACTTTCCTTTTTTTATCTTTTTAATAAGCTTACTTTTCTGTTTGCCATTTACTTTTATTGTTTTTACATTCTTCTTGAACTTTTTATCTTTGCTAATCTTTATTACATAACCGGTAACATTTTTCTGTTTCTTCCAACTAATTTTTATACTGGATTTTTTCCTTGTAGCTTTAAAACCTGTTACTTTTTTAGGTCTTTTAGTTACCTTTAAACCAATTTGAACATTATAGAAATCAGCATAGTAATATGTTGTTCCCACTGGTATTTTGTTTGCATAAGCTTTGCTAAATGTAACAGTTATGATTTTTCCTTTCTGAACTATTTTATAATCTTTTGTATTAATGATTTTTCCATTGTTCAAAATATTTTTGAACAGATTCATATCAACGTTTGTCCCTAAAACTGTTGTATCAATTTGGGCTACAATTTCACCATTTTTTTCAGGCTTACTAAAATCAAAATACAAGTCCTTTATTTGCGTTTTGTTATTTACCACATATAATCTTGTTGGCACAACAACCTTTTCAAAAACAATATCAAAATTATAAGCTCCATCTTTTAATAACTTCAGATACTTTTCTTTCAATGAAACCTTAACTATTTCATTTTTTTCATTTTCTGATGTTATATCATAATTCTCTTTGTTTAAGCTTTTTCCATCTAATAGGATATCTTCAAATTCATTATAATTAACAAGATTTCTATCTTTAGTTAAGAAATCCTCTCCTATTTCAATGGTTGCATCACCTTGTCCTTCCCAAATTGAAAATAGCAAGTATGCATCTTTAAAATTTACTTTTGTTTCACTTGCCCCTACATTGTTTGCAAATGAAAACAACACTGTCGCCATTAGTAAAGCTCCTACAATTTTACATATTTTGTGTTTCATAAAATTACCTCCTAACAAAAAAGTCCTCTTGCGAAGCATGTAAGAGAACTTTATATTTATTTTTTGTTTTTTCTTTTAGTTTCTTCATACTATATTTTTACTATATACCGTAAACTGACTTTATGCAACATTTTTTATATTTTTTTAATTTATTCAAACTTTTTAAAATTATTTTTAAAAATCACACACGATTTTATGTAAGTTATTTTCTCCCCCAAGCTTGACAAAGAGCAAAAAAAAGCAATAGTACCTCATTACAAATACTACTGCTCTTTTTCTTATTTATTTTCCACTTGTAGCCTTCAGTCGAACCATTGCTCTTGCAAGAGATGCTCTTGAATGATGATATTCACGCATACTTTGCTTTTGTCGCAATTGTTCTTCGGCTCTTTCTTTTGCCTCTAAAGCTCTGGCTTTGTCGATTTCCTCAGGCAACTCTGCTGTTTCTACTAAAACAGTTACTCGGTTGTTGATTATCTGGGCAAAGCCTGTACCTACAACTACTGTTGTATATTTGTCTGCGCCCTCAGGTTTGAATTTCAATTCGCCGTTTTCTACTGCATTGACCATATTTTCATGGTGGGCAAGAATTTCTTCCTGTCCATCTGCAACAGGTACTATAATTGAAATGCATCTTCCTGAAAAGAAAACCTTCTTAGCAGACACTATTCTTAGATAAAATGTATTAGTCGCCATATATTACTCCAATCCTTGCAATACATGATTTTATTCATTCATCTTGCTTGCTTTTTTAATAACATCGTCAATTGTTCCTACATTAAAGAATGCATTTTCAGGATATTCATCCATTTCACCTGAAATAATAGCCTTGAAACCTTTTATAGTTTCGCTAAGTGGAACATATTCACCCTTTACACCTGTAAAGTTCTCAGCTACATGGAATGGCTGTGATAAGAATTTCTGAATTTTTCTTGCTCTGTATACAAGTGTCTTATCTTCTTCTGATAATTCTTCCATACCAAGAATTGCGATAATATCCTGTAATTCTTTGTACTTCTGAAGAATTTCCTGAACCTTACGTGCTACTTCATAATGTTCTTTACCAACAATGTCTTCCTCAAGGATACGTGATGATGATTCAAGAGGATCTACAGCAGGATAAATACCCTGTTCAACAATCTTTCTTGATAATACTGTTGTGGCATCCAAGTGAGCAAATGTTGTTGCAGGTGCCGGGTCAGTTAAGTCATCGGCTGGTACATATACAGCCTGAACTGATGTAATTGAACCGTTCTTTGTAGATGCGATTCTTTCCTGAAGTTCACCCATTTCATTTGCAAGTGTTGGCTGATAACCTACGGCTGATGGCATACGTCCTAAAAGGGCTGATACTTCAGAACCTGCCTGTGTAAATCTGAAAATATTATCAATGAATAACAATACGTTCTGATGTTCCACATCTCTGAAATATTCTGCCATTGTAAGTCCTGTTTCAGCAACACGCATACGTGCTCCAGGTGGCTCGTTCATCTGTCCAAACACTAGGGCTGTTTTTTCAAGAACACCTGATTCTTTCATTTCAGTCCATAAGTCATTACCTTCTCTTGATCTTTCACCTACACCTGTAAATATTGAATATCCACCATGCTCAGTTGCAACGTTGCTGATAAGTTCCTGAATTAATACAGTTTTACCAACGCCGGCACCACCGAACAAACCGATTTTACCACCTTTAGCGTATGGTGCTAAAAGGTCGATTACCTTAATACCTGTTTCCAATATTTCCTGGGCTGGGTTCTGCTGGTCAAAGCTTGGTGCTTCTCTATGGATTTCCCATTTGTCTGCATCATCTAATGCTTTGCCACCATCTATTGCTTCACCTAAAACGTTAAATAAACGTCCTAATGTTTCTTTTCCTACCGGAGTTTTTATACCACTTCCTGTAGCAACAACTTCCATGTCTCTTGAAAGTCCTTCACTTGACGCAAGCATAACGCAACGAACAACGTCGTTTCCAATATGCTGTGCAACTTCCATTACGCACTTTTTATCACCATTTTGTACTTCAAGTGCGTCTTTAATTGCGGGAAGTTCACCATTTTCAAATGCAACGTCTACAACAGGACCTAAAACCTGTACTATTTTACCTGTTTTCATTTGAACTGTTCCTCCATTACTTCTTATTTTTCTGTGACTTGGCTCCAGCGATTACCTCGGTAATTTCCTGAGTAATTGCTGCCTGTCTTGCGCGGTTGTAAAGCACGCTTAACTCCTGAAGCATGTCTTTTGCACTTTTTGTTGCCGCTTCCATTGCCATCATTCTTGCATTTTGTTCACAGGAATAACTTTCTACTAAAGCACCGAAAACAAAACCTTCAATGTAGGCAGGTACAATCTTGTTCATTACCTCTTCAGGTGATGGTCTGAATGTTACCTGTTCCAATGGAATGTCTGCAGGAATTTTCATCTGAAAATCTGTTTTATAAAGTGGTAACAACTGCTTTATTTCTGCTTCTTCCTTAATTGGATTAATCATTTTTGTATATATAATATGAATTTCATCTAACTCATTGTTTACATACAATTCCAACAATTCTTCTGTAATATTTCTAGCTCTGTTTAATGTTGGATTTTGTATTGTGTAATGAAATTGTTTATCTATGTGTACTCCTCTTTTTTCAAAATAATGTCGTCCAACTTCACCTAAAACAAACAATTTATTATCTTTGTGAGCTTTAATTTCTTCTTCCGCAATTTTTAAAATATTGTGGTTATAAGAACCTGCAAGACCTTTATCTGCGGTAATTACTATGTAACCTACCTTTGGGTCTTTTTTCTCATCTCTTGATTTTTCAAAATATTTGCTTTCAATGTCAGGTACATGTCTTAAAATTCTGCTCATCTGTGTCTGCAACTCATAGAAATAAGGCTCTGTATCCTGCAACATCTTTTTGGACTTTTTTAATTTTGATGAAGATATCATGTACATTGCATTTGTAATTTTCAATGTATCATTAATACTACTCATTCTTTCCTGAATTTCTTTTGCATTTGCCATATTATTCGCTCCTGCTTAATTTTAATTCTTTGTTTCCATAAATTCATGTGCTGCATCAATTATTGCCTTTGAAATTTCTTCTGTAAGAACTTTTTCAGTTTCAATCTTTTCTGTAATTTCACCATGTTTTAAATCTATATAATTTAAAACTTCTCTACAACAATCTCTTACTTCTTTAGTTGGAACTTCATCGAATATTCCGTTATTTGCCATTGTAAGAATCATAACCTGTTCATGTAATGAATATGGATGGCATAACTTCTGTTTTAAAAGTTCCATTAATGCTTTACCATGATTTAACTGTTTCTTTGTGTTGTCATCCAAGTCTGAAGAAAACTGTGTGAATACTTCCATTTCTCTGTACTGTGCAAGGTCAATTCTTACACTACCTGCTGCCTTCTTCATGGCTTTTGTCTGTGCTGCACCACCTACACGGGATACAGAAAGTCCAACGTTTACGGCTGGTCTCATACCTGAATTAAATAAGTTACTTTCAAGGAATATCTGACCGTCTGTAATTGAAATTACGTTTGTTGGAATGTATGCTGAAACGTCGCCTGCCTGTGTTTCAATAATAGGAAGGGCTGTAATTGAACCACCGCCTAATTCATCACTTAATTTGCTTGAACGTTCCAATAATCTTGAATGTAAATAGAATACGTCACCAGGATAAGCTTCACGTCCAGGTGATCTTTCTAATAATAATGAAATAGCTCTGTATGCTACGGCGTGTTTTGACAAATCATCATATACGATTAAAACATCTTTTCCCTGATGCATAAAGAATTCTGCCATGGATGTACCTGCGTATGGTGCAATGTACTGTAATGATGCTGCATCACTGGCTGTAGCTGACATTACTATTGAGTAATCCATTGCTTTATGTTCCTGCAAAGTTGATACAATCTTTGCAACTGTTGATGCTTTCTGTCCGATTGCAACGTAGATACAAATAACATCTTTACCTCTCTGGTTAATAATTGTATCAGTTGCTATAGATGTTTTACCTGTCTGTCTGTCACCGATAATTAATTCTCTTTGTCCACGTCCAATTGGGAACATTGAGTCAATTGACAAAATACCTGTTTCCATTGGTGTATCAACAGATTTTCTGTCTACGATACCGGGAGCATCCTGTTCAACTGGTAAATATCCTTCTTCTTCAATATTTCCTTTTCCGTCAATTGGTTCACCTAAAGCATTTACTACTCTTCCGATAAATCCTTTACCTACAGGAACTCCGGCTTTCTTCTTAGTTCTTACAACTTTTGTGCCTTCCTTAATACCTGTATCTCTACCAAATAAAATACATCCTATTTCATTTTGACGGATATCCTGAACCATACCTTTTGTACCATTTTCGAAAACTACGATTTCTCCATACATGGCATGTTCAATTCCGTAAATAGTGGCGATACCATCACCAACCCATATAACTTTTCCGGTTTCTCTATCGCTTTCTTTCCACTCAAAGTTTTCAATTTCGCTTTGTATAATGGAAATTATATTTTCTGCACTAATTGCACTCACTTGTTTCACCTCCCGGTTATCTTCTCCTGCAATTGTCTTAAACGTTCTTTATAACTTTTATCGTACTCATGGTTTCCAATTTTAAGTACATAGCCACCTAATAACGTGTCGTCAATTTCCTGTGTCAGAATAACCTTGTAATCTGCATATTTTTCTTTTAATATGTTGTCAGCTTCTTGTTTTTCTGCATCTGTAAATGATGAAGTACAAATCAGTTTTGCATGAATTATTTTATTCATCTGGTCGTAATATAAGTAATACTGTTCAAAAATGGCTTTCATGTCATCTGCCTGATTGTTCTTACACATTACCTGCAAAAATCTAATAAGCTTTTCTGAAATATTCTCACTTGAAAATACTTTTCCTATTATATTGACTTTAACTTCCTTTGGAATTGTAGGATTGTTAATTGTTTCCTGTAGAAGTGGTGTAAGAGAAAAAATATTCTCTACACTTTCAACTTCACTTCTATCCAAGTTTAAGCCATATAATACTTTCGCATTATTTACTGCTTGTATTGTCACTTCTATCACCTGTTTTTACGATTTTTTCTGCTGCTGCAATTGCTAATCTGGCAATATCTGCCTGAACAGCTTTTCTTGCATTTTCCTGCTCTCTTTCAATGTTGCCTCTGGCTCTTTCCATCATATCCTGAGTTTCCTGCTGTGTAGTTTCAATAGCCTTGGCTCTTTCTTTTTCAGAACGCTGTCTTGCTTCAACAATAATCTTATCGGCTTCATCTTTAGCTACTTCAAGCTTCTTTTCATAATCTGTTTTCAACTGATTTGCATCATCTGTAACTTTTTGTGCATTATCAATTTGATCTTTTATCATGTTTTCTCTGTCCTGTATAACTTTTAGCACAGGCTGAAAAAGAAATTTTCTAAATATAGCATAAAGAACTAAGATATTAACTATTGTCCAAACAATGTTCCATATATCTAATTTAAGCATACGCTTTTCCTACCTTTCTGCTTTTATTATTTTAAAAGAAGAATGATTAATAGGGCAATTACGAATCCGTAAATAGCTGTTGCTTCGGCAAGGGCACATCCTAAAAGAAGTGACTTACTGATTTTTCCTTCTGCTTCAGGCTGTCTTGCAATTGCATCACAAGCTGATGCTGTTGCTTTACCAATACCCATACCTGCTCCAATACCTGTTAATACTGCAATACCTGCTCCAATTGCTACTAATAATGATGTTGACATAATAATTTCTCCTTTACGTTTTCAAATTTGTTTTTATTTTTTTATTTTTACTCAGTTGCTTCTTTTATAAATAAGGATGTTAGGAATACAAAAACATATGCCTGAATCAATCCATCGAATATATCGAAGTAACAACTAAATACTGCCGGTAAGAATGCCGGAACTACAATTTTTAATAATTCCATGATTACAAATGAACCTAATACATTACCAAATAGTCGCATACAAAGTGAAAGTGGTTTAATAAATACCTCTAACACATTAATTGGTAAAACTATTGGCATAGGCTCTGCGAAGCTTTTCAGCCATCCTTTAGTTCCTTTTTGTCTTACTCCTGCCACCTCTATAAGGACTATACTCATGACTGCCAGTGCCACTGTAACATTCATATCCTTTGTTGGTGGTTTAAACCCTATTAAACCAATAAGGTTTGCAATTCCTATGTAAAGCACAACTGACATAAGATAAGGAATATATGCTGTTCCATGTTCTCCTATGGTGCCTTTAAAGAAATTGTACAGTCCCTGAACTGCTGTTTCCAAAACAATTTGTTTTCTGCCCGGGTTTTCTACTTTTAAATTTCTAACAAGTAGAACACATATGAGCAAAACCGCCAGCATGATTATCCAAGTTACTACTACTGATTCGTAAATTGGAATGCCGCCAAAAATTGGAATCGTGAAAACAACATCGCAATTCAGCTCTTCTAATAATCTGTTAACAATGTCATTCAACAGTTTCACTTCCTTTCATGACAACTTTTTAACTGCCACGTATTATAACTCTTTTGTTGGGAATATGTAAAATATATCTTTAATATATTTACTATATCATTTTAGTATGGTATTGTATAAAAAGTACATATAAATTTAGAATGATTATACATTTATGGTTATTTTATACATTAGTCAAAAAATTCCTAAAAAAATTTAATTTTACTTAATTTTTTTAGGTCGTCATTTAATTAGACACTCTTAAATACTTGTATAATATGGAATGGTTATATGGTTGTTTTCCATATTCTTATAATATATATTTGTATGATATCTTTATATGCTTTGAAATATTATAAGGTTACAATTTATTTTTCATTTAGATTTTCACTTGGGAGGTTAGACATGATTACTTTTGATTATTATAGAATTTTTTATTTTGTGGCAAAATACAAAAGCTTTACTAAAGCTGCGGAAGTTTTACAAAACAGCCAGCCTAACATAAGCAGGTGCATGGGGAACTTAGAGCAGGAACTTGAATGTAAATTGTTTATGCGCTCTAATCGTGGCATTATTTTAACGCCTGAAGGAAAGAAACTGTACAAACATGTTTCCATTGCCTACAAACACCTTACTTTAGGTGAAGAGGAGCTTCATCAGGACAAGACTTTTGAAAAGGGTATTATTACAATTGGTGTTAGTGAAAACGCTTTGCGACTTTTCCTGTTAGATAAACTTGAAATTTTTCACGAACAGTTTCCTAATATTAGAATTCGTATTTTTAATCACTCTACACCGGAAGCCATACGTGCCATGAGAGCAAACTTAATTGACTTGGCAGTTGTCACCACTCCAATGTCATTAAAAAAGCCTCTTGAGAAAATTCCTTTAAGTAAATGTAAGGAAATTCTTATTTGCGGTCCTAAGTACAGTTACCTTACAGACACAGCCAAAAGTCTTAAGGACTTAACAGAAATTCCTTTAATCAGTTTATCTGAAGGTACAGGAACTTATGATTTGTACAATAAGTTCTATATAGCTCACAGCGTACCTTTTACTCCTGATATGGAAGTTGCTACTACAGACCAGATTATTCCCATGATTACACATAATCTTGGCATTGGCTTTTATCCGGAAGATTTGGCAACAGAACTAATAGAAGATAAAAAAGTCTTTCCTATTAATATTGAAGAAAAACTTCCTATTAGAGAAGTCTGTTTGGTTAAAAATAAAAGTAGTGCTATGAGCACCTCGGTTCAGAAATTTTATAACTTCCTAAAAAATTCTGTTTCATAGAGAAAAAATTTCTTAGAACAAAGAATGGTCCCTGCCACATTTTACGCGTCAGGTGCATGCCCGTTTGAAACTATTTTTTATTACACAAAAAACGCAGTTTTGTAAAAATAATTACATTCCTGCGTCTTAAGAAAGGCTTCCTATACGATGCCTTTCTATATGTTCTTATAATATTTATATTTCTTTGTGCTGTATAGGTAGGACAACTGTAACTGTTGTGCCTTCGCCTAATGAACTTTTTATTTTCAGTTCATATTGATTCTCGTATATTAATTTAAGTCTGTCACGTATGTTATTAATTCCAATTCCTGTAAAATGTTCTGACTTTCTACTGCTCTTACCGTTTTCAAGTTCATTAACCTGTCTTTCATCCATTCCAACACCGTTGTCAATAATTTCTACAATAAGTTTTTCTGCTTTTTCTCTTACACATACAAAAATTTCTCCATTTTGTCCCTCAGGAAATCCATGGAAGAATGCATTCTCAATAAACGGCTGTAAAATCATTTTAGGAATCATTAACTGGTCCGGTTCGTTTATGCTTATAAAAAACTCTGTTTTGATTTTTTCGCCATATCGGATCTCGTTAATATACATGTAGTTTTTCAGATTTTCTATTTCTTCTTCAACGGAAATATATTCATCTGACTTGCTTATTGTACTTCTAAGCAACTTAATAAATGCATCAATTGCTTTTGTTGATTTTACAGTATCACCCTGCATAATCAACCATTTTATGCTGGTTAATGTATTGTAAATATAATGAGGGTTAATCTGCATTTGAAGAGCATGTATCTCAGCCTGTCGTTTTTGCTTCTGTATCTCAATTATGCTGTCAACATAATGGTTGATATCATGAAGCATTCTGTTATATGACTTTGCAAGCTCCTGAATTTCTCCATCCCCTGTCACTTCCGCATATTGATTAAAATCACCCTTTGCTACATAAGACATTTTTCTTCCAAGCTGTCTTAATGGCGACATGGTTCTTCTAATTAAAATATAAATTACTAAAAGAACTGCTCCTGTAATTATTGCAATGTACCAAATCAAAGTTGAAATATTATAAAGACTTTCAATGGCCTCATTTGCATCTACCGTAAAGCACAAACTGTAATCCACGTATGGAATTTTTTTACACAAAACCATATTAGTCTTTGCGTTTTTCTCCATTTTCTCAACAGTGATTTCTTTTTCAAGCATTTCGTTTGTTATCTTTTGTAGTTCTGTATCTGTTTCTCCTATTTGATATTTATCAGTAGATGAGACAATCATGCCATTGCTGTCAATTATGCTAATACTGTTGTATTGGTTTTCACCATATCTATAGAAGTTATCCAGCTCACTATCAGGTATTAAAATCACACCATAACCATACAACTTATTATTCATATCTCTTAATGCCTTTACTCCTAAAATTATGGAGTTTGACTTAGTTGCATAAGTAAAGCCTTCATCTACATAGCTGTAACATAACTTTCGGTTGTTTTTTCGTGCTTCATTAAAAACTTCATTTTGTTTAATTTCTTTCCAGTCTTTTGTAAGCACATCATTGTTATTTACAGAGATTTCTCCCTCTTTTGACACAAGCAGGACCGTTGTTCCGCTAAGCTTACTTTCGATTGCATTTTGAAAAGACTTCTGCATGTTATGCATTGCAACAAATTTATCTGCTAATGACGAATTCTTTCCTGAGTAATACATATTTATGTCATAACTTGTGGAAATATTGTCAAATGTTTTTTCAATACTGTCAAAATATTCTTCCAAATCTTCCTGTATTTTCTCAATGTTTTTTTCCTGTGAATCTCCATACACTTCACTGAAAAAGTCTTTTGAAAATTTATTTACAAGGAGAATATTAATCTGACTAATTAAAACAACACCGATAATAATTGCTGCCATTATTTTAATAATAAGGCTGCCTTTTCTCTCCTTTAAGCCTTTTTTTATACTGTCCCTTTTGTGGATTTTTTCCTTACCGCTTAGCACTTTCTTGTTCTGTATCTTTTTATTCCATGCCTTCTCACTGTGCATTTTTTCATCTTCTCTATTCATATTTTATTCCCTGAATATTTATAATATATTCTTTTTATACATATTGTAATAATTTTGTTTTTTATCTGAATCGTCTTCTGTACACACTTGGTGTGTACCCTGTGTTTTTCTTAAATACACGACAAAAATAACTATGATCTGAATATCCAACCATTGTACTTACGTCTGAAATAGGTATATCTTCCTTCTTCAAAATTTCACAGGATTTTTCAATTCTGATTTTGTTTAAATAACCACTGAAACCTTCCTTATTTTTGGAATTAAAATATGATGATAAATAGTTGTAATTATAATTAAACTCTTTTGCCAGAGAATCCAAATCCAATGGTTCCATGTAATGTTCCAAAATATGCTTTGTTATTTTGTTCATTACCCTGTCGGTACCTGTCATGTTTTCAGCAAAAGCCTTTTTTATTTCATCTAAAATTTCATCCAGCTTCTTTAAAAAATCAGTAACATAAATAGTCTCTTCTATTTCTTTAAAATACTTACGTCTCATAGGTTCAACATCAATGTCATATTCTTCTAGCATAATAATAATGTTGTAAATAAAGTTTTTAGCCTTATTCTTGATTTTCTCGCAATTGTCATGAGCCTTGGCACATTTTTCAATATAGCCACGCATTTTTCCTATTGCTGTATTGTATTCACCATTTCGCAAATCATAGGAGAAATCATTATAATCAAATTTGGGAATTTCTTTCTGGATTTCCTTAGAATATTCCATATTCAATATTGATTTATTGTCATAATAAAAGCCGCTGTTTATCTGACTTTCCACCTGTAAATAAATTTCTCTTACATCCTGTATATTTTCAAATCTTTTGCTTAAAACAAAAAATCCCTTAGGCTTAACATTTTTTACCCTTTCAGCAATCCTAGATAATTTTTCCAAAACACCGATTTCGTAAACAATATCATAATTAAAAACGTATATTAAATTTCTGTTATCAATAACTGTTCTACCAAATATGATTCCTGCTTCGTTCAGTGTTTTTCGGATTTCTTTTCTGATTTTTGCTACATAATCGTTATCATTTTCAAATGCATAATTTATGTCAACTGCAAACATCCTATATGTATTTAGTTTTGCAAATTCAGGGAAATCCTGTATGTTCATGGAATCTGAATAACCTGCTATGTACCACTCTAATGCATGATTCAAATTCAAATTGCTGTTACCTGACAAACTAAATCCCGGTATGCTGTCTGCTGCTCTCTTTAAAGCTTCCAGAAAAACCTCTCCTGTTAATGTAGGCTTTAAAATATAATCCATTGCCCCGTTTTTGAGAGTTTCCTTTACATAGCAAAAGTCATCAAAACCACTTAGAACAATAATCTTTATGTCTGGATATTTTTCATGAACTTCCTTTGTAAGTTCCACTCCGTCCATTACCGGCATTACAACATCCATTACAACTATATGTGGTTTTAATTCCTCAACCATAATAAGGGCTTCCTTACCGTTGGTGGCTTCACCAACGATAAGAAATCCCTCTTTATCCCAATTAACTAAATGTTTTATTCCCTGTCTCATAATGTACTCATCATCGACAATTAATACTTTACATAAGTCTGACATTTTTCACTCACCTTTTCTAACTTCTTTGCTTTGCAGGTGATATGTTGAATTTAAATTCGTGAACTTTTGACTTAGGAATTGTATATATTTCCTGAACTGGTGCGCCCCAACTGTCGTCACCACCAACTCCCATTTGCTGTCCTAAAACACGTACCCAGGTGTAGCTGCTTTGTGGAAGTTCTTCTATATGCATTGCGTTTTCAAGTTCTGCCGCACTGTATGGTAATACACTTCCCTCAATTGGTTTATCCACATAAGAGAATCTGATTCCTTCTTGTGTTTCATCTGTAATTTCCATATATCTTATGCCTGTTCTGTTACCACATTCCTGAGGTATTAAATAGGAAGACATATTGTCTGCTGCTGTAGTTTCATAAACTCCAAGCTTTGCACCTTTGTTTCTGTCCTGATAATTTTCTTCAGGTCCATTTCCAAAATATTTTACATTAACGAATTCTTTTGGTAATTTAAATTCCATACCATATAAAGGAATTGAAAATTCGTCCTCACCTTTTAACTTGAAATCTACGTCTATTGAGCCATCTCCATATACCAAATATGAAATTGTACAGCTCTTTCCTTCTATTGGAAGAACATAGTCATATGTTATTTTTATGCCCTCTTCCAACTCATCTTTTGCAAATCCTGTACACTTTGCAGTTTTTCCTGCTTTGTCCCATATAGCATATTGGAAATCTAAGCCACAACCTTTGTCATTGTCTGTATATGCTCTTACAAATGTTGGCTTAGGTGCCCTTGTAATGTATTCCTTATCTGAATATACAAGTGAAATAATTCCTGCTTCCTGCTTTGAGAACATGGCAAAGAAATCATTTCCTCTAACACCGATATTTACATCTCCATTAATAACTTCTAAATTGTTAATGGCTGTTTTTTCAGTGTTGCAGACACCCTCAAAAACATACTGTTCCTTAGCAATTTCAAAGCCTTTTTCAGCCCACTTTTCATCACCTTTTAGCTGTATAGACATATTATAAATATAATCTTCATTTCTTGTCAAACCTATAGTTTCAGGTATGTTTAGCTGAAAACGTTTTTTCTCTCCCGGTTCCACATCAAAAGAATATTCTTTCTTACAAATGCTTGTTTCCTTTTGGATTATTTCCAATACAAAAACATATTTGTTAGTATTTGTAAACAAATTCTGGTTATCTATTTCTATTTCATTCTCAAAAATGTTCATCTTGATATTCTGATATAAATATTTTACTTCCTGAACCTTTGGTGAAGGAGTTCTGTTTGCGTAAATTATTCCATCTGTACAGAAGCAGTAATCTGTTGCCCGTTCACCAAAATCTCCGCCGTACTTTAATACCTTCTTACCGTTTTCTTCTACTTCAATTGCCTGATCAATATAATCCCAAATGAAGCCTCCCTGGTACATATCATATTTGTCTTCCAAATCTGTGTACAAATGCATGCCACCACATGAATTTCCCATGGCATGTGTGTACTCGCAGTTAATGTATGGTTTCTTTGGATTGTTTTCCAAATATTCAACTACATCCTGAGGTTTTGCGTACATTCTGCTTTCCATATCAGTAATATGGTCAAACTCTCTATTCCAAACTACACCTTCATAATGTACTAATCTTGTATTATCTTTGGCATGTAAATATTTAGATGTTGCCTCTAAAACAGTTCCTGCATAAGACTCATTTCCTAAAGACCACATAAGTATTGCAGGATGATTTTTATCTCTTTCGTACATTGACTGTGTTCTGTCGAGAATGCACTCTTTCCATTCATCGTGACTTCCCGGAACATTCCATGACGGCTCAATTACACCCATTTTCTGCCATGAGCCATGGCTTTCTAAGTTAGTTTCATCAATTAAATAAATCCCGTATTCGTCGCAAAGTCTGTACCATAAACTCTGGTTTGGATAGTGTGAAGTTCTTACAGCATTAATGTTATTTCGTTTCATAAAATTAATGTCGTAAATCATTTCTTCCTTTGTAATAGCTCTGCCTTCAGTAGCGCTAAACTCATGTCTGTTTACACCTTTGAAAATAATACGCTTGCCGTTTAGACACATAACTTTGTTGATTATTTCAAACTTTCTAAAGCCGAATTTTGTAAATGCAACTTCTACTACTTCATTATTTTCATTGTATAAATAAACAATTACTTCATATAAATTTGGTTTTTCTCCGCTCCAAGGAGCAATGTTTTCAACTTTTGAGGATAATTCAAATTTGTCCGTTGTGTTACCCTCAAATAAAGTTTCTACTTCTCCATTTGGATTTTTTAAATCTATTTTATATTTATTACCTATAGCACCTGTTATAGTAATTTTTGTGTTTAAATCGCCTGTGTGATTTTTGTAATCATAATCAGATTTCAAATCAATGTCGTATACGTGACTTTTTGGAAGTCCCTGTAAATAAACATCTCTGAATATGCCTGAGAATCTCCAAAAATCCTGATCCTCAATCCAGCTTGCGCTACTTCTTTTGTATACTTCCACTGCAAGTTTATTGTTTTTTTCCTGTACAAAATCTGTTATGTCAAATTCTGATGGTGTAAAAGTATCCTCAGAATATCCCACAAACTCTCCGTTTACCCAAACATAAAAAGCCACTTCAACACCCTGGAATGAAAGAATAATATTTTTATCCAAAAGGCTGTTATCCAGGTCAAAATATTTTACATAACTTCCAACAGGATTATATTCTTCTGATACCTGAGGTGGACGCATTTCCTCTCTGCCATCCCAAGGATACATTGTATTAATATACTGACATCTGTCGTACCCCTGAAGCTGAATATGTCCCGGTACATTTATTTTGTCAAATTTTTCTGTGGAAAAATCCATTTTATAAAAGTCTGCCATTCGCTCTGCCGGCTTATTTGCGTAAGCAAAGTCCCACTGACCGTTCAATGACTGAAATAAACTGCTTTTATTATTCTTGTAGGCTTCTTCACTTTCATATACAAAGTGGTCAGAATGTGCATCCATTCTGTTTACACGAAAAACTTCCGGATTGCTTAGCCAGTTTAATTCCGGTTTTAATACTGATTTTTTCATTTTTACCTCCGCTCCATATTTTTATATTTATACTAATATGGATTACAGCTAAAATTTCTTTTAACCATAATCCATATTATTGTGTTTTTTATGTTCTTTTTTAACCTTTTACTGAGCCTGTCATTCCCTGTACAAAGTTCTTCTGCATTAAGAAGAAGATTAATGCTGTTGGGATTGTTGCGATTACAACTGCTACCATCATCATTCCATAATCAGGTGTGTATGATGAACCTAATGCTGAAAGAATAAGTGGTAATGTTTTCTTTTCAGGTGACTGTAAAGAAATTAATGGCCACATGTAGTTGTTCCAGCTTGTCATAAATGTAACAATAATAGCTGCTGCGTATGTTGATTTCATTGTTGGAATGAAAATCTTTGTGAAAATTCCAAATTCTCCAAGTCCGTCTAATCTTGCAGCCTCAACCAAATCTTTTGGAAATGTCTGAGTGTTCTGACGGAAGAAGAAAATTAAGAATGCCGTTGCTATGGCAATAATAATTACTGATCCCGGTGTATTAATTCCAATCCAGCTTAATATTGGAATTGTATTAAAATTACCAAATAACTGGAATAATGGAATCATTAATGCTGCAAAAGGAATCATCATTGAAACAAGAATAACACTAAATACTCTGTCTCTTGCTTTTGACTTGTATACTTCAAAAGCATATCCTGCTGCAGATGAAATAATCATTGCAAGTGTTGTTGTAACTACTGCGATTATAATTGAGTTCTTAAATGCTCCAAAATAATTTAAGTCTGATGCAATTAATGACTTAAAGTTCTCTACAATATGACTTCCAATCATTAATGTGCCTTTTGATACATCTACAGACTTGTTTGTAGCTGCCACAATCATCCAATAAAATGGGAAGATTGAAATGATACTTAATATAATTAATATAACGTACTGTAAAATACTCATTATTTTTTTCTTAGTCATTCTTGTCACCTACTTTCATTTGGATAAATGACAATACAACTACCAAGATAACTATTACATAAGATATAGCTGATGCATATCCGAAGTTTGAGTTATATTTAAACATTGTATTGTAAATGTACTGTGATATTGTAATTGTTGCATTAGCCGGGCCACCGTCTGTGATGTTTACAACTTCATCGAATAACTGTAATGTACCTATTGTTGAGTTAATTGTTGTAAATAAAATAATTGGCTTAAGCATTGGTAATGTAATATATCTGAATCTTGCAAATGCTGAAGCTCCATCAATCTGAGCTGATTCGTAAATTGAATCGTCAATTCCCTGCATACCTGATAAATAGAATACCATATTGTATCCTGTCCATCTCCATGTAATGGCAATGATAATTAAAACCTTTGCCGCTATAGGATTTGTAAGCCACTGAATTGGTTCACTTACAAGATGTATGTTCATAAGTATTGAGTTAATAATTCCATCTGTTGCAAATAAACTTTTGAAAATAATGGAATATGCTACCAGTGATGTTACACATGGTAAGAAAATTGCTGTTCTGAAAAATCCTCTGAATTTTAACTTCTTATTATTTAACATTGATGAAATTGCAAGTGCTAAAAGAATCATTATTGGCACCTGAATTATCAAGTATAAAACTGTGTTAAATAATGCTTTTTTAAATGTTTCGTCTGTTAATAATCTTTTATAATTATCCAGTCCCGTAAAAGTTAAGTTACTTCCCATTCCTGTTTTTAATGATAACAGGAATGACTGTACCATTGGGTAAAATACAAATATAAGTATTAAAATAAATGCCGGAAGAACAAATGCCCATCCTTTTCTATTTAATTTGGGACTCATCCCACTGTTACGGGTAACTGCTTTATTTCGTTTTTTTAGTTTATCCATTTTAACGCAGCCTCCTTTATCTACTACCTTCTGTTTACTTCTTCACACATGTTTGTTTAATAAGTATTGGTTTCAAAAGCAAACCCGATGTCCACATAATGGGAAACATTCTTGTGAATATCGGGCCACTTCTGAGTCTTGTTTTTTAGATTTTTAAATTAGTTTATCTTAAGTACCGTAAAATTTACTGTACTGCTGATTCTACTTTGCTCTGATATGATTTTAATGTTGAATCCATGTCAGCTCCTCCAACGATTGCTGAAACAGCTTCTGTCATCATATCTTCAATTGCATAAGTATGAACTCCATAATTTACTGTTGGAACCTTTTCTGTCCATGATCCAAGGTCACCGAAAATCTTCTGGCCACCGAAGTATTTATCTTCTTCTTTGTATGCTGCACAATCTGATGATGCATTTAATGTACTTACTAAGCTAATATCTTTTGCAAGTGAGTTCATAAGATCTGTGTTGCTACCAAATGTTTTTGCTAAGAAATCAGCTGCTAACTTGCTGTTACCTGTATTCTTTAATACATACCAACCTGCACCACCAATTGATGAAGCATTAACTGATGATGAGTTTGAACCCATCTTAGGAAATGCTGCTACAGCCCATTTTCCACTCTGGTCTTCTGCTGCCTTGATTGAAGGAGCAATCCAGCAACCTGTAATAACTGAAGCTACGTCACCATTGTTAAATGCACCTACAAACTGATTCCAGTCTGAAGTCTGCTTTGTAATGCCTGCGTCTACTAAATCTTTGTAAATCTTAATTGCATCTTTTAATGCCTGATTGTTTGAAATTGTTACTTTTCCGTCCTTGTCTGTATACCAGGCACCTGCACTCTGTAACATCATACGAATCTGACCTATGTCACTAGGATCAAGTGTACACATGTACTTGCCTGTCTTTTCTTTTACTTTCTTACCAATTTCAATGTATTTTTCCCAAGTGATGTTCTGTAAATCTTTTTCTGAATATCCTGCCTGTTTTAAAATATCTGTTCTATAGAATAATCCTGCAACACCACTGTCAAATGGAACGCCATATACTTTTCCATTAAGTGTGTTTACACCTGTTTTATAATTTGCGAAATTGTCATTATTAACAACTGATGATAAATCATAAAACTCATCCTGATATGACTGTAAGTATCCCTGAATTCTGTAATCTTCAATAAGAACTACATCTGGAAGACCGTCATAAGATTTTGATGAAAGACTTGTATTTAACTTTGCAACAATGTCATCCTGTGCCATTGTAACAACTTTAATTTTTACATCCTTATCAATTCCTTTGTAAATTTCTGCTGCTTCCTTTGCTGCCTTAATGTTAAAATTCTCATCCCAAGCCCAAACTGTAATAGTTTTGCTATCCTTTGATGAGCTGCTCTTACTTCCTGAGCTGCTACCACATCCTACCATTCCCAATGTCATAACTGCTGCCATTGCAAATGCTACAACTTTTTTTAGTTTCATAAAAAATTTCCTCCTTACAATTTTTTTATTCGGGTTTCTTTGTAATTCAATAGTACCATAGTAACATTTTCACAGTTAGGACATAGTTCAGTGTAATTTATACAATTTTTAAAATCTTTTAACATTTTCTTTGTGCATTTTTTAATTTTTTTGGACTATTTTCAGTTAATTTGTACTATTTTTATTTGAAACGGTTCAAAAACCCTATTCCACTTCTTCCATGTAATAAAGTCTGGAGTCAAAATCTTTCATAATCCTTGTATCTCCGTTTACTCCTATACCTGCAAATCCTTCTTTCAGATTAACACCTGCTTCATTTAAAAGACTTCCGTATGCAATGTAATCTTCAGTTTCACCTTTTACAAAATTTTCTGCTACAAATGAAACTTCATCTTTTGATAAATTCTCATTACTTTTAAATTCATTATTTTCGTAGACAAAATGTCCCATATCTTTTTTGTTATGGTACACCGGGCGGTTATAGAAATGATATTCCTTATTTTCAGCCAAAGCTTTTGGTCTGAAATTTAAGAACTGATCATTTGGTTTAATAATTTTTCTAAACAACATGCCAACAGCCTTTTTCTTATCTGCACTTACACAAGTCCACTGATATACATTGTTAGAATCACTGTCCTGTGAGTTCTCGTAAGGACTCTTTCCTCTGTAGAATTCTCCAAACTGTAAGACTTTTCTCCACTTCTTATATTCTTCTATTTGCTTCTTAATTAAGAATAGGTCTTCCTTTGACATTTTTGTCAAGTCACATTCATAACCTAATACTCCAAAACAGGCAACATTATATCTTGTATCAATTGGAGTTGTTCTTAAAGTCTGGTGATTTGGACATGCTGAAACATGTGCTCCTACTGTACTCATTGGATAACCGTAGCTGTATCCGTTTTGAATATTTACACGGCACACTGCGTCAGTGTCATCGCTTGCCCAAATCTGTGGAAAATAGCATAACATTCCAAGGTCGAATCTGTTTCCGCCACCGCAACAGCCTTCAAATAAAATTTCAGGGAACTTCTCTGTAAGCGCTTTTGCCATTTTGTAAAAACCTAAAACGTATCTGTGTGGCACTTCACCCTGACTTTCATAAGACAAACCTGCTGAATAATAATCAGAGAATATTCTGTTCATGTCCCACTTAACATAAGAAATATTTGCACTACTTAAAATATTGCTAATTTCCTTAATCATATAGTCCACAACTTCACTATTTGTTAAATCAAGCATACATTGATTTCTGCCTTCTGAATGTTGTGCATTAGGATTTTCCAATACCCAGTTAGGATGTTTTTTGTAAAGTTCACTGTTTTTATTAATCATTTCAGGTTCAATCCAAATACCAAAGTCTAAACCTATTTTATTAATTTCATCAACTAAGTGAGCAAGTCCATTAGGAAGCTTGTCCTTATTTACATACCAGTCTCCAAGAGAACTTGTATCATCATTACGTTTTCCGAACCAACCGTCATCCATTACAAACAATTCTATGCCAATATCTTTTCCTGCTTTTGCAAGATTAATAAGTTTCTCCTCTGTAATGTCAAAATAGTTTGCCTCCCAACTATTTAATAAAACAGGGCGTTCTTTGTATTTCCACTTACCTCTTACAATATGCTCTCTTACAAATTTATGCATATTCTGACTCATGCCGTTATAACCTTTTTTAGAATATGTTAAAACACTTTCAGGTGCTTCGAATTTCTCTCCCGGTAAAAGTCCATAACTCATTGATTGTGGATTAATTCCTGAAACGAATCTTGTTTTATTAAAAGAACATACATCCATTGCTTCATAATGGTTTCCACTATAAATTAAATTAGTTCCAATACACTCGCCAAAATCTTCTGTAGTCTCTTCCTTTGAAATCATAACAAATGGATTTGCTCTGTTAGATGAAGTTCCGGCATATGAATAATTAGCAAATCTGCCAGCAGCTACTTTTGTATCATGTCTGTTCATTTCATTTGCCCATGAGCCGTTAAATGTTGTCATTACATAATTCATGCCAAACATATCTAGCTGCATGCTCATTAATCTTTTTATATTTACTTTTTCCTTACCTTTATTTATTAAAACTGTGCTTCTTGTAATAACATCGCAGTTTTCATAAACATAATAATGTAATTCCATTACCAAGTCATTATCCTTTAAAGTAACTGTCAAATGGTCCACATTACCATCTTCGTCATAAGAACCGGGCAATGTTTCAAATGGCTGCTTTCCCCATGATATTTCTGAATCGGCATAAGTGAAATCATTGGTGAAGCTACCGTCTGACTTAACAACTTCCACAAAAGGTTCCCTTACATCACCTTTTCCATAAGAAGACATTTCAAGTCTTATGTTTTCCAAAGAATACTCCATTGTTTCCTGATTATATGCAACTGTATTACCAGGCATAAAGTTATGCTGTTCAATTAAAGGTTCCATGTTTTCAATTGCGATTTTCTTTCCATAGTATAAATGTTCAAGATGCCCTGTTTTCAAAACTCTAAAGGCATATGTAGTGTTTTTAGTATTTAAAATAAATCCGTTTTCTAATTTTTTAATCATATCTTTTCCCTGCACTTTCCTAAGTTATATGTGTTCGTTTATTACATAGTGTCCTAAGATTATTTCATTCTTTCATATCTTTTCTCATCTGTAATATACATACTTATCTCCTTACTACTTTTACATAAATTTAGTTTGGTATCAAAATACCACAATCTCAAATTAACCCGATTTTATTTGTTAAGGAAATTGTATCATTTGACTTTTATTTTGTTAATTTAATATCTTAAGGTGAATTTGGATTATTTTAACTTTTATATAAAAACTTTTTGCCAAACTTTTTTGCCCAAGTTGACCATTTCTATAAAAAAACAGCTAGGTTGTGATATGCATAAGAAATTTTATAATTTCTGCATACCATATGCCGTAGCTGTTTTTTTCAATTTATGGTTAATTGTTTGAAGTTACTATCTAACCATGTTCTAAAATGATATTACTTCTTCATTTTAACTTTTTTAACACTACTCCACTTTCCTTTAACTTTCTTATTTGATTTCCCAATCTTGTAAGCTCTTACCTGAATGAAGTATTTTTTGCCTTTTAATTTTTTTAGTGTAAATGAAGTTTTGTTTTTGGCAATTGTTTTAATTTTTGCTTTCTTCATTTTTTTGTTTGTAGCATATCTAACCTGATAGCCTTTAACACCTTTTATTTTCTTCCACTTAACGCTAATCTTTTTACGGCTAAGTTTCTTTACAGATACTTTTTTAACCTTGCCCGGTTTTTTAACTTTTGTTGTCGGTTTGTTGCCGGTTGTAGTTACTTTGTCTCCTGTAGTTGTCTTTGGTGTTGTTGTTTCAACATCTCCTGCTGTTGTTTCGCTTGTTGATGTTTCCTGGTCACCTGTTGTTGAGTCAGGTGTTGATACTTCCTGGTCACTGGTTGTTGAGTCAGGTGTTGATACTTCCTGGTCACCTGTTGTTAAGTCAGGTGTTGATACTTCCTGGTCACCTGTTGTTGAGTCAGGTGTTGATGTTTCATTGTTTCCTGTTGTCACATCTGAAGTTGCAGGTTCAGTTGTCTTTTCAACTACTGTAAATTCTTTTGTCATTTCACCTTCATATAAATCGCTGAAAGTAATTACAACTTCGTATGTACCAACCGCTTTTACTTGATCCACTGTTTTACCTGTGGCTTTGTCGCGATATGTTACTGTGTAGTATTTCTGGTCAATAGGATTATTTTCAACATCTACTACTGTAACTGTAGGTGCAATCTTTTCGCCTGTTGCTTCAAATTTGTCATTTGAAATAATAAGTTCATTTGGATGGCTAATTGTTCTCTTGTTAATATAACCACAAGAACATTTCTCTTTGATTACACCGTTTTCTGTTAATGTTGCAGGTGTCATTTCTACTACTTCTGAATATTTGTGTTCATGATTTTCTTCTGAATCCTTAATAACTTCATTACCTGTTCCATTTGTTATTCCTTTTGACTTAAAAGCTTCTTCAGTAACTTTTCCTGAATTGTATACTTTTTCAAATGTTACACCATCGTCACTGGAACCACAAATTCCACCCACATATTCATATCCATCAACACTTCCATTGTTGATACAATTACTTATTGATGAGTTGGCTGTACTTGCTAGAATTCCTCCCCCAATACTTCCAGCTTGTACATCTCCGTTATTAGTGCAATTATCAATATTACAATTATATATACTACTTACAATTCCGGCTGCTACATCTATAGAAGTAATTTCGCCATTGTTAGTACATCCTTGAATTATTTCTTTCTGATCATAATATCCCTCATCATCTCTGCTATTAGCATAAAAAATTCCAGCTGCACAGTCATCTGCTTTTATTTTTCCATAGTTTGTGCAATTTATAATCTGTGCCTGAAGAATACAACCTACTATTCCTGATGCTACATACTCATTATCAATAATATTGCCATAGTTACTACACTCTTCTACTTTAGTGTTATATGCATATGCACAAATGCCTACTGCCCCCTCTGCATTAGTAATATCCCCCTTATTTGTGCAGTTTTTAATTTCACTATTATTTATTGATGCTACAATTCCTGCAGCCTCATATGCATCTGTTATATTACCTGTATTAATACAATTCTCTATATGGCAATTTGACGCCGTGTGTACTAAACCTGCAATATTAGAATCATTCGCTGAAAAATCACCATTATTTTCACAGTCTGTAATATTACTATTGTTTGCCTTAATAGCTAAACCTGCCACATATGCATCACCGAAATTTACACAATCAACATTATTAATACATTTTGAAATGGTACATGTATCGATTGTTTGTATCGCTGCCACATCACTTCTGGAAGCTTTCACATTTCCCTCAAATGTACAATTCTCTATTGTAGAATAATACGCATATTCTGTAAGGTAATAAATACTCTGTTCACATTCACCCTGAACTTCAATTTTTAAATTTTTTAATGTACTATTACCAATACTATCATATAAACGGCATGGTATTCCTTCTATGTTTACGTTTGATATTGTGTGGTTATTTCCATCTAGCTTTGAATTTAATAAAGATGCCCCCTGTAAAATATTATCATCATCTTTGTAATTATCCGGGAACTTAATATCAGCATTTAATTTTCCATTTATTCCTAAACTTCCCATCTGTAAATACATTAATAAATCTTCGAAAGAATTAATCTCAAAGCAATTATCCTTAAGCTCCTGAATTTGATTCTTTGTTAAACCACAGTTTGTACATTTATCATCCACATAATTGTGTTCTAGCTGTGGTGATTCACTACCTTTCTCAAGAACCTTATTACATATCAGGCATATTGTGTCTCCTGTGTAACCTGCTTTAAAACATGTTGCGTTTGATTCGTTATAATACTTTATAATATTGCTTCCTGACAGATTACTATGAATGCTGGGAATTGTTTGTCCGGCTTTCTGATTCCCATCATTATTAATTTCGCCACATTCACTACACTTCAAGTCATAAGAATAACCTTCTTCAGTACATGTTGGTTCCTTATGATTTACCTTCACAAATACATGTTCGCCTAAACCTTCTTTTTCATTAATTTCCTTATGTACATAACCACAATATTCACATTCAGACACTCTTTTTTCATAATTTGTACAAGTTTTACCAATTGTATAATATCTTGAATAACTATGGTCTGATTGGGGTTCAATCTGTTGTCCTTCACTAATAGTTTTTCCACAATCTTTACACTGTAAATCTCCTGTGTATCCACCTTCTTCACAGGATTTGATAGTTCTATTCACAAATTTCTTTCTTGAATGTGCACATTCCCAAGATATTGTATACTCTCCATATTCATATTCATCACTACACGGTCCTACAACAAAATAATATGTATGATTTTTTTTAAGCTTTCCTATAATCTTAGGTGCACTTCCCTGACCACCATCATCATTTTTCTTTATGCACCCTTCTAATCTTACACGATTGTTATTTTTAAGTTCCTTTATTCCGTTAGCAATAATATCATCATTAAAGCTTTCTTCTTCAAAAAGATATCCATAGCTATCCCAATCTGTTTTATTACTACAGGTTATTGCATAGTATCCATCTTCATCAACTTTAAATTGAAATACCTGGAACGGATTTTGTGCTGTTGTTTTCATGCTATATTCTTTTCCATAAACTGCATTATTAACACGTCCACAATTTACACATACATCATCCTTATATTCATGAGATTTTTTTGCTATAATATTGCCTTCCTGTACCTTTTCACCACACCATTTGCAGTTGTAGTCTCCTGTATATCCATCTACATAACATGTATTTTCAGTATAATTTTCAGGTTCGTCCTCTTTTTTGTGATCTACTATATCTGTCTCTTTTCCTTCTTCTAAAACTTTTTTACATAAAGGACAGATTTTATTACCACTAAAGCCTTTGCTCTTGCAGGTTGCCTCAATAAATGTTTTCTTATCTATAACAGCCTCTGCGTGATTTCCCGGTTCTACCATGATTCCTTCATCTAAAATTTCACCACAAACACCACATGTAACTTTTCCTGTAAAACCACCTATTGAACAATCTGTTATTGTTCTATTTTCCACAATTTCTTTTTCTTCCGGATGAGAACACTTATCATATTCAATTATATATGGACGATCTAAATTCCCATAGCAGTCATTCCATGTTCCTTCAAAATAGACTTCTACCCTTGTTTCGCTTAATGTGCTTGGTTCGCCTTTTTCCCAATTAGTATAAGTAAGTTCACTACCATCAATCCATTTAAATTTTGATATATCGTTTTGATTTCTCTCTAAACCAATCCACATTCTGGTATCCCCTTGATTTAATTTTTCCAGATAGTGTACAACGATATTATTTTCCTCTTTGGATGATATACAAATTAAATAACCACCCTTATTTTTTGCCTCTTTCTTTGCAGTGCTATAATTCACACTACTATTAACAAATTCATAACTATGACCTGTGTTTGGATCATACGCCACCTCATCCCCATAAACAATTTCCTGTTTTGTTTCAGTTCCTGTTTCCTCATCAGCATAAGCCGTCTGAGTCATTACCACATTGCTTCCTAATGCCATTATTAAAGACATTGAAATACTTATTAGCTGTTTCCATATTTTTCTCATATTGTCCTCCTTTTTGATAATTCTCCCATTCTTGTGTAAGCACAAATGGGACATTCCTAAAGTCTACACTTCTTGTAACACGGATTGCTTCGTGCTTTGGACACTGTGTTACAAAAAAAAATGATTACATAAGTTGCATCACAACATTTATGTAATCATTATCATATAAATATTCTTTTCGTTCTATATTTTGGCTTCAAACGGTCTGCTCCTGGCATCAAGTGGTTATAATATTTTAAATAAACAGTACTCCTGATACGCTAAAGGTCTCTTCATCTGACTTAAATTCTATAGCTCCGTTGTATTTGTTTACAACGTACTTAACAGACTCTGTTCCTATACCACTACCCTGTTCTTTTGTGCTAAGGAATTTGCCGTTTTCTAATTTTACATTGCCGTTAAAAGTATTTTTTATTGAGAAAACCAACGCTCCTTCATTTGGTCTTTTGATTTTTAAATTAATGAACTTGTTCTCTATTGTTATGGTTTTGCAACCGTCAATTGCATTTTCCAACAGATTGCCAAATAACACTGTAAGATCTGCGTCACTTATACTCAATTCCTTTGGAATTATCACATCTATATTAACATCAATTCCATAATTCTTCGCTTTTTGCACATAATATACTAACAGTGCATTTAAAGAAAAATGGCCACAATATACAAATTTTTCGTTCCAGGATGTTGCTTCCAAATATTTTTCAAGATATTGCCTTATCTCCTGACACTGATTATTTTCAGCCATGGTGCGAATCACATTCATGTGATGACGCATATCGTGCCTTGCCCGTCTGGTAGACTCCATTTGTGTTTTAAGATTTTCATAACACAAATTCTGAACTTCCAACTGTCTGTTTTCATCACGCAATTCCAGATTGTTACGAAACTCTATTATGGCATTTACAATTACACTGTATACAAGCATTGCCCCTATATTTACAAACAATGTAAAAACCACATTGGCGGGATTCATTGCCAATGCAATTGTTGACTGAGAATTAAAATAAAGTCCATGATACCAAAACAAATAAAAAGTAGCCGGGATTAACCACAAAATTCTCCAAACTTTTCTTCCTGTTTCTATGGTTGCAATTTCTTTTATGTGCTTCCTAAAATATATAAATAGCATTGGAATAAATATAATCTGCGCCACAAAAGTACACAAAGAAAAAGACCAGCTATTATTGTCAAATACCATTTTAGGAAAAATCTGTGCTTCCATCCACTTTGCACAAATCACAATAAAATTAGCAAAATTAGAAACTATTAGTAATACAAAAATTAACTTTCCCGGGGTCTCTTTTACAACGAAAAAATAAAATATGCCATAACAAAGGGTACTAATAAGGGACAACATTCCCTTTTGTCCCTGTGAACAGGTTGTTGCATATATTCCAAGTGATGTTTGGAAAAATAATAAAAGAAAAATAAATAAACCAACTTTTACTTTTGAAAATCTTAATTTGTCTGCAAAAGGATATAAGGCAAGCCCCAAATAAGGTAGCAAATTAAGACATGAATATAATATAATTTCAAAAATTCTAAATGATGTCATACGCCCTACTCCTTTAAAGCTTCAATTAAAAATCTTGTGTATGCTTTCTTGATTTCAGCATACTTCCTACGACTGATTGGGACAAATGAGCCATTCTTCATTTTAAATCTGTCACTTTCAATATTATCCACCTGTGCCAAATTAACGGTGATTCCCTTAAATGAAGATATGAGCTGCGGAAAATGTTCTATTTGCTTTTCGAAATTTTTCTGAGTACAACGAACTTGAATTGATGTTTCGTCTTTTAAATATATGGTAACATAATGCCCTGAAAATGTTGTATAGACAATAGAATCTACATGAACCACTTTGTTTTCTGAAAACTTTAATATCTTGTCTTCCTTTTTCTTTTTTATCACAAGTCTCTCTAAAGTTTTTTCCAAACGTTCCTTATTAAAAGGCTTTATTAAATAATCTTCTGCCTTTACCTCATAACTTTCACTGGCAAACTCATTACTTGTGGTTATGAATATAAGCCTAACATCTTCATCTATTTTTCTAATTGCTCTTGCTGTATCAACACCAGTTATATCCTCCATGTATATATCAAGAAAAACAATATCAAATAATGAAGCATTACCTTCCTTATTATCATAAAAATATTCAAGAAGTTCTTCACCACTTTTAAAAGTAGTAATTTTTATATGATTTTTCGTTCTTCTAAAAAAAATTTCCTGTATTTCTTTTTGCAGATATTCTCTATCCTTTATACTATCATCCACTATTGCTATTTTCATAATTCTCTCCCTTATCTCAGTTCTTTACCACTACTTTCAAATCATAATTAATTCTCTATTTTAAAATAAATTCCATCTGTGTTTCTTTTGGAACCATACCCATTTTTTCATAAAATCTACGGGCTGTGTCGTTACCTTCCCAAACATTAAGTGTGACTTCATAACAGCCCATTTTCTTTGCTTCTTCCTTAACATGTTCAAAAATCTTCTGCCCTACATGTTTTCCTCTAATGTTTTGGTCCACACACAAATCATCAATAAATAAAGAATCAAATGGCACCATATTAGTTGAAAATGGCTGTTTCTTCTTTATGCAAAAAGCATAGCCTATAACGCTGTCATTCTCATCTACTGCCACATACACAGGTCTGTTAGCATCATTAAAAATCTCCATTAATTCTTCCTTTGTATATTTTGTTGTTCCACCAATAAAAATGTCCGGTCTGATTTTTGCATGTATATTTAAAACCTGTGTTAGTAATTTAATTACTGAATCTATATCTTTTTCTTCTGCTAATCTAATGTTCATTTATATTCTCCTTTGCTGTCATATAACATTTCTTCTTATATTTTCTATTAAATATATCCGTAATTATTATAGCAAATGAAATAAAAAAAGCACAGAAAAACATGATGACCACCATAGTTTCTCTGCGCTTTTAATTATATTTTTATTAACCGATTCCACCTAAAATTGCACCTGCAACTAATGCTATAAAAGCTAATGGAACTAAAACATATTTTCCAAGTGGCATAAAGCATTTGCCAATTGGCTTTTCTTTTCCTGTATTTACAGCTGTTGTAGCAAAATCTTTTCCTGCAACCCAGAAAAACATTATTGCTGCAAGCATGGCTCCCAATGGACAGATGTAAATTGACACTGCATCCATCCAACCTGAAACAATTCCCTGAATAACAAGTGCCACTGCACAACCGATAACAGCAATTATTCCAACTGAAGTTACTCTTTTAAGTCCGAATCTTTCTTCTAATGTTGCAACAGGTGCTTCATATAAGTTGATTAATGAACTCATACCTGCAAACAACACACATATGTAGAAAATAATGCCAACGATTTTTCCCCCCGGCATTCCGTTAAATACATTTACCAGATAAATAAACATAAGTCCCGGTCCACCTGATGACAACTCTGCTCCGTCAACTGCCATACCCGGAATAATAACAAATGCTGCTAACAATGCTGCTATTGTATCAAAGATTGCTACATTTCTTGCTGAGCTTACTACGTTTTCTGAATTATCCAAATAAGAACCATATATTACCGTTCCATTACCTGCAATTGAAAGCGAGAAAAATGCCTGACCAAATGCATAAATCCACAATCTTGGATCTAAAAGTCCTTTAGGATTAATTGTGAAAATATATTTGTACCCTTCCGTTGCTCCCGGTAATGTGAAAATATAAATTCCCAAACCTAAAAATAATACAAATAAAAGTGGCATCATTATTTTGTTGGCTCGCTCGATTCCTGCTGCAATACCAAATGCCATAATTACTGCTGTTACTATCATGGCAACTACAAGCCAACTATTATTACCAAACTTTGTTGCTGTACTTCCAAATGTTGCCCCTATCTTATTCATATCACCACCCATAGCTGACAACTGACCTGAAAGTGCTAAAAAGGCGTATTTAAAAATCCACCCAACAACAACTGTGTACCCAATGGCTAAAGCCAGTGAACCAAGTACAGGAAGCACACCAATGGCCTCACCTGTTTTCTTATTACCGGTTCTAATTTCCGTACATTTTCCAAATGCTTTAATCGGACCACCCTTTGCGGCTCTACCTAACGCCATTTCTTCAATAAGTCCTGTTGAAGCAATTAGAATAACAAACAAAACATAAGGTAGCAAAAATGTCATGCCTCCCCAGTCTGATACCATGTATGGGAACCTCCAAATATTTCCCATACCTACGGCTGAGCCTATGCAAGCAATGACAAAGCCGGTTCCGCTTTTAAAAGCATCCCTCTTTTTTTCCATAATTAATATATCCTTCCTTTTTGTGCTTTTCGCACTATAAGGTCTATCATACCATATTATAGAATATATATCTATTTAATCAGGAATACTAAAATGTGAATATATCTATTTAATAATAGGCATATCTTCTTAATTAAATGCAACTATTAGAGTATATCTTTTCAATAGAAGAGAAACTCTAACAGGAACATATTTCATTTTTTAATTTTCGCGCTGCAGAATTAAGTGGATGCTGGCAATCATGCACAATACATATTTCTCTATTAGGAATTTTTTCTTTTAAAGAAATCTCAACAATTTCGTTTTTCTCAATACTTTCTCTTGCCATAGGTTCAGGAACAAATGCCATTCCTAAATCTGACTTTACCAAAGGAATAATCTGGTCTGTAGTTGCCACCTCCGTGTCAGGATTAAGTTCAATACCATGTTTTAAAAATATCTTATTATAAAAATCGTATGTGGTAGTTTCCTGCCCCAAACTAATTAATGGATAGTCTTTAAGATTTTTTAAAGAAATATTGTCATCTTTTATATGCTCAAAATCAGTTCCACCTATTAATATTTCCTTAAATGAACATAATATTGTTTTTTCTAAAGGCGACTTAACCTTTACAGGTGTTGATACAACTGCAAAATCTATCTTGCCACTTTTCACAGCCTCAATTGCCTGTGGCGTTGAATGGTTATATATTTTTAGTCTTACTTTTGGATACATTTTGTGAAAGGATTTTAGAATATCTAATAAAAATATATTTAAGGCAGTTTCGCTTGCTCCAATAGAAATACTTCCCTGAAAAATTCCTTCATTGTCAGCCAGTTCTTCCTCTGCCTCTAAAAGTTGTGCCATAGCAATTGACACATGTTCATATAAACGCTTTCCTTCCTGTGTAAGCTGCACACCTCTGTTCGTTCTAACAAATAAAGTGCTGTTAATCTGTTGTTCCAAACAATTCATTGCTCTTGTAACATTAGGCTGACTGTTACCTAATGCCTGAGCTGCTCTTGTAAAATTCTCATATTTAGCAACATAATAAAAAATTTTATAATAATCTAAATTTACATTCATGGCATTCTCCTTGGTATATCAATTACTTATTGTTATCATATCAATTATGATTTTTACTTATTTCTATAATCATAGTATAATCTAGCCGAATGAAATTTTCAAGAAAGGGTGTGAGTTGTATGAGAGAAGGAACAATTTTTCCAAGAGAAGAAAAAACAGAAGTGTTATTTCAGAAAATTCTTGATGATCCCTGGGCATGCGAAAAACTTCAGGAAACATTTTGCAATTATCTTTTTTGCGATGATGAAATCAATAGCTATTTATCTCCATTAGAATTCTCACAGGCATTATTCAATGCATATCACAATAGAGATTTATCAGCCTTTTTGATGGCTATTTGTGAAAATACTATATTTGACTTACTTAGAAATTCATATCTGATTCCATATAGATTTAATGCTGACGGAATAGAAAATCCTGTAATTATGACCGACGATAATGGATTATTACTTCCAAAGTATAAATCAAAAGTTCACGAAAAAGACTACAATCATTTTCATGAAATATATAAAAAGTTAAATAACAATAAAAAAATATATCTTGCAAAAGCATATAGATATAATCATAAATACACTTCAGACAATATGGAAATGAAGCAGCAGATTCTTGAAAAAAATACAGGTATATTAGTTATTAGAGAATTGCCTGACACTGTAACGGCTAACAAAACTGAAGCCGAAGCCTATTCAGCAGTTTGGGACTTAATGATTGAACTTGAAAAGAATCTCCCTATGGCATTTGTTTTTTATGGTCAGGACTCACTTGTAGAAAATAATAAAAGATATGATGAAATTGGAATATTTCTTCCAAATTCCATCTTTTTAAAACATTTAGAAAAACATGTAGCGAAAGCAGAGGCGATTATATATGCCAACAAATAATTACATTGATATTATGGAAAAAAACCATATGGAAATTCCATGGCATGATTATACCAGTGATGACAGTAATACATTAATTAAAGAGTCAGGTTTGATTGAAAAAGCATCTGTTATTGGCAGAGTTGGTTTAATTATGCTTTCCTGTGGCACAGGTGCATGGCGTGTAAGAACTTCAATGAACAGACTTTCAAAGGAACTTCATGTTACATGTACAGTTGATGTTGGACTTATGTCCATTGAATTTAACTGTTTTGATGGAAAAGACTGTGTTTCACAGTCTCTTAGTATATCTAACACAGGAGTTAATACTTCAAAGCTTTACAGAATGGAACAATTTGTTGAGAACTTTCCAAAGGAAGACGCCCATTTAACCGGTGAAGAAATTCACAAACGACTTGATGAAATAGAGAAAATTCATACATTGTATTCTCCTGTTAAATTAGGTCTTGCTGCAGCTCTTGCCTGTTGTGGATTTACATTTCTTCTTGGAGGCGGGCCAATTGAAATGCTTTTTGCGTTTATTGCAGCCGGTGTTGGAAATATTGTACGTACAAAGCTTATAAAACATCATTTTACATTATTTTTAAATATAGCAGCATCGATTTCAATCGCATGTTTGGTTTATGCCATTTGTTTTAATGTTGCTGAGTCTGTGTTTGGTATTGCCCATGTACATGAAGCCGGATATATATGCTCCATGTTATTTATAATTCCCGGCTTTCCATTTATAACAAGCGGTATTGACCTTGCTAAGCTAGATTTACGTTCAGGTCTTGAACGATTAACATATTCAATAATAATTATATTAGTAGCAACAATGTTTGCCTGGATTATGGCACTTCTGTTAAAGCTACAGCCACAGGATTTCACAACAATACACATGAGTAAAATTTTACTATTAGTATTAAGAATAATAACAAGTTTTTGTGGTGTATTTGGTTTCTCAATTATGTTTAACAGTTCTATACCAATGGCTACAACAGCCGCCTGTATTGGTGCAGTTGCAAACACACTCCGTTTAGAACTTATAGATTTTACACACATGCCTTACTCTGTGGCAGCTTTTATTGGTGCCCTAACAGCCGGGCTTCTTGCTTCTTTCATAAAAAGCAATAATGGATATCCACGAATATCCCTTACCGTTCCTTCCATTGTAATTATGGTTCCGGGACTTTATTTATACAGAGCAATTTACAATTTTGGCATTATGTCACTTACGGAAGCTGTCTCATGGTTCTCATTAGCTATTATGATTATTATGGCTCTTCCATTAGGATTAATTTTTGCCAGAATATTAACTGATAAAACTTTCCGTTACTGCACGTAACGGTGTGTTTAAAACATAGATTGGCTTTTCCCTTTTTCAGTCAATGTTTTATTCACAAAGCGATGTGCTTTACTATATTCTATGAAACTTGTGGAGGAAATATAAATGAATTACAAAAAACATGGGCAAATGTCTGAATCTATCCTAACTGCCGCGTTCCTTTCAATATCAGGCGGTTTACAGGATGCCTACACATATTTATTTAGAGGCAAAGTTTTTGCAAATGCCCAAACAGGTAACATTGTTCTTTTAAGTCAAAATATTATGGAAAGGAATTGGCACCTGGTAATTCATTATATGATTCCACTTGTTTCTTTTGCAATTGGGATTGTTGCAGCAGAAATTATTAGAACCAAGTTCCAACGAGTTCAGCAAATACATTGGCGCCAATTAGTTCTTATAATAGAAATTTTTCTACTGCTATTTGTTGGGTTCATACCTGAAAATCTCAATATGCTTGCTAACGCTGTAGTATCTTTTTCCTGTGCAATGCAGGTTCAAACATTCAGAAAAGTAAATGGCTATGCCTTCGCAAGTACAATGTGCATTGGCAATATCAGAAGCGGTATGGAATCTCTTTGCGTCTTTGGCAGAACCCGTGACAAACATATTCTATTTAAGTCACTTTGCTACTTTGCAATAATTGTTATGTTTGCATTTGGTGCAGGACTTGGTAGTGGATTAATTTCTACATTTAAATTTTATACAATCTGGTTTTCTTCCATCTTACTTTTTGTAAGTTTTCTGTTTATGTTTATTAAAGAAGAAACTTCCCCTAGAATGTAAATATATACTTAATTCCATAAGAAAATCCAACACTTTTAATTAATCAGTGTTGGATTTTTTATTTCTCTTTTTTCACTTTGCTTATTTATACCACTGTGGTCTACGAGTTTTTAAATACGGAACTTTCTCCTGCCACTTTTTCGGGGGTATACAAGGCAGTTTCTCACATTTTTTCGGGGCACTTTTGGGTAATACTCTACATTTTTTCGGGGCACTTTTGGGTAAGGCTCTACACTTTTTCGGGGCACCTTAAAGCAAATCTCTACACTTTTTCCGACCAAATCTATTTATTCCAGTGTAAACACTCCGTCTCTTCCTGCTATAATAGGTGTTTCGTAAAACTCTTTTACAGCCTTTAACATATACCATGTATCCTTTATTCCTGCTGTTTCATATGGTGAGTGCATTGCCAACTGAGCAAGCCCAATATCAACAGTGTTAATTGAAACGTGGCTGTTTGAAATATTTCCAAGAGTTGAACCGCCTGCTATGTCTGAACGATTTACATAAGTTTGAGTTGGCACGTCAGCCTTTTCACATATTTCCTTAAACACTGCTGCCGAAATTCCATCAGTTGTATATTTCTGATTAGCATTGTATTTTATAACAATTCCCTGATTCATATAAGGTCTGTTTGTTGGATCTGCTTTTTCCATATAGTTAGGATGAATTCCATGGGCATTGTCTGCTGACAACATAAATGACTGGGCATAGGCTCTCATTAAATCTTCCTCATCCTTTCCAACGCACAAAGCAATTCTTGTAAGAACATCAGATAAAAATGTTGAATCGGCACCCTGTTTAGTAGTGCTACCTACTTCCTCATTATCAAAAATCGCACACACTGCCACGCTTTCTTCATTTACATCACTTCTGTTTATTAATGCACCCATACAGCTATAAGCACACATAACGTCATCAAGTCTTGGTGCAGAAATAAATTCATTATTTGCTCCCCAAACTGTTCCTTTTTCTCTGTTATACAAAAACAAATCGCTGCTTATAATTGACTCTTTGTCTGCGTTTATTGTCTCGGCAATAATACTGTTAAATACATCTTTGTTTTCGCCTTCACCTATAAGCGGTAGCATGTCCTTTTGTGGATTATATTTTACTCCGGTGTTTGCCTCCCTGTTCATGTGAATTGCAAGGTTGGGTATGGTACACAAATCTCTGTCCACATTAACAAGAATTGGTTTTAATGCTGCCCCCTCTTTTACAACTACACGACCAGCTACAGAAAGCGGTCTGTCAAACCATGGTGCCATAAGCATTCCACCGTATTTTTCAACATTAAGGGACACATAATTATTGTCCTTTATTATTTCAGGATTTTCTTTTATTTTAAAAGCCGGTGCGTCGCTGTGAGCTGCAGCGATTTGGAAATTAGTAAAATCCAATTCTTCCGGCATACAAAAAGCTATAATTGATGAGCCATTTCTTGTAACGTAGTATTTATTTCCTGAAAAAAGTTTCCACTTGTCTTTCTCATTCAGCTTAATAAAGCCTGCATCATCCAGAATTTTTGAAAAATTATCTACCACGTGAAAAGCACTTGGGCTTTTTTCTATAAACTTCATAAGGTTCTTTGCTATATCAAAATATTCGTTATCCATTTTTGTTTCCTCCGTAAATTTTTGCATTATATATTTTTCTGCCCACATTTTTTTAACTATTATTGTTATAATATTATATATTATATTGAAAGTTTTATAAACGATTGTATAATATTCTTATATTAACATTATAGTATTTATTTAAGCATATCAAAATGATTAATGCTTTAATATTTTTTTAAACAAGCAAAAAACATACGAGAGGAGGACGATGTAGAAAATACATCAGAAAATTTTATGTTTGCAGATTATCATGTACATTGTGAATACAGTGACGATTCAGTTTACCCTATGGAAACGGTTGTAAAAGATGCTATCCAAAAAGGCATAAATGAAATTTGCTTTACGGACCATGTAGATTATGGTGTTAGAGATGATTGGAATAGCGGAAAACCTATTATTTATAGAGACGGTAGTGCTATTGTCAACGTAAATTATCCATTATATGTAAAGCAAATTAGTGAATTGCAGAAAAAATATTCAAAAGATATTTCCATTAAGCTCGGCTTGGAATTCGGAATTCAAACTCACACTATTCCACAATATGAAGCTTTGTTTAAAAAATATCCTTTTGATTTTATTATTCTTTCCATTCATCAGATTGAGGATAAAGAATTTTGGACGGGAGAATTTCAGGAAGGAAGAACTCAGCAGGAATATAATGAACGTTATTATGAGGAACTTCTTAACGTTGTAAAATCCTACAAAAACTATAGTGTCTTAGGGCATCCTGACCTTATTGTACGATATGATGAGCAGGGTGTTTATCCTTTCGAAAAAGTTAAACCTATTATTACGGAGATTCTTAAAATTGTTATAGCAGACGGCAAAGGAATAGAATTCAACACTTCATATCATAGATATGGTTTAAAAAACACAACCCCTTCTATTGATATTTTGAAATTATACAAAGAATTAGGGGGCGAAATTATTACTATTGGCAGTGACAGCCACAAGCCTGAACATTTAGGTGCTTATATTGATGAAGCGAAAGGTATTCTAAAAGAAATTGGCTTTACAAGATTTTGTACTTTTGAAAAAATGAAGCCAATTTTCTATGAGTTATAATTATAAATTTATTTCTAAATCCTTAAATTTAACAATCGGCTTCATATTATCAGCAGGTTCTCCAATATATTTCTCCATCCTTCTCTGCTACAAGATATGGTAAAATCTCCTTTATGCGAATCATTCTACTCTTAAATTATTCAAGTGTTGGAATCTCGTACTCGTAAGTTATTGCTGTATTTTCAATGTAATATCCGTATATTTCAAGTATCTTTTCAGCATCTTCTAATGTTGCTACTCTTATGTTAATTTCTGGATTCATTGTTTTCATCTCCCTGTAAGTTTTTTAGTCGCATTTTTTCACTTTGTTTTTATATTTCAAACATTTCTCTGCAAATTTTCTTTCCTACTTCTGTTTTAAATATTTTATTATAGGCGGTTTCCACTGCTTCTTTAGATGCTCCATCTTCATACAAATTAACTAAGAAATCTGCCTCAACTAATATCTGGTAATCTATACCGTCAATGTTATTGTATGTGTGGTGATGTCCTATTAAATATTGCACCCTTTTAGAAACCTCTTCATCAATGCCTATTTTTCCAAGCAGTTCTTTTGCTAATGCCGGTCCTTCCTGCTCCTGAAGTTTTCCATTGCAGTTTCCGTACTTTTCTTCACATGTATGTATGCCAATGTCATGAGTTAATGTTGCCACATCAATTATAAAAAAAGTTTCAGGGCTAACTTGTTCTAATTCTGCAATTAACTTCCCGTAGGCATTTACCTTGGTGAAATGCTGTATACGCTTAGCGTCTCCTTTGTATAACTTAATCATTTGAATATATAATTTTTTAACTATTTCTTTTTTATTATTTTCGCTACTTATGTTTTCATTATTTATGTTATTGTTATTTATCTTTTCGCTTTCTATAAATTTATTCATTTTCATGTTATATCATTTTGTAAATTTAGTTTATTCTATTTACAAAAAAGCTCCTTTCTAAATTATCTTTGTTTTAAATATTTTAATGTTTTGTTTTCTAACACTTTAACTTTAAAACAATTACATTGCACAGAAATATTTTACTTTTTTATACTGTATATTATAAATTAAATCTTCCATATATAAATATAAATGTTAAAATAGAAAAGGTATTAAACTTAAATTTTACAAACAAAATAAATTTGTGGGATAATCAGATAAATAAAATACAATAACATTAAGAAAGTGAAGAAAAAATGGATATACTAATTACAATTATAGTTACTTTTTTTGCCGGCATGGGCGCCGGTCTTGGAACAGGATTTGCAGGCATGAGTGCTGCTGCAGTTATTAGTCCTATATTAATTACATTTCTTGGAATAGACCCGTATATGGCTGTTGGAATTGCCTTATCATCAGACGTTTTGGCAAGTGCTGTTTCAGCCTATACTTATGGAAAAAATAAAAACTTAGATATAAAAAACGGACTTATTATGATGGCAAGTGTTCTTGTTTTCACTGTTGTTGGTAGCTACATTTCAAGCTTAGTGCCTTCGACTACAATGGGAAATTTTTCAGTATTTATGACATTTTTACTTGGTATTAAATTCATTGTAAAACCTGTTATGACTACAAAAGAAGCCATGGCCAATGTACCTGCAAAAAAACGTGCCATCCAGTCTTTGATTTGTGGTATCATTATTGGATTTATTTGTGGTTTCATTGGTGCAGGAGGTGGCATGATGATGCTTCTTATTCTAACTTCTGTACTTGGTTATGAATTAAAAACAGCCGTTGGAACAAGTGTATTTATTATGAGTTTTACTGCCTTTACGGGAGCCGTTTCTCATTTTACCATTGGCGGTATGCCTGATTTTACAGTATGGATTCTTTGTATTGTGTTCACATTGTTGTGGGCAAGAATCGCCGCTGTATTTGCTAACAAGGCAACACCAAAGACTCTAAATCGAGCCACAGGTGTTATTCTTGTTATACTTGGCATTGTAGTTATGGCATTTTCAATATAGAAAATTTTATCCTATCAACATAAACTTTTGCAGTCTATATTGATAGGATATTTTTATAAAAACTGTCTTGCATTAGGATTTATTATTGTTCTTCCTAGCTTATAGAGACGTTCCGTTGTCATGTATTTCCTTTGGACCATCAATTGACAAACCTATTAGAAAGTTATTCTTTTTAAAAAATTCTGCCATCCAAATACGAACATCTTAAATAATCCGGATTACTATAATATACGTTAGAATTAAAATTCGAAATTTCATCACTAATAAAAGATGAGAATACCTCTTTAATAGTTTTTTCAATTTCTACATTTGAACTCACAGACACAATTAACATTTGATATACTCTTCCTCAAAATAATTAATTACATCTTTCCTATGATTCTTTGTTTTTCTTGAAATATATTCTATTAATGTACAAAAATAAAAAATGTCATCTTTCAACTTATTATCCATTAACTTTTTCACTCCTTTCAAAAAAGGAATGAACATTTTACTGTTTCATTCCTTTTTACGTTTCTATGCTAGTAATTCTCTTACCATTTTTGCATCAAATGTTACTGACTTAACATGATTTACTTCAATCTGATAAAGTGTATTTGCTGTAATATGCTCTGCTGCCTGCTCTAAATCTCTAATACCACTTGTATTTTTATAAATGTCTACAACAGCATCTATAGCCTCTGGTGTCATAATACATTCATCTTCTTTCAAACCAATTCTCTTTAATGTTTTTGGTAATGCAAATTTTGAGAAAATAATTTTCTTCTCTTCTGCTGTATAATCAGGTAATTCAATTACTGCAAATCTTGACATAAGTGGTGCACTAATCTGTGACTTATCGTTAGCTGTAGCAATTGGATAAACGCCCACTGTTGGAATCATACATTCCATATAGTTGTCTGTAAAACCAAGATTGTCAAGAAGTGTTAATAACACATCAGCCGGATTTCCTTTTCCGTTGCCTGATGTAGCCTTGTCTAATTCGTTAATAATAAATACCAGATTTGACTCCCCTGCTACTGAAAAAGCATCCATAATAATACCAGGTTTTGCGTTTGTGTATATACGTGAACTTCCTGTTAATTGCTCCGGATCATTAATTGAACTCATATCTAAAGTTGTCCAAGGTAATTTCAAAATACGTGCTACTGCGTAAGCTATCTGAGATTTACCTGTTCCTGCAGGTCCTACTAAAAGTAGTCCATACGCCGGAAGTGTATGTGTTCTGTTAATCTGAATAATTGTCTCGATAATTCTCTGCTTAACTTTTTCCATTCCGTAAAGTTCTTCATCAAGAATTCTTCTTGCTTCATCAGGATCAATTGATTCGAAATAATTATTTTTCCACTGAACGTTCATCATAATTGAAAGCGCTCTTTGAGCGTGATGTCTTTCTTCCTGTGAAACTTCATTAGAACGGGCTACTGCCAAATTTCTTCTCGCCCACAAACGGATATTATCAGGTAAAGTCTTTCCTGCACAATTCATAAAATCAGTAATGCTCTGAAGACTTGTCAGCTTCATGCTGTCTCCCTCTTCCTCCTGATCTTCATCTTCCACTTCTTCTGCAGGTGGATTGCTTGCTAATAGTCTTTCAATCATAAACTGAAGGAAGCCGTCCTCAGCAGAAAGCTTTGTTCTACCGCCAAATGCAGTTTCGCGAATTTTATATACCGCATAACCTTCTTCCTGATTTTCACCTGACAATCTTACATTTATATGATTTTCACCAAGCCATTTAAGTAGGCTTACAAATCTTGAATCTATTTTCAAAATATCAGCACTAACTGTTCCGTCCTCTTCATTAAATTCAAAAGAAGTTTTTTTGATAGGATTTGTAAACACACCACTGGAATGATGCTTCCACTGACGATTCTTATTATCCAAAAACATTATTGGATGTTCCTTTGAAGCTATGCTCTCACTTGAAGCAAACGTTGTGTATGTAACTTCACCTTTTTTATTTTCATCTGGTGTACTGTTAAAATCAAATACTGGCATACTTTTCTCCTTTATGTAAATACAAATTAATATTTATGTTTTTATCCTTTGATATTTTAACATAATATTAGAAGTGCAACAATGTTATAAAACATAAAGTTAAAAAAGTTTATTTAACTACCACATGGCATTTAGCTACTTTTCCACCTATGTTAATATACACATCTGTTTGTCCAACTCCTACAGCCTGTATATCAACTAAATCTCCCATATCATTTACAATTTGTACAACTGATTTATCTGCAACTGTCCATTTTGTGGTGTAATATTCATACCACTTATTTGGTGTTACATTTTTTATGTACTGGAAATTCAAACGAATCTTCCCATTACACAAAAAAAGAGGACAACAACATCTTTTTGTAGACGTCCTTGTCCTCTTGCCTTTTGCTTAAGTGGCATTTTATGTATAAACAGTTAAAATGTCAACGAATTGCTTTTCAATATTAACAATAAAAGGTAGGTTCCTGAATTTATTAATATTTCTATTTTTTTAATAATGTTATTGCCTTACTATATATTGTCAACACATTATTAAATATCGTTACCTTTTCTGTATTTTTATGTCTTACCATCTTAAATCGATTACTAACGCATCTGCTTTATCGTACTGTAAAAGTGTACTCTGGTCATTTACATCATCATAGCAGAAGCCGTAAGCTAAACCACAAACTGAATGTTCATGGAAGAAACCTGCATAGTAGTTTGATGGGCTCTTCTTATAATATTCGCTTACTATGTACCACTTGTCAGGTTCTGTTGCAACACCTCTGTTAAATGCTGCACATAACTGTGCTTCGATAGCTTTTTCTACACCATTACCTCTATCAAAAGCTCCTCTGCCTTCTAACATATCCTGAGTAGTTGGCTTATCAATATAATATACATTAGAATCATTATCTCTTGTAAATTTCATTCTATTACCTTCTACTCTTCCTACAAAGCTTCCTGTTTCTGAGCTAAATCTTAAATCTTCATTTGAGTATTTTGTCCAGAATTCATTAATATAATTATCGAAGTAGTTTGCATACTGTTTTCCTTCACCAAATGTAAGTTTGCATGGAGCAATAATTCTATCATCTCTTACAAGTGTTTTAAATGCCTCAGGTGCATTGTTTTTAAATGCTGAGAAAATTTCATCTCTTGTTCCTATATCACCTACAGTCTTGTCATATGTACCATAAAGTGCATTTCCAACTAAACGTGTAATCATTGGGAAACAGAAATAGTCAACACGAGTTGTGTTCCCCCAATAACTCTTGCCTTCGATTGTAAATTCAGCAAATTCAAATAATGTGTTTGCATTTACATCACTTGGATTGTTAAGGTCTGGTCCTGCATAACCTGCATTGCCATTAGCATCTGTATTAAATGTAACGTAAACAGGTTTTCCATAACTTAAGTACATTCTTCCTGAACGAACTGTTGGTGCATATACATGGTCTGATTCTGCAAGTGTATGATAAATATTCGCATATTTTTTTCCATTTACGTCAATTGTATTTAAAGATTCTGATGCCGGAATCATGTTACCATACTTGTCCATATAACAAAGTTTATTATCTGAATTGTTTCCTAAGATACACCAATAAATCTGGTCATCACTATATTTTCCATTTGTTTTGTTGTTAAGTTCAATTGCGATTCTATCATCCTTCATAGGAACATTTTCCTTTAATTGTGGCTGAAGTTCAGGTGGACATGTTTCAGGCTCTGTTTCTTTTTCACCTATACCTGTAATTGCAACCTGTGCCTCAAGTTTTTCTGATTCTTTTGTTCCTACTACTGTTGTAATTGCTATTGTATGTGTTCCCTCTGTGTAAACCGGAAGTTTTAATAACTGTGCTGATACACCTGTACGTCTTCTTACTCCATCTACATATACATTATAGCAGTCAATTGTACCACGTCCCCAAACAATATTAACATATCCTTCTGATGCCTGACTTACATTTAAACCAAATGGTTTCTCAATTGAACTGTCAGTTGTAAAAGTAAGTGCTGTTGTTGGATTCTCTGATGATGGCTTAGTTGTTGTTGCTGGTTTTGTTGTTGTAGGCTGTGTTGTTGATGGTTGCGTTGGTTCAGAACTGTTTGTTGTTGTCTGGTTATCTCCACTTCCACCAAGGTCCACTTTAATATCTACACCTTGACTTTCTTTTCCATTAAGATATCCCTTAATAGTAATTACATGTTTTCCACCTGTAGCAAATACATGAGTAATTACTGCAGGCTTTACACCCTGTTCTCCTAAAACTCCATCATAGTATATGTTGAATGTCTGACCACTACTTATAATTTCGTTATCATTTCCCCAAACAAATTGTACCGATAAACCATCTATTCCTATAATTACCTCTCCAAAAGCTTCTTTTGGTCCCGGCTTTCCATCGTCAACTATTGTTGTAGTCTTAGCTGTAGTTGGTGCCTGTGTTGTCTGTACTGGTGCTTTTGTTGTTACCGGTGCCTGTGTTGTCTGTACTGGTGCTTTTGTTGTTACCGGTGCCTTTGTTGTCTGCACTGGAGCTTTTGTTGTTGCAGGCACTGTTGGCTTTACAGTTGGTTTAGTAGTCTTTTTCTTTGCAACTACTCTAACCTTGCATTTTAATTTTTTCTTGCCGACTTTTGCAGTTACAACTGTTTTACCAGGTTTGATTCCCTTTATTTTTCCTTTTTTTGTAACTTTAACAATTTTCTTGTTTGCTGATTTCCACTTAACTTTTTTCTTAGCCTTATTCTTTTTAACTTTTAATTTTACTGTCTTTCCAACAGTAATTGTTACCTTTTTCTTGTTAAGTTTTGGGCTTGCGGCTGATACATTAAACACTAATCCGTTTGCCATACTTAGTGTAAGAACAAGTGTTAATAGTATCGCCATAAATTTTGATTTTCTCATTCTCTCTAAATCCTTTCTTGTTATTAAAGTTTATTGCTATGCAGTTTGACTATTTAACTTTGGTTAATTAATCTTAACTACTTTAACTTTACTCCATTTGCCGTAGCTTATAGTTCCCTTTGTCTTGCTAAAAGCTCTTGCCTTAATGTAATATTTCTTAACTACTTTAAGTTTTTTAATGTTAACTGTGTTAGTAAGTTTTTTAATAGTTTTTGTTACTGTTGTTTTTTTCTTAAATTTCTTTGACGTGGAAACTTTAACCTGATAGCCCTTTGCTCCTTTAATCTTTTTAAGTGTTAATTTAATCTTCTTAACATTCTTTTTCTTTGAAGCTTTGGCAATTTTGGTTTTTCCTAACTTAACCTTAGTTGAGTCAACCTTATTAGCTGTAGTTGTCTGCTTCACAGTTTCAGGTGCTTTTGTTGTTCCTAATGTTGTTGAAGTATTTGGTTGTTTTATTGTCGTCGTTACTTCCTGTTTGTTAGTTGTTGTCTGTTGTTTTGTTGTAGTTACTTCTTGCTTGTTAGTTGTTATCTGTTGTTTTGTTGTAGTTACTTCCTGCTTGTTAGTTGTTGTCTGTTGTTTTGTTGTCGTTACTTCCTGTTTGCTAGTTGTTGTCTGTTGTTTTGTTGTCGTTACTTCCTGTTTGCTAGTTGTTGTTTGCTGTGATGTTGTTGTTACATCACTACCTTCAGACATTGACATATTTGCAATTGTGATTTTTGCAACGCCACCTGCATATGTTATTTCAACATTATTTGTCCTTTTTGTAAGCTTTGATAAATAAATCCATGTGCCTGCACCCTGAATTGCAGTTGCATCCAATGCTACACCGTTTACCTTAACATCGCTGATACCTGCCGGAACGTTCACATAAATACCAGGTTCTGTAGCATATCCTGCCTGCTGAATATTTACTACTTCTTTAACATTCTCCATTGAATCTTTATCATAGTAATATGTATTTTCTGCTCCACCTTTAATTTCTGTTAAATTAGAAGGAGTTACATTACCACCTGTTGTCTGATTTTCTTTGGACGTTGATGTTTCTTTACTTGTATCCTGTCCATCTGAAACCTCAGTTACTGTTACATTTGAGAAATTCAATGTTGTTCCTGAATCAACGTTTTGTAAGTTAAACATAAACTGCATTTTATCTGAATTTGCAGTAAATGTTCCCTTTAATGTATTCTTTCCAGCTATGAGTCCCTGATTAACGAACTCTGTTTCACTAATCTCGTCTTTCATTAAAATCGCAGGAGTCACTACGTTTGAATCTACATCTACACTAACGTTATATGTTTTTCCACTTGTTACAGCTATCTCTTTTGTAAAAACCTGAGTTCCCCAATTTTGTTTTTTGTTGTCTACAATTTTCATTTGAAAGCCGTCTAAACTTTCACCGCCTAAATACTTAGCGTAAGTTCCATCCCAAATATAGTAGCCCCAATCACCTAAGTAAGTTTTCTGATTAGAACATACTGTCATTCCATCACCCATAGTTGTTAGCTCAGGATTTGTCACACCTTCAGTTGACTTTGCTCTTCTAAACGAGCTGTCTGTTCCCTGATATACACGAACATAATCCACATACATTGTTGCATCTGTGAAACTATCGCTGATTGTTTGTCCAAGTGTAAATGGTGAATTTGTACTACCAATTGCTAAATTTAAAAGAATAAAATGATCTTTTTGGAATTCTTCCATTTCATCACTTGATATGTTAAGTGTTTCAAAGCAAGTGTCATCTACAAAAAACTTGATAACGTCTTCGTACCATTCAACAGCATATTTATGCCACTGATTCATATCGCCAATATAACCATATTGACCATTGATTTCACTACCAATATATTGGTGAGCGTAACCTGCTGATGTACCTTTTCCACTATTATAATGTAGTGTTCCAATAACATTCTGCTCTGCATTTCTGTGTTCCATAATATCTATCTCACCACAATATGGCCATGGTGCTCCACTTTCGATATCATTTCCCATCATCCAAAATGCAGGCCACACACCTGACTGCATTCCGTTTTCTGTTCTGATTTTTGCTTCTATTCTTCCATATCTTAAATATTGTTTATTTAATGATTTTAATCTACCTGATGTTATACTATCTCCAGACTTGATTGCCTTAATTGCCAATGCCCTTCCATCTGAAGAACTTGAATCACCTGACACATCTGCAATATATACATTATTTGTGCTGTTTGTATAATACTGACGTTCTGCATTTCCCCAGCCACCATTTCCTACTCCTATATCGTAAGACCATACTGACTGATCAGGTGCACCTCCAACAGTTTGATTGAATTCATCATTCCATACTAACTTCCATGTCTCGCTTCCCTGTGATGAATGTACTGCCGCGTTTACCTTTTTTGCCGGGCTAAATGCTATTCCTGAAAATAACATTGTAACGCTTGTAGCTACAGCTATAATTTTCTTAAACATAATGCTTTTACATAATACTTTCTACTAAGTATTATGCACTCCTTCCTCTGTTAATCTATTCGGTCAAAAATGAATAAAAACAATTTTATTCGTCTACATTCTATACTAACATACCCCCATTTTTTCAACAATAGGACCTAAAATTTAGCCACCATTCTAAAATGATGACACCTGAACAGTATTATTCTTTCATAAAACCATTTTTAGTGTTCTTTTAAATTTCATATTTTTTATTCAAAATATCCAATGTATTTTACATGATGTTTCCCCTTTGGAAACAGGTATTTGTATAAGTCTACAAAGTAGTCATCTGTCATGCTTGCAATATAATCAACTACCTTTTCATTTGCCTCGTTTTCATCATAATCTTCATTTGTATAATATTTTGCTCTATCATTAATGTAATTAATGTGATGTTTATACAATACCGAATTCTTATTATGAGCCTTTGCATCCTTCAAAAGTTTCTCATAGATTTCTTCCATCATCGGATTGATTTCTTCTTCGTAAACTTTTTTAACTTTTGAATTACCATAAATTAAAGAATAGTTTTCCCTCTTTCCCTGTGAAAAAGCTTCAAAGAAATCTTCATCCATTTTCAGGTAGTCTTTGCCATAACTATTTTCCACAATATTTACAATCATGTTGTTAATAATCTCAGAATTAGTAGTTCCGATTTTACCTTCGTAGTATTTGGGCGATGTCTCAAAAAGTCCCAACTCCTGCGCATCCTGTCTGTCTTTTCCAAGGTATGCAATAATATCTGAAATTCTCATCACACATGCCTCTAAGGTAGCTGGTATCAACTTGGTGTTAGCCTCTTTATTCACATAACACTCTTCAACTTTCTTATCGTAGATATCAAAATTTCTATAAGCAATAGGCTTATATTTTTCAAGCTCCATCTCACCATTGTGGCATAGTATTCCGTCCAGTGTTTCCATACTAAGATTCAGATTAAAAATCTGATCAAGAACTCTTACGCTATGAACATTGTGATTAAAATATCTTCCGGTGTTTCCATTGTATAATTCATTTAGTTTGTGCTCTCCTGCATGACCAAATGGTGTGTGACCAATGTCATGTCCTAATGAAATAGCTTCTATTAAATCCGTATTCAGCCCCAGCAACCCACCAATGTTTCTGGCTATTCTTGATACCAACTGCACATGACTGGAACGCCTTGAAATATCATCATTTCTGTATAATGAAAATACCTGTGTTTTGTCAGCATAACGATTATACATTGGTAGATGTAGGATTTTCTCACAATCACGTACAAACGCCGGTCTTAGAAGTTTGTTTTTGTCCCAGTCCATCTTTCTACGAAGAGCATCCTCATTGCGAAAAGCGTATGGATTTACCACGTGATTAGCTCGGTCCTGTTCTATTTTTTCCTGTAATTCTTTTGATAAGTCGTTGTATTTTGGCATAGGTCCTCCATGATTCTTAATTAACTCCGAATAAGCCATACTGTTCTTTCATTACTTTAACCTTAACTTTTTTTTATTATCTCTTCCAGACTTTTATCTAACCCTACCTTCTCTATTTCATTAAAAATAGGATTAATTACTTCTATATCTTCTTCCAAATCGTCTGCTATTTCTTCTACAGTTTTTCCTCTTTTCATTTTCTTATATACCATTTCAATAAGCTTTCTGCGTTCTCCAAATTCAATGCCCTGAGCTTTGCCAATTTCTATCCCCTTTTCTTTACCAACTTCAACGCCATCGTTATACGTGTTTTCCAATGTCTGCTTTTCGTTATACTCTGTCAAGAACATTTTAACCACCTCCGCCTTATTTTCCAGCAGAAATTCTCGCAACACATATTCATTTATACATTCGTCCACAGCCATTTTCACTGCTTCCTCGTCACTGAAATCCTTACCGGAATACTTACTGATATACTCTCTCATCCTAGTTGTTAGTATAACATATTCCTTTAGGACTTTACACTTTGAAATCAAACTGTTATTATTTCCCGTGTTTATATTTATCATTTTTGCTGTCCATTCAAATTTTCCCTCTTCCATCTGTTAAAACGCACTGACAAGTTCCGTTTCCATTCTCACCAGTCTTCCAATATAAAACATTGTATGTATTGCCATCTACGTCATAAATTGTTGTGCTACACTGGAAACTTCCTCTGTGAATACCGTGATTTACTGTAGCTCTTGAAACTGCATCGAAAGCACCTTTATCTAATTCGCCTCTACTGTCTTCTGCCTCTGAAGACTGTACGTTTCCTGCTTCATATACACCTTCACTTGCCCAATATTCCTGCCATGTAAGTCCTGCATACACATATTTGTTTGCTTTGACTTATTTTTGTTAGTTTTATCTAATCTTTAGGGGTAAAAAAATTTGTTTTATTTTTTTATGGCAACTAATACTCTTTTTGAAATTATGCCTATTATTGCACCTGTGATTAAACCGGCAACCAAAAGAACCGGTACATAATACAAAATACTTGTAGTTTCTACGACTATCATTGCTACCACAATCTGTCCAAGATTGTGGCATACTGCTCCTATCATGCTAACTCCCATGATGCTGAAACCATTAATTTTTTTCACAAGCATCATTACGATTAAGCTTACAATAGCCCCTGCCAAACTATAAATAATTAACATACCACTTCCAAACATAAAGCCGATTATCAATATTCTTAGGATTGAAATAATCCACACATCACTTAGTTTTAGTGTGTACAAGGCTATTACAATTACTAAATTTGCCAACCCTAATTTTATTCCGGGAATACCAAGATTAATAGGAATCATAAATTCTACATAGCTAAAAATTATTGCTAACGCTACCAGCATTGCCATATTTGCTATTCTTTTTGCATCCATATTAACTCCTTCCTGAAATATTAAATTACTTTTCCAACCTTACAAATTTTCGCAAAATTTAGTCCTTTTGCTTCTGTATGTGTTTTATCATTTTAGTTATTTAACTATTGTTTATGTTTTAACATCTTAACTATTTAACTATTGTTTATGCTTTATAGCTTATCTATTTCACTACTGCATCTATTTCATCATTTCTCTTATTGTCATTAGAATCTGTGCCTTTACTTGTCTTTTCTATTTCAACCACAACTTTATGTGGCAAACACACTATTGTCTCACCAACATTTTTGATTTTGCCCTGCTTAACACAATACTTGTCAGGGCAATCTGCCTCTTTCATCTCCACCTTCCCATCTTTAATGGTAAGAATGTTCTTTCCTTTTGAAGATTTAATTTCTATTGTTCTATCTTTATCTAATGAATAAGTCCCCTGCACTTTGCCATCAACTGACACCTGTGCAAAATGACCTTCGCCCGACCTCATAAAATGCATCACGCTATACGAAACTCCGGCTATTAAAAGAACAACAATCACCAGAATAATATCTTTTTTCTTCATTAAAATGCTCCTAGTTTACCAATCTTAAATACCAGCCCACTTCATTATGATTATAAGAATGGCTGCTCTTATTAAAATAAAGCCAATGCCATTTCCTTTTATTGTAGATGTTTTAACATTTTGTTTTGGGCATATATTCATACATTTTTGACACATAAAACATTCTCCTGATTGAATGTTCTCACCACTATTTGGTAGTTATATCCCTGAAGGTAGTCGCCTAAACTGCCAAAGGCACATGCAAAGCCACAAAAGAATCTGCCAAAAACTATCGTGTATAAGCATAACACAATTAATATTGTAACAAAAGATGTTAATTCCACCTGCTGTCCATTTCCAATTTGGGTGAAAATGTACTTAACACCTGAAAAGGCTGTGGTGTAAATTGATGGCATAATTGTGAAGAATATTAGTAGAATTATCATTCTGATATATTTTTGAATTTTCCTTTTGTTTATCTTCTTCATTTGTATGTTTCCACCTTGTTTTCTATTTTGCCTTTTGTAATTTTTCAGTCCTGTTTATATTTATAAATTATTTTTATCTGTTTAGTTTCTGATTATCTGTTTATAATTATCTTTTTACAAAGTTTGATAACCATTTGTCTTTTTAATTTTATTTACTTTATTACTTATCCTTAGTAATTTTTATTACTTTATTATCAGATGAGTAATCTTTGTAAATTCCTTCTGTAACGTACTGTTTGTTATCGTCTGTTAAGAAAATCACATCGAACTTATCACTGTTTTCTCTCCAATAATTCTCGCCTTTCTCAAGCCCCATAATAAATAGTGATGTTGACAAACCATCTGCAAGTGTTCCATCCTCACTAACAATTGTCACTGATTTAAGACCTGCATTTGCCGGATACCCGGTTGCCGGATCAATTATATGGTGATAAACTTTTCCGTTTTTTTCGAAATAACGTTCATAGCCACCTGATGTAATAACTGCTTTGTTCTTTATATTAAGTACTCCAAGATAGTTTTCCTCGCTGTCAGGATTTTGAATTGCCACTTTCCAACTGCTGCCATCAACCTTGCTACCTAATGCCTGAACATTGCCACCAAGACTAACCATACCACTTGTCACACCGCAGTCCTTAAAAATCTTCATAACTGCTGCTGATGTGTAACCTTTTGCAATTCCTCCAAAGTCAATTTCCATTTTTCTATTTTCAAATGTTGCGACTCTTGAAGACTTATTATATTTGATTTTTGAAGCATCTGTATTTTTTAAAGTTGCCTGCAAATTTTCCTTTGATGGAACTTTATATTTTTTTGTATCAAATCCCCAAGCCTGCATTACAGGATAAATTGCCGGATTAAAAACACCCTTTGTACTTTTGTAGATTTCCAAAGAACGTTCCATAATGTTTCCTACATCCTCTGAAAGTGTTAAAGTTTTTTCACTGTTTAACTTGCTGACTTCACTTTCCTTCTTGCCTGTAGAAAGCATGCTGTCTAGCTGATTTATTCTTTTTTTTGCCTGTTCTACTGCCTTGTTTGCATTTTTTCCGTAAGCTGTCACCTGCATGTATGTGTCCATTGCAAAAAGATCCGCTGTAATTTTTTGTTCCTCTGATTTGGAATCAGCCGATACTCCTCCTGCATTATTTTCTGATATATTATTTTTACTGCATCCACATACAAGTAACATCGATGCTAAAAGAATTGCTAATAATTTTTTCATTTAAATGCCTCTTTGTTATTCTTTGTTTACTTGTGTTAGTTTGTACTAACTCGCGTAATCTAGCACAATGATTTTATATTGTCAATAATTGTCGTGTTGGTAATTTGTGGGATGTTATGGTTACCAATACTTCAGTATTTCCACAAGATTATCTTTTATAGCTACACCACCCATAAATAATTCCTTCTGATATGCATTGATGTACCATTCAAAATTTTTCTTTAGTCTTTCGGCCTCATCCATACTCATAACTTTGTTAATTTCAACAGAACTTGAACTTGTTTCCCATGACCAGGTTTCCCCTTTATTAATTGATAATTTTTTACACAACACATTTAAATCAATTTTTTCTTTTAATAATACAAATTTTACCCAAAGTCCACTTGCACAAATTTCCTTATTTGCTGTTAAGCTTTTTGGAATTTCGCAACAATTGCACCCATATTTTCTTGCATATAACTGTGCCTTTGAGCCAGCAGGGCAACATATTGTCAAATCAATTGTTTTTTCACCATACTGTTTACCAAAAATATTTTCTTCCATAATCTCCACATTTGAATGAATAATAATTTTTTTCAGCGACGGTATATCAAATGCAAATCTACCTATTGAGTATAAATTCTGCGGAAGCTCAATTTCTTTTAACTTAGAATCCTCAAAGGCTCCATACTCAATATGCACAACACTTTCCGGTATTGTTATTTTTTCAAGTTCAGTGTTAGATAACATACCTGCTGTAATGCACTTTAAGTTATCAGGTAAAATAATATTTTCTAAAGGTGTATATGAAAAAGCCAAGTCTCCTATTACTTTCACATTTGGTGGAATCGCTATCTCTATAATTTTTGTTTTAGAAAAAGCTCCATCTCCTATTTCTAGCAAACTTTTGGGAAGAGTGACTTTTTGCAAATTACTACAATTAGTAAAAACATCCTTTCCTATATATTTGCAGCCTTCCTGAAACACTACATCCTCTAAATTAGTACATTTTTCAAAAACATTATTCCAAATACCTATTACCGTTTGACCGTTTATTTTTGACGGAATAACTATTTTTTTGCCTGCAAAGCCAATTACCAATACTGCTAATAGCATTGTAAATATTAGATATTGTACTTTTTTCATCTTACCCTTATCCTTTTGTATTTTCTGTCAATATATTATTCCTGTCATATTTTTTAGTAACATACCGTTATAACTAGACTAACACATTTATCTGCCTAATAAAACTTATTTTATTTGTAAATTACTACTTTTTTCCTGTGCACCGTAAATTGATTTATTTCCATTAACAATGTATGCAATACTGCATACCACCACAAACAATAACATATTACTTCCACCAAACACTTCGATACCAAGCATTATAGGTGCTATCAGTGTATTTGTGGCACTTCCAAAAACTGCTGCATAACCAAGTGCGCCACATAAAACAGGGGATATACCAAGTAACCCTCCAAGAACCATTCCAAGAGTTGCCCCTATTGAAAACAGTGGTGTTACTTCACCGCCCTGAAAACCAATTGATAAAGTAAGCACTGTTAGTAACAGTTTCAAAATCCAGTCAATGCCATAAACCTCTCCACCTGAAAAAACGCTGGAAATCAAGTTAGTTCCAAGTCCGCTGTATCTTCCTTGCCAAAGGGAAATCAATATTATTGCCAATGGTATTGAAATCACACCAATTCTCACATAATGATTCACAAATTTCTCTACCATAAATTTCTTTAGAATCTGAAGTAATTTTGAAAATAATCTTCCCACAATTCCAAATGCTAATCCTAAAATTATAACTATCGCTACGATTTTCATATTTGACAAATCAACTGTACTCTTCAGTTCCACAGCAAATTTTTCAAGTCCTAGTGAGTGTGATGTAAATGAAGCTACAAAGGCTCCGATTATTGCAGGTAGCAATGCCTGATAATCCATATAACCTGCAACAATTACTTCCATGGCAAAAAAAGTCGCCGCCAACGGAGTTTGAAACAAGCCACCAAAACCTGCTGCCATACCTGTTATTAGCATAACTTTGCTGTTGTCTGGTGTTTTCATTTTTCGGCCCAAATAATGTGAAAGTGTTGCCCCTATCTGAACAGCTACACCTTCCCTGCCGGCACTACCTCCAAAAAGATGTGTTATCCATGTTCCAACCATAACCAGTGGTACTAGCGCAAGTGGTATTGAATCCCTTTTCTCCTGCCCAACTTCAAATACAAGTGTCATACCTTTTAAACTTAATTTGCTAAAACGTAGGTACAGCCATGTAATTAAAAGTCCTGCTACCGGTAAAAACGGAATAAGATATTTGTAATTGGCTGTTCTGAAATCAGATATTGCAATTAAGCCTCTTCCAAAAACTGTGTCTACTATTCCCACAACAACACCGATTATAATTGCAAGGATAATATATTTGATCGTTAGAATTGCTTTTTCGTATATTTGTTGTTTGTTCATTTGTTGTCTCCTTATGTGGAATTTATATTACATAAAAAAAGCTGATTCACCTGTGCATTGTTACACAGAAGTCATCAGCTTTACTAGCGGTTTTGATAAAATCAAGGGAGAACCTCATTCCCTTTATTTAATTTTTTAACTATGAAAAAGATAGCATATATAAAGGTATGTGTCAATTTAAGTTTATTACAAATACTTTTTCATATTATCTAAAATAATTTTATATGCATTGGCATACATATGTATTCCGTCCATAGTGTATTCTTTCTTTAACATTCCTCTAGGGTTCGTTAACCCCTGATTCACATCAATATAATAACATCCCATTCTCTGTGCTAATTTCTTCACCTCTTCATTAGCTACTGGCACCGTTTCATTATTTCTATGATAAAAAACAGTTTGCTCAAAAGGGCAATCTGGAAGCATATCAACACTATTTACCGGATAAAAAGCCATTGTATACACAGATGTCTTTGGTAATTTATCTTTTATCTGACCTAATATTTCTTCATAATTTTTCAACATTTCTTTTAAAAGAATGTCAAAATCTGTATTAGGATCACTAATATCATTAGTTCCAATATTTATAAAAATCTTGGAAGGTTTGACTCCAAAAATTTGCTCATCCATACATTGAAGCATATCAGAAGTTGTAAATCCGCCAATCCCTCTATTGTAAATAATTTCCTTAATTCCAAAATCCATTTGTAATTCATTAATTGGAAATTGTTCCATTAGAGAAGAACCTGTAAATAAAATCTGTCCTTCTTTTACCATTGTATTAAGTACACGATACTTATCTACTTTTACCATTTGTTCTCCGTTTATCATAACTATATTCCTTTCAATTTCTCATACCATTATACACAATTTTACACTTTTATGAGGATATTTCTTAACATTTTTACACTTTTATGAGCGTATTTTTCCACAGTTTTCACACTTTTATGAGGATATTGTACTATAGTTTTTACATTTTCATGAGGCTATTGCATTTTTTTCATTATTAAAGTAAAGTTACTTATGAAACTTTGTTTACTAAGTGTTTTGTACGAAGAAATACTATTTCACTAAATCTTACAAGCAAGCTCGAATTGAAGTAAATTTCTAGCAACCCATAAAATTTTTATTAAAAGGACTTTATATATGGAAAAATCAGTTATTAATCAAATATGTGCTTCTATGGATACTTTTTTTGAAACCGAAAAGAAGATTGGCAATTTCATCATTCATCATCCAAAAGAAATCGTGGATATGACCGTTGGCGAACTGGCAAAAGAATGTCAGGTAAGTGAAGCTTCCGTTTCACGTTTTTGTAAAAAAATTGATATGAAGGGATTTCACCATCTTAAAATTTCTATTGCAAAAGAAATGGTTTCCCAGTCGGAAGACGATGAATTGTCTAATCATATTTCAGTAGATGATTTGGAACAATCATTGAAAAACATATTGGCAAATAAAGTTGCCGAACTTACTCAAACAGTTTCAATGATGAATTCTGAAAATCTGCAGGACATTTTAAAAAGAATAAATAATGCCCAAAATGTTCTTTTTGCTGCTGTTGGCAACACTGTTCCTGTAGCAATGGATGGAGCCTACAAGCTTAACCAGATTGGGATTTCCGCAGTTTCAACTCCTGTTTGGGAAACCCAGCTTGCCTACAGTTACAACCTTTCACCTGATGACGTAGTTATTGCAATTTCAAATTCAGGGGAGTCAACCGGTGTCATTAATATTTTAGAAGCTGCAAAACAAAAGAAGGCAACTACAATTTCAATAACCAATAGCGAGAAATCGACTATTGCTAAAATCAGTGATTATCATATAACAACAGCAACCCGCGAGAAATTATTTCTTGATGAATATCGTTTTTCGAGAGTTTCTGCCACAATGGTAATCGAAGTGCTTTATCTTTTCCTTACATCTATGAGAAAAGAATCTTATGATTCCATTATTCAGCATGAATCATCTATAGCTTTCACAAAAGAATAATTTCTCTATTGACGAAATCTATATGTCATGGTATCTTTATGTTACGAAATTAATTTTCACAGTGTATTTATTCGTAAAATTACTTTTATGCGTGTTTATCTATTAAACCGCTTTTTACAATATGCTTTGTGAAATTTTACGTGTTTATTTAACCACAAGGAGGTTTATTATGAAGGAAATTAAATTGGCTGTATTAGGTACCGGAGTTATTGCCAACCAAATGGCACAGGCATTAATCAAAAATGGAAAAAATATTTATTCTGTTGCAAACCGCACACACCAAAAGGCTGTTGATTTTGCCCAAAAATATAATATCGGAAAAGTATATGACAATATGAATGATGTGTTTACTGATCCAGAAGTTAATGTTGTTTACATCTCAACTCCACATAACACACATCTTGAATTTATGAAGAAAGCAATTGAGAACGGAAAACATATACTTGTTGAAAAAGCCATAACACTTAACAGCGATGAATTAAACGAAGCAATTTCTTTGGCAAAAGAAAAAGGTGTTATTATCGGTGAAGCAATGACAATTTTCCACATGCCAATTTACAAAAAATTAAACGAGATTTTGGAATCCGGAGCACTTGGAAAAGTGAACCTTATTACCATGAACTTTGGAAGTTTTAAAGAATATGATATGACAAACAGATTTTTCAACAGAAACCTTGCCGGAGGTGCAATGCTCGATATCGGTGTATACGCACTTTCATTTATCCGCTGGTTTATGGATTCAAAACCTAACAACCTTGTATCTCAGGTAAAATCTGCCCCAACAGGTGTTGACGAGCAGGCTGGTTTGCTTCTAACAAACGAAGAAGGTCAGATGGCAAGCGTTATGCTTTCACTTCATTCTAAACAGCCAAAACGTGGTATGGTTTCATGCGAAAAAGGTTATATAGAAATAATGGAATATCCTAGAGCTTGGGAAGCTACCATAACATACACTGACTCTGGCAAAACTGAATTAATCAAAGCCGGCGAAAATGCAGACGCTCTCGCCTACGAACTTGCTGATATGGAAAAAGCAATTAACGGCGATGTTGACTGCATGCACTTTGACTATACAAAAGACGTTATGGATATGATGACTGAATTTAGAAAATCGTGGGGCTTTAAATATCCTGAAGAAGAAAAATAGAAATTAACAGAGCTGTAAGTTTTAAACTCTACTTACAGCTCTATTTTTATATAATCTTATAATCCTTTGCACATCTAACTACTCCGGCAAGTGCATCACTGAATTCTATACCATATTTTCTTGCCTTGTCACAATTCATCCACAAATTATGATCTGCCGGTCTGTCATGTAACTCCACTTCTCTATGCAAAATATTTATGTATTCTTTGGTTATATCATACATAGACTGCTTTGTTTCACTTCCATAATTGTAAGCACCACCAGGTAAATCAATTACTTTTTCCATATTTTCTTCCTTTTGCCGCCTTTGCCAAATACATCGGTACCTGCACATTTGCAAAATAAGATTCCTCTGGATTGTTTTCACAAATTCCCATGTCTGCAATGGCTGCCGTATGAATAATAATATCTGCGTTGCTCTCCTCAACAATTCTCTTCACATCATCCTCCGACACATTTCTAAGAGATGGTGCCGCAACTGTATCTTTTAAAGATTTCATCAATTTATTTCCAACAAAACCCGTAGCTCCTGTAATAAGAATCATTTTTCTCTCTTTTCTAATATATTTTTATATTACTTTTGCTGTTCTTTTCTATATTTAAGAAAAGACTCAACTAATAAGCCAACTAAAATTATAACGCAGAAAATTGTTAAAGGTACACCGTATGTTGACTTATTAGTTACTGCGCCTATTATTAATCCCAATGCAACCACCAAAAACTATCAGAAATCCCAGTATTCCAACACAGCTTAGAATTACATTTCTTATAATCTGACCTATACTTGAAAATACACGTTTTGGCTTAATGAATTTTAATTGATTTTTGCTTGAAAAGAAATGAGCCACTCCAACGATTACCTGAATTACCATTCCAAGCACTGATGCAAGTGCTGCAAGGGCGTTAGCCCCAACTCCCTGTCCAATTACTTATAAAACCGCTTACCTCACTTTAAAAGATTTTACACTACTCCATTTGCCTTTGTCTTTTCCAACTATTGCTCTCACTCTTACATAATATCTTTTTCTAACACGTAATTTTCTTAACAGATATGTATTCTTTCTTGTACGTTTTGTTCTTACGTTTTTCTTAAATTTTCTGTCAGTTGAATACTGTATCCGATATATTTTAGCCTTACTTATCTTTTTAAAAGTAATTCTCACTTTTCTATTTTTAAGTTTTTTTACTTTTAGAATTTTTGTTTGCTTTAAACTCTTTTTATTTACACCGTCAACACGAGTTGTAGTTTTTCCGTTAGTTGTTGGTTCATTTTCCTTTGTTACAACCTGTCCCAAAGTTGTAGTTGTTTCTTTTTCTGATGTTGTTTCATCAGTTGTTTGATTTTCTACAGTAGTTTCTGATGTTGTATTTTCTGTAGTCAATATTTCAGCTGTGGGTTCTACTGTGACAGTTGTCTCAGTTTGTTTCTCAGTTGTTGGTTCTAATGTAGTTGTCACTTCCGTTGTTGGCTTTGGTGTTATTGTCACTGATGTGGTTGGTGCTTCTGCTGTTGGTTCTAATGTAGTTGTCACTTCCGTTGTTGGCTTTGGTGTTGTTGTCACTGATGTAGTTGTCACTTCCGTTGTTGACTTTGGTGTTGTTGTCACTGATGTGGTTGGTGCTTCTGTTGTTGTCACTGATGTTGTTGTCACTGATGTGGTTGGTGCTTCCGTTGTAGGCACTTCAGTTGTGGTTTGTGCTTCCGTTGTAGGCACTTCTATAGTTGGATTCTCCACTTTGTTCTTCAATTTTGTGTATACCTTTATTCTTCCTACATAATTTTTAAGTTGTGTCCATCCACTACCGTTGTTTATATATGACATTTCTCTGCCATTTTTATATGAAGTCATTATTTTGGCGTCGCCATTTTCATTTGAAACACTTACTATTGCAGAGAACCATTGGTCTTTTTCAATCTTTACCGGCTGATTCAGTTCTATTGTTACATATCCACTGTTTTCAAAATACGCCGTTGTAGTATTTGCCAGGTAACCACCTGAAACTGGTACATTGTCCTGTCCGCCATAAGGATAATCTACATTTTTGTATATCTCCACTTTAGCGGTTACATTTTCACCACCAATAGCCACATTTACTGCTTTTATATATTCATCTTTTAAATCATCAGATTTTTTTGCTTTAAACACATTTGCCACTGACTTATCTTTTCTTAATGGGAAATCGTCCATGCTTCCATCATAGTAATAATTAAAGTCATACTTGTCCTTTGGTGCAAATGAAAATGCATAAGAACAACTGCTTGTATTGTCATATGACAGCCAAAAATACTCCAATGATTTGTAACTGTTTTTTACAAGCCAGCCACCCTTTTGTGTAGCACCATTTGGCACAAATTTGTCTGATGGAATATTGTCATCCCAGCCAATGATTGTGCATGCATGTGGAGAAATTGTACTGCCCTGTTCATTCTTTGGATTGTAGTATAATGTTTCTCTTGCATTGTTGTACTGAAATGTTACTGCCCCATATTTTGCTATGGCTTTTTTTATTGACCTAATGTATTCTTCCGGATTTGATTTGTTTTCAGGTATATGAATTGCATTTTCAAATCTATATGATGGATTTTCATATGGGTTTGTGGTAACCACATTACCCGATACCGGTGCCCACCACATTGAATATAACTTGGCAATTTTTAGTGGGTCTCCTGACTGCGTCAAATAATTTACTGATTGCCAGTCTCCATCTGTATTTCCCAATGGATCGCTTTCTCTCTTAAAAACTCTATAAGCTGCCGCCATCGGATTTAATGATAATGTATCTTTTGTTACTGTAGGATCAATTCCACTTTTCAAAATGGATGATTCTGCTGCTGCAATACTTGAATATGCCCAACACAAATTGGTATCTCCCTGATCTTTTACTGGTGTTACTATGCCATCGTCCCTTCCATCATATTTTTCCCTGTCTGAGATTTCTTTAATTTCAGTCTGTTGTTCTTCAAAATCACCTTCTATTTTAAATGTTAATTGATTATCAGTTATGTTTGTGACTTCAACATACATATCATCGGTTATTTCCAAGCTCTGATTCAGTTTTAATGGTGCGTCAGATTTTGTTGCATATGTGCCACCTAATGTTTCATAATTCCACTTTCCTGCAACGCATCCCATATTGTTTGGGAATTTTGTGTCTTTGTCCACCAAATAACAAACAAGTCCTGAATCAATTGTCAATCCTTTTAGCTTCGTTCCATCTGTTTTATACAATTCTTTTGACTGACAATCATACTTATTACCACCTGTGCCAAAATTTCTATATTCTAAGTACAGTGTTTTATTGGTTCCTTTTAAATTTAATTTGTATCCGACTATCTGTGAATCTCCTCTAGTCGATGCTTCCTTTAAGGTATACTGTCCATTTTGATAAATTGTTTTAACATTGTCAGATGTAAGCCACCCCTTTGCTTCTCTTTCTTTTACAGATATAAACTGTGGCACAGGTGACATATGCTTTGCCATTGCAGACATATAATATACCGGCGAACTATTTGAGCTATTGTACAAGTCCTTAAATCCTAAAATGTGCCCCATTTCATGAGTTGCCACTGCCATAGGCAAAATCACGTTTTCCCGATTATCCTTGTATAAATAATTATAGGAATTTGTCACCTGCACATAGTTTTTACTTGTAATTGTTTTTCCATCTGCATTTATTTTTACGTAATCTGCATAATCCTTATAATTCCACAAAGGTGAGGACCAACCCACAGAGATACTCTGAGTTGTATTTTTATAAATAATGGTGATTGCATCGATTACCCCATCATTGTTTTTATCAAGTTCAGAAAAGTTGTACTTTTTTGTACCATCATAATTTGTAATCACATTGCCCGCTGATATAGCTCTGTTTATAGATTCAGACCAGTCTGTTTTTAATTCGTACATACGCTCTGCTCTCTCTCCGTTGTCCCTGTAACCTTCAGGATTCTCTTCACTATACTCTGCATAGTATCCTCTTGGATGAGATAACTGCACTGAACCACCTTTATTAAACAAATACACGCTATTTATCCTAAGACTTCCCCTTGACGCAATTTCATAATAATCCGAAACATTAAAAGATGCACTGTTATAAGTATTATCTGTAATTTTTCTAACAGATTCCCCATTATAAGAATTATCTATAAATTCATCTTCATCTGAAAATCTTGCAAATACTACAAGATTTGTAAAATTACTTCCTTTTGTTTTATTTTCTGTATTTTCATTCGTATCATCAGCAAAAGTTACGCCACTAAAAAGCATTGTCATAACCGTAACAAACGCCATGATTATACTAAACCCTTTTTTCATAAAACCTCCTTTTAGTCATTTATTCTTTTACACCTTAATTATATATTCATTATAGCATTTACCAGATTAATTTTGTGTTCTAATTTTTTAGAATTATAGGCTGGGCATGCGGACGAAAAGTTGGACTGTGTAATGCCTGATATGTTATGAGGTACACACAAGAACAAATATCGACAGCACTTGTATTGTTAAAAGCCACAGGATCACCTGATAAAGTAATCCAGATCTTAGGTTATCCATCTTCACCGATGCTTTATCATTGGCGTAAAAAATATCCTGAATATTACGATGTTCCAAATCAAAAACATTGGAGACAAGCTCCAACTGAATTGAAACATAATGTAATTAAACGTTGCCTTATTAAAGGCGAGCCTGTAAAATTAGTGGCAGAAGAAATCGGATACACACCTTCCTTGGTATATAAATGGATTAGGGAGTATCGGGAGAAGGGATGTTTTCAACCCATGAAAAAAACTACTGCCAACATTAATGTAAGTCCAAATGATATCACATCTGCAGAAGATATCAATGAGCTCAAAACTCAGATGCTCGATATGCAGATGGAAATAGATATTCTTAAAGAAACAATCAATGTATTAAAAAAAGATCCCGGCATCGATCAGACAGCTCTCACAAATCGGGAGAAGGCAGTGATAATCGATGCCTTGAAAAATAAGTATTCACTGCTGGATCTTCTTAAAAAACTTAAACTTGCAAAAAGCAGCTATTATTATCAAGAAAAAACCATTTATGCAGAAGATAAATACTCTGATCTTCGCAAAAGAATCATACAACTGTTTCATGAAAATCGAGATATATTTGGTTATCGAAGAATTCATATGCTGCTTCATCGTGAAGGTATAAAAGTTTCTGAAAAAGTGGTTCGCCGTATTATGAAGCAGGAAAAACTAATTATCAGACGAAAACGCAGACAGAAATATAACTCCTATAAAGGTGAAATAACACCTGCGGTGGAGAATGTTATAGATAGAGATTTCCATGCTACAAAACCGAATCAGAAATGGCTTACTGATATCACAGAGTTTTCTATCAAAGCAGGGAAAGTATATCTTTCTCCGATAATTGACTGCCTCGATGGTATGCCGGTGAGTTGGACTATAGGCACTTCTCCAAACGCAGAACTTGCCAACACTATGTTAAGGAATGCTATTGCTACTCTTAAAACAAACGAAAAACCTATCGTACATTCTGACAGAGGATGCCATTATCGTTGGCCAGAATGGATACAGATAATGGAAGAAGCAAACCTTACACGATCCATGTCCAAGAAAGGTTGTTCGCCTGATAACTCTGCATGTGAGGGCTTCTTTGGTCATCTCAAAACAGAAATGTTCTATGGACATAACTGTGATGAATATAGCATTGAAGAATTTATCCAGGAGATAAATGGCTATATGCGTTGGTATTGCAAAGATAGAATTAAATCAACACTCGGAGGACTTAGTCCTCTAGATTATAGAAGGAGTATAGGCATAGCGGTCTAAAAAAATGTCCGCATGCCCCACCGACCTGTGGAATTTAATCTTTCACACGGAATTTACTTTTACAAGTCAGCTATTGTATGATTTTTTTACATAAATTAATTATGTTAAGTTGTTGAAACATTTTTATACAAGTGGCACATATAAAGCAGCCTTCACTCAGATTTACCTATTACAAAAAAGAAGAACTCACTCCACATGAATTCTTCTTTTTTCATTTTTATTAAATTAATATTTCTATTGTAACTTCTACAATATTTAATTTTTTACATTATCTTAAATACTACTACTTTTGAGTTTTCAGTATACTAATCTTTACATGGTGCTATGTCAAGATTTAGCACCATTTTTATTCAAATTAATTTCTCCTTCCTAATTGTGTCACCACTGGTGACACAATTAGTATTACTTATAACCACTCATTTACCAATTTCTATGTATTTATATTTTCTGAAGCTCTCCTATTTTTATAGTTTAAGTAATCTGTTGCATATCCTTTTTTTCAATAATCTGCGTGTGTTACTACATTCTCCATAAAAGCATATGCTCGAGCATTTCTTGTAAGATTAGAAATAACCACGCATACACATGATATAACTATCTCTTCATTAAACCCACAAACAATCAAATGATAATTTTATCATTAATAACCTTTCCTTGTACTCCTTAAATTCTCATATTCCCCTGTCATCTCTTTTCGTGAAAGTACAGATATAAATGCAGTATTTCAATTAAATCTTCACTTTTAGTTTATCTTACATTTCCACAATTTAAAATACTATTTATCATTCCCTGTTTTTCTCTTGTATAAATTTTTCAATCAGTTGTATATTTGCTTTTCGTTTTTTTCCTTCACCTTCTGATACTTCAAAACCATATTTTAATTAGCATTTAGATAAGCTCTTAAATAAATATGGTGTGTTCGGGTATCCTTTTCCATATTACCCATTACATAAAGAAGTGGGTGTTCAACATCTGAACCGCGATAAAAAATATCTTTCATCTGTAACTGTTCATTATGTGACATTATTCTCTCAATATCAGTTAACTCAACAGAAATATCAATAATCAGTTGCGCTTTAATTTCAGGTATTGCTGTACTTCCAATATACTGTATATCAATAGCATCATCTGATATGGATTTTAGTGCTTTTATTTTTTGAATAGCATTATCATCCCATTATTTTCATACGATTCCAGTTGTATGGTTCCTCTTTTTTATCCTAATATCATAATAACATTTTTCTCTTTTCGTTATACAATAAACTTGTTTATATCTTTGTGTTATCCGGTTGATGTCTTCTAATATATGAAATGCAATTATCAAGGTGTTTTTTATCAACGATAGGTTCAAATGACTTACCACCCCATAAACCTTTTGGTATTTGTTCTACAAGAACAGGAAATTCTTTTCTCAATAATCTTGACGAAGCCCCAAATAGAAGTTGTCCTACTTTAGAAGGATCTAATTGCGTTTTTACTAAAACATGAATATGATTATATGCAACTGTACTTTCAACTATCTCTATTTCTTTTTTTTTATTAAAAATGTCTGCTATAATGCAACTTAATCTATGACGAATCTCATTGTCATAAAAAAGAGGTTTTCTATATTTTGTAGCACCTACAAATTGGTAATAATTCTCATATGCATCATCCTCGGATAATTGTTTCATTGTTATCTCCCTTCCAATCAATTATTCTCTCCATAAATATATCCAACCTAGAGCCATTTAATAAAGTAAATGCCGAAAATCCGCATAAATACAGGCTTTCGGCATTTTAATCCATTATTCAAACTCCTGTTCGTAAAAGTTTGTTTATTTGCACATAAATATATTTATCACAATTGTCAGTTCGTTTGTGAACTGTTTTTATATGTTTTACATATTTTTTCGAAAAAATATTGTCATTTTATTGACACATCTTTTAATTTCCCATTTGAATTTCAGAAAAATTTTTTTCATTAATATTATTTAGCACATTTATTATATAAGGAATAATTCCACAAACGCACAATATGCTTATAACTAAAAACACCACTCCTACTAATACATGTTTTTTCCAATCTTTACCTCTTTTGTGCGTTAATTTAAACAATTTATTCCAAAACCACTTTCCTCTGCTCCCTATTACAATATTAGTCACCGCAATGATATAAAAGTCCGAACATATAATGTGAAGTAATAAAAATGCAAGTGATATCATTCCTATTGTTTGAAATAAAGCATAACACATATATTCGTAATATTCAAAAAAAGCCTTTATTATTCCTTCTATCTCAATAATTTTTTTAAAGTTTTCCAAATCAATTTTGGATGTATATAGTGATGTATTTACAAATCCTATCAATAATGGAACGCACCAAATTGCTATCATATTAAAGTAAGACATCTCTTTTATATTCTTACCATATATTACCTTTGCATTTTTGCTTCCATAAAACACTCCTATAGTAGCAATTTCTATAATTGCCGCCGCAAACACTATAAACAATTGCACATCCGTGCGATAATTCAAATAAAGTACTGTAATTACTATTATTCCTAACATTCCTAAACAAAATAGCTGATTTCCATCTTCTCTAGATTTACTTGTTCTACTATTCTTTTCACCTTCAACCACTATAGTTTTAGTAATATTATATATTTTTCCTTCATATTCCTTGGCATCTATTTGTCCATTATCTGTAGCAATATTTATCTGTTCACCACTAATGTTTACTGTAATCCCATTTCCTTTATTGCATTGTAAATTTTTTTGCAAGATATTTCACTTCCTTCTTTTGTAAAAAATATATATTTCTACAAATTAATTGTGCACTTAATGATATTATATAGTTTTTGCAAATTAACAGTTAGTGCCGGAATACCATTTGTAATATTTATCACTTGTTCAATACGTTTCAAACAATTTTGTAAATGATTTATTTTTGGGTTTTCTTTGTCCATTTCCCCTTTTATTTGCCCTAATATATTCAATATTTTATATGTATTTTCTTCGTTTAAAGTCGATAAATTATCAACAATTGCTTTAATAGCAACATCAAGTTCTTTTTCTTCTATTCTATTGTTTTGAATTGCCCTTATAGTTGCATTGTCCTTTGCAATATTAATTTGTTTGCCACTTATATTTACTGTCATATTTCGTTCATTCATATTCACTTGTCCTCAATCACATTTTTATTTTTTCTATATAAAGATAATAGTCCTCCAAGTTTGGTTCCACTGCATATTCATCATCTGTTAATTTGTCATTATCAATGTATCTGATTTTAATTCCGGTAGAGGCTGACATTAATCCACTTACTAAAAATTTTTCGTTATAGTTTTCAACCTGTTCTTCCAATATTATTTTCTCAAAGACCTGATTTTCTAATTCCTTTAAGAGTTCTTTAGGACTTCCCTTTCGTATAAGCTCCCCTCCGTACAGAAAAACTATATTACCTGCAATAAATTCTATATCTGACACAATATGGGTAGATATAATTACTATTTTATTCATGCTAATTCGTGCAATAAGATTTCTAATTCGAATTCTTTCTTTTGGATCAAGTCCTGCTGTTGGCTCATCAAGAATAAGAATCTCTGGATTATTTAACAATGCCTGAGCTATTAAAATTCTTTGCTTCATTCCTCCCGAAAAACCACCCAGTTTATTTTTTCTCACACCATATAAATCAACGAATTCCAATACTTCTTTTATTTTGCTACTAATGTCCTTTTTATTTAATCCTTTTAGATTCGCCATATAATTTAGAAAATCTTCTGCTGAAAAATTGTTATATATTCCCTGTTGCTGTGGCACATACCCTATAATATTTCTGTACTCTTTTCCAAGCTTTTCAATTTTCTCTCCATTATAAAGTACATCTCCATTAGTTTTTGAGATTCCGTCAACTAATATGTTCATAAGAGTTGATTTTCCTGCACCGTTTGGTCCTATTAATCCGTAAACTCCATTTTCAAATGTATATGTAAAATTGTTTAATGCTGTTTTATTTCCGTACTTTTTCGTCAAATTTATTATTTCTAATTTATTCATATTAATCTCCATTCCACCATCTTAGGCTGTTGGTGCAAATAGCTATGAAGAAAATTCTTCACACCAGACCTTATATTATTGTCATAATTATAAGTGGCACTACTAATATTGTAATTGATACAGCCATCTTTTTTACCATTCCCGTCAATTTGCATGAAATCAAAATAACAACCATAGTTGCTATAAACATTATTAATAGCTTAACAATGTAAACTCCCATTAGCACAATCAAGATTGGTATCTGTATCCAATTCTCATATCCCATCAAACTGTTGATTGGTGCCATTACACCGCTGAAATGATAGGACCTGATTACCAGTATTAAAAACGGCAAATTGGATATGGTAAATATTACCAATGAAACTGTAACCGAAGCTATTATTTTTTTATTTAGTAGTTTTCTTCCACCAAACATTGTAGTATCCGACAGCCTGTCCATTCCTGTCTGTTCCTCGTAAGCCATACAAATTACTACCATTACACTCATTATTAACATCATAAATATCCATGCAATTTTTTCATTGTAAATGCGATTTGGATGTATAAGATAATTTATTCCTATGTCATTAACGTACCAACCCTGTATGCCCCTGTCTCTATTTAATTTCTTTAAATACTTTTGTCTTTTCAGCACTTTTTTAAACGCTACATTAGGCATCATTTTTGTAATGTATTGATTTTCTGCAATTGATAGCTCTGAACCTGTTATTTTTCCCTGCAAATATTGTGTCTGCTTTCTTTTATATTTTTTCGTGACATCCTTAAAATAATCTTTTTCTTTTTGTATGTATTCTTCCTTGCTTTCTGATACCGGTCCCTCAATATCATCCATATAATTACTGTAGTACTTTTGGTCGCCATCAATTGTTGTGTTTACATTACTTAATATGGCTCCCTGTATAATACACAGTACAAGTAACATCAATATGCCCTTGTTTGTAAGCAAAAGTTTTTTATACTCCATTGCCAACATTCCAATAGGCTTCTTCTGTCTATTTTTTTGCTTTCCTTTAAATTTCTTTATTTCAATGTGAAGCACGTTTTTTCTCTTAAAAAACATTGTTGATAAAGTCGTAAAAAGAGCAATATATCCTATTATAATTAATATTCCAACAGACATTACATTAAAAGGATTTCCCGCCAAATTTAAGTTATAGTATTTTTCCGTTATTGATTTTATGTTTATCAATGTAACCGGACTTAGAATCTTAATAAATGCAATCCTATAGTCCCACATAATATTTAAGCTTGCTACTGCCGACACTCCAATAACAGCACCTGTTATTGCATATATAATTCCACTGTTGTCACATAAAACTGCTATCAAAAAAATAAAAAGGGTATATGAAAATACAACAGCTATTTTTAGCAAGACAAAAATAATTAAATATGTAAGAATATTTATTGGTAGCGCCGATTCATAAAAATCCGGTATTGACTGTACTGGTGCTGTTAAATCTCCACATCCAAAGGTTGCTGTTAAAGTCAACAGATGAACTATAAAAGTGAATATTTCCACGCATACAGATGCCATTAAAAGTCCACCTATTTTTCCAAGGGCAAACCCTGTTCTTCCCTGCCTACAGGATTTAAGTAAAATCAACATTCCATGCTTTCTGTCAATGTTCATAATTATTATTACGCACTGCATCATTGCAATAAGCACAATAATATCACTAAAACCTATTTCTGTTGCTTTTTCTATTGCAGCATAATTTCCTGATTTAGGTTTAACATTTTTTACATGTTCATATGCATTAACAATTTTTTTTGAACTTTTCACCTGATAGTTGTTATTGTCTGCAAACAAAGAAAATCCGGATATAACATTGGCATTACTGCTTATGTTCTCAATGTACTTGTTATACCCCTGTATTTTTTCTATCTGTTGTTCCTGCTTTTTGTCTGCTTTTTTTATTTCCGAATCTATGTTTCTTGTATCCAAAAATACATTCACAAAGCATAACAATAACAAAATATAAATAATCCACTTCTGAGATAATATTTTTCTGAATTCTTTTATTGCCATATTTTTTCTCTTTCTAATTTTGTAACCGCTTCTGATAAAAACGGTTATCTATGACCATCCTTATTTTATTATTTTATTGTTACTAATCTGTGTTATTGAATGTTCATCAATAGAATCATATGCTTCATTAAAGGATATGTCATACATAAGAAGTCCTTTAGGATTTAAATCAATTGCATAGAAAATTTTTCCTTTTTCTCCGTAGCTTTGCCGAGTCATTTTATCCTTTGAAACATCATATATGTAATACTTAGGCTCCTTATTAAAATCTACAGATGGCACCAGTTCTTTTTTTGTTTTCTCATTCATATCCATTGATGTTATGTATATTTTCCCATCATAATAAAGATCTACGTTCTTAAAAGAGCCAAAAATCTCCTTTCGTTTTTTTGTTTTTATATTGTACGAATATATATTGTACTTTCCAACAACGGCATCCAGATAGTATACTGTGTCATTTGAATAACATAGCAACCAATATGCTCCATCCATGTTTTTAATTCCCTTGTATGGCTTAAAGTTACTTTCAAAGCCTATGTCTAATTTTTCTGTTTTCTTATTTTCCAAATCATATGTATAGTATTCCTTTTTCTCCTGAAGTCGCTTAATTTCCTCTCCATAAGAGAATTTGTCAGACTCCATCCATACCATAAAATGATCTACATCTTTAAATCCTGCATCCTTGTAAGTTTTTTCTCTGCTGTCGTAACGAATAAATAATTTATTGTCAAACAACTGAACTGAACTACAATATGCATCCGCCTTATTTCCAAAATCTGTTAACTTCTCAACCTTGCCATTTGAAAGGTTAATTTGATAAACCTCTGCATCTGCTCCTGTTTGTTCCTCTCTGTTTGTACCATATTCAGTCATAACCAGCTTGTAGGATGCAACAAACAACTTGTCTCCATGCAGAACATATTCGCCTCCTACATAAATAGGAAACTCCAGTTCATTTACTTCTTTCTTGTCTGTTCCATCAGTTTTACTGCTCCAAAGTGTATATGTATCACCTACTCCAACAAAATAATATAAACGCCTATTGTATATAAATGGATATTTTGCCTTTCCTTCTATAATGGCATTGCAATTAATTTTGTCACTTTTAAAATCACCTATATCATGATTGCAGTTTGCCTGACTACATGCGTACACCTGACTTTCCGATTCATAATCGTAATAATATAACCTACTATAATCGTCCTGTTCTTCACTCTCAACCAAAATATCGTCGCATACTGATTTGTTTTCTTTTAATACGATTGTTTCGTCCTTTTTGGATTTCTTACTTTCACCACATCCTACAAGAAGAAATACTCCCATTAAAATTACTATTCCAATCACTAAATATTTTTTCAAAATTCCACTCCTTTACTTGTAATCAATTTTTGAAGAAAATTGATTGCCTGCTTGCACACCTGCACTTAGTGCATTTTAAATGGTGTGCAATTCCTTTACTTGTAATCAATTTTTGAAGAAAATTGATTTCCTACATATTATTTAAATATTCTAATACCTTGTCTATTCCAGCATTATCTAATTCCTTTAGAAAATTGTTGTATTCTGTTTCAAAGTCTCCTGTAAATATTTTTCCTTTGTAGTCACTTCCTGCATAATTAAAACTTTCTCCTAAATATTTCTTTTCCAAACTCATTATTTTTTTTACTTCTTTTTTTACCGGAGTAAAATCATAATATCTATCAACAAATTTTTCATTAAATTTTAGATTTTCTATATTTTTTCTCATTTCCTCCGTAGAATTACAATCTTTAAATGAATTTGCTACTAAAGGATTTGCCAATTTCAATCCTCTTCCCTCAAATTTTCCTTCATTTTCTTCACGACTAAAGTATTCATCATACTCATCTGATGTTATGCTATATTTTTTTCCTGTTCCGTCATACTCCGGAAACTTAATAATGTTAGAAGCTTCAACATCAGAATTTATAAAGTCATATGCTTCCAGCGCCTTTTTCTTATTTGGGGATTTTCTATATATTCCATTTATAGCATTACGTTCAATCAAATCCTGTGAATTTACATTGTTATTTCCCCACTTGTATAGCTTTACGTCTTTTACTTTCGGGTATGCATCCCTATCAATTTCTCCCTTGTGTCCACTTACATCTTCATAGAGCAAATTAGACACAAACATATTTGCATTTAAAGTATTATTTGTCTCATCCTCATTCAAATACTCAAAATATCCCCTATTTTGATACTCCCTTACTTCTTTTAATGCTTTTTTTATCTTCTTTGACTTAAAAAAATTTTCTATACTTTTACCATTCAAAGAAACGCTAAATGCATTTACCTCAGCATTTCCCCTTTTATCCATTTTATCAATATAGCCTACAACACAGTTTTCCTGTATTGGTTTTAATGCTCCTCCATCGCATAACAAAAAATTTATGCTTCCTTTTTTCTTTTCGCCTTTATATACCTTGTTGCATGCATCAAACCATTGCTCATATCCACCGGTTTTGTATTTGTTTAAATCAATGCCATATTCTTTTGCCAAACCAACGTTTACATACCACTTATGTTCTATTTCCAATTCCCCAATTCCTTCATTATATCCATAAAATTTTCCATTAACGGAAGATAATCTTATGGCATTCTCAGGCATTATGGAAAAATAGTTTTTCAAATAGGTATCTCTATATTGTGAAAGTTCTTCAAGCACTCCCCTACCTATTAAATCGTATGTTAACCAAGTAGTAAACTGTTTTCCTATTTCATCTAAATACCACTCTGAAAATATAAAGTCCGGAGCCTCTCCTTTTTTAGTTAAGTTTTCTATATCTCCGGCATAATCCTTTCCGTCCCCAACTTTTTTAAAGCATATGACATAATCTTTTCCTTTTGCTGTAAGATAATCGTTTAATTTTATTACCTGATTATTTGTTATATATTTCATTCCCAAAGGCTCATTATATTTTTTTCGTTCTTTTTTACTTATATTTTCTGATTCTGTATACACCCAGGTTAAAACTGTTTTCCTCGGATATTTCTTTTCCAAGTATTCTTTGTCTATTTTTATGTCTTCCGAAACTTTAGTATTTTCTGTTTTATTTGTTGTCTCCTGCACATTGTTTGCACTTGGAAGTATCGATTCCTCTTTCTTTTTACATCCCCCAAAAAGTACCATAAATACAAACATAGTCAATATAATACGTCTTGTTATACATTTCATTTAATAACTCCTCATAAATCTATAAAGCAATTTCTATCTGCAATAAGCATTGCAGATAGAAATCAATTCATAAAACATATTTACTATAATTTTTTTTCTAAAGTCATCGTAAAATTCGTTAACTCTGATCCCATATAGTATTCTTTGTGTACACTTTTTGCTTTAGTGAATTTAGCTTTTATTTCCTTATAACTCACAGTTGATGTTGTTTTGCTTGCGGCAGACATTACTGTGTTTGTTGCTTTCTTTCCGCTAGAAGAATATGCTGTTATTTTAGCATATCCCGCAAAACCGTTGGCTGGTGCTGATGCTGATGAAATAGTTGTTATAGCCTTTGCAGTTGTTGATGATAACGCTATCTTTCCGATTCCCGTGTTACCTTTTGCTGAAACATTGCTTAAACTTCCTCCCAAAACTAACACTCCTGCCATTAATAATGGCATAATCTTTTTTGTAAATTTCTTTCTCATTTTACTCCTCCAAAATCATTAAATTTTACAAAGCTTTGTAAACATATTATATGTTTATTTAAAAATATTGTCAATAAATGTTTTGTTCATTATAATATTGACCTAATGTATTTTTAAGTTATACTATCATTATAAATTAATTGAGGTACGTATATATGGCAAGCAAAAACTATTTTCTTAATGGGGTTGCAGAGTTATTAATTTTATCAATATTGAAAAACCAAGATACTTACATCTATGATATAAAAAAAACCATTAGTGAAATAACCAATGATATTCTTCCTATGTCCCAAAATACTATATATGCTGCTGCATATAAATTGGAAAATGAAGAAAAAATCTCAGAATATTCCAAGCTGGTTGGTAGAAAGCGAACAAGAATTTACTATCATATAGAAAAACCGGGATTGACTTATTTAGAGAAACTTACATCAGATTATCAAATGGTAACTACTAATGTTTGTAAGATTTTGGATTATTTATCATCTAATAGGGAGGAGAACACTGATGAATAAATTGTGTAGAACATACATTAGAAAAGTTAAACTACTTTTTCCCGTTATGGGCAAATATGAACGTAAATATATTAAAGCAATAACAATCAATGTTAACGATTATTTAGCCGATGTACCGGAAAGTACTATTGACGATTTGTACAAAGAATTTGGTACACCTAAAGATATAATTGATTCGTATTATTCTACTGTTAATACTGATGATGTTATAAAGAAGATTAGGATTTCAAAATATATTAAACTAATTTTAATTTTATTAACTATATGCCTATTATCCTTGACAATTATGAAAATTTATATCCAGTATGAAGGTCATAAAGTCTTTATGGAAGAACAAATACATTCTGAAGAAACCATTATAGAATAACAATTTAGGAGGAAACTATGAAAAATTTCAAATCATTAAAAATTACACTTTTTATTTTTTCTTTAGTGCTTATGCCACTATCATTTTTTAATCACACTACTTATGCAAAAGAAGATATTGCTTTAGATGAGCAGGAATACACTAATTTTACGTTATCCAATATAGATAGCATTTCTACAGAAAAACTCGACAATGGTGACTATGTTATAACCGTCATTAGTTCTGATTTGTTTTCTGACACTATTTCAAATATTTCCACAATCTCGGCATCGAAAACAATTACAAAAACTAAAACTACATATTACAAAAGTTCTGCAGGTTCCGTTTTGTGGTCTGTCTCCATCAAGGCTACTTTTTCATATAATGGTAGTACTTCAAAATGCACTAATTGCTCACACAGTACCACATCTCCAGGCAAATCATGGTCGATTAAAAGCTGTACTTCTTCAAAAAGGGGAAACTCAGCTACTGCGAAAGCCGTCGCTACGCATACTGATGGAGACGGTTCAAAATATAACATTAATAGAAGCGTAACCATTTCATGTAATGCAAATGGAAAAGTATCTTAAAGTGTCAATCACAAAATAATTGATTAAGAATTTATTCTCATATCATAATTTATTTGTATATAAAGTACTCCTTTATATACGAAAACTCTTTAAAATGCCCTTAAAATTTAATTATTAAGGGCATTTTAAAATAGAAATATTTTAGTTATATTTGCATTATTCAAACTCATACTCATAAAAATTTACTCCTTTATAAAGCAGGATATTTATTGTATTTAACAGTTCATTTCTGTACTGTTTTAGTATTTTTGCATATAGTCTAAGACGAAAATATTGTCATTTTATTGTCACGAGTCAATACCGTTGTAGTCGTTCTTGCATGTATGACAAACTTGAATTTCTATTTGTGTTGCCATGTCATTACATAATCTTTTTCTCCGGTAGCCTCATCTAAGCCACTATGACGAATCTCAAATCCTTCTCTCTTATAAAAAGATATTGCCCGTGCGTTCTTTTGGTATACGTTCAAGTGCAACTTATTCCTTTTATCCTTTGCATAATTCAGCAGAATTTTACCTATACCCTGCGATTGCATTTCACCAGAAACAAAAATGCCCTCAACATATTCATCATTTAACCCTATAAAACCCTGTATTTCTGTATCATACTCATACACATAAACCTCTGCTAGTAACAACGCTTCTTTTACTGATTTGAAATTGCTTTTCCAGTATTCGGCGGGGATAAAATTATGTGCCTTTATATTCGTATCCAACCATATATCTGCAACTTTATTTATATCATCCCTTTGAAATTCTCTAATCATAACGGTGACCCTCCATAAACTTGAAGTTAGAAGTTACTTTTTGACTTCCTTTGTGATTTCAGTTGTCTTTAATTGTACCTGATAAGTGTTTTCTTCTCCGCTAAATGAATATACCTTTAAGGGCTGTTCTTCATTGCTTTCGGAGGAAGTGTTGCACCCTGCAAGCAGAACCGTACAAGCAAGCAACCATAGCACAACTGCCATTATCTTTTTCATAATATCACCATCCCATCAAATTCTAAGTTGTAAGTTTCTTTACTATCATATCTTTAAAACTTGTTTTGCTTTCGCATTAACAAATTGGATAATTGGGCCTGAAATGATAACTGTAATAAGCGTGCATACACCAAACTTTCCGCCAAACAAAACACCTGTAACAACAACCAAAATATCCAATGCCATTCGGACAAATTTAATCTGCCAGTGATTTTTTTCTGCTAAAGCAAAAGTGACTGCCTCATAGGAACCTCTACCAAGGGATGCCGACGCATATAGTCCTGTTCCGATAGCAAACAAAACCACTCCTAGCAACATAATTAAAAAATTGATCCACTTATAGGTACTGTATATATGGCAGTTAGCAAACAAATCTACACAGGTACTGTATACAATCTGGTACAACACAGTTCCTATATGAATCTGACTTTTATCGTAAATGAGCGCAAACAAAATCATTCCCAATGCTACAACAAAAGATGCTGTGCCAATGCTTATGTGAAATGTTCTTGCAATCCCCTGCCACAGCACCGCAAGCGTAGCTCCGCCAAATCCAGCATACAGTGCAAGTGTAATTCCATAAGCCGCAATTATAGAACCTATTACAAGGATTGCCAATTTCTTTAGTGTTTTTTTATTGTTATTTTTCATTGACTTTTAATTCAAGTACATCCGGACGGGCATAATGTCCGATTGTATCATGCTCCATTTTGCAGGCGGCAGGCAAATTCATATCAATTTCTGCGTAAATGATAGTTTCTTTATCCCAGACAGGTTTTGTCAAATAATGCCCATATGAATCAATAATGCAGCTTCCTCCTCTGCACACAAGTCTTGGAAGTTTAGATACGATATTATACTCCTGCAGATCAGAATGGTATGAACTGCGTCTGATAATCGTATCAGTATTGATAACGAAACATTTTCCTTCGATTGCAATATGTTGAACTTTCATGCTAATAATTCACTCCTCGTATAATTTTATTTGGGTTTAAAGCATCTGAAATCTATATCACTATATATCCGGCATTTAATAATACAGCTAATGATTTTTCAAAATCCCCATCTTTCACTGAAATATAATCTGTGTTAAATGTAGATACCGCAAAAATTCCGATTGAGATTTCACCTGTTTAAAGAAATTTAATAACTGTTATATTTTGTTATTAAATTCTCCGCAAACCATTGAAAACACTGGATTTGTCGCAGGTGAGCTTTCCCTTATTGTTTCCCTTGTGTTATATCGTCCCACCAGTGTTTACGAACTCTGATAAGGGAAAATACAAGGGCACAAGAGGTCCGGTGGACCTCTGCTCTGTGCCGACCGAAGCGGCAGCGGAGACCAAAAAAATTATATAAAACAGTATAACACAAAATAAAAGTGACATGGTGAACTGATTGTGCATTAAACACACTTGCCATTGATGAACCACTAGAATATGCGAGACTGT
>OLOZ01000132.1_pt1 | contig 83692 bp, 72 predicted proteins | sample 1673021 | NCBI WGS metagenome assembly OLOZ01 (sample SAMEA3136747, study PRJEB25190) | human gut metagenome | biome: human gut; feature: human-associated habitat; material: faeces | place: Austria | collected 2013 | reverse complement strand
GCCGGTCGTACCGCCTGAAGGACGTGTCCATCGGCGGTGAGGACGGGAAGGAGGATGGCGCCTAGGCGCCGAAAGCGGCGCATCCGCGTTGGCGAATCCGGCGTATCCGCGTTGGCGCGATTGGCTAAGATGCGTTGGCGAAAATGGTGAAAATTATATTGACGCTAACACGCTCGGGCTGCACGAGATGGCGGCGTCCCCGCCCGACTACGTGAGGATGGTCGCCGCGGGCGAGCGGGGCTTCGCCTCCGCCCTCGAGGAGATGACGCGCGTCGAGGTCGCCGCCCGGGAGGTCAGGATCACCAGCCAGCGCATACGGTCGTCGGGGTTCCCCTACGTCAAGGGGCTGGCGGACTTCGACTGGGACTTCCAGCCGTCGGTCCCGCGCGCCGAGATCGAGGAGCTCGCGACCCTGAGGTTCGTCGAGCGGGCCGAGAACGTCCTGTTCGTGGGGAGCCCCGGCGTGGGCAAGACGCACCTCGCCGTCGCGCTGGGCATCGAGGCGGTCAGGGCGGGGCGCGAGGTCAGGTTCGCGGACTGCGCCCGGCTCGTCGAGGACCTGGAGGACGCCTCGTCGCGCGGCATCCTCAAGAAGAGGCTCAAGTACTACGCCCACTCGAGGCTGCTGATCATCGACGAGCTCGGCTACCTCGACGTCGGCAGCGCGGGCGCGGACCTGCTGTTCCAGCTGATATCGACGCGCTACGAGCAGCGCTCGACGATCATCACCACCAACGTGGGGATCAGCGGCTGGGGCAGGGTGTTCGGGGACGACGTGGCGGCGAGCGCGATCGCGGACAGGGTGTGCCACCACTGCCACCTGGTCAAGATAACCGGCAGGTCCTACAGGCTGAAGGACCTGCCGAGGGACGGCCCCGTCAAGCCGTGACCGGAATCGGTGGAAAAACGTTAGCGCAACCGGTGAAACCGCCTTTGCGCGAACGGCGCGCCTGTTTAGCGAAACTGGTGAAAAATAGATTGACGCTAACACTGCGCGGGAGGGGCGTCTCCGGCGTCGCGTGCGCGACCCCGGATGCCCACGAGGGCCTCAGGCGCGCCATCGAGGAGGTGTTCCCGGGGCCGCCTGGCAGAGATGCGTCGTGCGCCTCATGAGGAGCGCGGCCTCCTGCGCCCCCACCCGCCAGAAGAGGGCGGCCGTGCTGGCGATCCTGCACGCGGTCTCCGCGGAGCGCGATCCCGACCCCGTGCGCGAGCTCTACCGCCCGGCGTGCGAGGAGATATCGGGCATCTGCCCCAGGGCCTCACGGCTCCTGGAGGACGCCGAGGCCGACGCGCTCGCGTACCTGGACTTCCCGTACGCCCATCGCGGGCGGCTGCGGACCAACAACGTGCAGGAGAGGGCTAACCGCGAGCTCAAGAGGCGCTCGCGCGCGGTCCAGGTCTTCCCGTCGAGGCGCTCGCTCATCAGGACGCTGGGGGCCGTCTTCTCGGAGACGGGCGAGGACCGGGAGGCGGGGAGGTGGTTCTCCGAGGAGTCGATAGCCCAGGCGCTGGCCTCGGCCGCGCCCGCGGCGCCCTCCCGGGCACACGGGGGCACCGCCGGGGAGCACGCGCGGCGCATCATCGACGTCGTGCTCGCCGACAACCCTATCGGAAGGAGGGCGGCCTAGATGTTGGGCTAGAATACGGTTGTGATTCTAGGCGTCTACACCAACTTTCGGGACACTACCATAAAAAATCGGTACGCTCGAGGTGGGCAAGCTCGCCGACCTCACGGTGCTCGACCAAGACATCCTTCATTGCGATCCCAAGAAGATCTCCGATACCAAGGTTTTGTTCACTGTCTCCGATGGCCGTATCGTATACGAGGGATAATCGGTCGATTGAGGTGAAGAGCGGACGATCTGCTCGGTAGAACGCTCGGTTGCTAGTCGTCGCGATTTACCGCAGGTCGCCGCGCCCGTGTGAAGTAACGCTGGGCGTCAGTGCGATGCATAGGGCCCGCCTCGGCAGATTGAACTGCATCGAGGCGGGCCCTTTGAGGTTTGATGGATCGCTGTATGTTGAAGAGGTGCCTTTAAGCAAGGCCGCCGTAGATGTAGACGATAAAGTTGTCGCCAGTGTCTTGGCTGTGGTCCTCGGCAACACGCTCCATACCCAGATGCTCGTAGAACTCCCAGTCGGAACGGTTGTCGGTCATGAGGAAGAAGCGTTTGCAGCCGAGTTCGCGCATATGCTCGCGCGCGACCTCGATTAGGCGACGTCCAAGGCCGCAACCTTGGTATTCGGGCAAAACGATAATCAAATTGAGCTGTCCATCGGCATAGACGCTGTCGGATGCGCCAAAGCGATTGCCGGTTGCCTTCTCGCGCGAGTCGCCAAACAGGGAACCCTCAAGATTGTCGTCGGCGGTCTGTGCGCGAGCGGTCGCCTGCTCGAAGAGCTCGTCGTACGCTTGCTGCCAATAGGGGTTCGTACGCGGCAGTGATCTTGCCGTCCAGCTCGGCAACCAGGGCAATGGGGGAGCACTGTGCTTGCATGACGGTATTGAAACGCGCAACGAGACGCTCATCCTGCGCGTGCTCTTCGCGCCTGAGCCAGCCGCACCACAGTGCCGAGTAGATATCGGCGATTGCATCGATGTCGTCAAGCTCTGCCGGTCGAATCACAACGTTGTTCAAGTCCATTGCAAACTCCTTGATAGAGGGGGTTATCTAAATGATATGCATGAGTTGCGCAAAGGCATGCCACAGATTCGGCATCGGTGGCCGATACCTCGGCAAACGCACTGTGCTCCCTGCGGCGCGACGTTATGTTTCGCATATGTGGCCGAGATGTCATTTTTGCCGGTAAAAGACGTTGCGCTTTAGTGGACAAAAGTGGATAATCCAACACATTCGATTTCTCTGGCGCCAGCACCAAGGCGCCACAATACGAAAGCAACAGGTGCATGCCATGGCCATGAATTTCAAACGCAGGCTTCCCATTCCGATGGAGATTCGCGAAGAGATGCCCCTCGGCCCCGAGCTGATGGAAAAGAAGAAGGACTTCGACGCCGAGGTTGCGCGCATTTTTGCGGGTAAGGATCCTCGCAAGGTGCTCATCATCGGCCCGTGCTCGGCCGACCGTGAGGACTCGGTGCTCGAATATGCCACGCGCCTGGGCAATCTTGCCGAGGAGGTCAAGGACAAGCTCCTCATCATTCCGCGTGTGTACACCAATAAGCCGCGCACGAAGGGCACGGGCTACAAGGGCCTGCTGCACAATCCCGACCCCGAGTCTCCAGACGATCTGCTCGCAGGCGTAAAGGCCATCCGCCATATGCATCTCCGTGTGATTCAGGAAACGGGCATGTTCACTGCCGACGAGATGCTCTACCCCAGCAACTACCAGTACCTCGTCGACCTGCTGTCCTATGTGGCGGTGGGCGCTCGCTCGGTCGAGAACCAGGAACATCGTTTGGTTGCGAGTGGCATTCCCGTGCCCGTGGGTATGAAGAACCCTACGGCTGGCTCGACCTCCGTCATGCTCAATTCCATCTATGCCGCTCAGGCACACCAGTCGTTTATCTTCCGCAATTGGGAGGTCGAGTGCGACGGTAACCCGCTGGCGCACGCTGTGCTGCGCGGCTATATCGGTCTTGATGGGCGCACCTACCCCAACTATCACTACGAGCACCTGGAGCGCCTGGCCGAGCGTTATACCTCGGAGAAGTACGCGAATCCTGCTGTCGTGGTGGATTGCAACCACGACAACTCGGGCAAGCGCCCCTTGGAGCAGATCCGTATCTGCAAAGAGGTGCTTGACTCTTGCCGCCGCAATGAGGCCGTGGCCGGTCTGGTCAAGGGCTTTATGATCGAGTCTTATCTGGAGGACGGCAACCAGGCGGTTGACGGCGCGGTGTTTGGTAAATCCATCACCGACCCCTGCTTGGGTTGGGAAAAGACCGCGGCTCTTATTCGCGAACTTGCCGAGCGGCTGTAGAGCGGTCGGCCCTTAGAGTAGGCGATTGATTGCGCCCGTCGCGAGAGAATCGCGGCGGGCGCTTTGCTGCGCGGATTTGCGGGCACGGGGGAAGAACGGCCGTCGGTACCAAGGGCAGCTGACGCTAGTGCACACTGTTTGTTCTAGTGTTCGCTTTGTTGCAACTTGTCGCGTACAAGCATGAGTGCGTATCCCAAGATTACATCGTTCATGCTTTTCCCGCCTTTGGGTGATTGTATGGCAGCTACGCCAGAATCGGCGCATCCGGGCGGCCTGAGGTCTCCTGATAATCGTCGTCTCCATAGAGATCGCCGTCGTCATCTCCATAGTCGTATATGCCGTAGCGGTCGCCGTCGTCGCCATCGTCGTAGACATAGCACTCGTCTGCGTCGCCGTTCCATCCCTCTAGTTCGACGCCGGGGTCGACAAGCAGGTCGTCAAGCTTGGAGACACCGCTGACGTCAAGCTCGTCCAAGCGGTTGTCGTATGCCCACAGGGTGGTGAGTTTTTCTGTTTCGGGAAGCCCAAGGTCCTCAAGGTAATTGCCCGAGCAGTCCACAAAGCGCAGTTTGGTATTCTGCGAAAGGTCGAGAGACTCGAGCTCGTTGTCGCAGACGAGTAAAACCTTGAGATTCTTGAATACCTCGATGCCATCAAGGTCTTCGACGCCGGAGGCGCAAAGGCCGTTTCCATAGGTGAAGTCTTGAGACAGGTTGCCGATGGAGGTTACGCGGTCCGCTTCCTTTTGCGAAATGTAGCCGTCTCCATCTGTATCGACCTTGCGCGAGAGATAGTCTGCAAAGGCGTCATCGTCCACATCGTCGATGTCCAGAACAGCGTCTACGCTGTTTGCCGTCTCGACCATCGCGGAACCGAGAATGAATCCGCCCAAGCCAAAGATAAGCGTGCCGATGATGACAAGGGCTGCGACACCCGCGATAATACCGATTGCCAGTTTATTGTTGCTTCTTTTTGGCGCCTGGAACGCAGAGGGCGCTGGAGTGTAGGGATTGGGCACAGGGGCTTGGTTTCCTGCGCTCGCATTGGGCGCCTGCGAGGGCGCGGCGGCGCTGGTGCCCGCCTGGGACTCGGAGCTCGTCTGGCCTGCAGACGCGCTGGCACCGTTCGGGGCTTGTGCGTCTGCGCCCTGCACCGATAGGGGCGCGCCGCAGGTGGTGCAAAACTTGCAGGTATCGGGAACAAACGCTCCGCATTCAGTGCAGTACATCGTGTTCCTTTCTATCGGGTGTGTGCATACGCACGCCGAGCCAACGGTTTCTTAGGAGACAGTCTAGTTGAAAGTGCAGCTATAGACACGAGCGAAGGTGTAATTGTGCTCAAGGGCGGCATTGGCGGCTTACATCGCTGCGGTTGCGGACATTAAACCCAAACCGCCCGGTGCAGGGGGATACACCGGGCGGCCAAGGGAAAGGAAGGCGATATGTTGAGACGTTCTCGCAGGGTTGGCGCTGCCAGCGAGTCGTCGAGGGTGGCCTACACAGAAGCTGCGTAGGGGCGCTGCGGCCACATCTCCGACGGCGCGGGATTGTTTGTTGCCGCAGAGGTGGCGGGAAGCGCGCGCATGAACGCGTGATAGGAACGCTTGAGGTTCATACGCTGGGCATCGGCCCGGTTGGGAAGCGCGCTGATGCGGATGGAGTTTTCTCCTGTCCGCTCAAATACCGGGTGAGGCTTTGCCTTTTGCTTTGCTGTTGTGCGCATGCGATCAACTCCTGTTCAGCATTGCCGGGCGTACGAGCGACCGGCGGTCGATTATCGTTGCGCTCGATATATATGTACCGCTCGGGGCGTGCGCTAAACATGCCCCGAGCGCACTCCACATGCCATTCAGAATCCGTACACGCTGGCATCATATTTGCACGATGGTATACTGGCGCTATTTCATTGTGCGGTATTGATGAGCGAGGATCGAAGCGTGATGCGTCCTTAATGCGGCTTACAGACAACTGATCGACCGATGCGCGACGGCTTGCGCCGCCGCCTTTGTTTGCGAGCAACCAAGGAGCACATATGTCTTCCCACCTTTGTCCGGCGCTTTCCGCACAGGCAAAACGCCTGGTGGCAATACGTTTTCTTATCTACACCGGTTTTCAATCGAGCTATTTTATCGGCGTCATTGGCACGCTTACCTATGCAGACGGCGCGTCTGTCGCTTTTACGTCGGCGGCGGTGCTGTTGATGAACATCTTTGTGATTCTGGGTTCCTTTGCGGGTGGCTCGGCGCTCGATGCGTGGGGTCCGCGTAGTCATTACTTCACGAACGTTTTTGGCGTGCTTGTCGTAGGCTGCGTGCTCACGTTTTTCGGGCATGCGACTATGGCCGTCCTTGCAGGTGCGGCGCTTTTGGGTTTCATGATCGGATACTCGCAGGTTGCGGCCACATCGTATCCTGCCTATCTTTCGAGCGACCCTGCCGAGCTCAAGGCGATCAACTCGGTGCTCACTACGCTTTCCAACGTGAGCATCATCGTGGGACCTATTCTGGGCGGTTTTGTAGCGGCTGTGGGTTCTTCGCTTGCGGTCTTTCCGCTTATGATGGTGTTTGCCGCGCTGTCGCTTATTCCCGGCTGGGGCTTTAGACCGCAAATGACGTCGGCCCAATCCGATACTGCTGCGTATGAGAAGACGGATGAGGAGGATGGGGGTGCCCACGCCTCGTTTGCGATGAGCGTCAAGACTGTCTTTACCAATACCTTGCTGCTGCTCCTTTTCGTCATCATGTTCCTTACGAACTTTGGCTACGGCGCGTTTGATCCGTTGGAGTCGTTTTTCTACCGTGATGTTTTGCACGTTGGCGTGGAATGGATGGGGTGGCTTTCTTCTGCATCAGGCGTGGGCGCCGTGGTGGGCGCGCTGTTGGTGCTGCACATGCCCACACGCCTCGTGAATCTCAAGACATTGCTCGTGGCGCTTGCGGCGATGGGGTTAGGTAGCCTGGTGTATGTGGGAACACCCTATGTTGCTGTGGCCTTGGCGGGGCAGATTACCCTGGGAGTGGCATGGGGAGTTATTCATCCGCTTCACAACACCATTGTGCAGACGACGGCTCCGCTCGAACAGCTGGGGCGCGTTAACTCGGTAATGAGCTTTGGCAATATGTTTGCCGGGGTGGCTCCGCTTGTGGTGGCGCCATGGCTTGCCGCGCGCTTTGGGGTACAGTCGACGCTCGTGGGCGCGGCCTGTATCGTTGCGGCAGTTCCTATGGTGTTGCTTCTTTGTGGGCATCGGTATTTGGGCCGGGTAGCTACGATGGAGGCCGATGCAAATAGCGCCGCGCGCACTAAGACGCGCGCGTAAGGGGGTAACCATGGAGACCATTGCGAGCTTTACCGTCAATCACCTGCTGCTCGATCCGGGCGTGTACGTTTCGCGCCAGGATCGCGATGAGGCAACGGGGTGCGTTGTCACCACGTTTGACTTGCGTCTGACCAAGCCCAACTGCGAACCGGTGATGAACACGGCTGAGTGTCACACCATCGAGCACCTGGGCGCTACGTTTTTGCGTAACCACGCCGAGTGGTCACAGCGCATTGTCTACTTTGGCCCCATGGGTTGTCGCACGGGCTTTTACCTGGTTGTTTTTGGTCAGGTGAGCTCCGAGGAGATCTTGCCGCTCGTTCGCGAGCTCTTTGTGTTTGTGCGCGACTTCGAGGGCGCGATTCCCGGTGCCGCCCCCGAGGAGTGCGGCAACTACCTGGATCAAAATCTTCCTATGGCAAAGTGGCTTGCCGCTTGCTACCTCGAGCGCGACCTTGACAATATCGATGAGGCGCACCTGCACTATCAGGGGTAGTTTTTCTCGTTAATCGTACGGCGAATGTGTCTGTTACGTTTCTGCTGCACCCCCGGCGCCTCCTTCGTGCTTATGAGCCTTGGCGCCTATAATGGTGCGGTCAAACTGTGCACGGAAGGAGCGCCTATGGCACTCAGCGAGAAGGATGTTCGGGGAATAGCCGAATACGCCAAGATTGCGCTAACCGATGATGAGCTTACCGAGATGACTGCGTACATGAACAACGCAGTGAGCATTCTCGAGCCCATTCTTCAATACGACCTGCCCGACGTGGAGCCCACGTTCCATCCAATTGGAAGCCTGTCTAACGTGATGGGAGACGACGAGCTCGAGCCCGCGCGCGATCTGCCGCTTGACGTGGCGCTCGAAAACGCCGGGAGCGCGCGTGACCGTTACTTCCGCGTTCCGTCCATTCTGGGAGAGGGGGAGAGCGAGTAATGGCGCTGAATATCGATTCTCTGACCGCGTCCCAGATTGCCTCTGGCATTGCCGCAGGTGACTTTACCGCTACCGAGGTGGCGCACGCATCGCTCGACGCCATTGAGGCGCGTGACGGCGCCGTCAAGGCCTTTTTGCAGGTATCCCCCGAGCTTGCCCTCGATGCTGCTGCTCGCATCGACGCTGCTCGTGCTGCCGGTGAGGCCCTGCCCCCGCTTGCAGGTGTTCCCCTGGCAATCAAAGACAACATGAATCTCGTGGGCACGCGCACTACCTGCGCATCGCGCATGCTCGAGAACTACGAGAGCGTCTACACCGCCACCTGTGTCGAGCGCATGCTCCAGGCGGGCTGTTTGCCTATGGGCAAGGCCAATATGGATGAGTTCGCGTTTGGCTCCTCCACGGAGAGTTCTGCCTTCCATCGCACGAACAATCCTTGGGACACCGAGCGCGTACCCGGTGGTTCCTCGGGCGGATCTGCTGCTGCTGTCGCCGCGGGCGAGGTCGCGCTTTCGCTTGGCTCCGACACAGGCGGATCCATTCGCCAGCCGGCGTCTTTGTGCGGCGTCGTGGGACTCAAGCCTACGTACGGTGCCGTTTCGCGCTACGGCGTGGTGGCTTTTGGTTCCTCGCTTGACCAGGTGGGCCCCTTTGGCCGTATCGTCGAAGATGTTGCCCTTGCCATGAACGCTCTGGTGGGTGCCGGTCACGACCCCTATGACTGCACGAGCCAGGACTGCCCGGTTGATTTCCTTGAGCATCTTGAGGATAGTATCGAGGGCAAGCGCGTAGGCATCATCCCGTCCTTTATGGAGGCAGAAGGCCTGACCCCCGAGGTCAAACAGGCTGTTGAGCGCGCCGCTCACGAGCTGAAGGCTCAAGGTGCCAAGCTGGTTGAGGTCGACCTGCCGCATCTCGATGCCGCTATCGCTGCATACTACGTCATCGGTCCTGCCGAGGCGTTCTCCAATCTTGCCCGTTTTGACGGCATTCGCTATGGCTATCAGGAAGAGGGCTGTGCGAACCTCACCGACCAAAGTTCGCTTTCGCGTGCCCATGGTTTTGGCGCGGAGGCTAAGCGCCGCCAGATGCTCGGCGCTTACCTGCTGAGCTCGGGCGTGTATGACAAGTATTATTACGCGGCCCAGAAGGCTCGCACCCTCATCACGCAGGATTACAACCGCGCGTACGAGCAGGTCGATACCATCCTCATGCCCGCAAGCCCGCGCACGGCGTTCAAGTTTGGCGAGATCTCCGACCCTACCCAGATGTATCTTTCGGACCTGTATACCATTTCGATCAACATCTGCGGTAACGGTGGCATCTCGGTTCCGCTGGGTCTTGGCGCCGATACCCATCTGCCTGTATCCGCCCAGCTGGTGGGCCCCGCTTTCAAGGACCGTCAGCTGCTCACGTTTGCTCGTGCGCTTGAGCGTGGCATTGCCGGGGACATGTCCGTTGCGCCTGATTTTGCCGGGAAGGGAGGCGAGCTGTAATGAAGGAGCTCTCCGAGGTTTTGCAGGATTGGGAGGCTGTGATCGGCCTCGAGATCCACACCGAGCTCACCGCGCTTGATACCAAGATGTTTTGCAACTGCAAGCTAAGCCATGATGACGAGCCAAACGCCAACGTGTGCCCGGTTTGCCTGGGTTTACCCGGTGCCCTGCCTGTGCCTAACAAGAAGGCAATCGAGAGCATCGTCAAGGCCGGTCTCGCCACAAACTGCGAGATCCAGAAGCACTCGATGTTCTATCGCAAGCATTACTTCTATCCCGATATGGCCAAGAACTTCCAGACCACGCAGGGTCCGGTTGCTTTTGCCATGTACGGTCATCTGGATTTGGATGTGACTGGTCAAGGCGCTGCCGAGCGCCCCGATTGCGCATTTGGTGCCGCCGAGGCCGAGAGCCTCGCTTCGGCCTCCGCCAATGCCGAGGGCCTCTCCACGTCCATGACCTCGCAGATGCGTGAGGGCAATCAGCGCGCCGGCCATCTGGCGAGCTACGATGCCTCCAACATGCAGATGCCCGAGCGCCGTGCCGATGGTTCCTATACCGTGCCCATCCGTATTCTTCGCATTCATATGGAAGAGGACGCCGCCAAGATGGTGCACGTGGGTGGTGCCGAAGGCCGCATTACCGCTGCCGCTGAGTCGCTCGTCGACTACAACCGCTGTGGCACGCCGCTCATTGAGCTCGTGACCGAGCCCGACCTGCGCACGCCCGAGGAGGCGCGCCTGTTCATGGAGAAGCTCCGTCGCATCTTTGTGACGCTGGGCATCTCCGACTGCTCCATGGAGAAGGGCTCCATGCGCTGCGATGGCAATGTGAGTCTTCGTCGCCGTGGCGAGACCAAGCTAGGCACCAAGACCGAGCTCAAGAACCTCAATTCCTTCAAGAGCCTGCATGATGGCCTTGCCTACGAGATTTGCCGTCAGGCCGAGGTTCTTGAAGAGGGCGGCATCATCTATCAGGAGACGCGTCATTGGGAGCCCAGCCGCAAGCGCACGGTGGTCATGCGCGTGAAAGAGACGGCCGACGATTATCGTCTGTTTCCCGATCCCGACTTGGCCCCGTTTGATCTGGACGACGCCTTCATCGAGAACTGCCGCGAGCAGATCCCCGAGTTGCCCGACGCCAAGCGTGCTCGTTTTGAGGTCGATTTTGGCATCAAGGCAGCCGATGCCGAGCAGATTGCGGGCGATCCTGCCTATGCTGATTTCTTTGAGAAGGCGGCTGCGGGCACGTCTGGTAAAGAAGCCCAAACAGTTGCGAACTTGCTGGTCAACGAACTTGTTGGCTATCTTAAGAGCGCGGGTACCGCACTCGATGAGAGCGGTATTGCACCCGTTCAGGTTGCCGCTTTGGCAAAGCTGCTGGCAAGTGACGCCATCTCGAGCAATCAAGCGCACGAGGTCTTTGAGCTGATGGCTCAAACTGGCGACGATCCCAACAAGATTGTGGACGAGCGCGGTATGCGCCAGGTGAGCGACGCCGGTGCGTTGCAGCCGATTGTCGATGAGATCTTGGCCAACTGTGCGGATCAAGCCCAGCAGTATCGCGACGGCAACCAGAAGGTGCTGGGCTTCCTGGTGGGTCAGTGCATGAAGGCGAGCCGCGGCAAGGGCAACCCCAAGCTCTTCAACGAGTTGCTGAGAGCGTCGCTCTCGTAGCGTCAGAACCTGGAAGCCCCGGCGGGGCTCTCAGGTTTTGATGATTCGACCGTTCGGGTCAGACGGGCAGGGGGAGCATTTCATCGCCGTGTTCTATAGCGGCATTGGATCTTCGCTGCTACTTGCCGGCATCCTGTTTGGTGTCAACTTTGGCAAGGCGGTGTACGTTTCGTCCAATCGTGCTGCTGTCTAGATAACGTCAGCACAGTGTCCCAAATGCGGCCTTCAGCTGGATATTCCGCTGAAGGCCGCATTTCGTGATGCGTATTCGATCTGCTTTGAAAAAAGAACCGGCATCTCACAGTGCGCTACAGGGGGCTATTTGCCGCATATGACTGTCGCGCGAGTCTCTTTTATGCCAAGGCGGCTGCGGCTTCTATGGCATTGGCCTCGGCAAGCATGGTCGTTGCAGCATGGTTGCCGCCTTCGAGGGCGGCGAGACCACGATAGATCCAGGCGTTGATGTGTTGCGTCGTGCCCTCTTTGGGCTGAAGCTGGCAGGCTACATCCGCAAGGCGCCCGAGCAGCTCCTTTTTCGAGTTGGAGAACTCCTTGACGTTGGCGACGGAGTGTACGGGCACGCCGCGTTTTTCACTTACGTGATCGATGAGCCCGCAGACCGATTCGGTCTTCTCGTTGAGCTCTTCATCGGAGAGTCTGGCCTGGAGCGAGGCGAGGCCGTCGATGACGACGGTCGCAGGATGCCCACAGGGGACAAAGCCATCAATCTCGTCCATGGCTTGGCAAATCGTTCCGCCAAGGCCGACAAGCGCTCCTGCAAGTTGTGCGTTTTCGTTCTTCATCGTTGGTATCCAATCTAGGGGGTTAGGGCCTAAACGGTTGCTTGATAGAGTAGCTATTCTTCACATGGGAACAAACTTGTTCATATTTTTGTCAACAAGTTCTCGCAGGCTCTTCATGAAACGGGCCTGTTTTGTTACGGACCTGTTAAGAAAAGCGCAGCTCGTAGGGGCGTATTTGGCGAGATGTGCACGTGGGGCCGCACGAGGCGGAAGGTGTGGGCCCCGATGAATGGGGCGGCCGATGTTCGGCTGCGGCAAACGCAGAGGACGCTTGCGACGTCAGGGCTCGGCAAATGAGTGGCGGAAAATCGCGTTTTTTCGAATGACTGGCGGAAAAAAGTGCATTTAGGCGCATTTTCTCGTCATAAAACGATTCATAAACCGCCACTCAATCAAGAATGATAGAAAACCCGCCACTCGTTTACGGGCGTTCTCTGCACAGGGTCGTGTCCGGGGTCCTATATCGAAAAGCCGCCACTCGTTCGGGGACGTCTCCTACTTGAGTGGCGGAAATACATGCATATTCCGATGGCGGCAATTGTCGATATCCAACGGGCCGTTACGTTTCATAGCCAATAAGAGGCCAAGCGCGCGGGGACTGGGCTATCCGATAAACGAGCGGATTGCCTCGAGTTGTCGTTGCGCTGCCTGCCTGCCCTGGATATACAGGTCGAGGAGCTTGGACGCATCGCGTTCAACGTGCTTGACGGTGACGGGCTTTGCGGGCGCGATGACGAGTGCACGGCCCTGACGCTCGTACTCCCAGATGTGTTCGCGCTGCTCGTTGTAGCGATCGTGGCGCGTGGCGATGGCGTCGAGGAGATAGGGGTACTCGGCATAGCGGGCATTTGCTGCCGGCATGAACTCGTAAGAGCCCTTTTTGTAGTTGCGATCCTGGGTGAGGATTACGATTGCGCGGTCGAAACCGGCATCTTCCAGTACATGCTCCACAGGCACGGAGTCGGCGACTCCGCCATCAAGGTAGAGATGCCCGTTGAGCTCGACAACAGGGGTGACAAGCGGCAACGACGTGCTGGCGCGTACGGCGTCCAGGTCGAGGGTCGAATCCTTGACGGGGAGATAGTCGGCGGTGCCAAAAACAACATCGGTGACGGTGACGTAGAGCTCGAGGGGGTTGGCCTTAAACGTCTCATTATCAAAGGGGTCGATGCGATCCTGGATGTCGTTGAACAAGAAGTCGTAGCCCACCATGCTTCCGCTTTCGGCAAAAGACTTGGTGCCTACGTAACGCGAGTCGCCGCAAAAGGCGAGGTTCAGGCGATTGCAGCGGCCAATCTGCTTGGATTTGAAGTTGATGCCGTTAAGAGCACCGGCGGATACGCCATAGCAGGCATCGACCGTGATGCCCTTCTCCAAGAAGACGTCGAGCACGCCGGCTGTAAACTGCCCGCGGAAGCTGCCGCCCTCAAGTACCAAAGCGGTCTTTCCCGCGTTGTTTGCTTTTTCGCTCATCGTGGCCCCTTTCGAAGTCTGTATCGGGCAAGGTGTGTTCCTGGGACTTCTTCTACCACAATGGGACGTTCTCAAACCAACTTGGGTAAATCTCAGAGCAATCTATTCGGCGAATCGTTTTGATTGCTCTGGGCGATAAGGCTCGGCGATGACCTAAATGCTCGAATAATAGGTATAGAGATTGCCGTTATAGCAGGTGAGCGTGTATCCAAACGGTACGAGCTTTCCCTCGCGTCTGGTAAAGGTGCTGTGCGAGGCGCAAAGCAGGGCGATGTCGTTTGCCTCAAGGAGTTCTTGCTGCTCTGCGGTTGGTAGCTTTGCCGTATAGGACGTTCCCTGATATTCGCGCTTGATTCCCTGAGAATCAAGGAAGGCGTAAAACGACTGCTCCAGGCACTTGACGTCGATTGTGGGGACGATTTTGGCGGATACGTAGTTATAGCTGATGGCGATGGGCTTACCGTTGCCGGTGCGAAGGCGTACGAAGTGGTGCAGCAGCTCGTCATCGGAGAGCTCGAGGCGCTGAGCAATCTCGGGCTTATCGTGCGCGCGGATAACCTCATACGAGATAAGCTTCGAGCCGGCTACAAGGCCGATTGCCTTCATGTCTTCGGTGAAGCTGCGGGCGCTGTCGGTGGGCTTAGAAACGCGCGTGGCGCAGACGTATGTCCCCTTGCCCGGCTTGCGCTCGATAAAGCCGTCGTTGCTCAGGTTGTTGAGGGCCTTATTGATCGTCATGCGCGAAAAGCCAAACCGGTCGACAAGTTCCTCCTCGGTCATGATGCGCGTTCCAACGGGATACGTGCCGTTGATAATGCGATCTTTAATGAATGACTCGACTTGTCTATATTTTGCTACCTGTGACATAGACAGCCTTTCTAGCTGCTTAAATGCAATTTCTCGCGACCATCTTAACGCCGTTCAAGGCTTGCTTGCCTACCGATTAGGTAATCGGTAGGCAACATTGTATATACAAAGAGTTTACTAACGAGCTTTGTATGTATAATTCGAGCTATCTGCTACATATGGAAGGGAGTCCGGATGGTCGAGCTGTTGCGCGTCGATGACAGGTTGCTTCATGGCCAGGTGGCATATGCCTGGTGCAAGAACCTGACGGTCAATCTCATTGTCATTGCAAATGATGAAGTGACAAAGGACCAGGCGGCGAAGAATGCCTTCGCGCTTTCGAAACCTGCTGGTGTCAATTTGGTTATTTCGACAGTTGAGAAAACAATTGCTTTTTTGAATTCCGCAAAGGGCCAGAAGTACTCCGTTCTTGTTTTGGTCAAGAACGTGGCCGATGCCGCGGCGCTCGCAAAGGGCTGCGAGGGCATCGATGCCATCAACGTGGGCGGCATTCGCGAACATGGCGATTCTCGCCGTTACACCAATGCCGTATGCCTGGATGCGGCGGATGAAGAGGCGATCAAGGATCTTGCCGCTGACGGCGTCTTGGTCTATGCACAACAAGTTCCCGCCGATGGTAAGACCGATCTTGCCGCGATGATCAAATAAGGGGAGAAGATGAACATCATCCAGATGGCCCTTTTGGGCCTAATCGCTGTTTTTGGCTGGTGCGAGTACGTTGACGGTATCAATAAGTCCACGAGGCCTATCGTTATGTGTACGCTTGTCGGCCTTGTGCTTGGGGATCTGCCGCAGGGCATCGTCATCGGTGGCACGCTTGAGCTTGCGACGATGGGCATGATGGGAATTGGCATTTCAATTCCCATCAATATCACTATCGCGGGCGTGCTGGGCGCAGGCTTTGCCATTTCGAGCGGGCTTTCGCCCAAAGCCGCAGTGGCGCTTGCCATCCCCATTGGCATTGTCTATCGACTCTTGGAGCACTTGGCAACGACGGGTTATGACCTTGTTGCCGCAAAGATGCTGTTTGATCATCCCGAGCGCAACACTACGCGCCGCGTTACCCAGACGTTTTGGTTGATCTTTGGTCTTTCCTGCGCCTTTATGTTCCTCACCGTGTTCTTGAGCTTGCTTATTGGCGCCGATGCCGTGGCCGGCGTTGCCAACGCTATTCCCGAGAATATCCTCAATGCAATCGGTACGGGAACCAACCTGCTCGCTGCCTTGGGCTTCGCGATGCTGTTCAACCTCACGCGCACGCCCAAGACCATGGCGTTCTTCTTTATCGGATTTGTTTGTGCATCGTATCTCAATATGCCTACGATGGCAGTTGCTATTGTCGGTGCAGCATTTGCCGCTATCGCATACTTCTTTACGGGTAACGAGAGCGCGCCGAAGGAGGCTGCCGAGGAGATTTTCGACGACTTCGATGCGTTGGACGACGAGCCGGAGGAGATTGCCGCCGCCCGCGAGCACCTGCTTGGCAAGCGCGAGCTCAACCAGGTCTTCTTTAAATCGTTTGGCCTGGAGGGACCGTTCATTTACTCCCGCCTGCAGGCTATCGGCTGGTGCCGCTCGATGCTTCCGGTGATCGAGAAGCTCTATACGACCGAGGAAGATCGTTGCGCAGCCGTTAATCGTCACCTGGAGTTCTTCAACTCCAATCCGGAGTTCTCCACTGCCATTATGGGCATTTCCGCCTCTATGGAAGAGCAGAACTCGGTTGATCCCGACTTTGACACCGCGAGCATCAACAGCGTCAAGGCTGGTCTGATGGGTCCTGTCGCGGGCATCGGCGACAGCTTTTGGTGGGGCATCGTCAAGACGGTCGCATCGGGCATCGGTTGCCAGTTTGCCATGCAGGGCAGCATTTTGGGACCCATCCTGTTCCTTCTTGTTTTCAACATCCCGCATTGGGTGATTCGCTACATCCTCACCTTCAAGGGCTACGAGCTGGGCGGTCGCGTTCTTGAGTCGATGGCCGAGAACAACATCATCGAGAAGATCTCGCTGTGCGCGGGCATCCTGGGCATGATGGTGATCGGTGCCATGACCTGCAGCATGATCAGCGTTACCACACCGCTCGTGTTCAACATGGCCAACGGCGTGACCCTGACCCTTCAAGATACGCTCGACGAGATTTTGCCGAACATGCTTCCGCTGGCTTCCGTGTTTATCGTTGCCACTCTGCTTCGCCGCAAGGTCAAGATTATTCCCTTGCTCTTTGGTCTTCTGGCCTTTGGCATTGTGTTTAATCTGCTGGGAATTATTGCGTAGGAGTAGTTCATGAGAAGTATGTATACCTATATCGAGCAGGCTCCGGCGATTGCTCGCGAGATCATCGCGCGTCGCGAAACGCTGGTGGGCCCTCTTGTCGAGCAATTTTGCGGCATGGCACCCAAGCGCCTGTTGATCGTCGCATCGGGTTCGTCTTACGACATCGCCATGTCGATGAGGCCGTTTATGCAGCAGACGCTGGGAATCGAGGTAAGCGTCGAATGGCCCATGAGCTATATCATGTACAACCATGTCCAAAATGACGAAACGTTTGTTCTTTGCATGTCGCAGTCGGGTCGCAGCACGAACACCATCGAGGCAGTTCGTCGTGCCCAGGCGTGCGGGCATCACGTTGCCGTGCTGACGTGTAATCCTGACGCTCCGATGCGTGAGTACTGTGAACACGTGTATGCCTACGGTAGCGGTACGGAAGACTACTACGTGGCAAAAGGATTCCCAACCAGCTGCGTCTATCTAGCGCTTTTTGCCATCGAGGCCGCTCGCGTGCTTGATGTAAGGGGCGATAACGATTGTGCGACGCTGCTTTCGGACGTGTCTGCGGTCGTGGAGGATATGCCCGAGGCTTACCGCGCTGCGCGCACATTTGCCGAGCAGCATCTGGACGCGTTTGTCGATGCCCGACGCATTATGTGCGTGGGCATTGGGGCCGGATACGGTGTTGCCTTGGAAGGCGCACTCAAGCTCAATGAGATGATCGGTGTCGCGGCAAACGCTTATGAGATGGAGGAGTTTGTACACGGACCGACCTACGAGATTCGCCGTGGGCACGTTGTCGTCCTTGTTGATTTGGGCGGCCCCGGCCACGAGCGCATGATGCAGCTCTATCGCGCTTTGCACGTCCTGACCGACGAGGTCTATGTTATCGATACGGTTGGGGAGGGACTTGCTCAGTCCAATGAGAGGACGTTTGCGCTAAAGCCCCTTATGGGATGTGAACTCGACGCGCCTCGCGCGGTTATTCCGTTCCAGGTTCTTGCCGAGTCCATCTGCTCCAAGCTCGATCTGTTGAGCTACAACCTCTCCAATTTGGAGTTCGAAAAGCAGATCAAGAACAAAGCCAACTGAGGCGGCCCCGATGTTTGCACTTCTTGATGGACAGTAGAGAAGTGAACATCAGTGGCGCATGAATAGCATGGCGCTCAACGTGGTAGAATACAGGTCCGCGTTGAGCGCGTGTTCTTTGAAAAGGTCGATGTTGCTGCCGTAGTTGTGATGTGCAGCAATGCCATGACCTCTCGATTGAGGGGGTGACTGGTTTCGACACGATAGCCTTGAGAGAGGAAGCAAGCTGAGGTCTCCTCGCCTCGTAAAACAGGGGTACCGTCAAATTGAATTGACAACAACACTTCTTATGAGCCCATGGCTCTCGCTGCTTAATTTATAGCTGGCGCGTCAACCCGGTGATTTCCCCGACACCGGTGCGACGTCATTTTAGGGGAATGCTCCCGCGCACGTAATCGGTATGGCGCGGGCTAAGACCGAACCGGTTGGGATGCTGCGAGCGTGTCGCTGCGCGCAACGCGTCCGAGATTAAATCAGCGACTGAGCTTGGAGATGCCGATCAGGGGGCTTTCGTGGACCGGAGTTCGATTCTCCGCACCTCCACCACATGGAACAAGCAGGTAGATATAGGTATCTACCTGCTTTTTTATTACTGTTAAGCCCTGCGGAGAATCGAACTCTATGCAGGGCGCGAGCGTAAAGAAAACGCGGAGCGTTTTTAGCGAGCGGGCAAGGACGGCGATAGCCGGCCGCAGCCGGTGCGGATTCGCGTAAGCGAATGCGCGGGATTCTCCGCACCTCCACCACATGGAACAAGCAGGTAGATATGGGTATCTACCTGCTTTTTTATTGCTTGTGACAAAAACAAGACAGGTTTATTTTGTCACATAGGGTACCTAACAAAATGCACCCCGGTTACGCGGGGCCCTCCGGGTGTCGAATATAAGAAAGAAAAACGGCGGAAAAGCCTGAAATCCAGGCTTTTCCGCCGTTGCGTACATATTGATATGTGCGAGCGTTGCGAACTAGTCCAGGTAACGGGAGAGGAACTCGCGCGTGCGGGGGAGTTTGGGCGCGGTGAACATCTCGTCGGGGCTCGATGCCTCGGCAATGACGCCCTTATCCATAAAGACAAGCTCATCGGAGACGTTGCGGGCGAAGGCCATTTCGTGCGTCACGACAACCATCGTCATACCGCCTGCGGCAAGATCTCGCATGACGCTCAGTACCTCGCCGGAGATTTCGGGATCGAGCGCGGACGTGGGCTCGTCAAAAAGCATGAGGTCGGGCTGCATGCACAGGGCGCGGGCAATTGCAACGCGCTGCTTTTGGCCGCCAGAAAGACGAGTTACATCGGCGTGTGCAAAATCGGCAAGACCCACGGCTTCGAGATGGTGCATAGCCGTCTGCTCGGCCTCGTCTTTGCTCATTTTCTTGAGCGTGACGGGAGCGAGCGTGCAGTTGTCCAGTACGTTCATATTGTTGAAGAGATTGAACCCCTGGAATACCATGCCGATTTTTTCGCGCAGCTTGTTTACATTTACGTGGTCGGCGGCGAGGTCTGCTCCATGGAACCAAACATGGCCGGCATCGGGGGTTTCCAGTAGGTTGAGGCAGCGCAAGAGCGTCGACTTACCCGATCCAGAGGCACCGATGATGGTAACCACCTGGCCGGGCATAACCGAAAGCTCGATGTCACGCAAAACGACGTTGCCGTCAAAAGACTTGCGCAAGCCCTCAACGCGAATGATGGGCTCGTTTGCAGAAGGCGAGAAAGAAGTTGCGTCCAAAGCCATGACTAGGCCTCCGTTCCAAGAGAAAGGGGCTTTGCGTCCGAAGTGCTGCCAAGGGGCTTGCTCTTAACGTTGAGGCGACGTGACAGACGTCCCAGCAGCCACGATGCGATGGCAGTCATGATGAGATAAGCCACAGCGGCGACCAGATACGCGTTGAGCTGTTTGTAATAGATGCCCGCAACAGTGCTTGCGGCAAAGGTGAGGTCGAACACGCCGATGACGGAAAGAACCGAGGAATCCTTGATGTTGATGACGAGTTCGTTGGAAAGACCGGGGATGGCAAATTTAATACCCTGGGGGAAGACGACCTTGATCATTGCCTGCCATTGCGAAAGGCCAAGCGAGCGCGCTGCTTCCATCTGACCCATGTCGACCGATTCGATGCCACCGCGCAGCACTTCCATCATGTAGGCGGTGGAGTTGAGCGAAACTACGACAAGGCCTGCGGTGAAGCGCGACCAGATGTTGTTGACCTCGGTAATGCTAAAGCCAAAACTGCTCACAACGGCGATGCCCAAGTAGTAGATAATGACGCCCTGCACGAGCATTGGTGTGCCGCGCACGATAGTGGAATAAAACTTAGCAAAGCCCACGCCGACCTTCTTGAGGAAGCGTGTGAAGTCGTTATCGGACCGATCGATTTCCATGATGCGGATGGCAACCAGCAAAATTGCCAGGAAAAATGCGATGACCGTACCAAAGACGGCGAGCTCGATGGTGGTGACGACGCCGGCGATATAGGTTTGCTTGCCCTGCTGGAACATATAGAGCACCTGGACGAGCATATCCTTGGGCATAGAGGTTGCGTTGGCTGCGGCTGCCCATGCAGAGGCAAATCCCAGGACAACGCGATCGACGACGAGTACGGCCACGATCGCCCAGATGGCATACGACCCAAGACGAAGGGCGCGCACGACGCCCGGTTTGGTAAAGGGTGCCGTTTGCGCATAGGTCTTCCAATGCGTGAATTTAAACACCAGCGCCACGGCAGAAAGAACGATCCAGGCCGCGAGCAGGTAATACATCACGAGTTCAACAGTGAACGCGTGGGCGAGAAAGCTCATAGGGGAGCGGGGTTGGCTGGAAAGCATCATGCCGATTGCAGCGAACGCAGAGGTGCCGAGCAGCACGTAGCGATGATCGCGGCGGGTAAATGAGGCGATGCGTGAGAATGCGGACGCCATAATAATCCTTCGTGTAAATCAAGAAAGGGCGAAGATGCGATCTTCGCCCTTCAGCGTACATACAGTATGCGGCGATTAGGCCGGCTGGCGATCCATGCAGTCCTGCCAGATCTGCATGCGCTCTTTTTGCGAGATATCGCCGATGATTTTATTGAGTTCGTCGAGGATGTCGTCTTGGCCCTTTGCGATGGCGGCGTTGTCGGGGTTGCTCGGATCGGAGAAGCCCTCACCGTCGGCCAGCTCGACCTTCTTAAGGTCGGGGTAGTTTTCAAGCAGGTTGGGCAGCGACATGGAGGAGAAGGTGACGGCGTCGCAGGTGCCGTTCTCGATGCCGTCGACTACAAGCGGTACGGTGGCAACCGGCGTAAGGTGATTGACCTCGGGAATCTCGTCAATGAGCTCGTCGTAGAAAGTGTCCTTCTGGCCAAGGACGGTGGCGCCGGTGAAGTCGGAGAGTTTGGTGGCGCTGGCGTACTTGGAATCTTTCTTCACGACCATGATCACTTCGTCATCGATATAAGAATCGGTGAAGTCGGCAGACTGGGCTCGCTCGGGCGTGACCGACATGCCAGCGCAGATGATGTCGATGGCGCCGTTGCCAAGAGCGTCGACGAGCGCGCCAAACTCCATCTTGACGGCGACGGGCTCCATGTCGAGCGCCTTGGCGATTCGCTTGGCGATTTGCACGTCATAGCCATCGGCATAGGCGCCCGAGACGTTCTCGATGGGAATTGTAGTGTCGGATTCGGCAGACTCCTGCCAGTTGTAGGGAGCGTATGCGGCTTCCATGCCGATACGCAGGGTTTTGCCGTCGCCGAGCTTGCCGACGGCTTTCTTGGAGGAGCTGGATTTGGAGGAACCCGTGTTGGAGCCGGTGGTTTGTGCTGCAGGGCCGCAGCCGGTAAGGAACGTTGCACCCGCAACGGTGAATGCGGTGATGCCGCTGAGTTTGAGGAAATCGCGGCGTGAGCATGCGCGACCAAACGCGCCGAAGTTTTTCTCCATGATGAGAGCCTCCAAAAAAGTTGTGTTACCCCTTCCGCACGACGCAACCGGAAGGGACTCATTCCCTTCCCCCTTGCAACCTAATGCGAGAAAGTTACGCGCGCTAATCAACTAGAATACGACGAATGGAGCCGCTACCTGCAAAAAAGCACAGACGGAAACAATGCAGAAACGTTAGGCGCCGTGCCAGGTAGCCGTAGCACCAAGAATAACCTGTCGTTTTGGCATGTGGGGTTCGTGCGGTAGGCGCCGGCGATCAAGTGGCTACCAACCGAGTAATGGTTTTGGTGCGCTTCCGGGTTCGCTATTTCCGGTTTGCGTGGTGGCGTGTCCTGTTGAGCGGCGGTTTTTGGTGCATTTCTAAACGAGTGGCGGTTAATCGTGCATCCGAGGGGACAAATCGTTCGCAAAACGTTGGATTATCCGCCATTCATTTTGAAATGCGCGTTTTACCGCCATTGGTTGGCGTGGTGACGAGATTACGGGCGGTAATCGAGGGACGCGTCGGAGGGGGGATCTTGTCGAGGGGCGAAAAAGCCGCCAGCGGGCGCGCCGGTGACACGAGGGGGTATGGTGAGGTCGTTGAGCGCATTACAGAAGAAACCGTACTTGGCCGAGTAGCCATGATCGCTTGCATCCTATGGGCAAAATGCAGGCACCATCCTTCATTTTCATGGCCAATGCCTCGGTGGACATGGCGCTCATCAAATCGCAATCGCGCCCGTGTTGATATTCTCCTCTGTTCCAGTGCGACCACTGCTGGCTATGCGCGTTTTCCTGCGCTGACCGTGCACTGAGACAATCGTCTCAAACCTTTATTGGAACGTGTGTCACCTGGTATGGCCGCCCTCTTTTCTAAACAATCAGGCTAAGGACATCTGGCAAAAGAAGGGGGATTGCTATGAGCAAGAAGATGAGGGGATTTGCCATGATGGCGATCGTCTTGCTGCTGGCTCTGCCGACGCTGGCGATAGGTGCCATCCCAGACTCAAACGCTTCTTCTGTAAGCGAAGGGGGAGGGGCACAGACGACCATAAAGGTCGACCCCGATACCCGCGACCGTTGGCGCCACTGGGCGGCGGGTGGCGGCGACGAGTCGCACGTCTCGACGCAAAACATCGGGCGCATCTGGACCGACAAGACCGTTCGAGTGGCGGATGACGAGAAGTCCGACTTCCTAACCACGCTCTCGGTCATGTCATCTACCTCCGATACCACCACGACTGAGGTCAAGCCTCTCGACATTGTACTGGTACTCGACGCCTCCGGATCGATGGACGATCCGATGGGCGGCCACGACAGAACTAAGCGCATCACGGCGCTCAAGGGTGCTGCCGGTGACTTCATCGACACGATTGCCGAGCAGAACGAGGGCCTTCCCGCCGAGAGGCAGCACAAGGTTGCCATCGTCAAGTTCGCGGGCAAAAAGTCCAGCAGCGTGGGCAACGACAAGTACCGCAGCGACGGCTTTCCTTACAATTATTACAATTACTCGCAGGTCATGAAGGAACTCACGCCCTGCGATACGGCTGGGGCGACAAGCCTCAAGGACACCGTTGACTCAATTAGCCCCGCGGGCGCCACGCGTGCCGACCTTGGCCTTCAGCTTGCGCAATCGCAGCTCTCGAGCAATGGACGCGCGGACGCAAAGAAAGTCGTCGTCTTCTTCACCGACGGTTCTCCTACTAGCAGCAACGGATTCGAGAGTGACGTCGCCACGAGCGCCGTCACGTCCGCCAAGGCGATGAAGGATCCTGGTGTCACCAATCCCGGTGCCACCATCTATACCATTGGCATCTTTAACGGGGCCGCGCCCACAGACGATCCCACGAAGAGCGGCGCGAGCAAAGAGAACAGGTTCATGCACGCGGTGTCGAGCAACTACCCGTCCGCCACATCGTTTGCTACCGGATTGCTCGGCTCGCGCGCACAGAACTCCAATTACTATCAGTCTGCGGCCACGACCTCCGAGCTCGAGAAGGTCTTCAGCGGCATCTCAAGCTCTATCACCACGGGGGCGGGCTATCCCACTCACATCGAGGACGGGTTCGGCCCGCATGAGACCGGCTACATCACGTTTACCGACACGCTGGGCGACTTCATGCAGGTTGACGGCTTCCACAGCGCCCAGATTAACGGCACGTTCTTCCCGGTCGCCGGCATGTCCACCGAGGGCAACACCGACACCTATACGTTTGAGGGTACGGCAAAGGACCTAGTCGTCACCGTCGAGCGTGCGGACGAAGCGAACCCGCGCCAGGGCGATAAGGTTACCGTCAAGGTGCCGGCATCACTCATCCCGCTGCGCGAGTACAAGATCGATAAGGCAAAGGGCACCTTTGAGGTGGCGGATATCGATGCCGTCAAGCCTCTGCGCGTGACGTATGCTTCGAGCGTCAAGGACGTCGTGCGCGACAACCTTTTCACGCCCGCAAACGTCGCCGGGCTCACTGACTATATCGATGCCAACAGAGATCACGACGCCAACACAGTAAGTTTCTTGGTTAACAAGTGGTCCGGCGGAGACTTGGGCGATACGTACGCCAGCTTCCGTCCGTCTTCTGCCAACAGCTACTACTATCTCCAGAAGGTGACGCCTCTCTACACTGATGAGGCGTGCACCCAGCGTGCAACCGGGAGCCTCGAAGACGCCGCGACGTACTACTACAAGGACGAGTACGTTATCCGTGGTGATGACGGAAAGCCAAAAGATGCCTACACCGCGGTTGCCATCGGCGGCAGCATGATCTCGAGCTTTGAGGGGGCCCTTACCTCCGACGGTACCGGCTATGCGCTTGCCAAGGGCACCGCGCGCCTGCTCTTCATCGACCAGCTGCACACCGAAAAGACCGCCGTGGGTGGTAACGCCACCGGCACCGCCCGCGATGTACTCAATCCCGAGTGGAATGACAGCTCGAGTCTGGCCCGCGCAACACAGATCAACGCCCATCTGGGCAACAGCGGCAAAATTACGTTTGGTTTAGGCACCACGCCCGTCACGCTCGATACCAAGGCAAGATTCGGCCTGACCAAGGTTCTCGAGGGTCGCGCGTGGACCGATGCCGACAAGTTCACGTTCGAGATTGGTCTCGCGTCCGGTGACCGCGATGCCCAGGGTGTGCCTAAGACAAGCGTTACCTTGACTAAGAGCGACGCAGACGGACAGGGTCACGCCGCTATCGACTTCGGCGCCATCACCTACACCAAGGCCGGTACCTATGTCTACGAGGTCTTTGAGAAGGATGGAGGCGCAAGCGGTATTGCTTACAGTACCAACCGCGCCAGGATCACCGTGGTGGTCACCGTCGATAAGGCCGGCGTGCTTTCTGCATCCGTCACTAAGGTCGAGAATCCCACATTCACCAACACGTATACCTCCGAGTTGAGCTATTCTGCCGCCGGCGGCCTTGTTATCACCAAGACGCTCAACGATCACGGTATGGCGAAGGGGCAGTTTGCGTTTACCGTGAAACCCCAGGACGCCGCCTCTGCCAAGGCGCTTGGCCTGTCAGAGGGCGACAACACATTCATGACGCCAGCTGCCGCAGACGGCGCGACGGTATCCATCGATGTCCTCGGCGGGCGTGACGTTACGTTTACACAGGCAGATGCCGGCAAGATCTACAGCTATACCGTTAGCGAGAAAAATGGCGGCGCCTCGGGCTATACCTATGACACCGCCGAGCGCACGATAACTATTGCCGTGACCGACGACGGTGCGGGCAAGCTCACGGCTACCACGACCGTTACCGGTGGCGCCATGGGCAGCAAGACCTACACCTACGCCACAGGCGAGACGTCCGAGAAGGCAAAGGTCCCGTTTACCAACAGCTACTCCGCCTCAACCGATAAGCAGGGCGGATCGACTGCGGCTATCATCGCCGTCAAGGAGATGAAGGGACGCCCGCTTACTGACGGCGAGTTCACGTTCCATCTAGCCTATGCCGGCATCACTACTCCCCTCCGCACGGTACGCAATAACAAGGACGGCACCGTTGGCTTTGGAACCTTCTCCTATGACACCGCCATGCTGGCAGACCTGGTCAAAAGCGGCCACGCGACCAAGAGTACGAACAAAGACGGCAACTTTGAGTGGACCGTTGAGTACGTGGCATATGAGGATGAGGCCAGCCTGCCCAAGGGCGTGAGTGCTGAGCTTGCGAGCTTCACCGTGATCGTGCACATTGTTGACAATGGCGACGGCAGTCTTAAGGCGACAGTACAGACTGAGGGTGAGGGCAAATGCGTATTCCGCAATGTGTACTCCACGGGAAATTCAGTGACCATGCGGCTTAACGGCACCAAGTTGCTGACCTCGACCGATGGTCTCACGCCGGCGAGCATCAAGGGCAAGTTCACCTTTACCGTGACGCCCAAGGAGGACGGAGCGCCCTTGCCCGAGTGCGCGACCGCAACGAACGATGCCGACGGCAACATCGATTTCGGTGACATCACCTTCACCCTCGCGGACCTCAACCGTGCCCTTGGCGACAATGGCACGACGGATGAGGACGCTTTGGAGCTTGACGCGGCAGTGACCGGTGATGAAAATGCCCAGGCGCTTGACGGAGCCGACGGCATTACTGCAAAAAGCGCACCCGCAGGGGACGATACGACGTTCGAGCTCGAGGGACCCGCGGCATCGGACGAGGCCTCAGTGAGCGATGCTCCTGCTACCGATGAGGGCAGCGGGGACGTGGCGCCGGTTCCTGTCGAGAAGTCCGGTCCCGTTGGCGATACCATCATTGAATCCGATGAGCCCATGTTGCTCGGCATGCCCGAAATTGAGACCGTGGCGCATAAGATCCCCGATCCCGCAGCACCTGCGGCAACGAAACCCCGCTCCCATACCTTTGTCTATACCATCCGCGAGAGCGGAAGCGCCCCCGGCGTCGCCAACGACCCCGCGAGCACGCGCACGGTTTCTTTTACCGTGACTGACGACGGCGCGGGGCGTCTGACGGTCACGCGTGACCCCGCAGAGGGTCCGGCCTTTACGTTCACCAACAGCTATGGCGTAGAGTCGGTTAGCTCGAGCGTGACCGACCAGCTCACGGTTACCAAGAAGCTTGAGGGCTGCGACCTTGTCGCCAAAGAGTTCACGTTCGAACTCGTCGAGGGCGATACCGTGGTGGCGACGGGCACCAATGCCAAGGACGGCGGCATCACGCTGAGTCCCATTACGTACAAAGGGCCTGGCACGCATACATATACTCTCCGCGAACACGACGCGGGAAAGCACGATCGCGGCATGACGTTTAGCGGTGCCTCCTATATTGTGGTGACCACGGTTAGCGACAACGGAGAGGGCAAGCTTTCGGTGAAGCATGCGTTCGAAGACGCTCAGACGAAGAAGGCGACTTTCACCAACGTCTATCGTGCTGCTCCTGCGAGCGTCAAGATTACAGCGATTAAGACGCTTGTCGGGCGGGACCTTAGAGACGGCGAGTTTGCTTTCGCGCTTACGGGCGAGGGCGATGCGGCGGATATAAGTCGAACCGCCAAGAACGATGCGCGCGGCAACGTATCGTTCGACGAGCTGACGTTTGAGGCGCCTGGCGTCTACACCTTCAGGATTTCCGAGGTCAAGGGTACCGAAGAAGGAATGACTTACGACGAGAGCGTTTATACGATCACGGTAACCGTTGTTGACAACGGAGAAGGTCAGCTTGAGGCGTCCCTCAGCTACACCAAGAATGGGGAGGCTGTCGAGGCGATTGAGTTCTGCAATACCTTCACCGAGCAGAAGACTCAGAAGCGCTTGAGGGGCTCCTCAAGCGAGAGAGCGGCTGGCGGTGTCGATGCCGCCTCGCTCGAGTGCGCGGCACCTTGTTGCGACGTATCCTCGGTATTGATGTCGGCTCACTATCATGCCAAGAAGGTCGCCGTAGTCGATCAGGGCAATGGCAGGCGCGCTCACGAGCATCGAGCCGATGTTGTTGAACACGCGGCCCATGCTTGGCCACAGCTCATGCATCCTCATGTGAGCAGAGAGTTTCATATAGGTCGTGGTGAAGAAGACGACAAATACGCCCGACGACCCCAGGTAGAAGACGATGGCGCTCGCGCGTATGCCGACATTGCCTATGAGGATGAAAAGGGCACAGGCTAAGAACGTCGCGACGGCAGTCATGATCATGCCGACACGACGCATGTCGAGCTTATCGAAAAGCATGCCGGCAGCGAGGGCGCTTGGCACGAGGAAGAGGCGCGGCCACGAGCCGAGGTCGATGGCATTGGAGGCATGCGATAGGGCGAGTGCGGAGTTGAGGGCTGCAAAAATTCCCGTGAGGCAAAAGATCGCCACGGTGAGACGCACGGTTATCTCTCTGGTTGCGGGGGTGGACACGGCACCCATGGTCGAAAGATCTTGCCACGCGGCACCATCGGGTGCTTTCGTTTCGGCAATCGCATGGAGAAGGGTCACCACGGCGAGCGTGGAGAGTACGAGGACAATCTGGTTGGGCATATCGCCTGGAACGAGGATGTGGAAGATAAACTGAAAAACGATTCCCGAAGCGTAGGTGATAGCGACGGCGCGCGCCAGATAGGGCGTCTTGGCATAGCGACGTGCAAGGAACGAATGGGCGGCGCTGCCGATATAGCCGAGCGTCGCGAAGAGGACGATGCCCCCGGCGAGGAACGCCCAGGTGCGTCTGGCCATGATCGTAACGACAATCGCGGCGACGGCGAGCGTGCCTATGAGGGTCGAGACATCGTGCCGCCTGGTGGGGAGGCGGTAGCATAGATAGGGCCTGAGGATGAAACCAATGACACTCGAGCCGAGCATGAGGCTTTCTAGGGGCGAGACGAGGGAAGGGCCAAAGAGCAGTGCCGCATGCTCGTCGAAGATAAAAGTTCGAAGATAAAAGTACTCGTGAGGAAGACGAAAAAGAACAAGGCCAAGCTAACGAGCTCCCGATATCCTGTCTGCGTCCGCTGTGTTCTGTGCATCCGCGCTCGCATAAAGGCTTCCTTTCGGTATCGATTCTTCGTATTGTACAAAAGGTCTCAAGGATGCGCGAAGGATGTTCGGCCGCATGTGCAGAAACTCTGATAGAACGCCGAATTATCGTTGACTTAAAGCGTTCGCGCGGTATACTCGACAAGTTACTTTGCAGAGCCCCGTGAATCTCTGTTAAGACACGTAATGTACATGGAGGAGTCAAGTGATTCAGAAATCGACTCACTACGCCAAGCAGGGCGAGGTCCAGCGCAACTGGGTTCTCGTCGATGCCGAGGGTGCTGTTCTGGGCCGTCTGGCCACTCAGGTCGCAATGATCCTGCGCGGTAAGAACAAGCCTCAGTTCACCCCCAACTCTGACTGTGGTGACTTCGTGGTTGTCATCAATGCCGACAAGGTCCAGCTTACCGGCAACAAGGCCAACCAGAAGGTCTACTACCGTCACTCCGGCTACAATGGCGGCCTCAAGGCCGAGACCTTTGTCGAGGCCATGGAGAAGCACCCTGAGCAGGTCATCGAGCGCGCCGTTCGCGGCATGCTTCCCAAGACCACGCTTGGCCGTCAGCAGCTCAAGAAGCTGAAGGTCTACGCTGGTGCCGAGCACCCGCATGCTGCTCAGAACCCGACCAAGATTGACCTGGAGGCTTAAAGATGGCTGAGAACACCGTTGTTTATTACGGCACCGGCCGTCGTAAGAACGCCGTTGCCCGCGTCCGTCTCGTTCCCGGTACCGGTAAGGTCACCGTTAACAAGCGCGATGCCGAGGAGTACTTTGGCCGCAAGCAGCTGGTCGAGGACGCTCTCGCTCCCTTCAAGGTTACCGATACCTTCGGTTCCTTTGATGTCATCGCCCTTCTTGATGGCGGCGGCATCTCCGGCCAGTCCGGCGCCCTTCGCCTGGGCATCGCTCGCGCTCTTCTGAACGCTGGCGATTACCGTGCCGACCTCAAGAAGGCCGGTTTCCTGACCCGCGATGCTCGCATGGTCGAGCGCAAGAAGTACGGCCTGAAGAAGGCACGTCGCGCTCCGCAGTTCTCCAAGCGCTAAGCATTTCGCCTGGTATTTGGATTCAAAAACGGAGTCTGCCGCATGCTCGGCGGGCTCCGTTTTTTCATGCCGCTGGATCGCATCCGGCGTTTACATACTGAATTGCTTTGTTGTTGACACATTCTGATATTCTGTTCAAATCGGACGTGCTTCGCGTTACGATAATGTCTGTGCGCTATATCGCGTACGACAAGGAGGATCATGCTGAGCGGGCTTTTCAAGACTTTTGGCATGCGGAGCAAACGCAATACCTTGCTCTCGCCGCTTGCGGGTAAGGTAATTCCTCTCTCTGAGGTGAACGACCATACTTTTGCCGCCGGGCTTTTGGGCCAAGGCGTTGCCATTGAGCCCTCGGGAAACCATGTGGTTGCCCCTTCCGATTCTAAAATCGAAGCGATTTTTCCCACTGGCCATGCCGTGGCGCTTCACACCAACGAAGGTATGGATGTTCTCATCCATGTGGGCCTTGATACCGATCGTCTGGATGGAAAGTACTTCCACGTTTGCACCGCTATTGGACAGAACGTAAAAAAGGGCCAGGTGCTTATCGAGTTTGACCGCCAGGCTATCAAGGATGCCGGCTTTGACGTTACTGCCCCGATTTTGATTTGCAACTCTGTTGAGTTCTCCAGCATCAAGGGCAACGTGGGAAGCACCGTTTCGGAGCTTGACGAGCTTATTACCGCTCGCGAGAGGTAGCTCAAGAAAAGACCACTACACGCCTTATTTAGCGTTATGCTTTTGAGGGTTTGTTATTGCTCTTTGGAAGGGGCCTTTCATGATTAAAATCGTTCGCGCTCGCGATTATACGGATATGAGCCGCAAGGCAGCCAACATCATTTCTGCTCAGGTTATCCTAAAGCCCAACTGTGTTCTGGGCCTTGCTACGGGCGATTCTCCCATTGGCACCTATGATCAGCTTATCGATTGGTACAAGAAGGGCGATGTCGACTTTTCCGAAGTCAGCACGTATAACCTCGACGAGTACTTTGGTATCGCGGACGACGATCCCCAGAGCTATCACTACTTCATGAATAAGCATTTCTTCGATCATATCAACATCGACCCCAAGAACGTGCACGTTCCCGCTGGATCTAACACCGACGTCGATGAGGTTTGTGCTTCTTTCGACAAGATGGTTGCCGACGCTGGTTTCTGCGATCTGCAGCTTCTGGGCATTGGCCGCAACGGCCATATTGGCTTCAACGAGCCGGACGACGTTTTCTCCAAGGGCACGCATTGCGTCAACCTGACCAAAAGCACCATCGAGGCCAACAGCCGTCTGTTTGAGCGTGAGGAGGACGTGCCGCGTCGCGCCTACACCATGGGTGTTCAGACCATCATGAACGCTCGCTCCATCTTGGTTGTTGCCAATGGCGAGAAGAAGGCCCAGGCTGTTCATGATATGTGCTTTGGCCCGGTTACCCCGCAGTGCCCTGCTTCTATCCTGCAGCTGCACACCAACGTCACGATCGTTGCCGACGACGAGGCGCTCGCTCTGTGCAAGGACAAGCTTGCCTAGTTTCGATTTGATACGCTTTGGTGCGTAGATAGCGTCAAGGTTGTACGGCCCCGAAGTGATTCGGGGTCGTTTTTTATGCTGAGTTATCAACAAAAATGCGCCAATCTAACTCATTTCTTACGGCAATCTCAAATAAATCAAACAGACCGGTCGGAGCTTGGCAAAAACTCTGATTAACACGTTTAATTCTGTCGGACAAATATGCAATGGCGAGCGCCGTAAAATGCACCATAAACGGTAGCCAATGTATAGTTACGTTGACAAATGACATCGCTAAACTGTCAATATTGAAGACAGATTCCAGAGTTTTAGCAGGTAAATACATATGCCTTGAGAAGTTGACGGTAAGTATCGCGAAATAGGAGAAGATATGCTATATATCTCCCCTCAAATCTAACAAACAAGATCTCTTCGCCGAATTTACTATGCCCCTCTGGCAACCAGCTCGTATCTTGAATCGACAAGGCTCACGTTGCGCGAGAGTGGGGGATGCAGTGAATGTTGGCAAAACGTATGTGGGGGACTTGAAGGGCGAATCGGATACGAGAGAGTTCTATCGAGTGCCAGCTGGATTTTCTGCGCGCAGAGACCGATTGGTGCAAGATCTTGTGCGCAAATGCCGCGATGGCGGCATGGCCGTAGTAAGCGCACCGGCGGGGTTTGGCAAAACTGCACTTCTTCTTCAATACGCGGATAGCATTAATGAGGATATGACGCGCGGTGACGTGGGTCTTATCGATGCACAGGGAATGCGTCCCGCTGAGCTTGGGGAGCGTTTGCGACGTCTGCAGCGCGATATCGCGCCAACTGCTTCGCCCGTTGTGATTGTGGACAACATGCCTCGCTTTGGAAAGGCAGGACTGCAACGTGTGGTTGATACGCTATTTGATTTGCGCGACCAGGGCTTCGAGATCGTTGTCTCCTGCCTTCCCACCAACCACGAATTCGTCAAGGCGGTGGGGGAGAGCTCGCTCATTCCCGCTCGATCCTTGCTGGTCCAGCCGCGAGAATACGCTCAGTGGGCGCGCTTATACTCAATCTCGGCCTCGCTTGATGTCTATCATCTGACACAAGGTGTCCCAGCTCTTATTGCCATGCTGCAAAGTATCAGCTCGCAAGAGGCAGATGGATCTGCTCTTAACGCGGGTATCCTTGGGATTTATCAAGCGATTCTCAACAATTTGCAGCAGGCGCGCGATGGCTTGTTCAGGATCGTTTGCTTTATGTTGGCGATGGGATCGGGAACGATAGCCGATCTTGAGGCGTGTGGGGTGCGCGTGAAGCCGAACGTGTTGTTGCAGCTTTCGCGCGATTGGCCTGTGTTTGGATTTGCGGTCAATACCGGCGAGTTTAAGTGCTTGGGGTTGGGCGCACAGATCAAGCGCTCGCTTCAGCAAATGGTCGCTCGGCTTTCGAGCCAAATCGTAAGCCATGCCGGTCGAATGCTCGTTAAGGCCTCCCGCTTTGACGATGCGGTTGAGCTGTGCGAGAACGTGCTGGAGGATAATGACGCCATCGCCTTGCTTGCGATGCGCCCTACCGGATTTGTCCTGAGTGGCCATGGCTTGTTTATTAGCCGATTGCTGGGCCGGCATGAAGCCTCTACAGAGGAGCCGCTTGAAGCCGGTGCTCTGCTTGCGGCATGTCTTGCGGCGTTGACGCTTGGTGACCTTCGTCTTGCACGCGCTGCGGCGCTCGAGCTGAGGAAGCGCGCCTACGATATGGAACGCGATGTCGACCCAACGGAATGGGCATGTGCCTGTGCGTTTGTGGCTCTGTGGGATTCGTGCGCGGGAATATCGCTTCCGACGCTTTCGGAGCATTTTTGCAGAGGTGCAAGGTCGTCGCATGCTGATCGGTTGGAGGCTTGTATTGCCGCCTATGACCGCCTTATGGCAGGCGACGGAAACATCGCTGCCTATAGTGCTCCAGAGCCTTTGCCGCAAAACAGAAGACACAACGGGGTCGATTTGCTGGAGATTCTCGAATCTACGGTGGAGGTGCTCAAGCAAGCCTTTTGCGGCCGCCCGGAAGACCTCGGCGAGGCGATGTCTCGTTTAAGCGGCTTGCGCGATGTGCTTCTCGAGCGCAGGCTTTTGCCTTGCGCCGCGCGAGTGCGCATGGCGCAGGCAGTGGGACACCTGATGCGTCTCGAGCCGATTGCCGACGAGCGGGCATTTATCGATGCCAATACGATGGCGGTTCGGCAATCCGATTTGCCAACCCAGCTGTTTTGCCTTGCGGCGGAAGGCTGGCAGGCATTGACGTTGGGGCAGGTGATGAATGCGCAGTTTCGTGGACAGCAAGTGGAGAAACTCGCAGACAAGTCGAATATCTTTCTGCGCGGTTGGGCTCATTTGCTGGTGCAAAGCGCTCAGCTAAGGGATGCCTCGATGATAACCGTTCGCGAACAGGCAAATCTTTTAGATCTTGCGACGCAGGCCAAAGATCCAGCTTGGGCGTGGTCTACGGCGTTGCATCTTTCGGCCGCACGTTTTGATGCGGAGCTTTCGGCATGGTTTTCGATGCATCGGTCCGTATTGCTGGATTCCTCTTTTGCAACGCGTGCCTGTCTTGCTATGTCAGTGCTGGGGGATAGATCCGATTCGGCGCGCCGTCTAGTTCCGCTCCGGCATCCCTCGCAGTATCGAGGCGTCATCGATGAGGCAAAGGAGGTTGAGTCATATGAGACGATGTTCTATTCGGGGACTCCCGACGTAGGGCAGGTAACTATCAACCTCTTTGGCGGCTTTCACGTGCTGCGCAATGGTCATACCCTGACCGATGAGGTTTGGAAGCGCACGAAGGCAAGTGCGCTTGCTGCGCGCCTCGTGCTTTCGATCGATACCTTTGTGGACCGCCGAGTGATTTCTGAGGAGATGTGGCCGGAGATGGATTATGCCCATGCGCGCAAGAGTCTCTATACTGCGCTCTCCTCCCTGTGGGGTGCGTTGAGTCAGCGGAAGGACGGTCCTCAGTATGTAGTAACGCAGGCCGATGCCATATCCTTAAACGGTGATTATGTTACGTCTGATATTCGTCGTTTTGACGCGTTGGCGCGTGAGGTCTTGCTGCGCAAGACGGGTAGGAGCGCACAGGAAGTTATCGACGATTGTTTGAAACTCGAGGAGGTATATGCGGGCCCGCTTTTTATCCCGAGCATAGGCAATACGCAGTTCTTTGTTCAGTTACGTCGCATGTATCAGTCCAAGTTTATCGACTGCATGATTCGCGGGATTGATTTGTCCGTCGAGGCTGGGAACACGGCATCGGCTACTTGGCTTGTCGAGGCGGCCTTGAGACAAGAAGCGACGCGTGAAGACGTGATTAGACGTGCTATGGCTGTCTTTGACTTATGCGGACGCCGGCGTGAAGTGGTCGAGCTCTATAATAGCCACCTGCACTATCTGGAGCATGAAGTGCATGCGCTTCCCGAGGAAAAGACGCGCATCGCCTATGAGCAGATCATTGGAAGGTCCAAGGCCCCTGTCATGCTGTGAGCGCCTGGGTAATATGAAAAAGCGCGCTCCTCCAGGTGGGGGAGCGCGCTTGAGCAAAAGCGTACGCGTTAGTCGAGCTTGATGTGGTCGACGTCCTTGCGCGAGCTCACGCGATAGAGCGAAAAACGGTGGCCAATGACCTGGACCACGTCGGCGCTGCAGCGCTCTGCGAGCTCGTTGGCGGCTTCGCGTGCCGTAAGATCGCTGCCGTCCTGGACATTGCATTTGATAAGCTCGTGTGCTTCGAGGCACTCTTCCGTCTGCGCGACGACGCCGTCGTTGATGTCCCCGCGGCCAACGTTGACGACGGGATTGAGGTGATGCGCCAGGGCGCGGAGCTGGCGAACCTGTTTACCGGTGAGGGCCATGGAAAGCTCACTTTCTGCTGCTACTCTGTATTCCGTGCAATACGATAACGTACCACAGGTCTGCATGGGGGTGAAAACCTGTGCATACACAATTGCAGTATGCCTTGGAGAGGAGCGCGGATGGCGATGGAGACCAAGCGGAGGGATGGCCGCGCGAGCAATGGGCCTGTGTCCCATGCCCGTAGGCCCGTCAATGCGCTTGATGCCGCCAAGAGGGCGGCTCATGCCAAGCCGGCGGAGCGGGAACGCCTGCGTGCTGCAGCTGCGGGCACGCGTCGCGCGGTATCGAACGGTACTGTCGAGCGCTCAAGCCGTGCTGTTTCGTTCGCGGCGGCGCTGGTGGGAATCGGACTGGCGTTTGTTGTTGTTTATCTGATCGGTGGCGCTCTGACGGGCATAGCCCATCACCGTGATGGTGCGGCTGCTGGAGAAGCGGAGGTTGTGGTGGTCCGCTCTTCCGAGGGCACCGCAAAAAAGAGCATCGAGTACGGTGGATTTGTTTACCGTTTATCTGCGGCAGGCGATGGATGCGTCCTTCAGCGACGCCCCCAGGGCTCCGAAGACGAACCGAGCGACCTTTGCGAGATGGACGGTTCCCCGGTGGGCGTCATTGAGTACTCGGGAGCGGTATATGCCATATCGACAACCGATGCAGATTATCACGTGACAAGTCTTGCTTTAGGCGACGGCTGCGTGCCGGTCGAGTTTGTTCAAGGAGACGGTTGCGTGCAGAAGGCCAGCCTTTCCAAAGGTGTCTTAGAGCTCGAACTGCGGGATGGAACGATGAAGAATATCGAGCTTTGAGCGTAGCTGCTCTAAAGATACGAGAGGTAGGAAACGTAGTTTTGCGAGCTCTCGGGCACGGCAAGCGTAATGGTCTGACCCCAGGGGTTGATGGAGACATACGATGGGTCCGTGTAGGTTGTGACCGTGACGTTTGTGCCTTGATACGAGGTCTGAAAACTACCCGCTACGGTGGCATCGGCGGGAAGCGTTGTGACGCTCCAAGAAGAGATGTCAATTTGGTTGATGATATCTTCGACCTGACCTTCGGAAAGACCGGTCGCGGCGGCGATGTCGCCAGCGTGGGAACGAAGCTCGCTGTCGATTTTCCCTTTGATTCCCGAAGCATCGAGCGCGACGTTGGCGGCGGTAGCTCCGGCACTTCCCCCAAGCTGCTGGAGGGCGGATGCCAATGGGGTTCCTGCAAGGAGTGTGTTGCACAGTACGGAAAGGATGCCAAAGACAACGACGATGCCCATGAGCACGCCGCCAAAGGTCTTAAAGAACTTCTTCATGTACAGCCTTTCTGCTGCGGGGTGACTGGTACGTAGCCCCAAACAATAGCAAACGGGCCGGTTGGCGCTGAGTCCAACCGGCCCGTAACACACATCAAACAGGATGCGCTAGTTCTTGAGCGAATTGAGCGGAGCGGGGAAGCGGCCACCGCGATGCGCAAGAACCGTGCCCGCGTTCGGATTGACGGGCATGATGGGCGCGCGGCCAAACAGTCCACCGTAGTCCACGCACTCACCCAGGCCCTTGCCGATGGCAGGGATGATACGGACGGCCGTGGTCTTATTGTTGATGACACCGATGGCCATCTCGTCGGCGATGATGCCGGCGATGGTCTCGACGGAGGTGTCGCCGGGAACGGCGATCATGTCGAGGCCGACAGAGCAGACGCAGGTCATGGCCTCAAGCTTCTCGAGCGAGAGAGCGCCTGCCTCGACGGCGGCGATCATGCCCGCATCTTCGGAGACGGGGATGAAGGCGCCCGAAAGACCGCCAACGCTGGAGCTGGCCATAACGCCGCCCTTCTTGACGGCGTCGTTCAGCATTGCGAGGGCACATGTGGTGCCGGGGCCGCCGCAGGTGCCCACACCGATGATCTCGAGAATGCGGGCAACGGAGTCGCCTACGGCGGGGGTGGGGGCAAGGGAAAGGTCCACGATGCCCTTTTCCACGCCCAGGCGGCGGGAAGCCTCGCGGCTCATGAGCTCTCCGGCGCGCGTGATCTTAAAAGCGGTCTGCTTGATCTTCTCGGCAACTTCCATCATAGAGGCGGTGTCGGGAAGCTTCTCCAGGGCGGCTGCCATGACGCCAGGGCCGGAGACGCCGACGTTGATAACGGCATCTGCCTCGCCGCCACCGTGCACGGCACCTGCCATAAAGGGCGAATCCTCCACCATGTTGGCAAAGCAGACGAACTTGGAGGCGCCCACGGACTCGTGGTCGGCGGTGAGCTTGGCCGAGTCGATGATGGTATGGGCTGCCATGAGTACGGCATCCATATTGATGCCTGCGCGCAGGCTCGCCACGTTCATGGACGAGCAAACGCGGCTCGTGCCGGCGAGCGCCTCGGGGATGGATTGAATCAAACGACGGTCGGCGTCACCGATGCCCTTCTGGACAACGGCGGAAAAGCCGCCCAGGTAATCGATCCCGAGCGTCTCGGCGGCGCGGTCGAGTGCGTGGGCGATGGGGGTGAGGTCCTCGTCCTTGCAGCATGCGGCGATCTTTGCCACGGGCGTGACGGAGACGCGCTTGTTAACGATGGGGATGCCGTATTCGCGCTCAAGATCCTCGGCGGTCTGTACGAGATTCTCGGCAGTGCTGGTCACGTGGTCATAGACCTTGGTGCACATGCGATCGAGGTTCTCGTCGGCACATCCCATAAGGGAGATGCCCATGGTGATGGTGCGGATGTCGAGGTTTTGCTCCGCGACCATGCCGCGGGTCTCTGCGATTTCTTGAGGCGTGATCGCCATGCGCGCTCCTTATGCTTGAGTCCAGCTTGCGGGCACTATTCTACCGTGCTTTACCTGTGCGCGGCGATAGGGTGTCGTTCTCGTTACCTATTTGTCAAAAAACGGGGACAAATCCTGCGGCGCTGTTCTGGTGTTTTGGATCTAGCTGCCAAAGACCTCTTCGGCGATGCGTGCGGATTCGGCGGCGTCCTTAGCATAGTAATCGGCGCCGATTTGCTTGGCATACTCGGGGGTGAGGACAGCGCCGCCTACGATAATTTTGACGCCGGGCACCTCGGCATGCAGCAGGCGGATGGTCTCCTCCATGCTGGTGACTGTGGTGGTCATGAGAGCCGAGAGGCCCACGAGTTTGATGTCACGTTCGCGCACTGCGTCGAGTACGGCTTGCGGGTCTACGTCGCGGCCCAGGTCAAAGACGGTGTAGCCGTAGTTGTCGAGGAGCATCTTGACGATATTTTTTCCGATGTCGTGGATGTCGCCCTTGACGGTGGCGACGCAGATCTTGCCTTTGTCGGCAATTTCGCCAGCGGGCATGGCCGCCTTGATGGTGTCAAAGCCCACGCGTGCCGCTTCTGCCGATGCCATTAGCTGCGGTAGGAAAAACTTTCCCTGGTCAAACAGGACGCCAACTTCGTCGAGCGCGGGGATGAAGTGGTCGTTGATGAGCTCCATTGCCGGAATTGTTTTGAGGAGTTCCTTGGTCGTGGCGGCAATTTCTCCCTTGCGTCCGCTAATGACCAAGCGAGCGATGGGGTCCTCGTTTGCCGGGGAATCTGCGGCCGCGGTAGGCGCGGCGGCTGTTCCCGGTGCCAGTGCAAGGGCGGGGCCGGCAGCGATCTTGTAGGGGTCGGTCCACTCGGCATAGCGGCCAATGTAGTCGACCGAGCCCTCGTCTTCGGCATTGATCACGCGATAAGCGCGGACAGCATCCATAAAGCGGGCGGATCCGGGATTCATGATGGGGGCGTCGAGACCAGCTCCAAAAGCAGCAGCCAGGAAGGTCGAGCCCAAAAGCGGGCGCGCAGGAAGGCCAAAGCTTACATTGGAAACGCCGAGGGCGCACTTCACGCTCAGGCGCTCCTTGACCATGCGTACGGCACGCAGGATTTCGATTACCTGAGCCTGATTGGTGGAGGCGGTCATGACCAGGCAGTCGATGAGAATACGATCGCGGGTGATGCCGTAACGCTCGCACTCATTTACGATGCGCTCGGCAATGGCAAAGCGCTTTTCGGCCGTCTCGGCGATACCGTCCTCGTCGAGCGCCAGACCAATCACGTTGGTGCCGTAGTGAGCTACGATGGGCAAGATCTCGTCCATGATCTGGCGCTTGCCGTTGACCGAGTTGATGATGGGCTTTCCGGCATAACGACGCGTTGCCGCTTCGACGGCGGTGGGGTCGGTTGAGTCGATCTGCAAAGGTAACAGTGTGGAGCCCTGGAGCTGTTCGCATGCCGCCTGGATCATCTTGACCTCATCGATCTCGGGCAAGCCCACGTTGACATCGAGGATGTCGGCGCCCTGCTCCTGCTGGCTGATGCCTTGGGATACCACGTAGTCGAGGTTGCCGTCGCGTAGGGCTTGCTGCAGGCGCTTTTTGCCCGTGGGATTGATGCGCTCGCCGATGACGGCGATGCGATGGCCCGCGACGGGAAGGGTAACGCAGCTCTGCGCGCTTGTGACGTACATGGAGGGATCGTGATGACGCAGCTGCGGCGTGTGCCCTTCGATGAGCTGTTTGAGCAAGCGCATGTGGTCGGGCGTGGTGCCGCAGCATCCTCCCACAACGCCTACGCCGTCTTCGATCATTTTGGCGACAGCATGGGCGTATTCGGGCGCAGCGATGTCAAAGACGGTGTTGCCCTCATCGTCTACGTGCGGCAGGCCGGCATTTGCCTGTACGAGCACGGGTTTGTCGGTAACGTCGAGCATGCGTTTTGCAAAGGGACGCAGGTCGGCAGGCCCCTGACTGCAGTTGATGCCTACGACGTCTGCTCCTAAGGCGTCAAGAGTGATAGCGGCGACCTCGGGGCTTGTGCCCAAAAACGTACGGCCATCCTCTTCGAACGTCATGGTGGCAAAGATGGGCAGGTCGGAGTTTTCCTTGGCAGCAAGGACAGCGGCCTTGGTCTCGGCAAGGTCGGTCATGGTCTCGATGATGAACAGGTCGACGCCTGCCTTGACGCCCGCTTCGACCTCCTCTTTGAACAGCAAGTAGGCTTCATCGAAAGACATGGTGCCCAAGGGGCGTAGCAGGGCTCCGATGGGGCCGATGTCGCCTGCCACATATCGCGCTCCGGCGGCGCGGGCACATGCGACGGCGGAGGCAAAGACGTCTTCCACGCTGGCAGCTCCGTTGAGCTTGTGCGCGTTGGCGCCAAAGGTATTGGAGGTAATTACGTCGCACCCCGCCTCGACGTACTGGCGCTGGATGCCCGTGATCACATTGGGATCGGAAAAATTGAGGAGCTCCGGAAGGGCGCCCGCCTTCATGCCCGCCGCCTGCAGCATGGTGCCCATGCCACCGTCGAACAGCAGGTGCTTCTCGCCGCGCAGCACTTCACGCATGTGCTCGTCGCAACGCAAGGTTTCGATCGTTCGCGGCACGTAGGCCACCCCTTCGCGTCGTGCGCTGTCGATGGGTGCGGTGAGCGGATGGCCGTTGGCGTCGGTGGTTTTGAGCGTGTATTTCATGAATGAGCCTCGCATCTTCAAAGGCGGGTATCGGGGTGTTGGCGTCTGCACAGGTGAGATAGCGTGGGTTACCGTGTTTTCTCACCATAGCAGGTCTCGCCCCGTGCGCGGAAGGCGCAGCTGGGGCGCAGCCTGCAGATATTGCAGGTGGGTCGCGTATTGGCGTCGTGCACCGGGCCATCGAACAGGCCGATGAACGCCGTCACACTCTTGGTGGGCATGAGCAGGTTTGTTGTTGTAGCGGTAAGGCCCAAAAGGCGGCTTGCGTTGAGCGTGGCGAGGATGCTTGGCTGGGCCGAGAGCGGGCAATCCCCGTAGCCGGGGCTAAAGCGCCAGTTTGCGCTCAGGCCCACATTGGCTGCTTGCGTGCGAACATCGCGGTCCATCTGCTCCACGGCAGCTTCGATATACGAGGAGCACGCGGCATCAAAGAGAGCGGCGTCAAGTGCCTGCTGGCTTGTCAGAGTGCGCAGTTTGCGTTCGCAATCCATGCCGAGCGTGCAGGCAAGTACCGTACAAAAGGCGGCGTCTTTGAGATGCCGGTAGATGTCGCGTCCGGTGAGGACAATCTCGCTACCTACGAGTTGAATGCAGGGTGCCCCATCGTCATCGGTGCCGCCGGCATCGACGCGAAAGGTGCGGCGCACGCCCTTGGGCTCGATAGAGAGCTCGAGCTCTTCGACGCAACGTACGATTCGGCGCTCAAGGTCGAGGTCAATCTCTTGGCCGCCGTAGCCTAGGTAGCGTAACATCTCCGCGCGGTCCACACGGGGGCGCGCAGAGGTATCGGGCCGATAAAGCACGGGTGTTGCAAAAGAGGCCGGGAGATCCATTATTTTCTGAGGGCCTCTTTTGCGGCACGGGCAACAGAAGGACGGTTCATGGTGTAGATGTGCAGGCCGTCGGCGCCGGCATCGCGCAGGCCCTCGAGCTGCCGACAGGCGTACTCGATGCCAGCCTTGCGCAGGGCGTCCGGGTTGTCCTCGTACTTGGCCAAAAGCTTGATGACCGGAGAAGGCAGCGACGCGCCGCACATGAAGACCATACGGCTGATCTGCTGCTTACTCATGAACGGCATGATGCCTGCGGTGATGGGTACCGTGATTCCCGCGCGGTCGGCCATCTCGCGAAAGCGGAAGAAGCACTCATTATCAAAGAAAAGCTGCGTCACAAAAAAGCTCGCTCCGGCATCTTGCTTTTGCTTGAGGTGCTCGACGGAAAGTTCGAGGTTCTCACAGGTGATATGTCCCTCGGGGTAAGCGGCTGCGCCTACGCAAAAACCGGCATCCACAAGGGCGGGGATGAGGTCTTTGGCGTAAGGGTATTCGGCGCGTGCGGCATCGGCGGCGTTGGTTCCCTGGGGCAAATCCCCACGCAGGGCAAGGACGTTCTCTACGCCAGCCTGGCGCATCTCTTCGATTTTACGTTGCAGCTCATCGTGCGTGAGGGAAATGCACGTCAAGTGGGCGACGGACGTGATGTCAAAGTCGTGCGTGAGCATCGAGGCGATTTTTGCGGTGGCGCCGGAGTTGCCCGAGCCACCGGCGGAGTAGGTGACACTCACGAAATCGGGGTGAAGGCCCTGGAACTGCCCGGCAACCTCGCGTGCGTGTTCGAGGGTGAGCTCGCCTTTGGGCGGGAACATTTCAAACGAGATGGGCTGAGCGCCCGTTGCCTTTGCAGATGAGAAGATGTCGGCAACCTTCATGGGACCTCCGGGATGCGTTGGTGCGGCGTGTCCGCCGTTGTGTGGCAGAAATTTTACCGCAAGCATTGGCGATAGCATCCAAGCTGTTTCATTTGTTAACCATAGGTATTGTCTATTGCAAAGTGAGCTTGTTACAGATTCGTGACGGGCGCATTTCCTGCGCGTTGCGAGTTGGAGGCGCGCATGTTTCGCGTCCCTTTTCCTATCTTCTGAAAAAATCGTTTGACGTTGGGTTTTAGCTGCAGCTGCGGTATTCTCAACACGTTGGTTTTCGGCTGGCAACGTCTTGTTAATGCCGTCGAAACACGTCGCGCCTAATCTACGAATCGTTCGTTGGTAACAAACGCCGGCTGTAATCCGGTGTGAACATGAAGGGAGTTCCGCATGGCCGATCTTACCGACCGCTTCGGGACCATGGTGTTCTCGGAAGATGTGATGAAAGAGTATCTTCCCAAGGACATCTACAAGCGTCTCGCCGCCACCATCGAGGACGGCAAGCCGTTGGACCTGGACGTCGCTAACGCTGTTGCTCATGCCATGAAGGTCTGGGCTATTTCCAAGGGCGCCACGCACTATGCTCATTGGTTCCAGCCGCTCTCGGGCATCACGTCCGAAAAGCACGACAGCTTCCTCGAGCCCAATCACGACGGTACCGCTATCACCAAGTTCACGGGCAAGAACCTGATTCAGGGCGAGCCCGACGCTTCGAGCTTCCCCAACGGTGGCCTGCGCGCGACCTTCGAGGCCCGTGGCTATACCGCATGGGATTGCACGAGCCCTGCTTTTATCAAGGACGAGGTTCTGTGTATCCCCACGGCTTTCTGCTCCTACACCGGCGAGGCGCTTGACAAGAAGACTCCGCTTCTGCGTTCCATGACGGCTCTTGATCGTGAGTCCAAGCGTGTGTTGGCCCTCTTTGGCAAGAAGCCTAAGAAGGTCGTTCCCTCCGTGGGTGACGAGCAGGAGTACTTCCTGATCAAGAAGGACGCCTATCGCAAGCGCAAGGACCTGGTCATCACCGGTCGTACGCTTTTTGGTGCTACCCCCTGCAAGGGCCAGGAGCTCGAGGAGCACTACTTTGGCGCTATTCGCCCCACCGTCTCTTCCTACATGAAGGACCTCGATAGCGAGCTATGGGCCCTGGGCATTCCGGGCAAGACCAAGCACAACGAGGTCGCTCCCTGCCAGCACGAGCTCGCTCCGGTTTACAGTGAGGTCAACGAGGCCGTTGACCAGAACCTCGTGATGATGGAGAAAATGAAGCTCATCGCCTCTCGTCACGACCTGGTATGCCTGCTGCACGAGAAGCCCTTCGAGGGCATCAACGGCTCGGGCAAGCACAACAACTGGTCGCTGGGTACCGAGTCCGAGAACCTGCTCGATCCGGGTGAGACCCCGCTCGACAACCTGCAGTTCATCGTCTTCCTCACCGCGGTGATTGAGGCTGTCGATAACTATCAGGACCTGCTGCGTGCCTCTGTTGCCTCGGCTGGCAACGATCACCGTCTGGGTGCAAACGAGGCACCCCCGGCAATCGTCTCCATTTTCCTGGGCGATCAGCTCACCGAGGTTGTCGAGAAGATCGCCGACGGCAAGGCGTCTGTCCACGCTACGCATGGCGTTCTTGACCTGGGCGCTAACACGCTGCCCAAGCTCATGCAGGACAACACCGACCGCAACCGCACCTCTCCGTTCGCCTTCACCGGCAACAAGTTCGAGTTCCGCGCCTGCGGCTCCGAGCAAAACGTCTCCGACCCCAACATGGTTCTCGACGTTGCCGTTGCCAAGTCGCTTAAGTTGTTTGCCGACGCGCTCGAGGGCACGCCCGGGGACAAGTTCCAGGATGCTGCACTTGATTACTGCAAGAAGGTTCTGACCGAGCACAAGCGCATTCTCTTCTCAGGCGACGGCTATTCTGATGAGTGGCCCGTCGAGGCCGAGAAGCGTGGCCTTGCTAACAACAAGACCACGGCCGATGCCCTGCCCGCCTTCGTTGCCGAGAAGAGCATTGCACTCTTTGAGGAGATGGGCGTTCTTACCAGGGCCGAGGCTCAGTGCCGCTACGACTGCAAGCTCGAGAAGTACAACAAGCTCATGAACATCGAGGCCACCACGATGGTTCGCGAGGCTCGCCGCACCTATCGTCCGGTCATCACCGCCTATGCGACGAAGGTCGCCAAGGGTCTTGAGGCCATTCGCGCTGCTGGTGCCGATGCTGCCATGCAGTGCGAGCAGAACACGCTTAACAAACTCTGCTACGGCATCACCGAGATCAACGATTCCGTTAAGGCGCTCGACGCCCTGCACAAGGAGGCCGAGGCACTGGACGGTCAGGAGCAGGCAAACAAGTATGCTCATGAGGTCGTTCCCGCCATGGATAGGCTTCGCGCTGCCGTCGACGCCATGGAGGAGATCGTGGCCCGCGATTACTGGCCCGTCCCGACCTACGACGACATCCTGTTTTACGTGTAGCCTCAACTGAGCTACCAAGGTGGATGGGAAGGAGCCCTGCTTTATGCGGGGCTCCTTTTTGTGTTATGGGGATACAGACGAGGCTGTGAGCGTGGTTGCGGGACGCGACTCCTGCCTTGCGTCTAACCGAGCGCGCCTTCGCATACAGAAGACTCCAAGGGCGATTGTGGCGACGCCAAGGACACCTATCGCTATCCACAGGGGCAAGTCATCGCCGGTCCCGGGCAAATTGTCGTCGCGACGGGTTTTGGACTTCTTGGTGTCTGATTGTTGGGGCACTTTCTGGTCCGTGCCGCCGCTCGTACCAGGGGTCGGCTCAGGATCGGGTTTGGGCTCAGGGTCCGGAGTCGGCGCGGGCTCGGGATCGCGCCACTGCGCGTAGAGCGTAATCGAGGCGCCCTGTTCAGAGCAGAGATTTATGACCTGCTGTGCATCTTCATAGGTATCGCCCGATCCGTCGCGTTGCGTGTTCCAACCGATAAATGTCGAATCTGCCAGTCCGTCGTTGTGGAAGACAAACGTGTTTTCGGGCAGGTAGAAGGCTTGCCCGTAGGTTGCCTCGATGGATTGCATGGCGGGACCATCGGCAAGATTGCCATCGAAATGCACGAAATAGGTGATGGGTTTCCACTGGACAAAGAGCGTCAAAGTGTCCTCGCTATCCATGAGATTTTTGACAGTAGCGCCATCTGCAAAGGTTTTCCCGCTGCCGTCCGGCTTTGTATTCCAGCCGGCAAAGGCGTAGCCCGTGCGTGTAAAATCACAGGTAAAGAGGTCCGCTTCAGTGTCGTAGGTGAGTGTCTGCTCGTCCATGGTGCCCGTGACATCGTCTGCATTGGGATCAAAGCGAATGCAATAGTCGATGGGGCGCGAGGTGGCATACATCGAGAGCGCCCTGTCTACAACGACCGTGGTCGGATTGGATGCCTTGGACGAGCTCTCGGCAAAGTGCACGGTGCCGTCGGGCGAGGTCCATTGATCGAATGCGTAGCCGCGCGCAGTTCCACGCGCCGCCAGAGTCACATACGATCCCTCCAAGTACACCGTATCGGTACCCGCTGCGATGGGCCAGCTTGGCTGTACATCGACTCCTGCAAGCCTGCTATCGCAGCTGGTAGCAAGCGAGTAGAGGTTGAGGGACACGACATCGGCGCCATCGCCTACTTCGACGGTTTTGCCCGTGTCTTTGCCGTCGAGCATGAGCATGTACGTGCCAGCGGGAAGCGCGCCTTCGCGCTTCAGCGCATAGCATGTTGCTCCTAATGCGTCGGCCTTCTCCTCGAAGGGGGCAAAGGAGGCCTCTCCGTCAACGAGCGTGAGCCTCGACGCAAAGCCTCTTGCGGCACTGTTGTCGATTCCGACGGTGACGGCAACGTCGTGGGCGGCGACGCTGTTGTCAATCCAGCGAGCTGTGAGGGTTAGGCCCATGGGCGAGCCGTTCGCGTCGAGGAGGATATTGCCGTCGACGTCTTTCGCACAGAGATTCGTAACCCATGCACCGTCAGAGATTGCGCCGCCCACGGATGCAGAGGGTGCCCAGCCGGCAAAGGTGTATCCCGGCTTGCTAAAGCGGTTGGCGGGAAGTTGACCTGCGATGTCGATGTCGAACAGCGCGTCATCCATATGGCCGGTAGCGCCCTCTCCGCCTTCGAAATGAATCGTGTAGGGTTTGCGTGTCCACTGGGCGTAGAGCGTGACGGTTGCGCCATCGGTGTCGGAAAGATTGCTCGCGGCCTCTCCGGGGGCAAAGACAGTGCCGCTCCCATCGGCAGCGGTGCTCCAACCGCTGAGCGTGTATCCCGGAATAAAGAGCGTAGAGCCCTCGCCGATTTTATAGGTTTTGCCGTATTTGGCGACTATGTTATCGGGCACGGCACCCGATGCCGCGGCGCTTGAGCCTGCAGGCGCGTTGGCGTCGAAATGGACTGTGTAGGATACCGGACACATCTGCGCATACAGCGTATACGAGCCGTAGGATCCCGAGCCATCGGTGCCGTCGCTGTAGATCCAGTTGCCCTGCGCATCGGTCAGGCGAGTGTCGTTTACCGTGACGTTTGGGGAGAGATTTCCGCTGGCATCCATCACCTACTCGCTATAGGGGTTGGGTGAGGCCGTGTAGCGCTCGGCAACTTGCCCTGTTGCGATGGCAGGCTGGATCGCCTCAACGCCTTCTCCGAACAGGGCAAGGGCGTGTCCGTCTGTTCCCGTTCCATACGGGGAGAGGGTGAGCTTGAATGCTGGATGCAGCGTTCCGGTCTTTCCGGACACGGCGGAGCCCGTATAGGGAACGCTTTGTGACTGCACGCTTGCATCGACGCGTACAAGCGTTGTCTCCGCGGGTAGCCAGGGGCAAAAGAGCACGTCTTTCTTGCCGTTGCCAAACTCGTCATCAAGACTAATCGCGGTGACATCGTTCATGCCATAGTTGCTGCTCAGACCTTTGACGACTGCCTGGGATTTACCAAGGTCGAGCTGTTTGTTTTTCAGCGTGCCCATGGTTGCCGCTGTGGGTGAAACCTTATTGTGGGCGGCATCGGTGGGGTCTACCTGAAACGTGCCCAGGTTGGTTACGGAGTCGCCCGCGGCAAAGAGGATGGAACCTCCCGTGATGGTTGCTACAAAGTATTTGCCTTTTTGAGTGTTGTATCCGTTGCCATTGGAGCCGAAGGCGCTCGCTTTGCTACCCCCTTTGGCAATGATGGTTCCGCCGCTGATATCGACCGCCACATGCGGATACGACCCGGGGCCGTTTGTGCCGCCTCCGCCGATGGCGTGGGCGTGGTCGCTGGTCGCGTAGGCGCGGACGATACCGCCCGTGATGGTGATGGTTTGGCGTCCGGTCGCCCTGCATTCATTGCCGATGGCGGCAGCGTGGGACGAGCTCGCTCCACCGCCAACAGCAGTGACGTTTCCGCCGGATATGGTGATTGACTTGCACCAGTGCTCGTTGGTCGCCCCCCTCCGCTGCCGATGCCGCAGGCGTATTCACCGGCGATTGCCTTGACGGTTCCGCCTTTGATCACAATGCTGTTGACCTTTGAGCGGAACGACCGCCGATGCCTGCGCCAAAGCCTCCACCCGTGGCATTGACGGTTTCGCCCTCGATTGTGATGGTGCCATGGGTATAGCCTTGTTCGTCGCGGCCGCATCCGATTCCGGCGCCGTTATCGCCGCCCTTTGCCGTGACGTTGCCGCCCCTGATGGTGATGTTTCGCATTGTCCCGTGAAAGCCGCATCCGATTCCCGCGCCGCCCGCGCTGCCATATGCTTCGATAGTTGCGGTGCCTTCAATCGTGATCCCGTCGACACTGCCGCCGGAACCGCCGCCGATGCCAGCAGCGTCGGTTCCGCCTCGAGCGATTACTTTGCCGCTTTTGAAGACGATGTTTCCGGTGACCCCATTGGAGACGAGCTTGTAGTTAGTGCCAATGCCGGCGGACATGCTGCCAGAAGCTGCTGTTGCGCTGATGGTTCCCGGGTGTTCGGAATCGGCCGTGGAGAACACAAGCTTGGTTTGCGTTCCCTCCTTTTGGATCGCGGGGCTCGTAAGATAGCTCGACAGTTTTGCCTGAGCGTTTGCCTCGCTGATGATGTTGACGGTTCCGCCCGTGTTTTCAATCTTTATCGAAGGGCATGTCTTGCCCGTATTGGCCGAGATGCCGGGATTGATGTTGAGGCCGTCGGCAAGATAGAGAGTGACGTTTCCCGTTTTGACGTGAACCCATGTTGTGCTGCTGGAGCCGCAAAGGCGGTAAGGGCCCGGCTTGTCGATGGTAACGGTGGTGTTGGAGCCTTTGCCAGAGATGTCGATCGTGGTTATAACGTCATCGGCAAAAGCGGACGTTGTGGCAAGGACGAGCCCCAGGGTGCAGAGCGTAGCGAGCGCGAGCGTGCGCGAAAGATGGTTGCGCAGGGCGTGAAACATGCAGGATAGAGCGTCGGCCATAGCGGTTCCTCCTCGTGCGTTTGTTGCTCCGATTTTATCATGGGCTTTTGGAGAGGTGGCTTTGTATGGGGGCAAAAGGTGGACGGCGGTGCGAGCCGATTGGGTGAAAAGCGATTCGTGCCGAGTTTTGCGACGGTATTGCAGCGCCCGCGCACCTTGCGTGCTGCGCTGGAAAACGCTGCGCGTTTCCTCAGCTCCGCACCCTGCCGGGTTCGAATCCCGGCGTATGGGTAGCAAAAAGCCCGCTACCGGGAGGGTAACGGGCTTCTCAAACTCAATGGTGCCCCCAGCGGGATATCCGCGTGCGGCTGCGCCGCCCGCTCCCGCTGCGGCGCTTCGCGCCTTGCGTGCTGCGCTGGAAAACGCTGCGCGTTTCCTCAGCTCCGCACCCTGCCGGGTTCGAATCCCGGCGTATGGGTAGCAAAAAGCCCGCTACCGGGAGGGTAACGGGCTTCTCAAACTCAATGGTGCCCCCAGCGGGATTCGAACCCGCGATATCCACCTTGAAAGGGTGGCGTCCTTGGCCGCTAGACGATGGGGACAGCGCAGTTGAGTATACCAGATATCTCGTATGCGAAAAGCCTATCTTTCATGTTAATTCTCAATGTTAATCAGTTAACTTCTCAGGCAATGCGCCTTCAGCGAATATACTGTCTCCTTGCTTGTTCGAATGACCACTCAGATCAAGGAGCTCAAATGAAAACTCAGCAGATTGCACGTGCCGGACTGTGTGTGGCGCTCCTGGCCGTTTCCGCGTGGGTGAGTGTTCCCCTCGGCCCCATTCCCTTTACCTTGCAAACCATGGCCTTGGCGCTCATCCCTGCCGTTCTTGATAGACCTACGGCTATTCTCGCAGTTGCGGTGTATTTGCTTTTGGGCGCCATCGGCCTGCCGGTGTTTTCCGGTTTTTCGGGCGGTGTTATGCGCCTTGTAGGCCCGACTGGCGGCTTTTTGTGGGGCTTCCTCGTAGGCATGATCGTCGCTACGACGCTGGTTCGCCTGCTGCCCCAGGCCATGCCGCTCTTTGCTCGCGTACTCGCGGGCGATGTTACCTTGCTCGTCATTTCTTATGTGTGCGGAACGGCCCAGCTCATGGTTGTCGGTTCGATGGGCGTGGCGCCTGCCATGGCGGCGGCGATCCTGCCGTTTATCCTGCCTGATGCTGCAAAGCTTGCCATCGGTGCTGGTGTGGGTTGCGCTGTAGACAGGGCCCTTTCTTCGACACTTTCCCGCGCATGGTCATAAAGAGACAGAGCGTAAAAATAGCCCCGGCAGGATGTGGCATACACGCCTTTTCCTGCCGGGGCTATTGTGCTTGGTCGTGCATGATGGTCGTGGTTGCTTGACCTTAGAATCCTTGGCGGCGAGCGAACTCTTCGGAAAGTTCTTCCATGCCTTCGATTGACTGAATCCAGGCGGGAAAATCGGGGGTATCCACGATGATACTATCTGCTTCCCATACCGCCTGGTGTGTAAGGTTCCAGGGCTCTTGCGGCTCGGGTCTTGTGGGCAGGTACGGCGTGAGATAGGTGGGATTGAGCAGGAAGAACGCACCGCCGTCGCAGCGTTGGGCAAAATCACGCGCCGCGCGACGGGCGTTTTTGCGCCGACCGAGCTTATACAGCAGCAACGTTCGGCCCAGCAGATACCAAGGAGACGACTCCAGCTCTTCGCCCCCCTCGTGAACCGTGGCGAAAAAGCCGTCCTCGTCTTCAAGGCGGGCCTGTGCCAGCAAAATGGTGCCGACGGCGCGGTTGTCGTATCCGCGCGCACGCATGACACGCCTTGCATACGTGATGGCGGCACGATAGCGAGCACTTCCCAAACAGCCGGTCGAGAGCGCTTCGAGCGTATGAAGCCAACCGATCATCATGGGGCAAGAAAGCGTACGGCGCGCCATCTCGTCTTCGGAGAGCGACTCGTTCCAGTAGTGCGGTGCATCTGCATCAAAATCGGCAACTGTTGTGCTCAGATACTCACGCGCCTGCTTCTCAAGTTGCATGATGTCGCCCAAGCAGTTGTCGAGGGGGACATCGGCCAAAAGGGTGTTCAGTAGCTGTGCGTCGATGCAGCTATGATCGGTTTCGATAATCTTGAAAAGCGAGAGGCGAATATCGTTAAAAAGCGCTTCGCGTTTCTTGTCGAATTCCTCGTCAGAAAGCTCTTCCAAATGCTCGATGCCGTAAATGAGCTGCTCGCGAACGCGCGCATACGAAATGAGCGCCTGCGCTTGAGCGGAGGTGGCATAGGAGTCAGGATCTTGCTCTATGCGTTCGTGCAGTAAATCCTCCGCCGCAGGGGTGAGCCCCGGGTGCTCTTGCTCATATTCATACTGCAAAAACGCCGGAATATACTTGCGAGGATCCATTAGTTGCTACCCCGCTTTCGGGCAGCGTTTACCATTGCGGAAAGCTGCGCTACATCCTCATCAAGCGCCGACTGCACCAGTTCGTGATTGGCGAGCCAAACGGCGAAGCCGGCGTTTTCGGGTGCTCCGAGGCCTTCTTGAAGCAAGGGGGTCGCTTCGCTGATGGCGAGAATAAGCTCATCTTGGCTGCCGGGCATCACGTTTACACGTGCGTACAGCCCGTCGGGAAACTCGGCCTGATAGAACAGCGCCTGCGATGTGTGCGGATAGGTGCGCAGAAGGAGACGGAGCACATGACTCGCTCCTTCGAAGTCAAAAGCTCGGTACAAAACGTTGATCTGAGCAAGCAGACTCCAGGCGTCCTGGCGCGGCTCGGACCTATCTGGGCGACGCGACTGGATAGGGGAGGCGGCAAACGCACGAGGGTGCTCGGCCTTAAAGGCTTTAAGATCGGCGATATCGCACTCCAGTTTGGCAAGGGCGAGCATCGCGGTGTAGCGAACATCAGCGGGGTCATCGGGAGCGATCTCTAGAAGATCGCGCGCGGCGTCGAGGGAAAGCTTGTACTGGCCCGCTATGAGAGCGCGGGAGGAAAGGGCGGCAAGCCAGCGAAGATAGGGGCGTTTGCCCAGGTCTTGAGCATATTCTTCGTCATAGGGATTGTCGGCAGACTCAACGAGTTTTTCGATATCGTGCTCAACTGCCGTGCGGTTATCCAAAAGATAGGAGACGTACTCGTCGTTTGAATTTGCGCATATGGCCGTAAGCATGCGACGAGCGTCCCAGTTCTTGGGGTCGAGCTCTACCGCTTCGCGCAGAATGGCCTCGGCGCGATCGTCCTCTTTATTGATCTGGTCTTCGTCGGTGAGAAACGGCACCCGGTAGTCGGCGAGTTCTGCTGCCTTTGCTACCAGGTGGAATGAGCGGTCACGGTCGGTTTTGACCAGCGCATCCGGGTCTCGTTGATATTGGGTCATGCCGCGCTCGATAACTGCGGCGTTATCGAGCGGGTAGATATGCTCTCGACGTAAAAGTTCCAGGATGAGGCGCAGGCAGTCCTCCTGAATGGGATCGAATGCCATGGGCCACTCCTCTCCGTGTGTAATGGTCAAAAGTATAGAGCAGCGAAGCCGCTGCGCCAAAGGGCTATGTACCCAAGATGGAGATGTACAACACGCCGAGAAAAACTTACGTTTACGGAAAAACGAAAGGCATGAACGGACATAAAGCCTATAATTCCATCGGAACGCGATGCGGAGCTGTTTCGAATGTCTTTTCGAAACCCTAACCGTAAGCGGAACCGGCCATGAGATGGGGGTAATATCCTCTTATGGTAAAGCGTTTGAGCACACCGTCGTCCGGTGCACTCGCCGCTGCTTTTGGTCCTTGCGGAGCCAATTAGGTGCTCCGTATTAATACAAGCCGAGAGGGGCTTGTCGATTTGGAGGCAAGGTATGGGACGTTTTACTAACCCGCGCGATCTGTATTTCGGTGAGGGCGCTCGCCACGAGGTGAAGAACCTCAAGGGCAAGAAGGCCATCATCGTTTCTGGCGGCAGCTCTATGCGCCGCGGTGGGTTCTTGCAGGACGTTGAGGCTGACCTCAAAGAGGCCGGCATGGAGGTTCAGCTTTTTGAGGGCGTCGAGTCCGACCCCTCCATCGAGACCGTCATGAAGGGCGCAGCCGCTATGCGCGACTTCGAGCCCGACTGGATCGTTGCTATCGGCGGCGGCTCCCCGATCGATGCCGCTAAGGCCATGTGGGTCTTCTACGAGTATCCCGAGGAGTCCTTCGACAACATCATCCAGCCGTTCAGCTTCCCCGAGCTGCGTCAGAAGGCTCATTTCTGCGCCATCTCCTCTACCTCCGGTACCGCTACCGAGGTCACTGCCTTCTCCGTCATCACCGACTACGCCAAGGGCATCAAGTACCCGCTGGCCGACTTCAACATTACCCCTGATGTTGCCATCGTCGACCCGGAGCTCACCTACACCATGCCTGCTAAGCTTTGCGCTCACACCGGTATGGACGCTCTGACGCACTGCATGGAGGCCTACGTTTCCACCTTTGCTTCCATGTTCACCGACGCCAATGCTCTCCATGGCATCCGCGAGATCGTCGAGTGGCTGCCCAAGTCCTATGCTGGCGACCATGAGGCCCGTCAGCACATGCATGAGGCTCAGTGCATCGCCGGCATCGCCTTCTCTTCGGGCCTGCTCGGCATCGTTCACTCCATGGCTCACAAGACCGGTGCTGCCTTTGAGAACGGCCACATCATCCACGGTGCTGCTAACGCTATGTACCTGGGTAAGGTCATCCAGTGGAACTCCAAGGACCCGCGTGCTGCCGAGCGTTACGCTTACGTGGCCAAGGAGATCCTGCACCTTCCCGGCGAGACCAACGAGGAGCTCATCGCCGCGCTCGTCCAGAAGATTCGCGACCTCAACGACCAGCTCAACATCCCGCAGTCCATCAAGGATTACGCGAACGGTGGCGTGAAGGTCGACGCCGAGAACCCGCAGATGGTTTCCGAGAAGGAGTTCCTCGCCAAGCTGCCCGAGATCGCAGCGAACGCCGAGACCGACGCCTGCACGCCCGAGAACCCGCGTGAGACCAAGGCTGCCGACTTCGAGAAGATCCTCAAGGCCTGCTACTACGACACCGATATCGATTTCTAAGATAAAATCCTAGGTGTTTAGCCATTACGAGACCCCTGCGCTATCGTGGTGCAGGGGTCTTTTTTGTGGAAGCGAGGGGTAGCATGCCAGTGATATTTGGGGCTCCGGGACGGTATGTGCAAGGGCCGGGGGAGCTTGGACATCTTGGCGCTTGTGTTGCGCGTCTGGGCCGTCGTGCGTTTATCGTGCTTGACCCTGGGACTGATAGGCGCGTTGGACAGACGGTTGATGATGGCTTTTCGGCCTGTGAAGGCATCTCGAAGCCGGTGTTTCGCGTGTACGATGGGCCGTGCTCTGAACGTGCATGCCGAGGCCTGGCCCGCGCTTGCGCACAGCTCAAGTGCGATTGCGTTGTGGGAATGGGCGGCGGCAAGATGCTCGACATCGCAAAGGCCGTAGCACACTACGCGGGACTTTCCCTTTGCGTGGCACCCACAGTGGCTTCAAGCGATGCCCCATGCAGCGCTCTTTCGGTGCTCTACGACGATGGCGGCAGTTTTGACAAGTACCTGCATCTCGATCGGGCTCCCGACCTGGTGGTGGTCGATTCGGCCGTTATCGCGCATGCACCGGCGCATTTGCTCGTGGCAGGCATGGGCGACGCGCTTGCTACGTATTTTGAGGCCCAGGCATGCAGGGAGTTGGGTGGCGAGAACGAGTTGGCGGGAGCTTCCGGCGTTGCCGCGACGGCGCTTGCTCGGTCGTGCTTTGAAGTGCTTATGACCGATGGTCTGCAGGCTAAGGCTGATGTCGAAGCGGGGGAGCTCACTTCTGCTGTCGAGCATGTGATTGAATGCAATATTCTTTGCTCGGGCATTGGCTTTGAAAGCGGCGGTCTGTCGCTCGCACATGCTGTTGCCAATGGGATTGCTGCACTTAAGGGCGTGCGTGTGCCACATGGTCTTGCCGTGACATATGGCTTGTCAGTGCAGTTTGCAGCGGCTGCAGCGTTGACGGGCAAGCCTTTAGGGGATGACGAGGCCCGCGCTCTGGCATTTTGTCACGCTGCCGGTTTGCCAACGTGCCTTGCAGACCTGGGATTGGATGCCTTGCCCAAGGAGGATTTGCATTCGGTTGCCGTGCGCGCGCTTTCGTGCACGAGGAATATCGGTAATGTACCGTATGCGCTGGATGAGGATGCTCTGGAACGTTTTCTTCGCGCGGCGCGTTAGGGATGGCGGGGCGTTCTTGAGGCGATGCCCTTTGTTTGCGGGGAATCCGGTGAGCATCCGGGCGCTTAGGTCCCTGTTTGGATAATCGGGTGCTCGCCCTTTTGGATCTTACGTTCTATCAATTGCGGGCGCCCTCTCGTATTCCGTTTGGGAGACGAGAAGGCGCCCGCTGCATTGGAGCGTTGTCGATTGCGAAATTGGGTTTATGCAAGGTTGTCGAGCTTGACGACGCGCTCGCTGCCATCGATATCGCAAAAGCGCGCGGTGCCTGCCTCGACGCTAAAGAAGGCAAGGCGTCCGTCGTTGGCGCTGCTGTGGTGCTCGCCGATGCCGACCATATGCTTGAATCCTGCTTCGCGCACGGCATCGCTCACCTGGGCATCGTCTGCTAGATTTGCCGTGCCCGAAAGGACGATCCAGCACTCACCAGGTTTCCAGCCGGAGAGCTCGAACTTGGGATGAGCTTCGAGCTCAAACCAAACATCCTTGTCGCGCGAGGTGCAAAACCAGAGCTTCCCGGCGTCTGCCATAGCAAACGAGAACGGACGCACGCGCGGTTGGGTGGGGTCATTAACGTCGATGGTGGCGAGGTACCATGCGGGTACGCGGCGTAGATACGAGACGATTTCGTCCATGAACGGCTCCTTTGCGGCGGTGGATGACAGAATGTGACAATTAAACCTGAGGACTTTTTGTCACATTAGAGGGGGAGGGGTTTCCATTCGTCGTGGTTGCAGATCCAGGCTTTGGGGTCCTCGAGGCTAAAGAAGACGAGCGTGGGGTCGCATGCGCCATCGTAGTGTTCGCCCAGACTTTCGAGATGTTTCCATCCTGCCTCGCGAATCTCATCGGAGACACAGTCGTCCATGCCGGCGCGGCCGCGCAGGATAAGCCAGCCGTGTCCTGGCCACCAGGCAGTAGCCTCGAGCAGAGGGTTTTGAAGCAGTTCTTGCCAAACATCTTTGGTGGTTGCGGTGCAAAACCAGAGCTTCCTGTCTTGCTTGGCGGCAAACGAGAAGGGGCGCACATGGGGCTGATTGTCTACGCTCGTCGCAAGGTACCAGGCGGGGATAGACGTAAGGTACGTGAGTGCGGTGTCGATGCCGGAGGCGGCGGAGGAATCGTCCATAGGGCTCTCCTTCTGTTAGAGCAGGATAATGATGGCTGCGGCACAAAGGATGAGTGCGAGCATGAAGACGCCTGCTGCGACGTCATATGCGCAAAAACGCAGTGGGTGCAGGCGCGTTCGCCCCGCCTCTCCATGGTAGCAACGTGCATCCATGGCCGAGGCAAGCGTCTCTGCATGACGAAACACGCTTGCAAACAGCGGGATTGAGATGGAGGAAAGAAACTTCAAGCTGCCAATGGGGCCGCTTGCCACCTTTGCCCCTCGGCTCACCTGTGCTTGATAGGTCTGGGAAAGCTCGGTTGCAAACTGGGGCATAAAGCGCAGGGCGATGCCTAAGATCATGCCAATCTCATGTGCCGGGAAACCGACGCGCGCAAGGGGCATGAGCAGCTTCTCGACCGCCTGCGTAAGGTCGAGTGTGGTGGTGGTCATGGTGACAAGGCTCATCCCGCACATCATCAAAAACATGCGGCATGCGATAAAACAGCATGAATAGATGCTGCCCTCGCTAATCTGGATGAAGCCCAGATGAAAAAGGACTCGGCCGCTCTGCTCAGTGAAGAGCGTAAGGATGGCAACGAATGCTACAAGCACCATGAGCGGCGCCACGGAGCGCACGGCGTAGTGCGCGGGAATGCGCGCCAAGGCATACGAAATGCCAATGCCGATGGCGAGCACGGCGAGCGCCGGGAAGGTGTGTGAGGCCAGGGCGATGAACAAAAAGCCAAAACCGGCAAGCAGCTTGGTGCGAGGGTCAAGGCGATGGATAAACGAGCGCCCGGCGTAGTAGCTGCCAAAGGAGAAGGCTTCCATTACGCAACACCTCCGGCGGCAAGAGCGACGATGCTTTCGGCAAGCGTCTTGGTGGAATAGAGACGGCCGTTGGGCAAGGGGATGCCAGCGTCACGCAGAAGGCACGCCATATGCTGTGGGGCGGGCAGTCCCAAGCCGATGGATTTGAGGTCGCGGTCGCTTGCAAAGACCTCGCGCGGCGTGCCAAGTGAGACGATGCTGCCCTTGTTCATAATGAGGACGCGGTCGCAGTGGGTGGCGATATCCTCCATGCTGTGCGATACCATGACGATGGTGAGCCCGCGGGCATGAAGGTCATCGATGAGCTGCAAAAACTCTGTACGAGCGGCAGGGTCGAGGCCGGCAACGGGCTCGTCGAGCACGAGTACACGGGGGCGCATGGCGAGCACGCCGGCAAAAGCGCAGCGGCGCTGCTGACCGCCAGAGAGTTCAAAGGGGCTTTTCTGCGCAACTTCATCGGCATCGAGGCCTACGAGTCGGAGGGCCTCGAGCACGCGCTCGGTGACCTCATTGGCGGATAAACCCAGGTTTTGAGGTCCAAAGGCAACGTCTTCAAAAACGGTGTTGGCAAAGAGCTGATGTTCCGGATATTGGAATACCATGCCGACAGTGGTCTTTGCCGTCTCGTTGACGTGCTTGTCCGCCATGCTGGCACCCTGGAGCAGCACGCGTCCCTGCGTGGGGTGAACAAGGCCGTTCATGTGCTGGATGATGGTCGATTTGCCCGATCCGGTGTGGCCCGCGATGCCGAGCATTTCGCCTTCGTGCACATCAAAGGAGATGTCGCGCAGGGCCCAAACGGCGTTGGGATCGTTGCCCCATTCGGCGGCTTGTGCTGCCGGCGCGTTCTTCTTGCGGCGTCGCGCCCGCTCGCGGGTGGACTTTTCGTAGCTGTAATACACGTGCTCAAACTGGATGAGCGGGGCGGCGTCACTGCTTTGCGGCGCCTCATCGCTCGCTGCGGTTTTATCGCATAAGGACATTTCGATATGACGTCCCATAGCGGCGCGAATCTCGGTAACAACCGATTCTTCGTCAACATGGGGCGTGATATCCAGTCCGCGTCTTTTGAGCTCAAGCGCGAGCTGGCAAGCAAAGGGCTCCTCGAGATTGAGGGAATGCAACTCGTCGGCGCGGGTGAGGATTTCTTCGGGTGTGCCTTCCAAGGCGATGCGTCCGCGATCGAGGACCACGACGCGATCGGCAAGGGCCGCCTCCTCCATAAAATGGGTGATCATCACGATGGTCATGCCCGCATGATTGAGCTCCTGGCACACCTTGAGTAGACCATGGCGGCCGCGCGGATCGAGCATCGAGGACGCCTCGTCCAAAATAAGCACTTCGGGGTGCATGGCAAGGGCACCGGCGATGGCAACGCGTTGCTTTTGTCCGCCCGAGAGGGCGTGGGTCTCGTGTTGTTCAAAGCCCATGAGGCCCACGCTTGCAAGGGCGTCCGCCATGCGCTGCGAAAGTTCGTTTGTGGGGACGCCCAGGTTCTCTGGTCCAAAGGCAATATCGTTTTCCACGAGCGTGGCGACCAGTTGATCGTCGGGGTTTTGAAACACCATGCCCACGCGCGAACGCACGTCGTAGACCAGTTGCGGGTCGGAGGTGTTCAGGCCGTCAACCTCGACGCTGCCGCTATCGGGCACGAGCAAGGCGTTTAGGTGCTTGGCGAGGGTTGACTTGCCGGAGCCGTTTCCGCCGAGGATGCATAGAAATTCGCCGTCAGCAATGTCGAGCGTGACGTTCGAGAGCGTGGGGACCTTGCCGTCGTAGGAAAACGAAATGTCTTTGCACGAGATCATTACTTGCCCTTAACCTGCTGCTTTTCTGGCGTGATGAGGTTCGAGATCGCCTTGTACACGGCAAGCGTCAGCACGGAGTTGAGTGCGGTCTTGATGAGGTTGAAGGGGATAATCGCCGGGCCGATGAGCGGCATGATGAAGTCCATCGAGGGATACCAGAACCACACGCCGATGGTGAGGTTGGAGACGATGGATGCTGCTGTGGCGCAGATGATGCCCAGGATAAGGCCGGTCACGGCGCCGCGGAAGCTGTGGAGCTTCTTGTAGACGAGCGCGGCGGGCAGGATAAAGAAGACCGCCGCCACGATGTTCATGAGGCCACCGACCCAGTCGCCCGTGGTGAGCGCGTGGATGACCACGGCGAGCACGCCAACGGTAAGGCCCGATACGGGACCGTAGGCAAAGCCGCAGACCATGGCCGGCACCAGCGAGGGGTCATAGCTCAAAAATGGAGCCGAGGGAAGAATGGGGATTTGCACATACATGAAGATCGCACCGATGGCGCACATGAGTGCCATGGTGACCAATTGCTTGGTCTCCCACCTGTTGGTGTTTTGAAATTGGATATGCGTAGACTGCTCAGACATGAGATCACCTGCCTCTTTCATCCGGACTCTAACCGTTGGCACCGGATTCTCACCGGATCGGCCCGCAGGCAACCCAATGCCAGCCAGGCTCGCGGGCTTATCGGATGTGCGCCCGGCAACCGTTGCCGGGGACGCGGCACGGGATTGCGCCGGCCGATTTACCGCCAGTGGGGAATTTCGCCCCGCCCTGAAACAGCGACTGCATCGTAGCATCGTGGACGTGCGCATGGCAACCCGTTTGCGTTCCGTTTGGGCGGCAGGAGTTTCCAAAAGGTGCATAACATAAGGTGAACGGTCATGTTTTGATTGTTTCGAGTGCGTTTTGCGGGAACGGGGCTCGGAATCGTGTATGTGCGGCGGGGTCTTGTGGCGGAACCTTGCTCCTTTGGGGATCTTTCCGTTCGCAAAAGGTTAGGTTGATAACAAAGTTCCTGATTTCAGTAGCAGTCCGGCACTTTTTCAAGTAGAGACATCTATTTGGAAGGAAAACAGCAGGAAATAGTGCCTTCAAAAGGCGCTCTACTTGAGAAATTCGAATACTGGTACTGAAATCAGGAAGTTTGTGTTGTGCATGGCGATATTCTTTGCTGTAGACGTCTTTTCGCTTGAAGCCGCTGTGCCGCGCAGGCATCCACAACCTGGGCAATCGAGGAGAGGGGGCGTCCGCCCGCGTCCTTACAAGGAAGACGGTCAATGAGGGTGTACAAGCAAAAGAAAACGGACGCGCCCGGGCATGGAGCCGCGGGCGCGCCCGCATGCACCTGGGGCGAGGGGAGAAGAGAAGGGTGAAAAGGGACCCTCGCATGCCAGATGGCTAGATCTTGAATTAACGGGCGCTGCAAGAGGCGACCACGTCTACTCCAGTATCACATACGTTTGCAAGTACGATATCGCCCATTTTGACGGGAGCGGTCACGCGAGCCTTGCGAATGGCATCCATTGCTTGTGCCTGCAGCGATAGGGGGATGGCTTCGCACGTGCGCACGGGGATGAGGGGCTCGCCGGTATGTGCCCCCTCAAGGCGTACGGTCGAGGCGAGGACGCGCATGGGGCACGTTGCCTCCTGGCGCCCAAAACGCTCGCCGCGTGGGCAGCTGTTGCCAGCGACGGAAACTACGGAGCCGGTCTCGTCGAGCGTTACCGTAAGGTGGCATTCGGATGGGCATACCGTGCAATAGAAGTCTTTGACCGTGCAGCTATTCATGGTCATCGTCCTCCTCGATAACGCTGATCTCGATGGATTCTTTTGCCGCGGCAGCAAGTTTTGCCGGTAGCGGGAAGGACTCCATGATGCTGGGGATAAACGAGCGCGGTTTGCCCTCGAGTGCAGTGGCGCCATCGACGGTGATGCGCACGTGCGCGCGCTTGACAGGGCGGCGAACACGGAAGAACAGTTTTGCGGCTTCGCCGCGCGTGAGGCGTGCCGGCACCACGTAGTTGGCGATGCCTCCGGCGTTGATGGGGACACTCTCGCTGGTGGCAGCAAGCGTGCCCGCGGCATATGCGGCTGCGGCGGCGCCCGCGCGCTCCGCCTCGCGCGTCACGTTGTCGGCAAGGTCATGTACATGCAGTACGTTGCCGCATGAGAAAATGCCCGAAACGGTGGTCTCGAGCGATTCGTCTACAACGGCGCCGCGCGTGCGTGGGTTGAGCTTCACGCCAGCCGCAGCTGAGACCTCGTTTTCGGGGATGAGGCCCACAGAAAGCAGCAGCGCGTCGCAGGGAATTGTGCGCTGCGTTCCCTCGATGGGATGCAACTGCTCGTCGACTTGCGAGACTTCCACCGCTTCAACGCGGTTTTTGCCAATCACACGGGTGACCGTGGTGGAGAGATGCAGGGGGATGCCAAAATCCTCAAGGCAGTTTTTGACATTGCGGTGTAGGCCATTGGCATAGGGCATGAGTTCGTAGACGCCCTCGACCTCAAAGCCCTCGAGCGCCAGGCGGCGCGCCATGATAAGGCCGATGTCGCCAGAGCCCAGGATGACAAAGCGACTTCCGGGCTTGAGGTTCTCGATGTTGATGTAGCGCTGTGCGAGGCCCGCGGTAAAGACGCCGGCAGGACGGCTGCCGGGGATTTTGATCTCGGAGCGTGTGCGTTCACGGCAGCCCATGGCGAGGACCACCGCATGGGCGGTGAGGGTTACCATGCCTGTTTCGCTCATGAAGACGACGTCTGACGTGCCAGACTCGTCGTCATGGTGAATAGAGAGCACCATGGAGCCCAAGTAGACCTTGATGGGGGAGTCTTCTACACGGTCGATGAAACGCTGGGCGTACTCGGGACCGGTAAGCTCTTCTTTGAAATAGGTGAGGCCAAAGCCGGGGTGGATGCACTGGCGCAGGATGCCACCGAGTTGAGCATTGCGTTCGACGATTGCGGTAGAAGCGCCAGCGTCGGCCGCCTTGAGGGCTGCAGCCATGCCCGCGGGGCCGCCGCCGATAACGACGACGTCATAGGTAATCTCGTTCATTTAATCATCGTCCTTCACGGGACCGAGGACTATTTCGGAGCCGGGGTTCTCTAAAAGAACCTTAGCAGGGGCTATGCCCAACTCGCGGGACAAAATGTCCACGACGCGGCTTTGGCAAAAACCGCTCTGGCAACGGCCCATTCCGGCGCGGCAGCGGCGCTTGACGCCTTCGACGGAGGTGGCGCCAGGCGTGCGGTGGATAGCGGCAACGATTTCTGCCTCAGGGACGGTTTCGCAGCGGCAAACGATGCGTCCCCATGCGGGATCGCCCTGGATGAGCTCGTCTTGATGCTCGGTGGGGGCAATGTCGAAATCTTCCGGTGCATGACGAATGGGGTTGAAATTTGGGTTTTGGGGCAGGGGAACTCCTGCGTTGCGAAGGCATTCGACCATATATTCCGCGATGGCCGGGGCACTGGCGACGCCGGGAGACTGGATGCCCGCTGCTTGGAACAGACGGTGCTGCAGTTTGGATTGACCAATGAAGAAATCGTTTGTATCGGTGATAACGGCGCGGCCGCCAGCGAATTGTCGAATGGATGAGCGCACGTCAAGAGACGGCACGAGTTTTGTGGCACCCGCCATGAGCTCTTCGATATCTGCAGCGTAGCAGGAGAGGTCGCCCTTTTCGCGCATGATGGCGGTGGATCCGATGAGGATATTGCCATGGACCGTTCCTATTACGACAACACCCTTTGTTGTGGGGGTGGGGACGGGATAGATGGGCATGATCGACTTAGCCGTGACATTCTTGTCGAGAACCAGCAGATTGCCTTGGCGCCAGCCGATTTCAAAATGCTCTCCGCCAGCCATGTCGGAGATGACGTCTGCGTAGCATCCCGCCGCATTTATGAGCCATTTTGCGGAGATATCTTCCTTGGGCGTATGCAGGATAAATGAGTCATTTTGCTGTTCGATGCTGCGGACAGGGGCATTGAGCAAAAACTCGACGCCGTTTGCGGCGGCGTTTTCTGCAGCTGCGATAGCTACATCAAAGGGGTCAACGATGCCTGTATGGGGGCAATAGAGCGCCTGGATGGCGTCAGGTGAAGCCTGGGGTTCGAGCTCATGGATCCGCTCGGGACCGATGATTTCCAGTCCGTCCACGCCATTCGCCCGACCGTTTTCGAGAAGCGTTTGAAGGTGCGCACAGTCGCTTTGGGTAAACGCCAGCACCATAGATCCGGTTCTTTTAAACTCAAAGCCAAGCTCTTTTGACCAAGCACTGTAGAGTTTATTGCCACGTGCGTTCACCTTGCTTTTCATAGTTCCAGGAGCGGGGTCGTATCCAGAGTGGATAAGACCCCCGTTTGCTTTGGTGGTTCCGCAGGCAATGTCATTGGCTGCTTCGACAACGAGCGTCTGGGGCGAATAGCGCGATAGTTCTCGCGCTATGGCACAGCCTATGATGCCTCCACCTATGATGGCGATATCGCATGCAATCATACGGCCTCCAAGGTTCCCTTTGGGAGAATGTGGACATATTGTCTCACTAGCAACAATAATCAATACAAATCAAAATATGTCAATGAAAAACCGTTTATCTTCGGTAAATGGAAGGCGATTTAGGGGGGGGTAATACGATCTATCGAAGACATGTGTGCGAGAAACAATAAAAAAACAAGGATATCCAACGCCATGTGCAGGTGCGTTGAATATCCTCGAGCTTGAAAAATGTGAAAATGAAGAGAGGGACCGGTCGTTATCCGAGAAGCTCTGGAGTGCTCGTCTCCCTGTCGTCGTCGATGATGCTGCAGCCTTTGCTGCGCAGCGCCTCGTGCCATTTGGCGTCGAGGGGACGGTCGGTGATGACGGCGGTGATTTCGTCGAAGTCGCAGATACGCACGAAGGACGTTTGGCCAAATTTAGTGTGGTCGACTACGAGATACTGCTTATCGGAGCGTTCGATCATCAGGTGGCGGATGGACGCCCACTGGTCGGTTGACTCGGTGATGCCGTTGTTGATGGAAACGGTTCGGCACGAGATAAATGCCTTGTCAACGTAGTATTCGGTAAGGGCTCGTTGCGCAATTGTTCCAAAAAATGCCTGTTCTTTAATGGAAAATTCGCCGCCAACACTCACCAATCGGATGTTCTCGCTTTGGGCAAAGAGGTTCATGATCATTAGGTTGTTGGTGACTACTGTGATGTTGAGGTCGCTGAGGGCCTTGGCAATGTGATAGCAGGTGGTCGAGTTGTCCAAGAAGATGGCATCGCCATTGCTTACAAGGTTGCAGCAGCGCTTGGCGATAAGCTCCTTCTCGTTAATATAGACGGCTTTTCGCAGGTCAATGTCAATGAGGTTTTCGACGCCGCTTTGAATGAATGCCCCGCCGTGGGTGCGCATGAGCACACCCTCCTTTTCCAGGGCTTTAAGATCGCGTCGAATCGTCTCGCCGGTTACACCGAATTGCTCGGCGAGCGCGACGACAGAGGCGCTTTTTTTGGCGATGACGATTTCTTTGATCTGCTGTTTACGTTCTGCGGCAAGCATCGGTTTCACCTCAATGTTGATTTAAGTGCTTGCTAATCAATATAGCGAGCACAAAACAAAATGCCACGATCAAGTTCATTAACATGGGCTTTTACCACTTAACTTTCAATAGATACCGTTCAGATGGTTGTCCAAAACGCTCAGAGATAAACATGTTGACAGTGTGGAATCATGTCATAGAATCAAATCAAATCAACACAAACCAACACACAGTCATGGAGAGGAGTTGAAGAAATGGGTCTTATGAATGAGGTGCAGGCTCGTCAGGCCATTGTGGACGCCGGTACTGTGCTTTATAAGCAGGGCTATGTTGTGTCCAACGACGGCAATATCAGCGTGCGCATCTCTCCCGATACCATCGTCGTTACGCCTACAGGTGTTTCGAAAGACGACATGAATCCCGACATGATGGTTGTCATGGACCTTGACGGCAACGTCATCTCGAAAGGCCTTCGTGGCCCGTCGAGCGAGGTGAAGATGCATCTGCGCGTCTATCGGGAAAACCCCGACGTCACCGCGGTCGTTCACGCACATCCCATCTACGCAACGTCATTTGCAATCGCGGGAGTGCCGTTGGATAAGCCGATTCTTTCTGAGGCGATGCTGCAAGTTGGCGTGGTGCCCGTTGCGCACTACGCAAAGCCCGGCACGACCGATGTTCCCGATAGCATCGCTCCGTTTGTTAAGGATTACGCAGCGGTCATGCTTTCCAACCACGGCGTGCTTACCTGGGGTTCCGATCTCGAGCAGGCGCTCGCGCGCATGGAAGTGGTCGAGAACTACGCCAAGGTCACTCTCGTGGTGAATCAAATCGGTTCTGAGCGCGGTCTTTCTCAAGACCAAGTTGATGGTCTTGCCGAAATTCGCCAGAACATGGGGCTTTTGCCCATTGTGATGCCCAAGGGCAACGCAGAGGTAATCAACGGGACCGACGTGATCCCGCAAGGCAACTAAGGATAAGGAAAATATCGCATGGTTCTGAGGAAAGAGCTCGTTCAGGTTCACCAGAAGTACGCCTCTCAGGAAGAAGCGCTTCGTTCGATTGCGCAGACGTTTGTTGATCTGGGCGTCGTCAAGGAAAGCTTTCCGCAGGCGATCATCGATCGTGAGGCGGTCTATCCAACGGGTCTTCCTGCGTCCGAGTTCGATATCGCTATCTCGCACTGCGACAGTGACCACGTGAACGAGAGTGCTATCGGCGCTGTCGTTCTCGATGAGCCGGTCGAGTTCGAGATGATGGGCGGCATGGGAGATGGCCCGCTGAGCGTTCGCCTGATTTTCATGCTTGCTATCAAGGACCCCAAAGCTCAGGTTCCCACGCTGCAAAAGATGATGGCAATCATCCAGAATCAGCAGCTTTTGAAGGATATTCGCGAAGCCGATACCGCAGAAGAGGCGTTTGACCTCATCGCTCCGGCACTCGCTGAATAGAAAGTTATCATGGTCGCGCCTGAAAGTGGGCGATCGAAAGGGAGAAAGGACGAAAGATGGCTGAGATTAGCATCCTCTCTGTTTGCGGTTCGGGAGTTGTGACCTCCCACATGGTCGCAAACAAGCTTGTCGAGATGTTTGAGGACGAGGGCTACGACGTCACCACTGACGAGTGCAACCCCTCCGAGCTCGACGGCTATCTGACCCGTGGCAGCTACGACTTTATCGCTTACTCGAGCCCCATCGGCGACGACACCCATGGCGTGCCCGCGTTTAGCGCCATGGGCCTGATCACCGGCCTCGGCGAGGACGAGTTCAAAGAGGAGGCCCTTGAGGCTCTTCACGCTGCCGGCAAGTAATTGCCCGCACTGATTTGCATTTACGAATGCTACTTACACGAAAGGGGATGGCATGGACGCATTCCTGAGCGCCTTGAACATGTTCTTCACGACATTTAAGGCTGCCGTATTTGTACCTGTCTTTATTTTTGTTATTGCTTTGGCAATGGGCGTTAAGCCCAAGAAGGCCTTCTTCTCGGCCCTGTCTGCAGGCGTCGGCCTTGAGGGCTTCTCTTTGGTCATTGGCTCCTATAGCCCGATCCTGTCGCCGATTATCGACAACATGATCAACGCTGTGGGCATCAACCTGCCGATCGTTGACCTTGGTTGGCAGACCACCTCGATCATCGCTTACTCTTATCAGGTTGGCATGATCTACATCGCGGTCGCTATTGCTCTTCAGGTTATCTTGTACCTTGTGCACTACACCACGGTCTTCCAGGCCGGCGACCTTTGGAACAACTATTCCTACTTCGCATGGGGCTCCTGCCTGTTCGTTCTGACCGGCAACTTCTGGCTCGCCATGGCTTGCATGGTTGTCCAGCAGCTCTACACCCTGCTTTGCATCGAGGTTATCGCTAAGCGTTGGTCCAACTACTATGGTTATCCCAACTGCACCATCGCCTCCCTGCACACCGCTACCGTGGGCATCTTTGCCGTGCCGCTGAACCTGCTGCTCGATAAGCTCGGTCTGTACAAGGTCAACGCCGACCCCACCGTCCTGCGCAAGAAGCTCGGCTTCATCGGTGAGCCCATGACCCTGGGTCTCTTCCTTGGCCTGTTCATCGGTATCGTCGGTGACTTCAACAAGCTCGGTGAGCTTGCTACCTGGGGCGAGATCACGACCTGTGGCATCGCAACCGCTGCCGTCATGGCTGTCTTCCCCAAGGTCTCCGGCATCTTCGCTGGTTCCTTCTCGCCGATCACCGAGGCCGGCAAGAAGAAGATGAAGGCCGCTGGTCACGCTGAGCGTGAGTGGTACCTTGCCGTCAACGATGCTACCGGCTATGGCGAGGCTGCAACCCTCATCACCGGTATCCTCCTGATGCCCACCACACTCGTTGTGTCCTTTATCCTTCCTGGCAACCTGGTTCTGCCCATGCTCGACCTCGTCGCCATCCCCTACATCATCCAGCCCTTCGTCGCTTGCTCTAACGGCAACATCCTGAAGTCCTTCATTGGCGGCCTGATCTTCATGATCGCCAACCTGTACTTCTGCACCCTCACCGGTCCTGCCTTCACCGATGTCGCTGTCTCCACGGGCATCGACCTGCAGGGCGCCACGATGGTTACCTCGCTCGTCATCCTTGGCCAGCCTGTCGGCGCCATCATCTTCCTCGCCTTCTTGACGCAGAACCCGATCATCATCGGTGCTGTTGTCGTGGTCTACGTCATCTGCTACGTCCTGGTTCACAAGAACATGACCGCTATTCACGAGTTCATCGAGAACAGCGCTCTGAACCACACGACCAAGAAGGTCGAGACTGCTGCCTAATTCAGCCTGCTTGCTGAAGTAGCAATGCTCTTGCGGCGGGCCGGACATAATCGCCGGCCCGCTTTTTTAAACCACTAATGTTAGAGAGAGGACAACATATGGCAACCGCTGCCGATGTTAAAGTCGAGTACAAGACGCTTGTAAAAGAGTCCGGCCTGCGCATGCTCGAGAGCGGCCTTACCGTGGCGACGTGGGGCAACGTGAGCTATTGCGATCGCGAGACGGGTCTTGTCTACATTACGCCGAGCGGCATGGACTACACCACTATCACCGAGGACGATATTTGCGTCTACGATCTGGAAGGCAATCATATCGAAGGCGATCGTCGCCCCTCTATTGAGCTCCATCTGCATATCGGCATGTTTAACGCTCGTCCCGAGGCGTGCGCTTGCATTCACACGCACCCTATCTTCTCGACGGTCTTCTCCTCGATGGGCGAGGATATTCCTATCGATATTCACGATGAAGCCGCCCAGGCTCTGGGCGATACAGTGCGTTGCTGCGAGTACCAGCTGCCGGGCACTCAGGCTCTGGCCGATGAGGCCATGAAGACCATTGGCGACAAGGCGAATGCTTGCATGCTTCGCAGCCACGGTCTTGTGTGCATCGGCGCCGATATGGACGCCGCCTTCAAGGTTTCCACAGTTGTCGAGATGGTTGCAGAGATTTATTGGCGCATTCGCGCAACCGGCGGCACGTACGTGCCGATCGCGGCCGAGAACGTTTCTGCTATGCAGGAGTTCGTGAAGACCAAGTACGGCCAGTACTAAGATTGGCGCGCGGCAGTGTGGGGACGCTATCGCGCGATGTAAAGGCAATAATCGAGGGAGAACATCATGGCAGCATCGCCTACTTATACCTACACGTTTAAGGTCGAACCTCAGATGTTTCGACGTGCCCTGTATTTCAACACGTTTGGCAAGCAGCGCATTCAATCGGTCATCATCGCCGCTATGGCGGTGATGGGAGTGGGAATGCTGCTGGCAAATCTCGTCTTTCATGTTGAGATGACAAGCGTGATGCAGCTGTGCTACATCGTTATCATCGCTGCGGTTCCGTTGTTGCTGTTCTCCTGCGAGCATAGTTATCGCGACTACAAGAAGTCGCCTTTGGCCGATGCCGTGCGCTCGGTGGCTATTAACGAAGACTGGCTTAAGTTCAAGGTTGCCGGTGGTGCCGACTCCGAGAAGATCGAGTGGCGTCAAGTTTCGGCAGTCTTCGAGCTTGCGGAGTTCTTCATTATCTATCGCGATGCCAATCTTATGGTGCTTTTGCCCAAGAGTGCTGTGGCCGCAGATGAGCTGCCTAAGATTCGCGCCGTCATGCGTCACAACCTTGGTCGCGGTTTCCACCTGCGTCGTATTGGACAGGTTGCTGCGGCATAGTCTGTTGCGTACATAACGCGTTGCGGCATTGTTATTCGTCAACCCTGCCGTTCAAAATCAAACCCGTCGTTATTCTCCCTCTGATAGGAAGATTTTGGACGGCGTCTTGAACCTGGCCCCGTCGGTCCCCACCGGCGGGGCTTTTTGCGTAGAAGCAACTATTGCGTCGAATGAAGACGCAGGTCTGTCCAGCACTTGCTTTCGCTGCGAATCCCCCAAGGCAATCGCCCTTGTCGGTGTTATGTGCAACTTCATCTCGCTTTTGGATGACTGATGCGCGATTAATCTCTTTTATATTGCCGTTCACCCTCTAATTAGCTCCGTTCGTCTTCGAATATCTCGTTTTGACTCCAATTTGAGAAAAAGAAGATAAAAATAGGTGCTGTCAAAAGAAAAAGTAGATAAACAGAGATTTGTTTACGGGCTTTTTCACTTTTGGGAAGAGGGAGGACCTGCATGAGCTCGATTTTGGATACGCCGCTTCTTAAAGAGGCTGTCGCATCGTGCCATTACTTCTGGAAGGCCGGTTGGGGTGAATTCCACGCTGGCAATCTGAGCTATCTTCTGTCTGAAGAGGAGCTGGTTGATTTGAAATCGTTCTTCCGTGATGACCCCGTTCGCGTTCCCGTAGCTTTCGATACTTGTGGCCTCGAGGGCCGCTATTTCCTGGCTACTCGTTCTGGTGGTCAGTTCCGCACGCTGCCCGATTGTGTTGAGCGCGACATGGGAATCATCCGCGTGGTCGAGGGCGCTTACGAGATCGTGTGGGGCTATGAAGACGGTACCGGCCGTCCTACGAGCGAGACTCCTGCTCACCTGCTGTGTCATGCAGCGCGTCTGTCGCAGAATCCCGATAACCGTATTGTCATGCACTGCCATCCCACGTACCTCAACGCCATGAGCACGATTGCCGATATGAGCGAAGAGGCGCTGACCAAGACGCTTTGGTCGCTCAACTCCGAGTGCGTGCTTGTGTTCCCCGATGGCGTTGGCGTGCTTCCGTGGATGAAGTGCGGCGAAGGCCCCATCGGTCCGGCAACTGCCGAGAAGATGAAGACCTATCGCGTAGTCGTGTGGCCCTATCACGGCATCTTCGCTTCGGGTTCTTCTTTCGACGAGACGATTGGTCTTATCGAGACTATCGACAAGAACGCTCATGTCTACGTTTCGGTCGGCGGAAACATCAAGCAGTGCATCACCGATGAGCAGGTGCATGAGCTTGCCGATCACTTTGGCCTTGAGACCGCTTTTTAATAACCCCTGTATTTGATTTGGAGCGTTGTATGTCACAGGATGCAGTATCGCTTGGTTCGCTTATCCACGAGGACATGGTCTATTTCGATGTTGAGGCCGAGACGTGGCAAGACGTCGTGCGAATCCTGGCGGGTCATGCCATCGAGCACGGATATGCCGTCGAGGGCTATGCCGAGGATGTCATCGAGCGCGAGGAGCTTTATCCCACGGGCCTGCCCACCGATGTCGTGAAGGTGGCCATTCCGCACGCCATGGTCCAAGACCACGTGAAAGAGGCCGCGATTGTCGTCGGTAAGCTTGCGCACCCCGTCGACTTCAAGGAAATGGGCGACGGCGAGAACGATGTTCCCGTCGAGATGGTTTACATGCTCGTAGCTAAGGGCGACAAGCATCATCTGGCCGTGCTCCAGCAGCTTATCAGCGTGTTTGCAACGCCCGAGTTCATGGCCGAGCTCAAGACCGTCGAGGACCCGGCGTCGCTCAAGGCAACCTTGATTGACCTGGCAGGAAAAGTAGTCCTTTAACTTCGGGATTTTGTTCATGTGCAGCAAAGAGCAAATGAACGTTCCATAGATACTCAGATTTGTCTCATAAGGAAGGGAGGAAACAATGAAGAGGATCATCGTTGCCTGTGGAGGTGGAATCGCGACATCCGCAACCGTGGCCACCAAGATCAACAGCAGGCTCAAGGATGCACGTTTGGCGAACACGGCCAAGTGCGACGCGGTCGATATTAAGTCACTTGACCGTGAGTTTTCCGGTTCGGACCTATACGTTTCGATCACTCCAGTTCGCGGCAAGGTTATCGAAGCCCCGATTCCGGTTATCAACGGCATGCCGTTTTTGACTGGCGTGGGTGCCGACGCGTGCTTCGACAAGATTGTGGAAACGCTGGGCCTCAAGTAATGCATCTAGCAACGCATCAACAGGAATGTTGGATTTAGCAAAGGGAGTGTAATACATGGAACTCCTCGCATCATTCTTCCAGGCCATCTTGGATTTGGGATCGTCCGTCTTCATGCCTCTGGTCGTTATGATCATCGGTTTGATCGTAGGCCTCAAGCCCTCTAAGGCTTTTGGCGCAGGTCTGACCCTCGGCGTCGCTATCGTGGGCATCAACCTTGTTGTTTCCTACATGTCGACCTCCATCGGTGAGCCCGTCCAGGGCTTTGTCGAGACACTCGGTCTGCAGCTTTCCGGTCTCGACATGGGTTGGTCGCCGGCGCTCGGCCTCGTGTGGTCTTGGCGCTACGTCTTCTTGATGTTCGTTATCCAGATTGCGATCAACGTTGTTATGCTGCTGCTCAACCAGACCGACACCCTCAACGTTGACATGTGGAACGTTGCCAATCAGGGTTTCACTGCCTTCTTGATCTACTGCGTGACCGGCTCCGTGGTCGCAGGCTTCATCGCTGGCGGTATCCAGGTCATCCTTGAGCTCAAGAGCTCCGACGCCACCAAGTATCAGATTCAGGAACTGACGGGCTGCCCGGGCATTGGTATGCCGCATCCCATGTTCCTTTCGAACATCATCTTCTATCCCGTCGCTTGCGCACTGGACAAGGTGTTCCCCGCCGAGACCAAGCTTGACTGCGCTGCTCTGCAGGACAAGATCGGCATCTTTGGTGAGAACCACGTTATCGGCTTCATCCTCGGTACCGTTATCGGCCTTATCGCAGGCCAGGGCGAGCAGGCATTCGCAACCGGCGTTATGGCCGCAACTGCTCTTACTCTCTTCCCGATGGTTTCCAAGCTGTTCATGACAGCTCTGACCCCCATCTCCGAGGCTGCCTCTGCATGGGTCCAGAAGCGTTTCCCCGGCCGTCAGATGGTCGTCGGTCTGGACTGGCCGATTCTCGCTGGTAACTCCGAGATCTGGGTCGCCATCATCCTGACCATCCCCGTTGCCCTCGCTGTTTCCCTCGTGCTTCCCGGCAACACCGTTCTGCCCTTCGGCAACCTTATGAACGTCTGCGTCTGCGCCGCTGCTTTCGTTTCCTGCAAGGGCGACCTGCGCAAGATGATCGTCATCTCCTGGCTCATGGTTCCCATCCTGTGCTGGTCTGCTTCTGACTTCGCTCCGATGCTTACCCAGCTTGCCCAGGAAGTGGGCGGCACCCTGCCTGAGGGCGGCCTGCAGCTCGCTTGGTGGGGCATGGATATCGCCGAGGTCCGTTGGGCAGCCGTCGAGGCCTGCCGCGGCAACATCGGTGGCATCGCGGCCATCGTCGGCTACCTGGCTCTTTGCATCCCTTACTTCAAGGCTCAGCGCAAGGAAGAGCGCGCCGCAGCCGAGCGTATGGGCGTCGAGTACATCGGCAAGTAAGCTCATCGCTTTGAGTAATTAACTCTAGGAGGTCATTGGAATGTCCAAGAAAGCATCGAACCTGATCAAAACAATCGCATGGTGCGTCATGGTTGTGTTCGCCGTCTACTACCTGGTATGCGCATTTACGACCAGAAACCTCGTCGCTACCGCAATCGCTGCTTTCTTGGCATTCATCGCGGTCAAAACATCTGCAATGGTCCCTATTCCAGAGATCTATCGCAATCAAGGCGTGACCGAGGAGATGTTCTCCGGCAAGCGTAAGAGGAAGTCCGCGAATTAATCACCCTTCTCTCGACTTGTACTTTTGCCCGCGTTGCATGCTTCGAGTGAATACGCGGGCCACCAACGACAAAAGTTCTGAAACGATTCGAAAGGAATTCGATTATGAGCGACCAGACCATGAAGGCAGTTCGTTTCTATGCCCCCGGCGACATCCGTGTTGAGGAGATCCCCGTTCCGCAGCCCGGTCCCGGTGAGGTCGTCATCAAGAACAAGGTCACGCTGACCTGCGGCACCGACGTCAAGACCTATAAGCGCGGTTATCGCTATGAGCCTCCCTTCGGCTTTGGTCATGAGGCATCCGGTGTTGTCGCCGCCGTGGGCGAGGGCGTTACCAACTTCAAGGTTGGCGATCGCGTGGTGGCTCACAACTCTGCGCCCTGCGGTCACTGCTACTACTGCAAGCGTGGCGACGAGTCCATGTGCGAGAGCCTGATTCAGAATCAGTTCGATAACGGCGCTTACGCCGAGTATCAGCTCATTCCCGCTCCTATCGTCAACATGAACATGTTTCATATGCCCGACGAGATGAGCTACAAGCAGGCAGCCCTTCTCGAGCCTATGGCTTGCTCTGTCTACGGTACGGCCAACTGCCCGATTGAGATTGGCGACTACGTGGTCGTTAACGGCTGCGGCCCCATCGGTCTGGGCTTCGTGCGCATGTGCGTCCTGCGCGGTGCCCATGTTATCGCTTGCGATATGTCCGCCGCTCGTCTCGAGGCTGCCAAGAAGCTTGGCGCCGTCGATACCGTCAAGGTCGACGAGGTCGAGGACCAGGCTCAGGCGGTCAAGGATCTTACCGAGGACGGCCGCGGCGTAGACGTCGCTATCGAGGCAACGGGCGTTCCTTCGGTTTGGGAGAGCGCTATGCACATGGCTCGCCCGGGTGGTTTCGTCCTGCTGTTCGGTGGTCTGAAGAAGGGCTCCGAGGTTTCGCTCGATGCCAATCTCATGCACTACAGCCAGCTTACGGTCAAGGGTGTGTTCCACACCACCCCGATGTATGTCCACAGCACCTTCGAGATGATCGAGATGGGTCAGTTCCCCGAGGAGATCTTCGTCCAGAACGAATACTCCATCGATGACACCGAGAAAGCAATTCTCGAGCACGCCTCCGGTGCGGTTATCAAGAACGCGATCGTCTATCCGGACTAATCGTCTCTTTTGCTTCCGAACTGGTTCGAGCGGCACCAACGACAGTTATTCAGCCAGTTCGGAAGCTCTTTCGCGGGCACGCAATGCGGGAACGTCTTGCCTGCGAGCCTGCGCGAACATGGGTGAGCGTAACCTCGCTTTTCCATGTTCGCGCATGCACATGCTTGTTACGTTGTCCCCCAATCGAATCCCGCGCTGGCCTCGGGCCATCGCGGGATTTTTTACGAGAGGATTTGCTATGAAAAAGTTCATCAACGATCCGGCTGATGTCGAGCGTCAAGTGGTCGATGGCTACGTGAAGGCATATCCGTCGCTTATTGCGAAGGCGGCAGACGATATCGTCGTGCGTGCGCATGCTAAGCGCAATAAGGTCGCCCTTGTTTCCGGTGGCGGTATGGGCCATGAACCTGCGCATCTGGGATTTGTGGGGTCTGGCATGCTTGATGCCGCGGTGGGCGGCGCGGTGTTTACTTCACCCGCAGTGGATAGGGTTGCCGCCGGGATCGGAGCGGTGGCTCCCGGTAACAAGGGCGTTTTGCTGATCATCAAGAACTACACGGGTGATGCCGTGAACTTTAAGATGGCTGAGCAGGCGGCTAGAGAAGACGGCTTTAACGTCGACCATGTGATTGTGGACGATGACGTGGCGGTTCAGGATTCAACGTTTACCGTTGGCCGCCGCGGCGTGGCGGGTACCGTTTTTGTTCATAAGTGCGCCGGCGCGGCAGCTGAGACTGGGGTCGACCTGCCTGAGGTGAAGCGCGTTGCTGAGAAGGTCATCGCTAACGTTCGCACTATGGGCGTTGCCATCGAGCCCTGCACCGTGCCGGCTGCAGGAAAGCCTGGTTTTGAGCTCGCGGATGACGAGATGGAGATGGGCGTTGGCATTCATGGCGAGCCCGGTGTGCGCCGTGCCGCCATGGAGCCCGTTGACGCCATGGTCGACGAGATGCTTGAGAAGATCTTGGGCGACATCGATTATTCCGGCCATGAGGTCGCAGTGATGGTCAATAGCTCGGGCGCTACTCCGCCCTATGAGCTCGCTATTGTGAACAACCGCGTACACGATCTCTTGACTTCCCACGGCATTCCCGTTTGGCGTACCTATATGGGTCCGTATATGACGTCTCTTGAGATGCGCGGTTTTTCGATTTCGATTTTGCGCCTGGATGATGAGCTCAAGGAGCTTTTGGCAGCACCCGCTCAGGCTCCCGCATGGGTCGAGGGATCCGTGGTGCGAGAGGCGATCGATGCCGCTCCTGCAGCAGCAAAGGTGTGCGAGCAAAAGGTTGAGGTTACCGATGGCGGAGTTGCCGACGAGGCGACGGGTCTTGTGTGCCGTGTGCTATCGGAGGTCGCGGACGTGCTCAGCACCCATAAAGATGAGCTCACCGAGCTCGATATGCCTATTGGCGACTCTGACCATGGCATTAACATGGCCCGTGGCTTCGAGGCTGTTCGCGAGCAGCTGCCCGTTCTTGAAAAGAGCGGTGTCCCTGCGGCTCTTCGCACGGCTGGGATGACGGTTGTTTCGAAGGTTGGCGGCTCTTCCGGTCCGCTGTATGGAACCATTTTGCGCAAGCTGGGAATTACTGCAAAGAAGATGGGCGGGCTGACACTCGATTCGTTCACCGTGGGCCTCGATGCTGGTTTCAAGGGAATTCAGGAGCTCACTGGTGCCAAAGAGGGCGATAAGACCATGCTCGACGCTATGGCTCCCGCCATCAGGTCGCTCGAGCGTAGTGTCGAGGAGCATCAAGACATCGCCGAGGCACTCGACGCGGCTGCTGCAGCTGCCGCCGAAGGAGCAGAAGCTACGGTTCCGCTGATTGCACGTAAGGGCCGTGCCAGCTATCTGGGCGAGCGCTCCGTGAGCCACAAGGATCCCGGTGCAGCTTCCTTCGCTTATTGCATGGCGGCGATTGCGCAAGCTTACAAGAATTAAGAAGGAGGGGCGGGTTCGATCGATGCGACCGGGCCCGAACTATTGGAGGGGTCTTTTATGGTTGGAACCGTTCTTGTTTCGCACTCGCAGACTTTGGCCGAGGCGATGGTGGGCTACGCTCATATGATGGCGCCGCAGGCCGTAGTGGTTGCTGCTGGCGGTTTGGAAGATGGAACGTTTGGTACGAGCTACGAGAAGATCGAGGCTGCAATCGAGCAAGCGCAGCAAGGCGATGGTGTTGTGGTGCTTATGGATATGGGCAGTGCGGTCATGACTGTCAAAATGGTGCTTGAGGATATGGAAGACGATACCGTTGCTATGGCGGACTGCCCTTTTGTTGAAGGTGCTGTCGAGGGGACCGTGCTTGCCCAATCAGGTGCTGCGCTCGCCGAGATTGTTCAGGCACTGAGCAACGTCGGCGCTGTTCATAAGCTATGATTTGATTTATGTAATTGAGGGAAGCATATCGGTGAAAATTGAGTTCAAGGGATGCTTCTTTGTTTGGCGCCGCGGCGTTTAATGCTTGTGGCGCAAAGGGGTGGACGTTATGACTACGGCGACAGAAAAGGTCGGTGAGCGGAAGCTCTTTCCCGAGGAGCGCCGTGCTGCCATCTTGGGCATTCTTTCGCGGCAGCCTAAAGTGATGGTCAACGACCTTGCTGGTAAGTTTGGGGTTTCGACCTTTACAGTCCGCGCCGATCTTGATGAGCTTGAGAGCGAAGGCAAGTTGCGCCGCTGCCATGGCGGGGCAATGTCTGTAGCAAAGACCATGAAGGTGGAAGACTATCAAAAGCGGCGTTCTCATGCGAGGGATGCTAAGAGTGCCATCGGTGCCGCCGCCGTTCAGTTTGTCGAGGCTGGAGATTCGATCATTATCGACACCGGCACAACAACCCTGGAACTCGCAAAGCACCTTGTGGGAATTTCCGACCTTACGATCGTGACGAACGATTTTGAAGTCGCCGCTTTTGTCGAGGCAAAAATGCCCGATGCCGATTTGCTCTTCTTGGGTGGATGGGTGCGCTCGGGATATCGCTACGCCTATTCGCTCGAATCGTTGCGCTCCGTTGAGCATCTGCATGTTGACAAGGCATTTCTTTCTGCAAACGGCATGACGGTCGAAGACGGTTTCACGTCAGAAAGTTATGAGCAGGCCCAGCTTAAGGCTGCATACGCGCATGCGGCATCTGAAACCATCATGCTAATCGACACCGGTAAGTACGGTAAGGTGACCTTTTCCGGCTTTATCGATTTCGATCAGGTAGACGCTGTGGTGACAGAGGAGACGCTTGAGCCTGCTGTTGCCGAAGCCATCCAGAAGAAACACCCCGGTATCGAGCTCATCAGCGCTCGATGATTGTTCGCGCGAGACTTGAAATTGCGTCTTAAACCTGGCTCCGTCGGTCCCCACCGGCGGGGCCTTTTGTTTCCAAACGGTCACGTCGGTATATGCCGAAAACTCTTTCATTATTAGAGTGCTATCCTTTCGAGCTATTCGATAAGCGATGGGCGCTGATGCGTAAATATGCATTAAACGCGCTTAAATATGCATTTGGAGATGAAGGAATCGATGGCTATCAAGGTTGGTGTCGTTGGGGCGGCGGGCTACGCAGGGGTCGAGCTGGTGCGCCTGCTTATCTCCCATCCCGATTTCGAGCTCACCGCCATCACATCCAACGCCGACGCTGGACAGTCGCTTGCAAGCGTGTATTCCGCGTTTGCCGGCGTGTGCGACCTTGTCTTTACTACGCACGACGATCCGGTCCTCAAGACATGCGACGCCGTGTTCCTGGCCGTCCCGCACACGGCTGCACTCGCTACCGTACCTGGCCTTCTTGCTGCGGGCGTCTCGGTATTCGACCTTTCGGCCGACTACCGTCTCTCCGACCCCGCTGTCTATGAGAAGTGGTACGCCACGCCGCACACAAGCCCCGAGCTATTGGCCACACGCACGTTCGGTCTGCCGGAGATTTTTGCCGAAGACCTTGCAGACGCCGCCGCACGCCATGCTGCGGGGGAGGCCACACTCGTCGCCTGCGCTGGCTGCTATCCTACGGCAACCTCGCTGGGTGCATACCCTGCGATTGATGCCGGCTGGTTGGCCGATGGCGCCGTGGTCATCGTCGACGCTATCTCCGGTGTGACGGGCGCCGGCAAATCCGCCAACGCACGCACCCATTATTGCAGTGCCGACGAGTGCGTTGAGGCCTACGGTGTATGCAAGCATCGTCACACGCCCGAAATCGAACAGATTCTCGGTCTGCCGGACCACGTTGTCTTCACGCCGCACCTGGCACCCCTCAAGCGCGGTCTGCTCTCGACCATCAATATTCCGCTTGCCGAGGTTCCTGCGCAGGAGCTGACGCTCGATATGGTAGTTGAGCGCTATCGCGAGTTTTACGCGGGCCGTCCCTTCGTGCGCGTGCTCGATGCCGGCCAGATGCCCAAGACATCCTCGGTTGCCGGCAGCAACGCCTGCCAGATCGGTCTTGCCCTTAATAAGACCGCGCGCATGCTTGTGGTGACCTCTGCAATTGACAACCTCTGCAAGGGTGCAGCAGGCCAGGCGATTCAATGCGCGAACGTGGTCTTTGGCCTGGATGAGCGACGAGGCCTCCCTCTTATTGCCATGCCTGTGTAGATCGTTGTATGCACGACGTTGGCTGGCTAAACTGGTACGCAAAACAAATGCCATCGTTGGGGAGTTTCTCGTGTTTGATATCGATTCGTTTGATCTTCGTCTGCGCGCCGTGCCGGACGGCGGCGTGACGAGTGCCCGGGGCTTCAAAGCCGCGGGTATCCATGCGGGTTTTCGCAAGAATCCGGAGCGCCTGGATTTCGCCATGGTCGCCGCCGAGGCACCTGTTGCCGCGGCCGGTGTCTTTACTACTAACCGTTTTTGTGCGGCTCCGGTTCAGGTGTGCCGCGAGCATCTGGGCGGCCGCGACTGCGGTTATGGCCAGGTTCAGGGCGTCATTATTAACTCTGGCAATGCCAATGCTGCTACAGGCGGGCCCGGCTTGGCGCTTGCCCGCGAGAGCTGCGAGATCGCTTCGCAAATAATGGGCTGCACCCCCGAGCAAGTGCTCGTGTCTTCAACCGGCGTGATTGGCCAGCAGTTGGGTATCGAGTGCTTTGAGACGGGTATTCCGGCGGTATATGATGAGCTTTCCGAGCAGGGTGGTGCTAATGCCGCTCGGGCCATCATGACCACCGATACGCATCCTAAGGGGTATGCCGTTACCTATGCGAGCGGCGAGCTCGAATATGCCGATTGCCAGTTTACGGTAGGCGGTATGTGCAAGGGCTCGGGCATGATCATGCCTAACATGGCAACGATGATCTGCATCATCACGACGGATGCTCCGGTAGCTCCCGCGACTCTTCACGCGCTTCTCGCCAGTTGCGTCAACAAGACGTTCAACAAGGTAACGGTTGATTCGGATACGTCTACTAACGACACCTGCATCATGCTTGCTTCTGGAGCTGCAGGCGTCGACATTCCCCTTATCGAGGAGGGGAGCGACGCCTACGAGGAGCTTCGCTACGCCGTGTATTCGGTATGCGAGGCCCTGGCACGTGGTATTGCCTCGGACGGAGAGGGCGCGTCGAAACTCGTAACCGTTAACGTGACGGGCGCTGCAAGCGAGGAGGATGCCGACACCGCCGCCCGCGCTGTTGCCAACTCTCCGCTGGTCAAGACTGCCATTGCTGGTCACGACTGCAACTGGGGCCGCATCGCCATGGCACTGGGCAAGTGTGGCGTGGTCTTTGAGCAGACCGACGTCTCCATCGACATTATGGGTATGCCCGTGTGCCGCAAGGGTCTGACGGTTCCCTTTGATGAGGACGAGGCTCTGCGACGATTCGAGGCGCCCGAGATTGTAATCGATGCCGATCTGGGTGCAGGAGAATGCTCCACGACAGTTTGGACCTGCGATCTTACGCATGAGTACATCACCATCAACGGTGATTACCGCACATAATCGCATGTCGGTTAATGCCCCCCATCCCGCAGTGCTTGCGCATTGCGGCAAACTTCATAAGGATGTAGCTATGAAATACGCACGCGATGCGAAGCCTTCGTTGCTCAATGAACAGACCGCCCAGGTGCTTTTCGAGACCCTGCCGTGGATTAAGAACCTGACGGGAAAGGTTGTCGTCATCAAATACGGCGGTGCGGCCATGGTCGATGCCAAGCTGCGCGATGATGTGATGAGCGACATCGTCCTGCTCAAGATCATGGGCATGCGACCGGTGATTGTTCACGGTGGCGGCAAGGCCATCAACGAGGCGTTCTCGCACTACGACCTGCCGGTCGAGTTTAAGAACGGTCAGCGCGTGACGACGCCTGAGGCTATGGATATCGTGCGCGAGGTCTTGGGTGGTAAGGTTAACCAAGAGCTTGTTGCCGCCATTAACCAGCATGGCAACCTTGCCGTGGGCGTATCGGGCAGCGACGCCGGAACGCTTATCGCATCCACGCTTGACCCCGAGCTCCAGCGTGTGGGCAAGATTGAGAGCGTGAACGTCGACTACATCGAGCGCCTCATCGACGGCGAGTACATTCCCGTGATCGCCACCATCGCCAAAGGCGAGGACGGCGGCTTCTACAACATCAATGCCGATATCGCTGCAGGTGCCATTGCAGGCGCTTTGCGTGCGCATAAGGTTATCTTCCTCACCGACGTCGATGGCCTGTACGAGGATTTCTCGGACAAGAGTTCGCTCATCTCCAACCTCACGTTGGATGAGTGCCAGGGGATGCTTGATCGCGGGGAGATCGACACGGGCATGATTCCCAAGCTCAACGCCTGCATTGAGGCGGTTAAGGCTGGCGTGTTCCGCGCGCATATCATCAACGGCACCACGCCGCATTCGCTTCTGCTCGAGCTGCTCACCGATGCTGGCGTGGGCACGGTGCTTCATTCGAGCGAGACGGCCTATGAGTACGACACGCATCCGCACCCGCTTTCGACGTTTGCGGCACGCCTGTTCGAGAATCTCGATGAGGTTTCCAAGTTGCAGGCGCTTTCGTAGTGTTTGACGCGGACGCGCCGTTTAATCTGTTGTAGACATTCTTTTCGACCGAGAGGTTAAACCATGTCCCTTACCGTACAAAAGGCCCTTGAATCCAATTACATGATGCATACCTTTGGGCGCTCTGAGGTTGAGTTCACCGGTGGGCACGGCATGACGCTCGTGGGCGACGACGGCCGGGAGTACCTCGATTTCCTTGCAGGTATCGGTGTGTGCTGCCTAGGCCATGGTGCCCCCGCCGTGGTTGATGCCGTGGACGCACAGGTCCATGAACTTACCCATGTGTCCAACTATTTTTATATCGAGCATCGCGGTCAGGTGGCGGCTCTGCTTTCCAAGCTCGCCAACGATGATCTTGCCGGGGCTGCCGCAATCGTCGAGGCTATTGACGCAAAAGACGACGGGGCACTTTTGGCCGCTGCCGCCCCTGCCGAGGGCGAACAGGTTTGGCAGGCATTCTTTTCCAACTCGGGTGCCGAGGCCAACGAGGGCTCGATGAAGCTTGCGCGCCTGTATGCCAAGCGCATGGGCAACGGCGGCAACACGATCGTGGCACTGCGCGGCGGTTTTCACGGCCGTACGCTCGAGACGATCGCTGCGACCATGCAGGATTGGCTGCAGGATAGCTTCAAGCCGCTGCCCGGCGGTTTTGTGGCATGCGATCCTAACGATGTCGAGCAGCTCAAGAGCATTTTCGACACATATGGTTCCGAGATTTGCGCCGTTATAATCGAGCCCATCCAGGGCGAATCCGGTGTGCATCCGCTTGCGCAGGAGTTTATCGAGGCCGCGCGCGACTTGGTCCATGCCCACGGCGGCTTGCTCATCGCTGACGAGGTCCAGACTGGCATTTTCCGCTCCGGTAAGCCGTTCGCAATGCAGACCTACGGTGTAGAGGCAGATATCATGAGCCTTGCCAAGGGTGTTGCCGGTGGTGTGCCCATGGGCGCTGTGCTTGCCAAGCAGGAGGTCGCGAGCGCGTTTCGCCCTGGCGACCATGGCTCGACTTTTGGTGGTAGCAACCTCGCGGTGGCAGCCTCGGCTTCCGTTTTGTCCGAACTCGTCCGTGGCAATTATGCAGTCCATGCCGATGAGATTGGCGCATACTTTGCCGAGCAGCTGGCTCAGGTACCGCATGTTACCGAGGTGCGCGGCCGTGGCTTGATGCTTGGCTGCGATTTGGACGATACCGTGGCCGACGCGCACGATGTCGTCGCTGCGGCGCTGGCCGCTGGCTTTGTGATCAACGCGACCGGCGCGCATACCCTGCGTTTCCTGCCGCCACTTGTCTGCCAAAAGGCCGATGTCGACGCGCTCGTCGCGGGCTTGACGAAGATCTTGGGGTAGGCCGCGAGTAATTCGCGCTTGCATGCATGTCTTGTTCTGGGATAGGGTGGTTGCCTTTTGCGGCCACCCTATCCTTCTTCTTTCAAAACCAGCGCACAAACGTTCACTTTTCCTTATTTTTGGCAAAAAGTTGACGTTTGTGCGCGGGTTTTCTAAGCGAGGGCGGCGCCCCACTATGACGCCGATGCTTCTGCGTGAGAATCATCCTGCATTAAGGAAGCCCCTTCTACATTTGCGTCATCATCTTCTTGAGCTTCCCAGTTTCGAATCACGAACTTTCGCAGCTCGTTTTGCGCCTTTTGAAACCCAACGGAGGAATTGATACTAAGGCCAAGGGTTTGACATATGGCATTAAGAGAGCGATTTAGACTGAGTTGCGAGGAAAACTGTGCCGCTGTGATTGTCTGCGTTTGATAGCCCATCAAACGCAGGACGCTCAGGCGCTCGGCATCGTGTGCTCGTCGAAGAAATTCGTTGTGATACTGACCATCGTATTCGATGGCGAAGCGTTGCGTTTGGGCCAAGAGGTCGATTTCAAAGTAACCGTTCGCGGAGCATTTTTTGTATTTAAGGGGGATGTCGACGCGCTTGTTAAGGTCGAAAGACTTGAATCCAAGGCCCCCGCGCATTCGATCTTCTGCAAGCATCATGGCGAGTGCGGTTTCCATGGGCGACCTTGAGTTGTCTTTTGCCATGCGTAGAACCCTACGGGTTTGTTTTATTCCCTTCATGCTCGGACGAGCTTTGGCGGCTTCGCGCAGTTGATTGACGTTGCTGAGGGGCGGGCGCACGGTATAGCCTGACCGATTGGGCTGTGGTCCTGCATAATTCCCGCAGAGCTCGTAGGCAAATTCCAGTTGTTCGTATTCACTCATCCACGAGGAGCTTTGAAGAAAACACAGAGAGGGACAGACGGCCAGAAGCCCGGGTACGATGGGGATAAGCTCGCTTGCCGGGATAATCGCACCATGAGAATGAGGGCGGAAGGCGGGTGAGTGGGTTCGCTCCGAAGGGAAAGAGATAAGGATATCGAGCTTTTCTAGTTCGTCCTCGTCAACTCCGCATGCTGTGAGCGTCTTCCGAATGGATTTGGCGAAGGACCTGGGGGTTCTTCGCGCGGGTGTGAGTGCGGGAATATCTCGATTTTCGTTGAGAGCGCCCATGCCGGAAGCCTGGTAATACAGCCATGCCGTCTTATGCGAAAGGACGATAGGTGCATCCATGGACCCTCCCTTGTCTTTTGCTGTAATTATCTCTCATTTGGTGGCACAAATGGCCCACGGGGCGGCTGCGGGATGCTATCGACCGATTGGTTTGGCGTTCGCCATTCAAAACCAGCGCACAAACGTTCACTTTTCCTTATTTTTGGCAAAAAGTTGACG
>OLOZ01000125.1_pt1 | contig 86712 bp, 56 predicted proteins | sample 1673021 | NCBI WGS metagenome assembly OLOZ01 (sample SAMEA3136747, study PRJEB25190) | human gut metagenome | biome: human gut; feature: human-associated habitat; material: faeces | place: Austria | collected 2013 | reverse complement strand
CGTCTGCTGATGATGCATCTGGTGAAGTTACGTCTGCTGATGATGCATCTGGTGAAGTTACGTCTGCTGATGATGCATCTGGTGATGTTACGTCTGCTGATGTTACGTCTGCTTTTGTAGTTACTGTATCTTTTGTTCCATTAACATTCTTAATTACAACTGTTCCTTCTCCATTAGCGTATGTAATTACAACTGTGTTGTATTCTTTTGTTAATGATGTTAAATATACTACAACTCCAGCTCCATCGATTGCTGTTAAAGTTGCATCATCATTACCATTTACAGTAACCTTTGAAATTCCTGCTGGTACTGTTACATAAACACCGCTTTCTTTAGCGAAACCTGGTTTCTGAACATTTACAACTTCTTTAATTCCTGTTGTCTTTGCTTCATCATAGAACCAAGTTGCTGCTACATCTCCACCAATTTCTTTTAACTGTTCCGCTGGTGCTTCTACTCCTGTTGTGTCAGCTTTTACACTGTTTGGAACTACTGTAATTCCTGCTACTACCATTGTAACTGCACAAACAACGGCGAGCGCTTTTTTAAGCTGTTTTTTCATCTCTATTTCTCCTTTCATTGTAAAAAAACATACCCGATTGAATCTTCCTATAATATTTTCATTCAATCTTCTGTTGCCAATTTTTGGCTCCTTTTAAGTATACCATTTTTTTTTTAAGTGTCAATTTTATATAAAACAATTTTTCCCCTTGTAACGGTTCCAGGCGAATTTTTGTGTATTATGTATATTTTTTGTTATTATTTTTACGCAAATTGCACTATTCACTGTATATTTTTTATATTCTTTGTATAAAAAACGTTTTTTTTATTAATTTTTATTACATAACAAAGCTAAAAGTCACTCACTATATTGCAAATAGCACAAAAAAATCAAACTGACAATACATCTAGTTTTCTTCCTCGGACAAATATATTGCAGTTTGATTTTTTATTTTAGTAAAATAAATATTTATTTTTTAATTCTAACTTTCTTTGGCTTGGACCATTTAGCTGCGCCTACAGCTTTTACTCTTACATACAATACCTTTTTCTTTTTAACTTTTGAGCTTGTTATTGAAACTTTTGTTTTCTTCACTGTTTTCTTAACAAGAACTTTTTTAAAATTCTTTGTTGCAGAAATCTGTACTGTATATTTCTTTGCTCCCTTAACCTTTTTGAAACTTATACTAATCTTTTTAGAATTATTCTTTTTACTTGTAGTTATAAGCTTTGTCTTAGCAAGTTTGCTTGTGTTCTTTGATGTTGTTGGCTTAGCTGTTGTTGTAGGCTTTTTACATGTTGTTGATGGTTTAGTTGTTGTTTCCTGAGTATTCTTAACTTCAATTTCAACCTTCTTACCTACATAAGTTTTGTCATCTTTTACAGTATAGCCTTCAATTGCATAACTATATGTTTTGCCTTCTTTTACATCTGAATCTACATAAGATGTATCTTTCACATTAGCGATTTTTGTCCATTCTTCTGTAGAAGTTGTTCTTCTGTAAACATTGTAGCCATTTACTTCTTCTGACTTATTCCATGACAATGTTACATTTTTGCCGTTTGCTTTGCCTGCAAAAGCTTTTACCTTTGCCGGGATTATAGTCATTTTTACATTCTTTGTATTATTAAAGTTACCAAATCCTGTAAGGATAGCTGTTCCTTCACCTACTTCAACATTATTTTGATATGTTACTGTGTAGTCTACTCCTTCAGTTAATAGGCAATTATAGTTTAGTTCATTGTTAATTAATCTTACAGAATAATTCTTAGCCTCTATTGGCTTTCCTGTATATTCATAAGTCCCTAAAATATTATAAGAAACACACGCATAAATGGCTCTTGGTATTATTCTGTATGACATTTCCGCTGTTCCTTTGAAGCCATTTTTCTTAATACCCTTGATTGTGTATGTAGCGTAACCTACATTGACATCATTTCTAAATGAGATTGTATAATCAACATCTTTTGTTAATTTCTTATTATCATAGTATACATCAATTGTTGGTATTGTTTCTCCACCTGTATAACTATTAGAGTATCTTAAGCTTAAATTACAGTAAATCTTTGTTATGTCCTTGTATGTGTTTTTGTCTAATTTAGTTTTTCCACATGTACTACATTCAAAGTCATCACCTTCAGGCACTTCTTCTTTCCATGTATGTTCCAAACCTCCATCTGCACACTGTTCCCAGACAGGTGCTAGTTCAATGTCTTCTTTTACAACTACACGTGATTCTTTGTCATAAGTTGTTGTTCCATCAGTCCAGCCTACAAAAATTCTATTAGCTGAATATGATTTTGGATAGTCCATGTAAACAGTGTCGCCATCTAAAACTTCTGTTGTTTCAATTCCTTTTTCATCCTCGAATGTTACTGTATGACTTTGCTTATCTGTAAAGTTTACAGTAGCATAGTTCATTCTTGTAAGGTTACCATTTGCATCCTTTGCCCATACTGTAACGACGTTCTTTGAATCTTTATTAGTTAATAATTCTGCAGGAATTGTTATTACTACTTCATTGTTCTCAGATTTTACATTATCAATGTATTTTCCGTTAATGTAGTAGTTAAATGAAGTATCAGCCTTATTATCTGACTTAAAATTCAATGTAACCTTATCTGTATTGGTGCTTACATGAAATGCGTTGTCGCTGTTTGTTACAACTTTGCTTGTTTCATTAATATCACTTCCAGAGTCATTTGCTCCTGAAGTGTTAGCAACTCCGCTTCCATAGTTGCTATTTGTGCCATTATTTTCTGTCATTGAAACAGTTATATCCTTGCTTACAGGTGCACCAAATGATTTCATTGCTGAGGCGTCTGTTCCAAACTGTTCATTAATCCATGTAAGTCTCTTCTTCATCCACTGTTTTAAAGTTGCAAAATCTCCTTCAAAACCTTTTGAATAGAACCACATACTTTCATTATGTGTCGCTGATGTTTTTAATGTGTCATGCCAGCCGTCAAGTAAGCCTCCATCAGCATAAATATTATTTAAGAAATCTCTATTTTTCATGTAAAGTTCTCTTGCTTTTATAACAAAGTAAGGATCTTTTACATACTGTGAGAACCATGTTCTGTCCTTTGCAGTCCAACGTTCAATTCCCTGTGCTCCGAAAGGTGCAACAGAGCCTGAACTGAAATCATAATCCCAAATAGGACCAAAAGTTAAACCGCCATCTATTTCCTTTGTAACGTATGTACTTCTTCCGCCAAATTCATTTACCTGAATTTCAGAAGCAAACCAAAAAGCTACAAGAGAATCGAAATTACATAACTGTGTATAAGATGTTTTTACACCGTCTATGTCAATACAACCGTCTGTGCTATATGTGGCATTTTCAAAATTCTGCATATATGTCTTAATGCTATTAAAGACAGTTTCGTTTGTTTTAATAAATTCCGGATTTTTAAACATAACACACTGTTTCTTGTCTGTATAAAACAAGGATGCCTCATCAGCATTGTTGTCAATTTCCATTAAGAATCCACCGTTAGCGTTTGGAATTTCATAGTAGTCATCGATATTGTATGTAACGTCATTGTATGTAACTGTTTTAGTTGTCATCCAGTTAAGGTCTTCTTCCATTTGTGTTGAAAGCGCCTTTTCTTCCTTACTAGACAAATTATTTTTCTTGGCGATTTTTTCTGCAATTGTTCCCGCAGTGTCTTCCCAGTCATAAGTATCTGCTCTGTCTTTTGATATTCTTACCTGTTCACATAATTGGTAAGTTCCAAGTTTTTTTCCATTAATAACCACCTCAACCCAAACAGTATCCATGGCTGTTACACCAAATGTTTTACCTATCTTTGATGAAAGCGCATTTCTCATCTGAGTTTCATCTATATAATTGGCAAGTAATAACCAATGTTTATTTTTGCCCATTCCAAATAGGCTTGTTTTCTTATCTAATTTTAATTTATATGCTTTTTTGGGAAACCATCTCCATGTAGAATTTCCATGACCTTTTACTTTTGTAACCCCATCATATTCTACTTTTCCGTCTGTTCCATCTGTTCCTGCATCCTGAATTTTTAAATTAGCATCAATGTAGTTTTCCTTAGATGCAATTTCTGCATTGTCTTCTGTGTTAATGTATACAACAGGCAAACCACTTTTTGTCACATCGTAATCGTCTGTTGATGTGTTTCCTGCCAAATTTTCTTTTGTGTCTTCAGTATTTTTTTCAGCTACTGTACTAACATCGGATCCACTCCCATTTTCAGCATAAGCAGTGTCGAAATTGACACTGCTCATACCTAAAATCAAAGTGCAAACTGTTGTACAAGAAATAATTTTCTTAACTATTTTTCTGTACATTATCTGCTCCTATTCTTATTTGTTTTTAATCTTAACAGGTTTTGACCATTTTCCATAAGATGTATTCTTACCAACTTTTCTAAATGCTCTTACTCTTGCATATAAAGTTTTCTTATTCTTAAACTTCTTAGAAGTTACTTTAATTGTTACCGCGTTCTTATTAGCTTTTACAACTTTCTTTGTACAAGTTACTAACGCTTTCTTGTTGTTATTAGCATTTTTCTTTGTTTTGTAAACTCTTACCTGATATCCATTAGCCTTATTAACCTTCTTAACCATTAATGAGATTTTCTTCTTAGAAACTCTCTTAGCTGATTTCTTAGCAACACTTGCCTTACCAAGTTTCTGTGTTGTAACTACAGTTGTTGGCTTCTTAGTTGTTGGTTTCTGTGTTGTAGTTGCCGGTGTAGTCGGCTTTTCTGTTGTTGTAGTAGTTGCCGGTGTAGTCGGCTTTTCTGTTGTTGTAGTAGGTTCTGTTGTTGCTGGTTCTGTTGTTGTATCAGTTGTAGTTTCAGGCTCTTTTACCATGTAGCCGTTTTCATCAAACTTGTAGATCTTGCCCTTAATTTCTACTTCACCTGTTACATAATTTTCACCCCAGTAATATCTTGTACCCTTAACATTTCCATCTGAATCAAGTTCATCTTCAAAAGCACCTACTGTAAGCTTACCGTCTTTAGCAAATGTGTAAGTTCTCCTTGTATTCTTACCTCTTGTTGTGATAATCCACTGACCGCCTGATAACATACGACCCATTTCTTTACCGCTGTTCTGGAAGTAATAGAGATTTCCGTCAATTTCCTGCCACATTAATGCATAGCTACCGCCTGCTGTGTAGTATCTTGTAATTGTTACGTCATTGCCCTTCTTATCCTGAACAACTTCTTCCACAAATGAACCTCTTACAAACTTACCATTTTCGTCAAAAGTATATTCTTTTCCGTCAATTGTATTCTTGCCTGTAACTGCTACTCCGTCTTCTCCTACATAGTAGTTGTCATTGTCATTTGTTTCCCATCTGTTCTTATCAAGATTTCCATTTGCAAAGAACATTGGAAGACCATTGTCCTTATTAGTTGCAATACCTGTGTAACCGTCAACTTTTCTTGAGCCATCACACTTCTTACATATTAAATGTCCATCTCCCTGATATACATAATCATGGATTCCATTTGCACATTCACCTTTTGCCTTTGTATATGTGTCTAATAAATTTCCATCCTGATCATATACATCAACTTTAAATTCTGATGCATTTGCATCAACTGAGAAATAAATTCCGTCGTAGTCTGTGTTTCCAAATTTAGCGAAATCATAACCTCTTACATTTGTTGCAGGGTATGATTTTTCACCTGTTGAACCACATACATAATATACTGTTCCGTTTTCTGTGTCTCTTGTGCCTGCCTTTAATGGATTTGTTCTTGCATAAGCATGATCATGTCCTGAGAACATAAAATCAATACCTGCTTGGTCACATGCTTCTGAAATATACTTATGTACGTTTTCGCAGTCATGTGTTGTTTCATTTGTTCCATAAGGTGGTTGATGTGACACAACAACTTTCCATTTTGCATTGCTCTTTGCTGCATCTTCAACTAACCATTTTGCATCTTCAATTGTCTGGTTCTTTGAAGCTGTGTATCCAATAACTGCAACGTATACATTTCCATAAGTTACTGAGTAGTGATGTTCACTTTCAATATTGAACATATTCTTTGCAATTGTTGAATCAGGATCACCTGCTAATTCATGGTTTCCTGTTACATGAATCATATCAACACCCTTAAATACATCACCGTCAAAGGCTGTTAAAATATTATCCCAGTAATTGTACTTTGTAGGATCATCTACAAAGTCACCTGTCTGAACACCAAAATCATAATGTTCTTTTGAAATCATATCTGTAATCTTAGAAATAATTGTTGTATCTTCTGCCTGTGTATCACCAACTAAGAAGAACTTAGTATCTTCATTCTTGTAAGCAGTTGTAAATTCATATTCCTTAGACCATAAATCTCCGTCTCCAACTTTGTATACGTAAGTTGTATCAGCATCTAAATTGCTAATTTCTGCTGAGTTAGCATAGATAATTCTATTTTCTTTTACATCTGAATATCCAGAAAGAGATGTAAGTTTGCACTTGCCTTCAACCTTCTTGAATGCAGCGTCTCCATCTTTTTCATAATCACTCTTCTTAGCATATAAAACAACAGGTGTGTCTTCACTTACACCCGGTTTTGAAACCCAAGTGATATTCTTCATAGATGTTGAATCTTTGACGGCATTAACCTTAACAAATGTTGGTGTACCATCTTCATTACCGGCTGTAGCGTATGTCTGTGCCTTGGTAATAAATGAACGATGTCCATTATCATCCTGTGCATAAACTGAAATTGCCTGTGCCTCATTGAATCTTGTTGTTGTAAGATTTCCTCTTAAGTCTGTCTTTCCAATAAGTTCACCATCTTCTGTGTAAACAGATACGCCCTTTGCCTTTTTGCCTGTCTTGCTGTCTTTAACTGACATTGTAATGTCCATTCCTTCAATTAAGTCACTGAAAGAAATTGTGTAGTAATCTCCAATATCTGTATATTCTGTATCCTGAACAAATGTATATGTTTCTTCACGGTCACCTGCTGCAATCTTATATGTTGCGCTAGGAATTGAATATGAGAATTTGCTTCCAGCGCTTACATCTAATGGAATCTTTACAGATAATGTTGCAATCTTATTTGAGTCTTCGTTTGCTGTATCTGCATAAGTTGCAATCTGATTACTTGTTTCACTTGCTTTTTTCTTAGCATAGATTGTTACCTGATTGTTTGCTTTGTTATATTCAGGTTCTTTTGCCTGTTCAAAGCCTTCAGCATAACTTACTGAATAATCAGAATAACCTTTTGCTAATTTAACTGTTGCTGTTAATTCATTAACTTTACTTGCATCACTTGCTGTAAAGTCGATGTTCGCCTCGTCACCAATATTTGCTTCTCCCTGTGAAGTAGCATTAATTGTAACTGTATTGTCATCCTTATTTTTCACTTCAAAAGTCTTTGTCTTTGACGCTTCGTTACCGAACTTATCTCTGACAGAGAATTTGATAGTATGCTTTCCGTTTGCAAGTTTCTGGTTATTTAATGAGATTTCATCTTTACTTTCGTCAGTATGCATACTACCGCCATTTGTAAGATTAACACCATCTAACCATACGTTTGCTGTTGTAAAATCTACACCTGATGTGTATTTGTTTTGTAAGTCTGATGCTCTTGCTGTGAATGTTACATTGTTTGTGTCAAGCACTGCATCATCATTTAATTCAGTTCCGTTGGCTGAAATTGTATCAATACTTGGGTTGTCTGTATCATCAGTATTTGCTCCATATACGAACTGGATGTTGTCAATATAGATTGCTCCCTTACGGTCACTTGGCTGAACTTCGTTTCCATCCTTGTCATATTTACCCATACCTGTTCCGTTTACGAACATAAGTCTAATCATGTTGTTTCCAAGGAATTTGTATGGTGCCTGATAATCCTTTAAACTGGCTTCTACATATTTCCAACCTGTCCAATCGAAACCACCAAGTTTATGTTCATCCAAATTTGCTTCTTCTGTAAAGTTCAAGTTAAGAACTGTTCCGTTAGCATCATATAGTTGAATTCTCAACCAGAAGTTTGGTATTCCTTCCGGTGCATATACATACATACCAATTCCTGTTGGTGTTCCAGGTATGTCTCCTGATGGATTTTCAAGACCTACGCATGCACCTTCTGTAACAGCTCCACACTGTGAGAAGTCATAGTTTAATTTAAGCGAATGATTACCAAATCTTACAGGCTCACCACTTGCAATATCAACAACTTCTGTAGACTCGTTACCACCTCTGCCATAATTCATTGTCTTAAATCCGGCATTTGGTTCTTTCTTGTCTGCTGCTGTTGAATACCAGTCTGCTGCAGGAATTACTGTTCCATCTTCCATTGTATGGTCTTCAAAGTCATATACAACTGTTGGCTGTAATCCTACAACAACATTAATTGTTGCCTGGATGTCGCTATTTTTGTACTTACATCTGATAGTTCCATATAAAGTATTTCCGTCTGATGATGTAAATTTATTATCCTTAAATGTACCAATTGATAAATCACTAGGCTGTTTGTTAGCATCTGTTACATTTTCAGTTGTCCAAATAAAATCACCATCTACATAATTAACCTGTCTGTTATTCCACTTAACAGTTAAACCTAAATCTGTTTCTTCTTCAAAACCAAGGTTTACTTCATCATTTACGAATGTAATGCTGTCAGGTTTTCTTACTTCAATTGTTGTGCCACCAACAACTTTATCTCCTGACTTTAACTGTACTTCTACAGTTCCTTCTGTTCCATTAGAAACAAATTGACCTGTTGTTCCATCAATTGTGCCAAAGCTATCATCTTTTAATACAAAAGTTGCATCTTTAGGTAAATCTGCCTTGCCACCTGCACTGTCAACACCTTTTGCTTCAAACTGTACAGTTGAACCTGGTGTATATACTTCCTCTAAAGGTGAGATTGTTGCATGATCAAATTCACCATTTGCCTTTGCATCTGAATAAATGAATAATGATGAAGAAACTTTTCTTTCTGTTCCATCAGATGGGCTATTCTTTACTTCTAATGAATCTGTTCCTTCTGTTCTTGATGCAAATGTTGCTGAACCACCACCATCTAAATATAATGCTTCAACACACCCCATAGCTTCCATTTGTTTTGCAGTTTCATAAATTGGCTGTCCACATGACTTTGGTGCCTGTCTACCATCCGCTTCATATATGATAACTGAACCGTCTGCCTTAATACCTACTGCACATCTTGGCATTGCATAAGGATCCGCTGCTAATTCTTCTAAAGCTTTTCCATCTTTTACAAGAAAGAATGGTGAACCGATAGCTTCAACTACATCATCTAAAGGTTCATATGCTTCTCTACAATCAGCTGTTCCATCTTTCATTATTGCAAAGTATGGATGATCATTCTGAGTCTGAACAATATCTCCACCCATAACTAATGAACCCCATGGCTGACCTGTTCCAATATCAAAATAGTCACCATTAATTGCTGCTACGATTGTTTTTCCTGTTGCTTTTTCTGCTGCTTTTGCCTGATCTCGAACTGTCTGTATGCCCCATTTACCAGTCTTATCATAGTCCTTATAACCAGCCATCATTCCAACACTAGATGTTTTCAAATCTACTTCTGCCATATAGGCCTGAACCTGATTATTTCCATCCTTATCTACTGTTGTAATATGTTTCTCCTTAATACCAGGTGCTATACTGTATTCTTTTACAGATGTTAGCACTCTGTCTTCCGGTACTTTAACACTTGCACCGTAAACAGTTATACTGCTCACTACCATTGCTGTTGCAAGTACCACAGATAAAAATTTCTTACCTGCTTTTTTTAACATGTGTTTTCCCTCCTCTTTGTTAAATGTTTTCATTTGTCATTTTCGCATTTTTAGCCCATTTTTATAAATTTTTTGGCAAATGACACTTTACGATTATAGCATTGATTCCTATTAATTAATAGGGGCAATTTGCAAAAAAAGAGGACAGCATTACTACTATCCTCTTAAAAATGTTTTTATTAATTTAACTACTTTTTAACTTTAATCTTAACTGGCTTAGACCACTTCTTAGCTCCAACTGCCTTTACTCTAATGTATAATTTCTTCTTGCCTTTAAGTTTCTTACTTGAAAGAGTAACTTTTGTCTTCTTAACTGTCTTCTTGTAAAGAATCTTCTTGAACTTCTTGCTTGTTGAAACCTGAATTGTATATTTCTTAGCGCCTTTAACCTTCTTGAATGTTAATTTAACCTTCTTTGAGTTAAGCTTCTTTGTTACTTTCTTTGTAACCTTTGTCTGCTTAAGTGAAACCTTCTTTGTAGTTGGTTTAGCTGTTGTTGGTTTAACTGTTGGCTTAACTGTTGTTACCTTAGGTGTTGTTGTTTCATCTGAAGTTGATGTGTCTGGTGTTGATGCATCTGGTGTTGATGCATCTGGTGTTGATACATCTGGTGTTGTTACATCTGGTGTTGATACATCTGGTGTTGTTACATCTGCTGATGATGCATCCGGTGATGTTACATCTGCTGATGATGCGTCCGGTGATGTAACATCTGCTGATGATGCATCCGGTGATGTTACATCTGCTGATGATGCATCTGGTGTTGTTACACTTGGATTTGTTGTTGCACTTGGTGTTGTTGTTGATGTTGTTGTATCTGAAGATTCAACCTGCTTTGTCTTACCAACAACGCTTATATCAGTAACTGATACATTGATGCTGTCTCCTGCTGCAATAGAGTCATCTTCTGTAATTCCTCTATCCTTATCCTTTTCAGCTGTCAACTGACCTAATGCTACCATAAAATTCTGTTTTGATGTTGCTGCTGTCCATTCAAACTCTGCTGAATAGTCACATGTATAACCTATTTCATCATTTCCTGTCCAAGTAGCTGTTGCTGAACTTGCTAAGAATTTGTCTCCGTTTGTATTTGTTGCAACTAAGAACTGTTTCTTAACATTTGATTTGATTGTAAACTTAACTGTATATACTTTTCCCTGTTCAAAGACAAGTGTTGTATGCGCCATTAATGAATACCAGTTTCCTCCGGCAACAACACTTCCTGTTGCTAGTGATGTTCCTGTTCCACATGGATTATCTGACCAATTGTCTGATTCATTGTTAAGAGTCCATTTAGTATTTTCATTTACTAAGTTTGTGCCATCTTCTACAATATCAAGTGGAACTACAACTGTTTTTGTAACTGCTTTTGATAATGAGCCATCTTTTACAGTCTTAACACTAATATTATGAGTACCGTCTGTAACTCCTGTTAACTGACCCTTTCCAGCTTTTACTTTCTCTGCTGCAAGTTTACCATCCACGTAAACATTGTATTCATAATCTTCCTGACCTTCGCCTGCGATGATTTCATAATCTACAATACCATATTTAGTTGATTCTACTGTTAAATCTTCTGGTGCATCTACCTCAGTTGCTTTACTATATGTAGGTGTATCTGTATTGGCTATAACTCCAACTTCATTGATAACATAACCATATCCAACTTCTCCTGCTGAAAGAACAACCTTAACATATCTAACGTTTTCATTTTTATATTCAGATAACTTATCTAACTTAACAGCATTACTATAAGCAGGCTGTGCATTATCTGTTCCACAAATTAATGAATCACCTGATGCAACCTCTGTATATTCAGCTCCATCATTTGATAATAAAATTGAATAATTCTTAGCATATGTTCTTGGGTTTGTATAAGCAATCATAAATCTGTCTAATTCTGCTGCTTTATATTCTCTTCCCAAATCAATAACAAAGCTCTGTGGTGATGTTTTTCCTGTTCTAAAAGCGACATCCTTACCTTCTCCGGCAGTTAATACGCCATCAATCATATTAACTGCTGAATCTGCATACTCGTCACTATAAACAGAACTTATATCTGTTATAGAAACATCTTCGTTATTATTCTTATTAGCAATATTTCTTGTTGTTGTATATAATTCAGAAGCATCCTTTACTGTTACTTCATCACTTTCAATTCCTTCTGATGTTGTTCCATTGTATGAAGAAACTACTTTAATTTTGTGTGTTCCTGCTGAAACACCATCTACCGTATATTCTTTTCCGGCATCAACCTGATTTCCAATCAAATCACTTCCATCATATACCATATACTTATATTCTTCCTGACCTTCTCCGGCAGTTATAGTATATGTGATTTGATTATATTCATCTGATTTGACATTTACACTTGCTGCATTTTCACAATGTGAAACTTTAACTGTCTTTGCATCTCCGTTTGTATCTAAAACAGCAATTTCTGTAATTTGAATTCCATAAGTTGCTGTTGTAGGATAATATGCTCTCACATATCTAACTGCGCCTGTTGTTGCAATATCATCAACTGTACAATTATCTTCATCAAATTTCACATCTGTTCCTGCACTTGCAACAGTTGTCCACTTAACATTGTCCGTAGAAAACTGTATTTCATAACCTCTTCCTATACATGTATCATTGTCAGCTGCATCCTTGTACTGTACCAATACCTGTTCAATAGTTGATGCATCATAGTAGTCACCTAAATCAATTATTGCGTAACTTTCACCACTATAGCCCCAACCTTTTTTACTTAATGCGCAATGAGCATCTCCATTCACATCTGCCTTAAGTTTTCCGTCATTTAATCTTTCCTGTACTCCTTCAGCTACTTCTGGGAATAAACTTGTATACTTGCTTAACGCAAGATTCTTTGTTGCATCAGCCACCATACTCTTTTGTTCCTCAGTTGCTGCAAATACTGATGAACTAATTGGTAAACCGGCTACAACCATAGACAATGCACAAGTAATAGCTGTTGCCTTTTTTAAGCCTTTAAATTTTCTCATAAATCTTTCTCCTTCCGATTAATGTCTTTTCATCTCAAAATTCCTCTTTGACTGCTTTCTATTCTACTATATTTCCATATTTAAAACAACAAAATGCACTAAAGAAAATCATTTTATTTTATTTTTTTATGCAACTTTAACAATGGCGATTTTTAAGCAATTATGTTCAAAAAAGAAGTGACCATCAGGATAATAGTCACTTCTTTTTGGTAGTTTTTCACAATAAAAACACTTTTATTCATTTTTTCATTCCAATTAATTTATGTATGTAATCCCTTTTTATAAATTAATTAAGCATAAGTTTTGGAGTTCTGTCTACTCTGTATATCCCCCAGTTCTTTTCAGCTTCATTTGGTCTGTTGCCACCCTTCCATGGCTCGTCAAAAGCTTCAAACATATAGGCAATTATCTTTTCCCTATCTGTCCAGTCCCAGAATGCGTCATAATATTTCTTCTGGTTCTCCTCGTTTGCCTGACCTTCTTTCATCTGCTTAAAATCAGCGCAATCTGTAGCCCAGCCTACTTCTGAAAATAACACAAATTTGTCAGGATACATTTCCTTGATTTTATTGTACCAGGTTTTATTTACTTCCAAAGCTTCCTCGACAGTGTTTCCGTACCATAATGGGTATGAATGAACGCTAATAATATCAAGATGTTTAGCAAGTTCTTCAAGTTCCACCCACTCGAAAGCACCTTCGTTAAAAGTTACAGGCTTGCCTGTTCCTTCTCTTAATCTGTCTGCAAATTCAATTAAACGTTCTACAGGCACATTGTTAGCACCCCATTTTGGTGTATTTTCATTTCCAACTGAAACAGCATTAATAACATCAGAGTAGTTATTAGCAATTTCAATTAATTTTTCAATGTTATTATCATTTCTTTTTGCTCTATTAACAAGTTCCTCATCTGTGTAAGTTTCTTTTAACCATGGACAACCCGGATTATTTACCTCTGATATTAAATCTGGTCCTAACATTACCTTCATATCAAGACCTAAGTCGCGGATTACCTGGCATGTCATTTCTGCATAGCTAATTGGATCGTACATTCTAATATACTTAAATCCCATTTCATCTAAAATTTTTAAATCCTCAACAATCTGGTCGTATGTTGGATATGTACAGGTTTTTGGACTTTGTCCTTCTCTATATCCTGAATAGCAAATTGCTCTGCCCCAATCAAACATTTATTTTCTCCTTCTGTATCAATATATTTCTAATATCCTTGCAATTCTTAGGTAATTGTATATTTCCAGCTGTGAAAAACATTATTATAAGAAAGTGCTGTGGAGCCGTTGGTTCACAAAGGCAGCGTAGTCGGCTTTGTAGAACCACTACGAGCGGAACGCAGCGGGAGCGTGCTTTCGTTAATATGTTTTTCACAGCCGGAAGTATTGAATTTTCTAGCCTAAAATTGCTGTGATTTGGCTCTTATCGCCAAGTTTGTCTACATCTTCTTTTGCAATTGTGTCTGTGTTTCCGTATAAATCACCGTCAATGTAGATTTCTTTTACTGTGTATTCTCCTGCTTCTAAACCAAATGGATTCTGGTATGTTACTGTAATGTTTGCACCTCTGAACATACATGTGGCACTTGCCATTCCCTTTGAGAACTGTTCAGCTAAAAGCTTTGGAGCAAGTTTCAAGGCACCAAGTTCACCTTTAATTCCGTACATTTCATTTAATACTGTAAGAAGTAACCAGCTTGCTGCACCTGTTAAGTAATGGTACATTCCCTGTCCTCTCTGATTTACATATTCAGGCACACCAGGATAAATGTTACTCTTGTGGTAATCTGCGCAATGCTTGTACAATGTGTTGATTACTTTGTAACCTTCTTTTGCAAAACCTCTGCTATATAATGCATTTGCATACATAACAGCCATGTGTGAGAATACTGCACCGTTTTCTTTGTGACCAAAAGCAAATCCAAATAATCTACCCATATCTGTTTTTACTTCCTTGAAATCAGTGTTAAGTCTGTAACCGCCAATTGGTTCATCGTAAAGATATTTGTCAGCAGCTTTTGCGATTTCTGCTACCTGTTCGTCTGTGGCAACACCTGACATTACTGTAAATACCTGACCTGTAAGCATCATTCTTACTCCACTTTCAAAGTCACCTTCTACAGCTTTTCCGCTGTTGTCATAGTAACCGTTAAACCATGAATTTCCTTCCTTGTCAGAAGTCCATTCTGTGTTTCTAATGTGGTCTGTAATCCAGTTTGACATTTCTGTTAATTTGTCTGCTAACCAATCACATTTAACTTCTGTTTTTTCTCCTGAAATAATGTGACCAACTTCATCACAGTATTTTTCAAGTAAAGCATTCTTCTCGCCAATGCTGTCATAAATACTGCTATCTGCTTCTAAGAGCACCAAAATTTCTTTTGCTATGCTTACTGTATCTTTTCCTGTTTTGTCACTGTAATCCTTAATATCCTGAGCAAGATTTTTTAAGTTACCGCCGTAAAGAGCTGTAAACGCAACGCTTTCTCCACGTTCTTCTGCCATATCAAGACCGTCGTTCCAGTCTGCCCCGCGGAGTCTTATATGATTATGCTCGCCAACATCGTAGAATGATGTTAAATGCTGAATAAGTAAATGTTCTAAAACAGTTCCTTCGTATGGAAGTGCGTCTTCTGTCATCTGCTTATTTCCTCTTGTGTCATTCCAACGGTCATCGCGTTTTTCACCACGACAAATCTGTGCGTCCTTAAAATATGTATTGGCTTCTGTAAGGAATTCAATGTCCCCTGTCTGCTGCATATATAATCTTGTTGTAAGATATGGCCAAGCACCATGGTCCATCCAAACTCTTACAATGTTGTTTCTATCTGCTATGAACTCACCCTGTTTTGAACCGATGATAGTTGCATTTGTGCCGTCAAATCTTACACCGCCAAAGTTGTCTATTAACATTTCTCTAACTTTTTCAGGTTCCATAATAAGAAGTGCAAGGCAATCCTGCCATAAATCTCTCCAGCCTCTACCACCTTTTCCGTAATCATGGTGTGGTAAAAATGAGCAACCGTAAATTCTTCTAAGCATTGGCTGGAAATTAACCCAGTGCATCCAGTTATCGAAATCTGAATCAGCAGAATTGTAACTTACGTTGATTTTTTCCTGCCAGAATTCTTTTGTTTCTTCTAAATATTTGTCAAAATGCTTCTTTATTAAATATTTCTTGCTTAATTCTGTGATTTCTGCTTCTGATTCACCATAGCCTAAAGCTACAATATAAGTTCTTGTTTCGCCCGGCTCTAATGTACAGTCAGCAAATCTTATTGCAGCCACTGTTTCGTATCCATCTACTTCTTCGCCTGCCTTATATGGTAATGGCTGATTTTTTACAACGTAATATGGATTTTCGAAGTTTCCTCCACGCCCGATAAACTCTTCTGTTACAGGGCAAAAACTTACAGGTGAAACCATTTCTCCGTTAACTTCTTCTTTTGCTAATGCGCCATAGAAAATCTTGTTTTTGTTGTGTCCTCTTTCATCAAATGTAAGAGTTGGATAAATCATTATTCCGTTTTTTACTGTAAAAGTTCTATGAAGCAATGATGTTACGTGTCTGTGATCTCTGATGTTTGACGCCGAACGTGCATACATTGGTATTGCAACTGTTGATGTAATTGTCTGTGCCTTATCAGATGTGTTTGTAATTTCAAACTTTGTAAGTTCTACTTTTTCTTCTGTTTCAGGTACAAAACTTGTCATTACAGCTTTTAAGCCCATTTCCTGTGACTGTCTTTCTACCTGATGCCACATAATACCTGCTGTAAGTTTTACGTCTTCCTTGTCATCCTCAAAAAGTTTTGCCTGCTGTTTGCTTGAACGGCCTGTTACAGACCAAGCTCCCTTTCCTTCAACATAAACCCAGAAGTTTCTTGAAGACTTGTTGTTGTGTAAGTTTTCGCTACTTACCGGTTCAAGTAAAAATGTGTTTTGGTCAAGCTTAATGTCGCCTCCTAAATCCGGTGTGATTGCACTCATCATACCTGCTTCGTTAGCAAGTGGGAAGTACATGTAGCTTGTTAAATCAGGATCATCTAATGTAAATGTTCCTTTTTTGTCCAAATACTTTAAATCGCTCATAAAATCTAATCCTTTCTCCTTTTTATTTTAAATTGATTTTGTTCAATAGTTTTCAAATAGTTGTTTGAAACTGCATTTTTGCAGGTTGTTGTCTTTACTCTGTATTTTGCAGATAGTTGTTTTAGTCTATATCTTTGCAGATTGTCTTTTTTGCTTATTATTTTTAGAAAATTTTCTTTTTATATTTTATATTATATTTTTAGTTTTTGGAAAAACTATAATTATTACATATTTATTTTATATACCTTTATTTGCTCTTAAATATAATTAACAGGAACTTGTATTAGGTCATCTAAAAGATATAATTTCAATTCTTTTATTTACTTTCTTTTATAATCTTTCCAAAAATTAAAACGTTTCAAGTTTTTATAAATAAAAAATGCTGTGAACCTTATAGAGTTTATATCTTTTTCAAATGTGTGTTGGATGAGAACCCTAAAGATTCTCATCCCCACCATTTGCTCTATAAAAATTTATAGCATTTTAAATGATTTATTCAAAGTAAACATTTATAGCATTAATCTTGCCATCACGAACAGCTTCTGCCATTTCGCCAACAATCTTACCTTCTGTTGCTACTGTTTCACCATTGATTTCAACCTTTGAAACCTTAGCAGCATCAGCGCCATAAGTGTTCTTTCCTGTATTATTAATGTATGTTACGTCACATGTTGAAAGAAGTCTGAATGTAACTTTTCCTTCATCAAATAACCAGTTTGCAAGCTTTGGATCAAAGTTAAGTGCAAGCTTACCATCTTCATAAGTAAATACCTTGCCACCCATCATCATCTGAATCCACATAGAAATCATTTCTGTTGTTGAACCTGAAAGTCTCGCAACAAATCCTCTACCATGAACATCTTCATTTGGATTTACGCTTGATGCAATAAATGATGAATTTTCAAGTGTACTTCTACCATACATATTTGGATCTAAGAATGGAATAAGTGCTCCCTTAATTGTTTCATAATATTCATCATATAGACCTGCTTTAATCATAGCTAAGAGATATTTGTATTCCATATGTAAGAATACGTTTTCTCTTTCCTGCCATCCTGGAGTAAATGCACGACAACGTCCATTTTCCATTGAACATTCTTCAATTGATGCTGAAGTCTTGTACATAGCAAGTTTCTCATCATAAAGACCTGTGTTCTTAACTTTGTTGTACATGTCTCTTGCTGTATCTACATCTTCGTAACCCATCATACGGGCAGGTCCTTCAAGGAAGTATGGTAAAGCAACTGCCTTAAATTCTTTAACCTTTGCCTTCTGAAGTCCGTAATGACTAATTACAGGTTCTCCATTTTCGTCTACAACAGGTTCAAAGTCAACTGCTTCATGTGTAATGTATGTTGGAACAAGTCCGTTACCCATTTCAACAGCCTTTGCAATACCTTTTTCAATCTTAGCTTCGAATGCCTTGAATACTTCTACAATGTGAGCTTTTGATACAACTGTTTCTTCACCGCTTAAGTAAAGTTTAATTGTTTCTCTGTAAGCTTCTCTGATTGTTGCAACCTTATCCCAATACTGGAAGTCATTAATTGTTCCGTTGTTGTATTCGTCAAGTGCTGCCTTAACATCATCTAAGTATTTTGCAATTTCAGCAGGCACTGTAACTTCGCCTTCTCCATCAAAGTTGTTAATGATGAAGTTTACTAATCTCTTTAATTCAAATGTTTCAGGTGTACCTGAACCGAATAATCCAGGAAGACCGTTCATGGCATCATTCCAGCCCGGCTTTCCACCTTCCATTTCAACACCGATTCCGTCAACGTCAAGCTGAGCGAATTTGCTAAGTGCTAAAATAACCATCTTAACAGCTAAAGATGTTTCATAAATCTTTTCGTCTTTTGTCTTTAACCAGTTAGTTGCCCACTTGTTAAATCCGGGACGTGCAAGTTTTTCTTCATCTTCAACTTCCATACCGTACTGACGTACGTCACCTTTTTTATTAATAACATACTTTTCATCTCTTGGTACAACGTATGCAACGCTGTCATAGAACTTGTATGTTTTGTCTTCGAATAATAATTCGTTAATCTTATCAGGGAATACACTTAAGTAGTTATCTACTAAATCCATGTTGTAATCCCAGTGATCGCTCCAGTAACCTTCACCAAATCCGGCTTCAATGTTCTGGTCACAATCATTTAAGATTTCTGCAATGAAATCACCATCATCAATTTTTACTTTTAAACCAAGTTTTGCAATTGTGTTTGAAATCTGACCAGGTGTAAACTTACCTGCAACGATTTTTTCAATTGCCGAAGAATCTCCGTCAATGTTTTCTTTTACATAAGCATTAACTTCGTCTTCTTTTCCTTCAATTACATTAAATAAACTTGGACGTACTTCTAATGGGTTGTAACCATCAGCCTGTACTAAACTGAAGAAAGTTTTAACGTTGAATTCTCCAACATCTTTATTGAAGAATACATCATTTCTTCTATTCTGAGAAACATCTCTGAAGTTTCCGTTACCCTGTGAATAATATTCAGCAGCAATAGAGAAGAAGTTGTAATCTCTTTCCGGATCTCCATGTTTTCTACTAAATAAATGAATTATAGACTTATTACCATCTTTGTTAAGAACATATGGATAACCACCTCTTAAGAAGTTATCTAAGTAACACTGTTCAATGTACTGGTCAAATTTTCCGGCAGATGTATGTGTCTTAATGTCAGATGTGAAGCTATCTGCTAATTCTTCTGCTTCTACAAACTTGTCTGCAATATAGCCAGGCTTTGTAAATGTAGAAACCTTTGAATTAATCTGTTCTTCTGAACCTGCAAATCCCATCATTGTATCAAATGTGATTGCTTCGTTTGCAGCTACTGTTTCATGGAATGCTGTAAATCCGCAAGGAACTTTGTTTGCGAAACACTGTTCTTTTGCTTTTACGTTATCAATTCCACCTTCGATAAATCTTACAGGTGTCATTAATGAAAGATCATATCCGAATACTGTATCCACATCGTAGATTACATCCTGTAATTCTCCATCTTTAATTGTAAGATAGTAGTAACCACCTTCAACATCTGAAACTTCTGCTGAATCCTTTGTTGATGCTCTAAGTGTGTAGTATGGAACCTTGTTATCAATGTTCTTAATGTATGCCCAACTCTTAAATAAGTTTGACATTTCCTTGAATTCACCATTTGAGATTCCGTATGTAATAATCTTTGGAAGTCCGTCAATAACTTCAATATCTTTTGCAGAATCAGAAATGTTCTTTACTGAAACCTGTCTAACTAATGCTCCAATACTTTCGTTTGGAAGGATGAAATAATTAACTGTTACTTCAATACCGTATTTTTCATTTGTTTCAATAATCTTGAAACTATTTTTATTCATTCTAATCTGACGTTTTGCTTCTTTTTCATATTTGAAAAATGGTTCATAATATTCGCCGTCAATTTTTAAGAATGTTCGAAAACCTTTTACTGTTGTGTTTTCAAAAGCTGTATTAGCTGAATTAAATTCCATAATGGCATTGCCCTTGTTATCAATACCAAAACTGTTCATTCCCTGTCCTCTGTTTGTGTAGAACGTCCACATTGGAATACCCTTTACACCTGCAAGACCAGGTAAAAAGCTTGAAAAAGCTGGCAATCTGTCATAATCATCTATAACAAATGTCTTACCTTCAAGTCTATAATTCTCCATAATAATCTCCTTTTTATTTGCGTTTTCCGCATGAACTTCTGTAAACCATCTTTGGTGAAAGTTTTGTAACTGTACCGCTCTTGTCACCATCATCGTTTAATAATCTAAATAATTCATTTGCGCTTGCACTACCCATTTCTGTAATTGGGCTGTGTACTGTTGTAAGTGGAACGCCATAATATCCACTAATTGTGCTGTCATCGTATCCTATTACGCTTACCTGTTCAGGAACCTTAATTCCCACATCCTGTAGCGCTTTTATGCAACCCCAAGCCATTTCGTCATTGGCACAAAACATTGCATCAGGAATCTTTATTCCACTTGATAGCATAGAGCGCATCTCGCTGTATGCCAGGCTCTCTTCGTAGTAACCTCTTAAAACAATGTCTTCATCAATTGGGAGATTATGCTTCTGCATAATTTCAACATATCCCTGATAACGATGCCTGTCATCTCCCGTATCATTTCCGTGCATGTAACCGACTCTCTTATGTCCTAATTTTAATAAGTAATCAATTGCCATTGATGCGCCTAATTTGTCATCAACTAAAACACCTGAAATGTTCTTACCTTTGCTATCTCTGTCAATAAATACCATAGGGATATTTACTGTTGCAATTCTTTTTACATAATCACCTGTTAAGTCTTCATGGTAAATAATTGCGCCTGCAACACCTGATGCAATAATCATTCTGTATATTTCATCCGGTGAGTTGTCATTACTTATATAAATATTTAACATGTAATTATTTAATTTACACTGTAAATGAATTGCCTGTGTTAATACCTTATAGAAATCACCTTGTAAACTTGTTAAAAAGAGGCCTATTGTATTTTTTCTATTAGACTTTAATAACTTTGCATTCATATTTGGTATGTAATGAAGTTTTTCTACCGCATCTAATACTTTTTGTTTTGTCTCTTCACTAACGATATCTGCGTTATTAAACACATTTGAAACTGTTGATATTGCCACTCCCGCTTCTCTGGCAACGTCTTTTATTGTAACCATACAATAATCCTCCTAATCTACTTGGAAAGTTTCGCAACAAGGGAGGCTTAAAGCCTCCTTGTTACTTTATTTTTACTGATATACTCTTACATAATCAACGTACATCTTATCCTGATATACATCATTAACTCCGCCGTCCGGGTAAGTCTTTGTGCCTACTTTTGTCCAGTAATCTGTTCCTACTGTTCCACCAAGAACACCACCAATAGCACAGTTAATAATTAAGTGGAATGGCTTGTTAAATGGCCAAATACTACTGTTAGCCCAAGCATTTCCTGTAGCCACATATCTTGATGGGTTATATGACCATGTTACCTTACCATCAATTGTAAATGTAACTTCCTTTGCATTCCAGATAATTCCGTATGTGTGATATGCACTTGTAGCTGTTGCAACTGTTGTATGTTTATACTTATTTCCAGAACTTGTTGGCATACCATTGAACTTTGTATTATGGATTGACTGTGGAATAACTGTCTTTGATGCTTCACTCATTGTTTCTAAAACATCAATTTCACCACAGTTTGGCCATGTACCATAATTACTATCATTACCTAACATCCAACATGCAGCCCATGTTCCCTGTCCTTTCGGTAACTTAGCTCTGAATTCTACCTTACCATATGTAAATGAATATAATCCTTTAGTCCAAAGTTTTGTTGAATAATAGCTACTTTTTATAATATTCTTAGTTCCTTTTTTTGTTTCGAACTGTGGCTTAATAACAAGATTTCCATCTTTTACTTCTGCATATTCCGGCTGATAGTTCTGTAATTCCCTATTACCATAGCCACCTGCACCAGTTGCGCCTTCTGTAGTCCATTTTGTTGAATCAATTGTTGTTCCACTAAATTCATCATTCCAAACCATCTTACGAACTTTGTCTGATACTACGTTTGAGAACTTTGAACATACATAAGTCTTACCACTTACTTTTGCAATAGGTTTAATCTTGAAGTAGTAAGTTGAACCTGCTGTTAAACCATTAACTGTTGTTCTTGTAACTTTTCCAACTGTTGTTACTTTAAACCCATTCTTTGAGTTTGTTGAATAGTAAATCTGGTAGCCTGTTGCACCGCTTACACCAGTCCACTCTAATGAAATACCATTAGTTGCTGTGTTCTTTGCGTAATCAATTGATGTTGCACCAGGTGTAACCTTAACAGTTACTTTCTTCTTGCTCTTCTTTACTTTTACTGTAATTTTGCAAGTACCAGGCTTTTTAGCCTTGATTTTTCCTTTTTTTGAAACTGTAGCAATTTTCTTATTGCTTGATGTAAACTTAGCACCTTTTTGTTTAACTTTAATTGTGCTGCTGTTTCCTGCGATTAAAGTAACTGTCTTCTTAGACTTGATTGTTACTTTTGCCTGTGCTGTTGTTGGATTTCCTACATAAACTGTAGTAACAACCATAGCCATTGCTAACGCAACAGATGTGATTTTCTTTAACATCTTATTCATATTTTGCCCTCTCACTTTCATCTGTTAGAACAGATGCATAACCGCACCTGTTCTAAAATGTTTTATTCACCTGTGATACCTGTATTTTCGATACCTTCAATGAACTGTCTCTGTACGCATGCGTACAATACTAACAATGGTGCAATTGCTATAAGTGTAGCTGCCATCTTGATGGCTTCGTTTAACTCACTTACGGCATTTGAAGTTGAACCGTTATCAAATAATGATAATCTTCCCGGTAATAACTCTAAAGCATCACCTGTCAGTATGTTAGTTGTATATGTTTCATTCCAGTTAAATACGAATGAGAATAAGAATACAACTAAGATTGTTGAAATTGATAATCTAATTGCTACATGATAGAAAACTTTTAATGAACCGGCACCATCGATCATTGCCGCTTCATCAAGTGACTTTGGTATCATGTTAAAGAAATTGTAGAATATCAATACCAACATTGTTGAGTATGTTCCCTGTCCTAATAATGCTAATAAGAACTGTGGAACAACTGTGTTAATTAATTTAAATCCTAAAATGCTTTCAGCAGTGCTGAACATCATAATTCTTGGTACTGTTAAAAGTGGTACAGGAAGAATGAATGCAATAATTAACATTACAAACCAGAAGTTTCTTCCTCTAAATGTGTATCTTGATAATGCGAAACCTGTTGTTGCTGATACAAATGTCTGAGCAATAGCAAGTAATGCTGAGTACCAAATTGAGTTTAAAATTGATGTTGGAATATCAAGTGTTCCAATAGCATTTTTAAAGTTATCTAATGTTGCATGTTTTGCAATCCATGTAATTGATGGATCAATTAAGTCCTTTGTTGTCATAATTGATTTGGAAATCATTTCAAAGATTGGCTCTAAGAAAATGAATCCAATACAAATTAATACAAAGTAAATTGCAAATTTTGAAATAATGTTTACAGCTTTTAATCTCTTTAATTTGGCAAAGTTGATTTTCTTAACTGATGACAAATCAATCTTCTTTGCACTGTTATTTTTATTTGCCATATAACTTTGCCTCCTTTGCCTGATGTCTCTTCTGAGAATTTAATCTTCTCTTCTGCTGTTTTTCCAGCTTCTTTAATTTCTTTTCCTGCTTCTGTCTTGCCTTGATATCTTTTGGTTTCTTATCTCTAAATAGTAAGAACACAAATCCAACAAGTAAGAGTACCACTAACGCGTATATCCATGCGTAAGTTGCGGCATATCCAAGACCTGAACCTGTTTCACCTGTCTTTTCCTGAATTAACTCATATAATGGGTTAATTGAGCTGAACATACCAAGCTGTATTACTGTGAAGACTGTAATAATAAGTCCAATCTGTTTTAACATTGGAATTGTTATCTTCCACATAATCTGCCAAGCATTGGCTGAGTCAATCTTTGCTGCTTCGTAAACACTTGGGTTGATTTTCTGTAAACCATTGATAAATAATACAATTGGAATACCTGTAAACCAAAGTATAATTGATAACTGATCAAATACACCTGCTAGGGCATTTCCAAGTGCCGGTGAATAGCTGTCTATAATCTGCATAATAAATATATTTAAATATGCATTGGTTGTTTCTGGCGCCGTGGCTGATGCAGTAGCCTGAGCTGCTGCCTGTCCTGCGGCCCCCTGCACTTCCATAATCTGTGTCATAACCGGACCAGACATGATAATAACAGGTAAGAAATAAATTGTTCTTAAAACACCCTTACCTACTTTAATCTTATTTAAAAGGTAAGCGATAATAAATGATAATACTACTACAATAAATGTGTAAGGTATAATCATCTGTAAATACTTAATTAACGCAGGTGTAAATTCACTGTTTCCAATGAACGCCTTAACGTAGTTTCCTACACCTGTCCATTCAATTTCGTATCCTCTGATTGTTCTCTTTACATTTGTAAAACTTAAATAAATAGTAAATACAAATGGGAACAATGTAAATAATGCAAAACCTACAATCCAAGGAGCCATAAACATATAACCTGTTCTGTCCTGTCTCTGCTGGTATGTACGCATTTTCTTAGCCTTTTTTGGCTTGTCTTTTTTAGGAGTTGTTTTTACTTCTGTTGTCTTCTTTTCTTCAGCCATTATTTAACACCTCCTTCAATTACTTCTGCACTCTGTGCAGCTACTTCTGTATTTCCTACAGTAACTTTATCCTTTGTATAGTTAATTACTACACTCTTTGTATCTCCGTCTTTCTTGTATGTATTAACGATAACACCGTCACTTACTACCTTACGGCCTGACCACTTATATCCAATAACCTTAGATAATGGTGTGTTGACTTTGTTGTAAATATCTTTTACAAGTTGCTCATACTGTTCAAACTCTGTTGAATAGTAGTCTGATGAAGTTGTTGATGCTAAAAGATATGATGGTTCCTGTGTTAATACAAATGAAGGACAAATATTGTAGTCAATCATTCTTAACTGGTCTGTTGTTGAGTAGAATGAGAAGTTTGCATATGGTGCATATACTTCCATTGTACCGTTAAGTACCATCTGTAAAAATGGAACTGTATCTGTTTCGTATACATACTGTGATGTTCCTACAGGTGACTGTAAGTATCTGTCTGTGTATTTCCATAAGTATTTGTTTGGTGCTACTAAGTTAAGTGTTGTACCATTCTTCTTCATTTTCTGTAATGAATTCTGATATAACTTAATTGCATCACTTACTGTTGTTTCTACACCATCACTACTGTATGTACTAACTAATACATTTGATGCTCCGTCAATTGTAAATGACTTGCTGTATTCTCCTAAGTCTTCATATAAGTCATCCATCCACTGTGCTGTCTTCTTAGGAAGTGCATAACCAAATTCTGTTACAGGAGCATTCTTTGGTAAAATATCTGTTTTATCAACCTGAAGGTATTTTGTATTTAAGTGCTTAGCAGAGTTGCTGTAGTAACTTACCATATCTTCATTAATTGTTGTAAACTCTCTTGAGAATGAAATATCAATATTCTTCTTAGCAAAATCAGATATTAATGAAGTGAACTTACTTTCACTTCCTACGGCACTTGAAAAACTTGTGCTGTTTGGCTTTGATAATGTTTCTCCACCGCTTTGCCATCCGATTAAACCTGTATTAATATTTTCAACTCCATCTTTTGTTAACTTGTTTAAGATGTTTCTTACATCATCAGCAGTTGTTACTGTTACCTGCTGTGTTGAGAATACACCTTTCTTTGAATCTGACATTAAGAAGTCAATTCTAATTGGAAGGTTTGAACCTTCTGTTGTTCTTTCTTTCAATGTTCCATTATCAATTAAGTGCTGTCTGTATGCCTGAGCCATACCTGCGTAATCTGCTGATGGTGTTCCATCACTTCCATCGCCACTTAAGAACTGATATGTCATTGAAATATCAACCTTGTTTGGTGTATCCTGTGTCTTTCTGTAAGAATCACCCTTCTGGTTTGTTACCTGATAATATTCTGAATTGAACTTAAATGTTGGGTAAGCGTATGTATATCTTACTTCACCTTCTGCTGTTGTTGAAGGGACTGCATTTATGCTCATGTATTCATCACCCTTATCAGCGTAAGCAACAAATGCTGCCTGTGTTCCATCACCATGTGAAATACCGAATACCGGCATTGTTGGTTCCTGTACAGGAACAACGTCATCGCTTGTTGCATAATATGTTAAGTTTGTTGATGGATCTGTTCCATAAATCTTACCCTGATATTCACTGAACTTTGTATTGTTTGTTGCGAATCTTACTAAAGCTCCACTTCCGTCAGGTATTAATGCATAACCAGGTGTTAATTCTTTTCCCTGTAACTTAACCCAGTCAGCTTCTTCTTCATCATATGCTAATGTAGCACCACCACTTGTTCCTAAGAACGGTGTAATGATTACGTTAGCAATTTTCTTGATGCCTGAACCTGTAAGTTCTTTATATGGTATATCGTATTTGATATTTCCATCATCACCGAATGTAATATATACATTCATACCTAAATCATCATCACCAAGTTTGAATACACATTCTAATTTGTATTCTCCCTTTTCTTTATCAACTTCACTAAGTCCTGATTTTCCATCATTCTCACTAGCTGCTGCTGATGAAACTCTTGTAGTCTTCATACTCTTACCTGAACCTGTATAATACTCAACTGTAACAATTGAGTTTGCAAATGCTGCATACTGGTCATTAGTAAATGATGAATCCTTTGGTGTGTTGGCAAGTTCTTTAACCTGCGCAACTGTCATTCCTTTTTCCTCAGCGTAATCTTTGATTTCTGAAGGATCTTTATCTTCTTTTGCACTTGTTACAACATCTAAAGCTTCTTCAATTTCTTTAGGAAGTGCAACATCTACACCTGTTTTCCAAACATATTTTGTCTTTGTGTTTCTAACTAAGATAATATCGCGGTCATCTCTGAAATAATATTCATAATTACCTTTCTTACAAAGTAACTGATATGCGTTTGTTACTTTCATATTTGATGTTACCTTGTTAGGTGCAGGTCTTGTATCTCTATTTGTATTCAAGAACGCAGCTGCTACTGCAGCGCTAAGTGAAAGGACGCATAAGAGACATACCACAAGTGCTGTAATTTTAATCTTTTTATGTTTAGCTGCCTGTAACATTTCTTATAATCTCCTTTCCTACTGTTACTAAGAAATCTTTTAACTGTTCCCACATAATAATAACTACTAAAACAACGATTGCTGCAATAAGCATGAATACTACTGTGATTATCAAACTTACTACTGTATGTTTAAAGTCATAATCATGAACTGTTGAAAGACCTTCAAATATAAGAGCAATACTCCAACATACACCAATTATCATAATAACTGTTAAGATAAATGATTCGTTGTATGTTAATACGTATGACATAATAACTGTTGCTACCATTGATATCATTGCAGGTATTAATCCGTATGCAGGTATTAAGTAAACCTGTCTAAATGTACCATCACCATCTGTAATTGATGTTACAAGATAGTTACAAATAATAAATAAAATTAATATTGCAAAGAAACCTACGATAACCGCTCCCATATCCATGTCTTCTACTTTTGAATACTGGTAAATAAATCCTTTACCTGTCTGGTATAACATGTATACTCCGAAGAAAACAATGTATAAGATTGTTGCAGCTATCACTGAACCGTTCTTGTTTACTCTAATATCATAGTATCTGTCAATTGGATGTTTTGTTATCTTGAACGCATAACCTAATTCACCAATAACAGGTGTATTCTTAAGTTTTTGTCCAAGAGCTCTTTTCTTTTTCTTAAGTACATGATTCTTATCAATGAATCCGATAGCAATCTTAATTGCAATAAGAATAACTAAAACAATTAAAACTGTTCCTAACCACTTCTGGATTGATTTGTTTCTTACTTCCCAGAATGCGTTTGAATAACCGTCTCTGTTTCCGGCAATTTCAAAATGTTCCATTGCTTTGTCATAAACTTCATCATTGTAGTAAGCTTTTGCTACACCGTTATGAGCAAGAACTGACATTTGGTTAAGTCTTAATACATAATTCCAATCTCTAAGGGCTTCTTTATAATCACCATTTTCATATTCTTTTAAAGCCTTGAAAATAGTTGTTGCATATTCTGTTGGTGTAAATGACTGTAAGTATCCTTTTTCACCATCAGCTGTCCAGATGTTTCCACTGTTATCTACAGCAATTGTTGTAAGTGATGTAAATAAACCTGAAATATCTTTGTCTGCTGCTTCTGCACCTAACTGGAAGATTACTTCACCCTGACTTGTATATACCCAAATCATACCATGTGAATCACTTGCGTAAATAATACCGTCTTTGTTTGCAGTAACATCTGTTAATGCTGAAGAAGTCTTAACATTCCCAAGCATGTTAGTACCATCTGTACTATGCTTCTTAAGTAAGTCATTTCCTGTACCCATACATGTTGAATATGCTGTACCATTTGTATCTACAAAAACATTAGAGAATGTAGATGGAAGAGTATTTAATAACTCTGATTTTTTCTGCTGTTCTTTTGTATAAATTAATTTTAAGAACATCTGCTGTGGTGTTAATTTTGACTTATTTGATGTGAAGTATCCTAAGAACTCACCTGTGTTTGCCAACTGAATTACACCTGCGTAAACACCTTCTGAAACGATGTAGATGTTGTTACCGCTATCTACTGTAACCTTACTTGGTTCGTAGTTTGTATCAGCAAAAATAGCTGCTGATGGTTTTAAATAACTTCTTACGAATTTAAAATCCTTTGTAAATTTGAATACCGCTTTCTGTCCTACGTCAGCAACATATAATTCACCGGCATTTGTTCTAAATACACCCTTAGGACTTTTGAATCCAGGGAATCTTTTATCGTTAACTGTTTTACCATTTAGGATTCTTACGATTTTCTCAGTGTTTAAATCGTAAATAACAATTCTCTGATTTCCTGTATCTGCTATGTAAGCAATGTTGTTATCATCAATTACCATATCTTCAGGATCTGATAATTCTAAGTTTGTTATAGTTCTGTCAGGCAAATATGCATCCTGTGTTCTAACCAATTCTCCCTGATCATCTTCTGTATATGAGTAACTGGTTGCCTGTGATGCTGCCACTGGTAACACTGACATTACCACAAATACCAAGGCTAGAAACAGAACTAAACTTTTTTTCATAATTTTTTTCATTTCTGCCTCCTTACTTGATACCTGAACTTGCCATTGTGTTCATAACCTTAGACTGCATACAAATGAATATAATCAAGTTTGGCAAGAATAAAATCAAACTTGATGCAGCTACCATACCGGCTGCCGCTACAGCATTGTTTACACCAATGGAGTTACAATAGTATGTTAATGTTCTTAATGCTTCGTTTGTAATATAGTTGTTTGATGTTTCCACGTTGTTCCATACCTGCTGGAATGTAAGAACCACAGATGTTGCAAGAGCCGGTTTTGTTAAAGGAATAATTACCTTTCTTAATATAGTAATATCTCCTGCACCGTCTACTACCGCTGCTTCAATTAACGCATCTGGAATACCATCAACGAACTGTTTTACTAAGAATAAACTTACAGGCATTGCAATCAATGGTAAGATATGTGCAAACCATGTATTGTATACGCCTAAGTTTACGATAATTAAGTATCTTGGAATAGCTACGGCTGTTGCTACGAACATAAGAGCCATCTGGTTTACTTCCCATAAAGCACCTTTGATTTTGAACTTCTTCTTTGAAAGTACATATGCTGCCATAATCGTAATGAGAATTCCAAGCACTACTGTTAATACTGCTACGATTAATGAATTTAAGAAATATCTGGACATTGGAATTCCTGTTGCTCCTGATAAGTTCAATAAATTCTTAAAGTTATCCAATGTTGGATTTTGTACAAATAATGTTGGTGGAAATTTAAACAATTCTCCCAAAGGTTTAAATGCATTATTTATCATAAATATTACCGGAAGGATCATAAATATTGATAATGGTAATGCAATTATATGAAACTTAATCTGACCACGCGAAAAACGTGTTGGATTAATTCTGTTCCCCTGAAAACCTGCCATTTATGTATCCTCCTTTCTAATATTCTTCTTTCTCTGTAAATAATGTGTTTGCTACTTTACTACATACCCATACCAATGCAAGAAGTGCAACTGATACTGCAGCTGCGTAACCCATCTCGTATCGAACGAACGCGTAATCATCAATATGGTTGGCTATTAACTGACCCGAATAATCAGGTGTTGGGTTTGCACCTGCCAACGCTACACCAATCCAGCCCATGTTAAATGCGTTTACAATTGACATAACCGCACCGAATAACATCTGTGGTTTCATTGATGGGACTGTAATATAAATAATTTCCTGGGCTCTGTTTTTGATACCATCCACATAAGCTGCCTCGTATAATTCCTGGTCTATGTTCATAATACCTGATAACATGGATAAGAAACCGATACCCATTGATGACCATAATGATATGAATATCATAATCTGCATAAAGTAGTCAGATGATATTAACCACTGAATAGGCTGATTTATAAAGCCTAATTTCTGTAACCATGCGTTAGCAAGACCACTTTGGTCACCTGAGAAGATTGTTTTCCAGATAACCTGAATCATAATCTGACCTGACAATGAAGGTGTGTACATTGCTAAAGCATATAGTGTTCTTGCTCTTGGAGTAACCTGAGCAAGAATCCATGCCATAATAAACGATAATACATAACCACCAATACCAACTACAATAGCGTAAAGTACAGTGTTAGGTAAAACGTATTTCATGAAAACTTCATCACCTGTAAAAAGAGTAATGTAGTTTGTTAACCCTGCAAACTTTGGCATATTAATAACGTCAAAGTATGTAAATGATAAACCAATAGCTATAAGTATTGGCAATAATATAAATGTAAAGAATAGCAATCCGTAAGGAAGTAAAAGTAAAAATGATCTAAATCCTTCAGTCTGGTAGAATTTTTTACCGCCTTTTGACTTTGTGGCTGTTTTCTCTACTGCTGCAGCTGCACTACTCATTATTTGCTTACCTCCTCTTCCGGATTAGCTTTCGCTTTATCCTGATTTTCTTTTATCCAATCATATCCACGAAGTTTGAATTTCTTAACCATTTTTCCGTTCTCGTCATAATATCCAAGTTCCTGCATCTTACGTACGATTTCCTTGTTAACATCATTCTTAGCTTCATCAACAGCTACCTGACCGGCTGTTCCGTCGAATACCATTGTTGTCCAAATATTAGAAATTGTTCTTTCTAATAGGTACTGACCAGGTGTTCTTGTAACGTCTGTTACATAGTCAAGCTGTTCAGTAATAATCTTCTTATCAGCTTCATCCATTGGGTTATTCTGTAATGCCGCCTTGTTAGCTGATAACCAGAAGAATGTCTTACCATAAGATGAACGTAATGTATAAGTATATTCTGTCTGAACTTTTTTGCTTGTCCACCATTTTAAGAATTCCCAAGATTCATCTTTCTTATTTGAAGTCTTGAAAATTGCTCCACCTGTACCATTTGCAACGAATGTTCTGTCAATGCTACCATCTTCCTGTTCTGTTCCAAGATATGGAGCGATAGCCCATTTACCTTCTAATTCCTTAGCACCATTATTAATCAATGTATAATCTTCCATTCCAATAATACCAATTGGATTAGTTGAATATCTAAATGAGTTAAAGAAGTTCTGTACTGATGTTTCAAGTGAATACTTTGTAAATAAGTTACCTAACAATGACAATCCCTTTACAGATTTCTTAGAATCAATACCTGTTGTAACAAGACCATTCTCGTCCTGAGTATATAATTCTCCACCATTCTGTAAAATCATTGGGGATGTCTGGTAGAACCACTTGTAACCTGTTGTACCTAATGCAATGTTATGATAGAAGTTCATACCATATCTCTGCAATGTTGGTAAAATATCTATTAATTCATTCCATGTACTTGGGACTTTAAGTCCTAAGTTGTTAAAAATGTCGGTTCTGTAAACTATAGCGTTAAAGTCTGTTGTTTCAGGAATTGCATACATACCTTCATTGTATACATATGATACAAAAGATCCTGTTGGAAATCTTCTTGCCACTGTCCAGAAATCATCGAACTTTGTTAAATCATATAAAGCTCCACGGCTTGATAAATCAAAAGGTACATAAGACATAAGTCCTAATGCTACGTCAGGTGTTTCTTTCGCTGCAATAGCCAATGTTAATTTTGCAACATCAGGCATTGTAGAAACTTTAACCTTAATGTCTTTTCCTGTTTTTTCCTTATAATAAGGAACAAACTCTGTATCTACCATCTTCTGTAACAAGTCTACATGAGTGATAGCTCTATTTACCCAAATTGTTAAAGTCTTGCTGTCCTGACTTGCACCTGTAGCATATTTAGAAGATGTAAATGTATTTACCAATGTTCTAATTGATGTCCACATTGAGCTACCTGCTGATGGGTTTGGTTTTTCAATCTGACCTTTATCAGCAGTTACATAAATTCTATCTAATGTAAAATCATTTGATGTAACTTCTGTTGTAAAATTACTTAATGAAACTAAGATAGAGTTATCTGCTCCAGTTAAGTCAGCTGTGTGCAAAGCAATTTCATCAGGATATTTCTGCATATCTTTAATAAACTGTTCTGCTTCATCTAAATATGTAAGCACTGCACTTGAATTTCCATTAGGTGAATAATCCTGAAGAATATATCTAATGTGCTGAATTACTGTCTTATATGCTTTTAAATATTCTGGAATTTCCGGAATATATTTTGTCATTTTCCAGTTACGTTCTGTATCAACATCACTACCTGTAATCTTTGTAATTTCCAATTCAAAATCAGTAATGTGCTGTTGAAGTAATAATGCATATCTGTAAGCTTCCATTACAGGCTGGTTTTCCTGCTTAATAGAAATTGTATGCTTACCTTCTGTTAAATAAATGCTATATGCATTACCATCTTTGTCTGATAATGTTTCATTAGCGTAACCTGATGAAACCGGTGCGAATGCGTAGTTATAAAGTTCGCTAAAAGGTACTTCTCCATCAATCTTAATTGTTTCGAAAGAATCAAATTCTTTCTTTCCATTATCATAATGGAAAGTAAGATTGTAGTTACCTGCTTTCTTTACATTAATTGTATATGTAACTTCAATACCTGCTGCATTCCACTGTAATGTATTCAATTTTTCTTTATCTATGTTGAATCTTGTAAGCGAAGATTTTGTTTCAGATCCATATACTGCATCAGATGAATTTTTCTTAGTATAGTATACTGCATCAACCTGTAATGCATCATCACTATTTTTTACTAATTCTGCGTTACTATGTTCTGATGCGTATTCCTTATATGACTTAGTGTTGTTTTTTCCTGCTTCTACCTGAAGCTTACCAACTGCTAAACCACCTGATGATACGTTTTCAATTTTAATCTTATTAACACCCTTCTTTAAATAGAATGAAAGCGGTGAGCTTGAAACGTATGTATTATTGTATAAATATGTATTTGTCCATTCCTGAACTCTATTCTGACTTGGTGCTATTTCATCGCCATAACTATCTAATGGAAAACTCTTTTTCTTATCACTACCTACATATGTTTTTGTGTCTTCATCTGCCCATATGATTGGTAATGCAATAGTGTTCATTTCTGAATACTGTTGCTTTCCATTTACTGTAAGTTTTACAGTATAATCAGACAATGATTCGCCAATAGAAATGTAATCAAGGTTCAAGTAATATAAACCTTCTTTATCTACTTTGACTGTATATTCAGCCTTATCATTATAATTCAATTCAGTCATTGTTGAATTATAGTTTGTAACAGCCTTTGGTGTTGTGTCATCAGTGCTGTCTTTCTTCTTATTGTTATAGAACTTATTAGCATCAATTCCGTCTTTCAAACTAGCAACATGAGTTCCTTCACCAATTGTTGTGTTCTTCTTTATGAAATCGGTGTAGTATACTTCTGCTTCTTCTCCATCGCTTAGATAAGATGTAGAAAGTAAATTATATGCTTTTTCAAAAGTATTACTATCTACATCTTTGATATGTGATGTTTCTGTTTTGAAAACAAATTGTGTTAAAACAAGTGCAGCAACAACGATACAAACTATAGCTATTATAATAGTAGTAATCTTCTTTTTCATTGTTGTCCTTTCCCTTTTTCACAAAAGCGGAACTACTTTAACGGCAGTTCCGCTCTTATGTTTATAATAATTAATTAGTAATTACTATTTAGCCTCAATATTATAGTATTTCTTTAAAGCATCTTTAAGCTGTGTCTGAGCTTTATCAATACGTTTGTTGATTGTTGAATTCCAATCTGAAAGTTTAGCCTTAACATTATCAGCCCAATCCTTATCTCCAGGCCATGCTCCAACTACCTGCTCGTCACCATTATGATTCCATTCATATAATGTATCTTTCTTTTCTCCACTTTCAGTAACTGACTTAGTCCAACACTTTTCACATGCATCGCTATAGTCAACAACTGTGTTCTTGCCTTCTTTCCAGATCTTAAGAACTTCCTGGAATCCTGCTTTGTCTTTGTAAAGTTTATGAGCATCGATGCTGTTCCATAAATCCATCTGTTCATCATAAGCCTTACCTGTTACAACTGGGAATGAATCTCCAGCTGCAAGTTTCATTTCTCCGTTTTCAGAGAACTTCTGAGCATAAACTGCTTTCTTTGCTACTGTTGAAGCTGTCCAGAATGATGCGAATGTGTAAGCTACATCTCTCTTCTGTGTTTCTGCCTTGCTCCATTCTGTGTTTCCATCATCCTGTGCGTAGTTATGTATACACATTGGATCCATAACGATCTTAACGCTGTTTTCTGTATACTTAGTTGATGGGAATGGATAATAATCCCAATCAGCAGCCTTGATGTATGCATCGCTGTCCTTTGCTGATTCATCAGCGCCTGCTGTTAAGAACCAAGGATCTGTTGTGTTAACTAATGTTCTGTTGTTTGTGAAGTAGTACCATGTATAAGCCTTGCTTTCCTGAACGATTTCCTTAGTTAAGGCACCTGAACCTTCTGCAGAATCGATTGTGTGGTCTGACCACTTAGGAATGTAACTTAATAATGATTTAACTTCTTCATTATTTAAATCAACTTTGTTTTCCTTAGTAATGTTTCTTGCAATTGCTTCTGTTCCGATGTTGATGATTGTTCCAGGAATTGCTTTAATTCCCCAGAATGTCTTATCATCAGCCTTTGTGACAAATCTTGTAAATTCATCAATTGTCCAATCTGGATCTGGAACGCTAATGTTGTTATCTTCTGCTAAAGACTTGTTAACCCAAACACCCCAAGGGATTGTGTATGATGGAATACCAGCCTGGAATCCATAATAGTTTAACTTATCCATAAGAGATTTATTGTATGACTTATATGTTTCATCATCTTTGTAAACTGATAAGTCAGCAACTAAACCTTTCTTAACATCTGATGTAACATCTGTTGAAGCCCAAACATCAGGATACTTACCATACTTAGCCTTGAAGTTTTCCATTTCTTCTTCCCAAGTTGCTGTATTGTACTGATCTGGGTCACCGCTCTTTGACCAAAGATTAATCTTAATGTTAGGATATGCTTCATGGAACTTCTGAGCTACTGCATATACCTGTGCAACGTTACTTGCTGTAATGTTCTTTGCATCTGATAATTGCTTACCAGCTTTGCTGTCAGGGTTTCCGATATCTTCGTAATACTTTCCATCACCTGACCATACCATAATTGAAATGTCGCCCTTTGTATCAGCATTCAATCCTGTTGTAACTCCTAAATCTTTTGGACTATCAACACTTCCGTCCTTTCCATCTGAGCTACCTGAGCCACATCCTGTTAATAACATTGATGTTCCCATAACAACTGTTAGTGATAAAGCTAATGCTTTACGGCCTAATTTTTTCATTTTATTCTCCTCCTTATTGAAAAAATTCTTTCACCTACACTAGAATTCACATAGTGACTTCCTTAATAACGATTTTATCACAACAATATGTACAAATCAACAATAAAAAACGATTTTAGGTTCTTTTTTATTGTACTATTTTAACAACAGTTCTTTTCTGTTTACATAAAATGTTCACATTTTTGAAACTATAGTTGGTTCATTTTTATTGTTAATTTATTAACAATTACCATATAATGGGCAGTTCAGGGAGTTTTGATACTTTTTGCTCATCTTTTTCTGCTTTACATAAAAGCTTAATTGCCTATATTTACTAGGATTGAAATGTTTTTTAATTTATTTTATTTTTTGTTATTTTGACAATCTTTAAAGTGAATTTTTATGCAATATAAATACCTATTGCTCAAAAAAAGAAGATTTGCCATCCAAAAAAGGATTAAGCAAATCTTCTTTTTATATATTGTATTAAGTTAAGTTCTTAATTAGTTGTTTTCTCTTTTTCTAGCGAATACAACGATAACTGAAGCTGCTACTACGGCTGCTGCTGCGCAAGCGATTGGTGTGAAGTCACCAGTTGCTACTGTGCTAGGAGCTGTGCTAACTGTACCAGTCTGACCTGACTGTGTACCCTGTCCGGCTGCTGCTGTTGTTGCCTGTGCAGCTGCTGCTGTTGATTCAAGTGAGTATCCTGTACATGTAATTGTTGTACCCTTACCAGCTGCATCACTATTACCATCACTGATTGATTTAGCGCCACCTTCAGCGTATGTATATAAATCTTTTTCATCATCTCTATCACCAAAGTCTCCACCTAAACCAAAATAGATAGATGTTGCATCACACTTAGCTGTGAATGTTTCGTTAATTGTAGTGTTCTGACCTTTCTTTAACTTAACCCACTTTGCAAATGCAATGTTTTCTTTTGTTGCAACCTTAACTACAACCCACTTATCCATGTCGCTTGACTTTAATGTACACTGTAATTTGTATTCCTGACCTTTCTTAATGTCAACCTTGCCGTTGCCCTTTTTTGTATCCTGGAATACCTGGCATCCCCAGACACCACCCCAACCGATTGTCTTCATCTTACATGTCCATGATGTATCTGAGTTCTGTGTAAACTTACCATCTGCTGCTTCGTACCATGTGTGTCCTGGCTTGCCATCGAATCCAATGTAATCTCCCCATGTAGATCCTGCAAATACACTAACACACATACCAACTGTAAGTGCAAGTGAAGCTACTACAGCTGTAAATCTCTTTAATGCTTTCATTTTATTTCCTCCTCTTAATAAAAAACGCGAACTACTCGCTATTTAATGTTACTATAGCACGAACATGTACCCAATTCAATAAATAAAAATGTTTTTATTAGTGTTTCTATCACTTTTTACAATTTCTTTGGTAAAATACTGTATAATTTCACCAAACATCTCATTATAATTACCGTATCAAAAATCCTTCCCGTATTTATGTTAGAATAAAGGCGGAGGGCAAACATAGTAATCTGCCGGTATATACATAATATAAGTATACAAGTGAAGTAATACTAACCTTTTAATCTTCTAATCTTTTTATTTATTAAATATTGTGGTAACATTATTTAATATGTAGAATCTACTACAATGCCGTTACTTTATGCATGAAACATATTTGTATACGGGAGTACCAGGTTGTACATATTTATAATAATATTTCTACAAAGGAGTTTTTATGATAAGACTAATTATTTTACTTGTTTTTTTAATTGTATATTTTATTGTCTCTTTACCTATTCAATTATTGGAATTAATTTTAGAGAGATTTAATATGAATGCCCGCAATAAAAGCAGCCTTGCTTTTGTCAACTTTGGCTTAAGAATAGTTCAGCTTATTTCAGGAGTTAAACTGGAGGTACATGGCTATGAAAATATTCCAAAAGACCAGGCAGTATTGTTCGTAGGTAATCATACAAGTTTCTACGATATTATTGTCACATACCCTTTAATGAAACGACCTACAGGTTATATAGCAAAGAAGGAAATTAAGAAGGTTCCATTTTTAAGTTGGTGGATGTATTTTGTAAACTGCATCTTTTTAGACAGAAAAGATCCACGTGCCGGTTTAAAATCGGTACTTAATGCTGCTGACATGATTAGAAATGGTATATCAATTTTTCTTTTTCCTGAAGGCACACGTTCAAAAGACTGCAAACTTGGAGAATTTAAGGAAGGTAGTTTTAAGATTGCCACTAAGGCAAAGTGCCCTGTTGTTCCTGTAGGTATTCAGGGAACATATAATATTTTCGAAAAACAACAGCCACGAATCAAGTCCTCGAAGGTTATTGTTACTTTTGGCAAACCTATCTATACTGACCAGTTAGACAGAGCAGGACAAAAGCAGCTTCCTTCTATTGTTAAGGAACAGGTTCGAATTTTATCAAATCAGTAATCAATTTACAAAACAGACTATTTTTTCATCATTCTTGTTTGATTCAGAGATAGTTTTAGGACAAAGAATATTGCTTGTGACATTCTGCGCACCCAATGCGTGCCCTCCCGCAACTATTTTTTTTTGCATCAGGGTGCATCCCTAGTGGAACGTTTATTTATGTTTATTCTTCGTTAATGTTGTCAATTAAGCGATAAAATGATAGAATATCACAAGATTAGTTTATATGGAGGTACAAAATGAATAACATTTCACCATTGTTAGCTCTAAGCGGACTATCAATTGCACTTATTGTAATCATAGTAATTCTTTTGATTGCCGTTATAGCGCTATATTTTATTGGAAGAAAAGCAGAAAAGAAGCAGGCAGAGCAGCAGAAAACTATGCAGGAGAACTCACAGTTAATTAGTTTATACGTTCTAGATAAAAAGAAACTGAAGTTAAAAGATGCAGGACTTCCTAGTATTGTTTTAGAGCAGACACCTAAGTATGCAAGACGTGCTAAATTACCTATTGTAAAGGTTAAAGCCGGTCCTAGAGTTATGAATCTTATTGCTGATGCAAAGGTTTACGAAACAATTCTTCCTAAGCAGGAAGTTAAAGCAAGAGTTAGCGGAATTTACATCACATCATTTAAAAGAATCCGCGGACCTGTTTATGAAGCTCCAAAGAAGAAGAAACGTTTTGGAAGAAAGAATAAATAGAATAGTTTTAAATGTAATAAGAAATTTTGAAGGTATTTCTCATTACATTAATAAAAATAAGCTACATCGAATTAATCTTTCAATGTAGCTTATTTTTTGTTTTAGGGAAGCTTTACGCTTCCCTATTATTTTAATCATATATTCTTTGCTTAATACATTATTACAATCGTATGCAAATTGCTTTTGGCATTTTACAATGGATATATTTTCTTTACATTTACATAATTTATTATGTTTTTGTATACTTATATTTTAGCTGATTAACGATTATACCAATTATATCCGGTTATTTTTAGCTACTTCCTAATAATTACCTTCTTAACAGAACTCCATGGTCCCTTTACCTTACCGTTTATTCCACGTACTCTTACATAGTACTTCTTCTTAGCCTTAAGTTTTTTAAACTTGTAAGATAATTTTGAAGTAGTAACTGTTTTTACAGATTTAGTGAACTTCTTGTTTAATGCACACTGAATCTTGTATTTCTTTGCACTAGATATTCTCTTAAGTTTTAATAATAACGCTTTCTTCTTAACATTCTTAGCTGACTTAATTGAAGCCTTTGCTACCTTTACTTTTTCAGTAGGTTTAACCTTTGTTGTTGGTTCCTGTGTTGCCGGAACAATAACTTTAATTGTCGCTTTCTTTGTATTGTCAAATGCTGAAGTGGCTGTAATTACTGCAGCACCTGCTGCTACTGCTGTAACAACACCATTATCTGTAACTGTTACAATGTTTTTGTTAGATGTTGACCATATAACATTCTTATTTGCTGCAGTACCATCTACTCTTGCTTTTAATGTATCACTGTCGCCAATTTTAGCAAGTCTTAATTCTAATCCGTTTTCAATGGCAACTCTTGTTACATGTTCTGCTTCACCCTTTACAACAAGTGTATATGTAGTGTCGCTGAAATCAGTAGTTGATGAGTTGTATCTTGCTGTAATTGTTGTAGTTCCTTCTTTTAATGTTCTAACTAAACCTGTATTTGCATCAATTGTTGCAACTGAACTGTCAGATGATGACCAAGTGATTTTTCCAGGTGCTGATGATGCATTACTTGGAACATAGTCCTTTGCTTCTAAAGTAAAGTTCTCAAAAGCCTTACATATACCTGTATTGTTTCCAGGTTCTGAAACAACTGGTGCTCTGCCTTCTTTTACAGCTTCAGCAATAGTTTTGATTCCTGTTGCCGGTATATCTTTTACATATAATTTTAATGGTTCAGATTTCACATCGCTGTTTCCTCTTGCAACTGCCTGAATTGTAACAAAGCCTGTTCCTGTTGATTTGTATGTATATAACTTACCGTCAATAACCTTAGCCACACTTTCGTCTGAACTAATCCAATCAACTAATGGAACACCTGCACCAATTCCCTGTACCGTAACTTTTAAGTTTGCTCCATCTACTCTACCCTGAACATTTCCAAGATTGTCCATGTAACCATCTTTAATAGCTTCATTGCAATCAATAAATAACATGTCCGGCTTAAAATATTCATCATTTACATACAATATGTATTCTGCGGTTTTGCTCTTATCAACTGCACTTGATACTCTTACAGTCACTTTACCGGTTGAAATACCATTTACTGTCAATTTGCTGTCATCAACAGTTGCTGTTGCAATGTTTGACTGTGAACCATCTGCCTTTAAAAATTCAATGTCAAGATATGGATCTTTGTCAGTCATGTTCTTTGTTACACCACCTATCTGTAATGTTGGTGTATCAGCTTCACCCTGACGAATGTGAATAACCTCTTTTTCCTGTTTAGAATGGGAAATTGTAAGTTTTTCAACTGCAGTTACAAGTCTGATATAATAGGTTTTTGCAGTATAATTAACTTCACCTTTTGTTGTAACCGTAATTGTGAAGTAACCTGTACCCTTTTTAGTTAAAGTTCTGTCTTCTGTGTTTACTTCTTTAATTGAACTTAATTCAGTATTTGAATTAGTCATAGTATTGTTCTTGTAAGAATCGTTTAAAGATTTAACTTCTCCAATCTTATATGAAACTTCATAAGCTGGATCACTTCCATCTTTATTGTAGAAACATGATTCTCTTGCATCTTCAAAATTTCTAACTGCCGGCACATTGCTCTGTGTAATCTGTGGAAGATCAATTGTTGTACCATCAGATTCTAAATAGTAAACATCTCTTTCTTCACCTTCAATTACTTCTTTCTTCACACTGAAATCTTTGTTTTCTTCATAATATGATGAGAAATCTAAATCTACACTTGAGAAAGAATTAACGTCTTCTGAGAAAGATAGCGTATAATCTCTTGGAATTATTTTATTGCCGTTTCCATCGCTCGTATAATACTGGTCAAAATGTACCTTTATTGTATTATTCTCTTTTAATAGTTTCTTATAATCATCACTACTTGCAATTGGTGTTTGTACCAATATCTTGCTTGTATCCCCTTTATATTTTCCGATTGTAGCTAACTTAAAATCCTTAATTTGCGCTGTAGGTGCCGGATTGATAGTTAGTTCCTCATCTCCATACTTAATATCCCACATACAATAAGTTTGTGAAGCGTTGAACACATGAGAAATTGTACTTGATACTTCGAAAATTAAAGTTTGATTAAGTTTTATATTAAATCTGTTTGAATTAGACTTTAAAGTTGGAACGTTTACGCATTTCAATTCTACAGTTGCATCATTGATTGTATAATCTTCAACAACTAATTTTATGTCCTGAACGAAATTACCTACTGTAGCTTTTAACGTAATACCTGAAGAAGGAGAAAGAGTTGTTAAACTTTTTCCGCTTTCACCTACTGTAGCAACTTTTGAATTGTCTACAGAATAAGTAACCTTCTTATCCAAAATATATGAAGGTTCAACTTCTTCGTAAAGTCCAAGTTCAGATATTTTACCTGTTACTGTCAATGTGTTTAAGTCACTTGAAACATTAACAAAATCTTCATTGCCGGCTTCTATCAGTTTCTTATTTAATTTAACTGATGTTGCTTCGGCGGCATCCTCATCTCCTCTAACCTGAATCTTACATGACACCTCTGTATTGTAATCATTTGCTATGTTTTTACCTTTTGCAGTTACAGTATATGTAGCTTTTGATGCACCTCTTTTTACAGATACAACACCATAACTGTCAATAGTAACTTTGTCATCAGGTCCACTGATTGACCAGTCTGAGTCCACATTTGTATCCAATGTAAACTGAACATTGGTCTTTGTTGTAATGTCTGGATTTTTACCGTCTTCGTTCTTAACTGAGATATTAGAATCCTGTGGCACTAATGATGTGTCAATAACCAAACCTTTGGTTGTGTACTTTTGATGAGCACTTACTTTATCGGTACCAACAAATGAAATACTGGTAACGATTAAAGCTATTGTCATCAAATAGCTTAATACTTTTTTCATAGTATATCCTCCTTAAATTTTTGCATACTCCTATATAATGTCATAAAAGCGATTTTATGTCAAATTTTAACAGATAATGTGGAAATATTGGATTTTTGATTTAACATAAAATATATAGTAATAGAACTGTAAATAAGGATAAAAAAATCAGGCTAAAAGGAAATAGAGTTAAATAGAGATAGGATCACGAAATAGAAAACGTAGATAGAGTGGGAAATAGAAATGAAATTATACGTGAAAACAAATCAAAAAAGTTGAAATCTTCAAGTGATACATAACTACATTCCCTGCTATCTATCATCAAGATTTCAACTTTTCTTAACTGTGCATGGCACTAATATCAATTTCATTATCAGAAACTTTGTTTCCATCCACATGAATCTGATACTTGATTTTTAAATTCACATCATCGTCATCATCGCTAACCTCTATTTCCTTGGTAAGGACCTCAATTAACAAATCTCCCATAGGAGTGCTGTACAATGACTGCTTCTTCTGGTTCTCCTGAAAAATCAGTTTTCCATCTACCTGACCTTTTCTTGTAATTTCAACAATATCATTGTTAAACTTAATCATATTACTTGTCTTTGTGTTTTCGTCATTTTCATATTCTTCATATAGTAGGTAATGTTTGTCTTTTTTTAAGTAATGCTTGCCTTTCGCAATTACTTCAACATTATCACCTGTATTTTCAACTATCTGTAATCCTGAAATTTTAATTACTACATTCTCATCCATATTACATTTCCTTAAACTTTAATCTCATTGCATGGAATTAATATTCTTCAATATTAATTCTGTTTGTTTCGTCAATTTCAAACGGCATAATTGAATTAGCAAATGTTCTGAACTTTTCAGCTGCATCACTTACATAAAATTCATAATGTGGCTTTGCATTATTTTCAGCACTTATACCATTTTCTTTTAACATTTTCTTTAAACTAATGGCTGTTTCATAGGCAGGGTTTACTAAATTAACCCCCTCACCCATTATTTTCCTGATTGTGCTTCTTAATAGTGGATAATGAGTACAGCCTAAAATCAAACTGTCTATATCTTTTTCCTTCATTTCATCAAGATATCGTCTTGTAATCTCATCAGTAACCGGATCATGTAACATTCCCTCTTCAACTAATGGTACAAAAAGGGGGCATGCTTTTCCAAAAACTGTAACTTCCGGATCAATGCTATGAATGTACTGTGTATATAACTCACTATTAATTGTTCCTTCTGTTCCAATAATTCCGATTCGTTTATTAGTTGTATTCTCAACGGCACTCTTTGCTCCCGGCTTTACAACGCCTATTGCGGGAATATCCAATTCTTTCTCAATTGTATCTAATGCAAAAGCACTGGCTGTATTACAGGCAACAACAATTGCCTTAACCTTCTTTGTCTGTAAAAATCTAACAATTTGGCGGGAATATCTAATTATTGTTTCCTTTGACTTGCTTCCATAAGGAACTCTTGCTGTATCCCCAAAATAAACAAAACTTTCATTTGGAATCTGTCTTGCTATTTCTCTCGCAACAGTTAATCCTCCAACTCCGGAATCAAATATACCAACTGGTGCGTTATCAAATCTATCCATAAAAATACTTTCACCCTTCTTTTTTTCACGTCTTTTTATTTTACCTTTATTCAATAAATTATTCAATACTCTTATATAAATTGAGTTGATTTTTGAATATAAAAAAAATAATCGGCAACACTCTTTATGTAACATGATTATTAATTGGAAAGGAATTCTAAAAATGAAAAATAAATTTTTAAGTTCAAGTGACAATATGTCTAAACATTTAAAACATGATTACTTAAATTCAATAAAATCAAAATTTAAACACAATAAACTACTGCTTCCTTACATACTTTTATTTCTAGGGTTTATGTCATTTATTCTTTTTTACAAAATGGAATATTCAGCTGCAAGTACAGCTCTTGCTAAAAACACAATCAGATTTCATGTTAGGGCAAACAGTGATACCGTTATTGACCAGACTCTCAAATTAAAGGTAAAAGATGCAGTTGTTGACTATATTTACAGAGAAACCAAGGAACTTAATTCTCTTAAAGAATACAGCTTGTTCATTACTACTCATAACGAAAAGATTTTGAACATTGCTCAAAAAACAATTGACGAGAACGGGTTTGATTATAACGTGACTTCTAAATTTGGCAAAGATGACTTTCCCAAGAAAACTTACGGGGACGTAGTTTACCCTAAAGGTGAGTACACTTCATACACCATATATATTGGCAAAGGAAAAGGACACAACTGGTGGTGCGTCCTTTATCCTCAATTATGTTTTGTAGATGCAAGCTCCGGCACTGTGCCGGATTCTTCAAAAGAGCGTTTGAAGGATTCTTTGGGCGAGCGGGAATACAAAACAATTATTAAATTTAAGTATTTAAAGTTTTTAAATAACTTTTTGGATTAAATAAACTTTGTTAAATACAGCTGCTCTGTTAGTTCTTTAGAATCCAGAGCTTTCATTGCAGCCTGTGCTTTTTCCCTGTCATCGAAAAGTCCGAAAACTGTTGGGCCGCTACCACTCATAATTGAATTTAACGCGCCATTTTCAAGCATAATGCTTTTTAGTTTTTCAATAACGGGATACTCTGACACAGTTACTTCTTCCATAACATTATATAAAAGATTTGAAAGTTTGTTCAAATCCTGTTCTTTTATTGCTAAAGTCATCTGTTCAATGTCAGGTCTTTTGGTTATTTCGTCAGGTCTGATATGCCCGTAAACATAGGCTGTTGAAACTGATATAGGTGGTTTTGCAATGATTACATGGCACTGTGGTGGTGTAGGTAGCGGTGTTAAAACTTCTCCTATCCCTCTTGCTATTGCAGTTCCACCAAGCACACAGTAAGGAACATCTGCTCCCAGCTTAACTCCACGTTCCATAAGCTGTTGTTTTGACAAACCTAAATTAAACATTTCGTTAATGCCAATTAAAGTTGTTGCGCAGTCAGAGCTACCGCCTGCCATTCCACCTGCAATTGGTATTCTTTTGTGAATTGTTATTTCAACTCCTGACTTAATTCCAAATTCATCAAAAAGCATTTTGGCTGCCATATATGCCAAATTATCCTTACCGTTGGAAAGCACTGCTGCATCAGCTTTTACAACAATTTCTTCTCCTGCTTTTTTTTCAATAATAACGTCATCATAAACATCTACCATTTGCATAATCATATCCAAATCATGGTAGCCATCAGGTCGTTTTCTAATAACATCAAGACCTAGATTTATTTTTCCATAAGCTTTTAACTGTAACTTATCCATTCTTTTCTCCTATTTTCGTTAATCTCTATTTTTCATATTTGCTTTTTTAATTACTGTTTAAGTATACTTTTTTTATAATTTATTTACAAGTTTGTTCACATTTTAACTCTTTGTCATCTATTGTTTTGTGAAATTAGGCTTTCTTTAAAGTATTATCTTTATATGTTTATTTTGTAAATGTTTTTAAGTTCTACTGACAATTTTTAACCAAAAGTAGTTTATCCCCTTCTCTTATTTTTTCATTTTCCAACTGATTAATTTTCATAATATTGTCAACGGTGGTGTAATTGGCCTTTGCAAGTTTCCACAGGGTATCGCCTTTTCTTACAATATATCCTTTAAGGATAGGGGCATCATTAAACTTTGCCCAGTCAACAGGCTTTTCTTCAATGTCCCAAACAAAATTGCATTTTTCTTCTTTAAAAACCATAGCCTGTAAAGCTATCACTGATTTTACTTCCACCTGGTTTGTGCTAATCATGTTAGAACTTACCTGCTCGACTTTCCAGTTAATATAGTATTTGTCGTCTTTGGAAATTCCCTCAGTATCAATTCTATGCTCAAAATCAGTTTCCTTTGTCTGACAGCAAATTGAATAAATATCATCTGAGGAAATATAAATTATTGTTGCCCGAATCTTACCTGTTACCCTAAGGTTGTTTTCCCCTACTGAAATATTATCAATTTGAAGTCTTGTATCGCTATTGCAAATTTGTAAAATATGTCCCTTACTTTGGTCTACATCAATTTTTATAATATTCTTTGTTCTGGACTCATTTTTTACTAACAGCTTTTCATATTTCTGTTCTTTTTCCATTGGGCACAAATCCACATCCGGTGCGTATATATCTTCCAAAACATCCATCTTGTTTTCTTCGTATATCTTTATAGATAATTTAAGTAATGCACTAATATCCAAATCTTTCATCTCGTTGTCCTGATTCATTGTGGCTTCAAGTTCTACATTATGAATATCCCCGCAAATATAAGATATTAAATCTTCTCTTGCCTCAGGTGCCTCTAATGTGCCGCTAAAATCTATAACAGTATCAAACCACTGGACGGGAATCGACTGTTCTTCCGGAGTGTACATAATAAAAACCTTCAGCTGACCTGATAAATGAATCATGCCCTCCAACATTTTGGTTGTAAGCTTTCTGATTTTTACATCGCTCCAAATTATTTTTTCTATTGGGGGATTACCTGATGGCAACGAAATCCTTTCATTAATTCTAAAGGTTTCATTTCTGTCTGCTAATATCATGAGATTTTCAATCGTTTTATATTTAGTCATTGTATTTTCTCTTGAGATAGCACATACCGCCTCAATATCTTCTATTTTTTCAATATTAACATTCGCCATAACCTGAATCTTATATATGTAATTTCGGTTGTCAATCATTTTAATTGAACCCGATAAAATAGTTAAATCCACGCTTGCCTTAATATTTTCTTCTGTAGTATTAATTTTAATGTTTTCTTCAAAAGGAATCTCCCCTGTAACTCCTGACGGTGCATTGTCTTCTCCGTAAAACATTATTCCGTAGGAAATATTGCCATTAATTATAACCTGGTTTCCTCTAATGATACCACTGTCTAATGTAATCTTTTCCTGATGATTTATTATGCTTTCCATTGATTGCTCTGGTAAATTACACTCCTTTGTTACATAAAAAGTTGCCCTTTGACTTTCTACTATTTTATTCATATGAATATTACTTTTCTCTAATTCCATATTTCCCCCTTACCTTTAAATCTTCTATAATCTATGCATTATTTCATTTTCTTATTCATTAAAAATTACACTTTTATCGCTATACTCTGTTTTAACAACAATTACGGGATAAGTTACATTCTCCTCGTTGGTATATTCTTTTGGGCCTTTAAACTGAGTTTTTATATATATAGCATTGTCACTTTCATACATTTCCTTAACTTTTATGGAATAGCCCTCGTACTGTTGTCTACCGTACCCAATAATAATATATGTATATTCATTGTTGCTGTATGTAACCTGAAACTCCTTGTCTTTTCTTTTTTCAATTATCTCCTTCACTTCTTTTGGCATTTCATTTTCTGCCACAACAGTATAATCCATGTCTTTTACTTTTGTTTTTTTGATTTTTTCATAGCCGCAGGCAGATGTAACAACAATGGCTAACGTTAGTACCAGCAGAATTTTTATTTTATTTTTTCTCATAAAAAAATCACCATAATATACCTTTATTAAAATATATTATAGTGATTTATTTTTATTCTTATTATGTTTTTGTTTTAATAATATTACTTGAGCATTTCATTTACTATGTTAATCATGTATGAACCAAGGTCAGCTAATTTTGCCTTTGAATCATCAAAGTTTTCGCCCTTAACTCCATAGTAGAATTTAAGTTTTGGTTCTGTTCCTGATGGTCTGATACAAACCCACGCATGTTCACTTAAATCAAGGTATAAAACATTTGACTTTGGAAGACCTGTTGTTGTAACATCACCTGTTTCCATGTTTGTTACTGTATCAGCTAAGTAATCTCTTACTGAAAGAACCTTGTAATTATCAACTGTAGTTGGTACATTTTCTCTTAATTTTTCAAGAGTATTCTGAATCTTTTCAATTCCTTCTTTACCCTTTAATTCGATTGACTGAACGCCATCACTCCAGTAGCCGTATCTCTCATACATTTCTTTCATCTTATCCCAAAGAGACATGCCTTTTGTCTTGTAATAAGCTGCTGCTTCACATAAAGCCATTGAGGCAACGATAGCATCCTTGTCTCTTGCGTGTGTTCCAATTAGGCAACCATAACTTTCTTCAAAACCAAATACATATGTACCTGTGTGATTAACTTCGAAATCAAGCATCTTTTCACCAATGTATTTGAAACCTGTAAGAACTTCAAATAAATTAATGTTGTAATACTTAGCAATATCATTTGCAAGATTTGTACTAACAATACTCTTAATGAAAGCTCCATCACTTGGAAGCTGTCCTTTTTCCTTTAACTGGCTGATTTCATATTCAGCAAGCAAACAGCCTGACATGTTACCTGTAAGGATGTGGTATGTTCCAGGCTTGCTACCTTTTACATAAACGCCAAGTCTGTCTGCATCAGGATCTGTAGCAAGAAGTAAATCTGCTCCTACTTCATTACCTAATTTAACTGCTAATTCAAATGCTTTTGCTGATTCAGGGTTTGGATAACCAACTGTTGGGAAATCACCGTCAGGTAATTCCTGTTCTTTTACTACATAAACATTTTCAAATCCAAGTTCCTTTAACACTCTTCTTACAGGAATGTTACCTGTACCATGAAGTGGTGTGTAAACAATCTTGATATCTTTCTGTACTTCCTTAATTGCATCAGGGTTCTTAACCTGAGTCTTAAGAATTTCAATATATTTATCATCAACTTCCTTGCCAATCTGGATGTATAATCCATCAGCAACTGCCTGATCTTTGTCCATAGTTTTTACTTTGTTATAATCCTTTAATGCAGCAACTGCATCCATGATTCCAACATCGTGTGGGGGTGTAATCTGTGCACCATCTTCCCAATATACTTTGTAGCCGTTGTATTCTGCCGGGTTATGACTTGCTGTTACATTAATACCTGCAATACACTTTAACTCTCTAACTGCAAAAGATAATTCAGGTGTAGGTCTTAATGAATCAAAAACATAAGCCTTAATTCCGTTTGCATTTAAACATAATGCTGCTTCATCAGCAAATTCAGGTGACATGTGTCTTGAATCGTATGCTATTGCAACACCTTTGTCTTCTCCATGCATCTTAATAATATAGTTAGCTAATCCCTGTGTTGCCTTTCTAACTGTGTAAATGTTCATTCTGTTAGTTCCGGCACCAATAACTCCACGAAGACCTGCTGTACCAAATTCAAGTTCCTTGTAAAAACGATCTTCAATTTCCTTATCATCGTTTTCTATTGCTTCTAATTCTTTCTTAGTGTTATCGTCAAAATAAGGGTTTGTAAGCCATTCATTATACAACTCTCTGTAGTCCATAATTACCTCCTATGTTTCAATCAGAAATGTCTGTAACTGTTTTCATCCTACAGGCATAAGGTTCAAACTAATTCAAACTTTGACCTTTTTATATATTTTTACAATCATTACACATAATATCACAAACCCTAAATAATTAAAACTATAAAATCATTTTTATGTTTCACTTTTGCTATTTATCCCATATTTTCTATAAATTTTCGTCTTAATTTTTCCATTTTTCTGAACTGTTTCAATTTATCTTCATTTTTTTCAGAATACCAGGCTTTGTTAGAATTATAGTAATAATTTATTATTTTCCAGAATTTTTCCGGATAACTAAGAAGACTTTTCAATACTGCCCTCTCCATATCTGATAATTTTCTTACTGAATCATATGCCTTAATAAGTTCATTTCCTAAAGCAATGTTCCAGTTATTTTTTTCAAGCACTTTTCTGATGAAGTCATACAAATCCTGAACTGACGGGCTGTAGGAAATTTTCATCATGTTAATCATGATTATTTTATTTTCCTTAATTAGTACATTGTGATAATTGTAACTTCCATGATAAATTGTCTCGTTGGCAATGCTTTCCTTATACAGCTGTTCATACCGGGAATTCTTAATTGCACCTAAAGCCTCCACGCTTTGTATGTAATATTCCTCTATAATGTTTTGAAGGTACATTTCAAAAACATTTTTGTTTTTTCTCTTTTTTATGTAATTTTTTATACGCAATATTTCACCGCTATGTTTATTCATAACTTCAAGCAGATTTCTTCCCTTATGAAATTTCTGCTCTTTAAAAATATCCGTTGTATTTTCTGTTGCGTTATGAAATTTTGCCAAATTTTCCACTGTAAGTAGCAGATGTTTTCTATTTGTGTTATTGCAGTCTTCTCCATCAAACCATTTTTTCAGAATATATGCATAGCCGTCCTCACTTATTGAAACATATACTCCTTCTTTGTTTGCTATAACACTATCTGTTACAAACCCTGATTTTTCCAAATAATCATAAAAGGTACTCATTAGAACCATTTTTTCGTTGCTATTGTTGTATTCCATTAGGAGATATTTTCCTTCATCTGTTGTACAACCATAGTTTCCTTTTGTTCTGTAAGTACCTTTTATGTTTAAATCGTATTGTTCTAACACTGTTAATGCTTTTTCGTTCATACCTTCCCTCCATATTTTTAATACATTATCTAAAAATATGAAAAAAGAAGCCTGTTTAGAACATTGTTTTTGCTATTTCCATTAACGATTCTTTGTTATTCAATTGTGGTTTCTGTATTACACGTTTAATAAGTTCATCAAGTATGTTTCCTATTATCTCACCTGTTGGACAGCCTGCTGCTATTAAGTCTCTTCCTGATACAGCCATGTCACCTTTGCAGGTGCATATATTATTTTCCACAATGTATTCGTACTGCTCTTTTGAGTAAATATATGCCCCCATGCCTTTTTCTCTGCCGTATTGACTTTTCCCCTGAATGTCAGCATACGCAAGTTGCAAATACATATCGTAAATATCTTTGCCAATTATATTTACACTTTTTCGAATCTGAACAGGTTCTTTTTTGTCCGCCACCGGTCTGTCATCGTGATGTTCCACCAGTCTTGTTACAAGCTTAATTGTTTTGTTATCCATTTTCAGTCGCCTTAAAATGGTCGAAACCATCTTAGCTCCCACATGAGCATGACCGTAAAAGTGCATTCTTGTTGGCTCCTTCTTGTCATAAGTTACTGAATCAGGTTTTCCCACATCGTGTAACAATGCAGCCCATCTCATTTCTTTTGTTGGTGGCACATTCTCCATTACCTTAATTGTATGTTCCCCTACATTATACATATGATAAGGGCTTACCTGCGGACATTCCATCATGGCGTCAAATTCAGGAATCACCACCTTAGTTATGCCTGCCTCGTAAGCTGTTATAAGTTTGTCAGGATGATTTGACATTATCAGTTTCTCTAATTCCACATGAATACGCTCTGCACTAATATTTTCAAGAGTGCCTGCCAGTTCTTTTATGGCTTCCATTGTCCCCTCTTCAATATGAAATCCCAGCTGCGCCGAAAATCTTACTGCTCTAAGTATTCTAAGGGCGTCCTCCCCGAATCTTTCTCTTGGATTCCCTACGCATCTTATTTCTTTCTTTTCTATATCACCAATTCCGTCAAAAGCATCTACCAAACCAATTCCCGGATTGTATGCCATGGCATTAATGGTAAAATCTCTTCTTTTTAAATCCTCTATTAAATCTGCTGTAAACTCTACACTCTCAGGATGTCTGCTGTCATTGTACTCACCATCAATTCGGTAAGTAGTTACCTCGTAACCTACTCCCTTAATTAAAACTGTAACCGTTCCATGTTGAATTCCTGTATCAATTGTTCTGTAAAACAACTCCTTTACCTGATTAGGCAATGCTGAAGTTGTAATATCCCAATCCTGAGGTTTTCTGTCTAAAATAGTATCTCTTACACATCCACCAACAGCAAACGCCTCGTAGCCGTTTTTTTCCAAAATATCTATTATTAATTTTACAGACTTTGGAATGTCTATTTTAAATTCTTTGTTTCCGTTATATTTATTCACTATAATAATCTCACTCTTTCTTTTTTATTCCAACGCGTTGTTCATAATAGTCAGTGCTTTTTTCAGCTTGTCTTCAGGCACCGCAGAATAATTAATAATGAACTTATGGTCAAACTCTTTTAAATCATTATAACAGTAATCAGATACACATGAAATATTTATATTGTTTTCCCTTAGTATCTTTTTGAACCGGTTATCGTCGATTTCTTTTTTTATTCCTAAAATAAAATGAAGTCCTGCGTTTTCCTCTTCTATTGTAACCTTAGGATATAATGCTGACTGTTTAATGGCATTTATTATTTTGTTTCTGTAATCCCTGTAATAATTTCTCATTCGGTTAATATGTCTTTCGTAATAACCTCCTGCAATAAAATTTGCCAAGGTATACTGTTCAAAACTTGAAACAGTACCTGAATAAAAATTAAGTTTGGTATGGAATTTTTCCATTAAACTGTCCGGCAAAACCATATAGGCAATTCTTATTGATGGTGCAAGAGTTTTCGAAAAAGTATTCATATATATTACTCTCTCCTTGTCCATTCCAACCATTGTAGGAATTGGTCTGCCTGAAAATCTAAACTCACTGTCGTAATCATCTTCAATAATAAAACCATTGTTTTCTCTTGCCCAATGGATTAAATGCTGTCTTCTTGATACAGGCATAACTCTACCTGTTGGAAAATGATGAGATGGAGAAATATGTACTGCATCAATCTTTTTTCCTAACAGCGCCTTTGTTTGAATTCCTGAATTATCTATTGGTAAATGTAAACATTCCACTCCATTACTTTCATAAACTTTTCCAATTTTTCTATAGCCCGGGTCCTCTACGGCAATAACACTATCTCTTCCAAGTAACTGAACAATAATGCTATATAAATATTCTGTTCCTGCACCAATTATTATGTTCTCTGCATCTACTTCCATACCGCGAAATTCCATTAAATGGTTTGCTATGGCTTCCCTAAGTTCCACTACGCCGTTTGGTAATGGGCTTGAAAGAAATGAATTCTCTCTGTCTAGTAAAGTCTGTCTCATTATCCTTGACCATATAGAAAAAGGAAAACTGTCGTACATTATGTGATTGGAATTGAAATCTACTAGCCACTGCTTTTTTGTATCCTGGATTTTCTTTTTGATTTGCCCACTTTTCAAGGATACTTTTGTTTCTACTATTTTTTCCTTGTTTCCGTTAATTCCACCATTGTTTAAATATTGTCCACTTATTTCACTGGCAAAATATCCACGCTTTTCTTTCGAAAAAATATATCCTTCTACAAGCAACTGTGCATAAGCATTTTCTACAGTGATAACGCTTATATTATGATTTTTCGCCATGGTCCTTTTTGATGGCAGTTTCTCCCCCGCTTTGATTTTGCCTGACAAAATGTCATTTTTTATGCAATTATATAAATACTCATACAGAGACATTTTTCCCCTTTTTTCAAAATCATATGTTAGCATATAGTTTTTACCTCTGTTACTTTTTAATTATTTATTTCATCTATAAATTCTTAATAACATATTTTAGCTACTAATATATTACCTTATATCATCTACTGGTATTATTGTTTTTTTGTGTTATTATATTATCAGTAATGCCATATGGATTATACTTTATATTTTTTCAAATGTAAAATAAGTGAAACCTCACAGTATATAGAGGTATTTATCTTTAGTTCTCTATTCCATTAAAATCTTTTAAGCAAATGAATTCGTCATCTTTAACTTTATCGGGAAGCTGTACATTTATTGCATCTCCTTTATTTACATACACCGTATAACTTCCATCTAAATCTCTTTCCACAATATTGTTATTTTTATCAGTTACCCTTACAGGAACATCTGTTGAAAATATAATAATTCCATCTATGTCAGATATAATTTGTATTGTCTTACCATAATAATGTTTACAATATTCAAATGTACAAAAAGTATTATATTTATACCCCACACCATGCGAAGACGGAACAGAATGATAATAATTACTTAATAAAATTTTATCCTGATTATACCATTCTGAATAGTAAGAATGTCCTCTCCATATTTTTGATTTTTTATCTTTAAAACCTTTTGGTAATTTAACAGCTCTAATTATGCTATAAGAAGATTCTTTCATTACACTAAGAGAATTTTTCATAGCATACTTTATTCCTTTTGGAATAGTTACAACCAGCTGACATCCATCATATCCAACTAAAATATTGTTATTATAAATATAAAAATCTCCCTGTTTTTTTATTTGCTTTTTAAAAATCTTAAAAATTCTATCTTCCAATACTTCATACAAAGCTTCCATGCCCTCGCATGATATATTTTTATTTTTTATTACATATTTTGCCCTATAAGCAACATCATTAATTGCCTCTCGCATATAATCTTTAAAATTGCTGTCACTTGTATAATAACTTTTTACAGTTGATGGAATAATAACTTTTTTTAGTTTCTTACAACAAGTAAATATATAATAATCCGGATCATCACTACAACTTTCTTCATTATAAGATTCATACGAAAATCCAACAACATTAACTATTTTACACCCTTTTCGAATTTTCAATATTTTGCATTCGCTTGGCATTGCCACAAATTTTTTCCCGTTTTTTGTATAAATGCTTCCTTTGTAACTTCTGTATTTTTTGTCCTTTTTGCTTACAATGAACTTATGTGTTAAATAAAACTTATACATTGGTTTATCTGACAACTGTGTTGTAAATTTAACTGTTTTTACAGTTATCGGAAAGTTCTCATAATTATCATTATCATATACTTCCCCCAAAAAATCATCTACAAATATCAATTTTCCCGGAACTTCCAAAGTTTTTACATTTATACAACCCTTAAAAGGTTTTGTAGGTAAAATTTTTATATTGTCTTTCACTACAATCTTTTTAATCTTTTTCGCATTTTTTATATGTGTACCATTCCTTAACTGACCTGTTACTACTAACGTTTTTCCTTTTGTGTAATAATTCTGTGTTTTTGCCTGAACACTTCCATTAGTTAAAAGAATCCCTCCACAAAGAATAACCAGCATTAAGCATACTCTTAAAATTTTCTTTTTCATTTTGCTCCTCCTATTTATCCATCTTGAAATGTTGTTATATATGTATAACGAGATTCTTTAGTATTTTATTGCATTAACTTTTTATTAGTTGAATGCAAGTTGAATGCAAAACTAACAAAAACGGATTCTCTCTGTCAAGTAGCGTTTGTCTCATTATCCTTTACCAAATTGAAAAAGGAAAACTGTCGTACATTATGTGGTTAGAATTAAAACCTACCAATCACTGTTTTTTGTGTTATTATATTAGCAGTAATACCATATGGATTATACTTTCCAATATAAAATCCGGGTATTTTTATTTTATGAAAGCATTGTAATTAGTAACGACTTTACTTTGAGAAACTAATTTACAAATAATAATTAGGAGTTTTATATGAAAAGAGTTTTAAGCATTCAGGATATATCCTGTTTAGGAAAATGCTCACTAACTGTGGCTCTTCCTATTATTTCTGCCATGGGAATTGAGACAAGCATTGTTCCCACAGCAGTTTTATCTACTCATACCAAATTTAACAATTTTACCTTTAGAGATTTGACTGATGATATGGAAGGAATAAAAAATCACTGGTTAAAAGAAGGTTTTAATTTTGATGCCATATATACCGGATATCTTGGAAGTGAAGAACAGGTAAATATAGTTTCTGACTTTTTTTCTGCTTTTGGGAATAATGATAATTATATTATTGTTGATCCGGCAATGGCAGACAACGGAAAAATGTACACTGGTTTTACAACTGACTTTGCAATTACAATGTCACAGCTTTGTTCAAAGGCAGATATTATTTTACCTAATATTTCAGAGGCATGCTTTATGCTCAACAGAAAATATGTTGGAGAAAATGCTTCTTTGGTAACTATTAAGGAACTGCTTTTGGAGTTAATTAAACTTGGTTCCAAATATGCTGTAATTACAGGTGTCACACTTCCAAAGGGCGAACTTGGTTTCATTGGATACGACAGCAGTAATAAAGACTTTTTTATGTACGGAACTAAGGAGGTTCCTATTAAATCTCATGGAACAGGGGACGTTTTTGCAAGCACTTTTACCGGTGCCTTAATGAATGACTATAGCGTTTTTGACGCTTTAAAAATTGCAGCCGATTTCACTTACCTATGTATAGAAGACACTTATAAGGATCCTAATGCAGTTGATTACGCAGTAAATTTCGAAACACAGATTCCTAATTTATTGAAATTACTAAACAGATAAAATTATGTTCTATATTTTCCATGCAAATCAATATTTTCCAGTAAAAATTTAGGGAAAAATGAAACCTACATAAGTTCCATTTTTCCCTTTTGTTACTACATATTTTACAACAGATTATTTTCTAATTATTTTGCATATTTTGCTAAAACATCAACCTTGTCTGTTTTCTCCCATGGTACATCAATATCATTTCTTCCAAAATGACCATAAGCTGCTGTCTGCTTGTAAATAGGTCTTCTAAGGTCTAACATCTTGATAATGCCTGCTGGTCTTAAGTCAAAGTTCTCACGAATAATTTCTACAAACTTCTCGTCACTTAACTTTCCTGTTCCAAATGTGTCTACCATGATTGATGTTGGATGTGCCACACCAATTGCATAAGATAACTGGATTTCACATTTATCTGCAAGTCCTGCTGCTACAATATTTTTTGCAACATATCTTGCTGCATATGCTGCAGAACGGTCAACCTTTGTACAATCCTTTCCTGAGAAAGCACCACCGCCATGTCTTGCATATCCACCGTAAGTATCAACAATAATCTTTCTTCCTGTTAAACCACTGTCTCCATTTGGTCCACCAATTACGAAACGTCCTGTTGGGTTAATGAAGAACTTTGTATTTTCATCTACCATATCTTTTGGTAATACAGGATCAAATACATATTTCTTAATATCCTTATGAATCTGTTCCTGTGAAACTTCAGCATCATGCTGAGTTGATAATACAACTGCATCAAGTCTTACAGGTTTTCCATCTTCATCATATTCTACTGTAACCTGTGTTTTTCCATCAGGTCTTAAATAATCTAAAGTACCATTCTTTCTTACTTCTGTTAACTTAAGTGCCAACTTATGTGCTAAAGCTATAGGGTATGGCATAAATTCTTCTGTTTCGTTTGTTGCATAACCAAACATCATACCCTGATCTCCGGCACCAATTGCATCTAACTCTTCGTCAGACATTTTATTTTCTTTTGCTTCTAACGCTTTGTCTACACCCATTGCAATATCTGTTGACTGTTCATCTAAAGCTGTTATAACTCCACATGTGTCACAATCAAATCCATATTTTGCTCTGTCATATCCAATTTCTCTAATTGTCTCTCTTACAATTTTCTGGATATCTACATATCCCTTTGTTGTAATTTCACCCATTACCAAAACAAGTCCTGTTGTGATGCTTGTTTCACAGGCAACACGGCTCATGGGATCCTGTTTCATTAATTCATCTAAAATGGCATCTGAAATCTGGTCACAGATTTTATCAGGATGACCTTCTGTTACTGACTCTGATGTAAATAATCTTTTTTCCATTTACGTCTCCTTTACTTTCTACTGTGCATTTCTGCTTTAACTATAGTATCCTACAAATATTTATTTTCTTCTTTTGAGAATTTATTATTATAGTATACCTTTTTATATTTTATTAAAAAGAAAAGTCCACTGACAATCAGTGGACTTGAAATCAAGGTATCAAATCCTCTTATTGATCAAACTTCTGTCTGCTCAGGTTGGCACCTTCCTGACTAATGTCGGGGTTGCCGTAGCTTCTTAGGTCCTTGTACCTCCACTACTCTGAATAAGAGAAAATATTTATTTGCAATGGCTATACTACTATTATAGTTGCCATATGTCAAGTAGTAAATTTTGACATCATAGTATTTATGTGCTCACTATCCCAATTTAGCCATTATTTTTTCAACATTATAATCAGGTGCAAACTCCTTTGCTATGTCATAAATTTTTCTAATCTTAGAAACATCTTCTTCCAACTCATCAGCAATCTGTTCTATAGATTTATTTTTAATCATTTTTTTACAAATATTAGAAACAAGAAGCTGCAATTCGCCTTTCACAATACCATCCTCATATGCACGCTGTTTAAAATATTCCATTGCCTCTTCTTCATCATATTCCGTTAAAAGTGTATGCATAGCTTCAGCCTTCCTTTCCAGCAGAAAATCTTTTAAAACATTACAATTAATACACTCTTCAATAGCTTTTTCGATAATATTAATTCACATAAACTGTAAGGTTGCTTTTTATTATACATACTATTTGTGTACTTTTCAAGTGTAAAATAAATATAAAATGGTTATTTTTTGCAATAAAAAAAGGTGTCACCCTAAAGGTTCCACCTTTTTTATTGCAATACACATCCTATATTAATTTTTACTATTTCTAAACTGTACCGGTGTCATTCCGTATTTCTTTTTGAATAAGCGGTTAAAATGTTCTACATTTTGGTAGCCGACATTTTCAGCAATTGCTTCAACTGTCATATTACCGCCTTTCAATAAAGTTCTGGCTTTTTTCATTCTTACCGCCTTAACCAGTTCTCCAAATGTTTTTCCTGATTTATCTTTTATGTACTTTGATAAATATGGTTTTGATAAATGGAACTGGTCTGCTAATTCATCAAGTGTTACTGTTAAATAATTTGTATTAATATAATTAATGATTTCTGTTAATCTTTCATCTTGAAGTGCTGTATCACCTGTTGCCTTTACTAAATGGTTAACTGCTACAGTTAATGCATGAATTGATGACTTAATAATATCTTCATCAATTCCAACACCCCAATACATTGTTCCATGATAATTAATTCCTACATATGAAACAGCCTTTGATGATGAACCTCTTGATAATGAATGTTCTTCATATACAGCAAGTTCATAGCTAATATTGAAGTATTGTTTAAAAGCATTACTTACAGCGTCTAAACGTCCATTACCTGTGCTTTTTACGATACGAACTGTATCATTCTGTGCAATAGTAACTTCTGCAACGATTCCGTTTGTCTGTTTAAAATGTGCTTCTGGAACTGTAAATACACTGCTTTCATTAATATATTTATCTTCAAATATTTGGTATACCCATTCAGGTGATAATTCCTTATGTTCTTCATCTGATACATGTTTTACACTATATCCGATTTCTTCTCTCATTTTTTCAGGTATGGATAATCCGAAGTTCTGTTTTAAAATATAGCTTACGCCACCCTTACCTGACTGGCTATTAATTCTAATAACATCAGAATCATATGTTCTTCCCACATCAACAGGATCAATTGGAAGATATGGTACATTCCACTTTCCTTCAGGATCCTTCGCCTTACAAGCCATTCCTTTTGAAATAGCATCCTGATGTGAACCTGAGAAAGCTGTAAATACTAAATCACCTGCATAAGGCTGACGTGGACCAACATTCATTCTTGTTACTCGTTCATATAATTTTACGATTTCAGGCATGTTACCAAATTCAAGCTTTGGATCTACACCATGTGATAACATATTCATTGCTAATGTAATAATGTCAACATTACCTGTTCTTTCACCATTTCCAAATAATGTACCTTCAATACGGTCAGCTCCTGCTAATATTGAAAGCTCTGCTGTAGCTACGCCACATCCTCTGTCGTTATGTGGGTGAACTGAAATTGTAACTGCATTTCTGTATTTTAAATTCTTGTGCATATATTCAATCTGTGTTGCAAAAACATGTGGCATTGCATTTTCAACTGTTGCCGGAAGGTTGATGATAACTTTGTTGTCTTCCTTTGGTTCCCATACATCAAGAACTGCATTACATACATCTAATGCATAATCCATTTCTGTGCCTGAGAAACTTTCAGGACTATATTCAAATGAAAAGTTTCCATCTACTTCGTCTGCTAATTGTTTTAAAAGTACAGCTCCGTCAACAGCAATCTTTTTGATTTCTTCTTTACTCTTCTTAAATACCTGCTCACGCTGTGCAACAGATGTTGAATTGTAGAGATGAATTACTGCATGTTTTGCTCCCTTTACAGCTTCAAATGTTTTCTTAATAATATGTTCTCTTGCCTGTGTTAAAACCTGAACAGTTACATCATCAGGAATCATATCTCTTTCAATAAGAGCTCTCATAAAATTGTATTCTGTTTCTGATGCTGCAGGAAAACCTACTTCTATTTCTTTGAATCCAATGTCTACAAGTAACTGGAAAAACTCTAATTTTTCATCTAAGCTCATTGGCTCAATTAAAGCCTGGTTTCCATCTCTTAAATCTACGCTACACCAAATTGGAGCCTTATCAATGTACTCTTTTTTTACCCAGTCATATGTGACTTCCGGTGGCATAAAATACTGTCTTGTATACTTTTTGTAATTCATAGTAAAACCTCTTCTTTCTTTATATCTAAAAACCAATATATATCCTATACTTTATGGTACTTTTTTTCAAGTAAAACCTGTTTAAATAAACTGAATAAGATAGAATGTCGCTTGCGACCTTCTATGCACTGAACGCGGTTGCTCCAGCAACTATTTTCCTTTCGCGGGAATGTGCATCCCTAGCGGAACGTTTTTTATGTATTAGAACTTCCTAAAGAATTTCCTAATACATAAAAACGTCCCTGTGCTTTTCCAGCACAGAGACGTAAGCTTTACATACGCGGTACCACTCTGTTTCATGTGTTACATGCTCTCAAGATGCTAATGCATCCAATTCCTATAACGGGGAAAACCGTCCCAACCTACTTGACGTTTTCAGCGGGAAGCTCTAAGGCGAGTTCATTGTTTCGTGCCTGGCATTTTTCACCAACCAATGCTTCTCTAAAGGTCACTCTACAATTACTACTCCTCTTCACTGCTTTTATAATTCTTAGGATGAACATATATTAACATAAGCCATTTTCTTTGTGTAGTGACAAATTTAATCAGTTTTGTTGATTTTTTTTAATATATTATCCTACTTTTAATTTAAATTTCTGTTCTTCTTTATCCGTGTCCACTTCAGTAATAATTGCACCAAGTCCTGCTAATTTCTGATCAAATTTCTCATAGCCTCTCTTAATATATACAATATCTGTTACTGTTGTAAATCCTTCTGCAGCTAATCCTGCAATAACCAATGCTGCTCCTGCTCTTAAATCAGGTGCTGCCACACTGGTTCCTTCTAAACTGCCTACCCCTGTTATAATTGCTGTATTTCCTTCAACCTTATTTACAGCACCCATTCTTCCAAGTTCTGACATATATTTAAATCTGTTTTCGAAAATACTTTCTGTAACTGTACTTACACCGTTTGCCATTGATAAGACTGCCGCCATCTGTGGCTGCATATCTGTTGGAAAGCCCGGATATGGTAATGTCTTAATATTTGCACATCTAATGAATTCACCTGATTTTACCTTAACAGCATCATCATATTCTTCTACTGAACAACCCATTTCTATAAGCTTTGATGTAATACATTCCAAATGTCTTGGAATTACATTTTTTACAAGAACTTCTCCCCCTGTAGCTGCTGCTGCACACATAAATGTACCTGCTTCAATCTGATCAGGAATAGTTGAATAAACTGTTCCATGTAATTTTGGAACACCTGTAATTCTAATCTTATCAGTTCCTGCACCTCTAATATCAGCTCCCATGCTGTTAAGCATATTGGCAACGTCTACTACATGTGGTTCTTTTGCAGCATTTTCAATAACAGTTCTACCTTCTGCTTTTACTGCTGCTAACATTACGTTAATAGTAGCTCCAACTGATGACACATCAAAGAAAATGTGATTTCCTTTAAGCTGTTCTGAAAATGCATTAAGCATTCCATGGTCCTGAATTACTTCAGCGCCTAAAGCTCTAAAACCTTTTAAATGCTGGTCAATTGGACGTGCTCCAATTACACAGCCACCCGGTAGAGCCACTTCTGCCTTGTGGAACTTACCAAGTAAAGCTCCAAGCAAATAATATGAAGCTCTAATTTTTCTCATTTGTTCCTCTTCAACAATGTGAGAAGTAATTGTTGCTCCGTTAATAATAACTGTATGTCTGTCTACTCTGTTAATAGTAGCTCCTATTGTTTCTATTGCATCTATTAATTGATTAATATCACTTACATCAGGTAAGTTTTCTATTGTTACGTTCTCGTCCGCCATAATTGCTGCAGCAATAAGGGCCAATGCTGCATTCTTTGCACCACTAATTTCTACTTCACCTTTTAAGGCAACTCCGCCTTTAATAACATACTTTTCCATTTATGCACCTCTGGTTATATGTAAAATCTATATCTAAAAAATGTTAATTATCGTTTTTTATTTTTGCGCGCACTAACACAAATATATTTTTACGCACTTTCATTTATTATAACATAAAGTGCAACTTTGTAAACTGTATAAGTAACACAATTTCAAGGCAAATTCTTCCAATTATTATCAATTTTCACTATTAAATAATATATATTGTTATATATATGTTTTTTTGCAAATTATGTTACCTATACAGCATGCTTAAATTAAGTTTAAACTATGCGCTATGTTTCATTTTTGTTTTACTCTACATATTTCAAAGGATTGACCTTTACTCCTTCTTTGATTACTTCAAAATGTAAATGTGGTCCTGTGCTGTCACCTGTATTTCCTGAAAAGCCTATTAACTCTCCTTTGTTTACAATGTCACCTTTTTTGACACACAAAGAACTCATGTGTGCATACCTGGTTTCCATATTATCTTTATGCTTTATTAACACGTTATAACCATAGCTTTCACTATAATATGCAAGTTCTACAATACCAGCCTCTGCTCCATACACCTTTGTCCCAATGGGAACTGCCCAGTCGTGTCCTTTGTGGCAGGCATTTCTGTCAACAACGTCTCCGAAATACGAAGATGTAATTCCACCCTTAACCGGTTTTATAAAAAATAGCACAGATGATTTCTTTAATTTGTCATTTGTGCTATCTTTTAAATTCTTTTTTGATGTTTTGTTGGACTTGTTTTTCATTTTCTTTTTTGATGTTTTGTTGGACTTGTTTTTTATTTTCTTTTTATAAATTTTCTGGTTAATCTTTTTTTCATTTAAATCTTTTTCTCTTGTGTTTCTATTAATAACGTAACCGTATGCATATATTTCCATTGTAGTTTGTTCAAAAATAATGATTCCTATCATAAGTAAAACACATAAAATCGGCAGAAACAATATTTTCATCTGCCTGTTAAAAAGTTTAAATCTGTTAATTTCTATACCCCCAATTTTGCTTCAATTAGTTTTACTGTCTGTTGTATTGTATATCCATGCTCATTTATTATTATATCCGCATATTTTTCATATAACGGTGTTCTTTCATTAAATAAATCTTCTAATGTTTGTCCGTCCTTTAGAACTACCCCTCTTTTTTCCAAGCTTCCTAGTCTTTTTGAAAGTGAATCAAGATCAAGTTTTAAATAAATAACTGTTCCTATTTCTGACAAATGCTCCATTGCTTCTTTTCCATAAACCACACTGCCGCCTGTTGCAATAATTGATTTTTCTGTGTTAATTGAAGCATTAACCTTGTTTTCTATATTGATGAATTCATCAATTCCCTCTTCTGCAATAATATCCTTTAACAAACGGCCTGTCTGTTCTTGAATAACTAAATCAGCATCTATGAATTTGTAACCTAAAACCTTTGCAAGCACTACTCCTATTGTACTTTTTCCAACTCCAGGCATTCCTATTAATACGATGTTTTCTTTATTCATAATTGTGTCCCTTTCCATTAAGTATACTATTTATTTTTTGTCCTATTTTCATTAAGCAGGCTTGCCCTTTTGACAGCACCGCTTCCATACTTTGCATTAATTAAATCTAATGCCTTGTCCAATTTTTTCATTTTCTCTCTGGATATATTGTTTTCTTCTTTGTTCCATGAATCAATATCCATAAAAGTCAGTTGTTCCGGCTCGTCTTCTTCTATTAAATTAGCTGTTCTCACACCTAAAAGCCTAACCGGTCTGCCACTCCACAAACCTTTAAACAGATTTTTTGAAATGTTATATATTTCTGTTCCGGAATCAGTAGCAATATCTACTGTAATTTGTTTTGAACATTTTGTAAAGTCATTATATTTAATTTCAACAGCAACTGTTTTTGCCTTTTGTTTTCCCTCTCGTAACCTTCCTGAAACTTTTTCTGAAAGTCTTAGAAGAATTCTGTTTATTTCAACAATATTGTCTAAATCCTTTGGAAGGGTTGTGGAATTTCCTACGCCTTTTAAATCTTCCCTTTTGGTATTTACTACGCTTTCGTCAATTCCGTTAGCATATTCCCACAGTACCCTGCCATGACTTTTTAAATGAGCATCTAATATGGTAACAGGGCTTTTTGCCAACTGACCAATTGTAAAAATTCCCAGTTTATGTAACACATTCACGCTGGATTTTCCTGCCATAAATAAGTCTTCCACAGGAAGCTTCCACATTTTCTCTTCGATTTCTTCTTTGTAAAGAGTGTGTACCTTATCCGGCTTTTCAAAATCTGATGCCATTTTTGCCAAAACTTTTACATCTGAAATTCCTACATTTACAGTAAAGCCAAATTGTTCTTTTACTTTGTTTTTTATTGTATATGCAGCTTCTATTTCGTTAGAAAATTTGTTTTTTATTCCTGTATAATCCATATAGCACTCATCAACGCTTACCTGCTCTATATCCGGTGTAAATGATTTCAAAAGTTCCATTAACTTATGACTTTGTTCAGAATAATAATCATGCTCCGGTGGAACAATTTCCAAACTGGGGCATTTTTTCAAAGCATTTACTACAGGTTCTCCTGTAACTATACCGTATTTTTTGCAGAAATTGACTTTGCAAGAACAATTCCATGACGGTTCTTCTTATCTCCACCTATAATACAGGGAATGTTTCGGATGTCTTTTGGATAACCGTTCTTTAACATCTTAACTGCTGTCCAACTTAAATACGCTGAATTTACATCTATATGAAAAATTATCTTATCATGCTTCAACACTATTCTCCTATTAATAATTTTTCATTAAACTGTCTATATTTCCTTGTTGTCTATTTCTTTTCTGGCTATTTCTTTTCTGTCTACTTATTTGCTGTCTACTTATTTTTCTTTCTTTTTGGTTTATGAGTTTTTCTAACTGCAAATCCAAATTTACCAAGTTTCTTGCCTGTGCTGTAATATTGACCATGAGAATAAACTATAGGCTTTGCTTTTGCCAAATCAAACTTGCCTTTTTCATCCATGTACTCTTTGTCTGCATGAACGCAAAGAACTTTTGCAATAAACATATCATGAGTTCCTAAATGCTTAATTTCTGTCACTTCACATTCAATATTTACAGGGCTGTCTGTTAAAAGTGGTGCCTTAACATACTCAGCCTTTTCAGTCTGCAAATTCATTTTTTCAAATTTGTTTTCATCACGACCTGATTTCACGCCACAATAATCTGTAGCCTTAGCCAGTTTTTCTGTTGTAAGATTAATTACAAACTGGCCTGATTCCTTAATCATATCGTAAGAATATCTTGATGGTCTTACTGAAATATAAACCATTGCCGGATCAGTACATATAGTTCCTGTCCATGCTACTGTAAATACATTTTCGTTGCCACTATTGTCAGCCACTGTTACCAAAACAGCAGGCAGTGGGTATAACATATTGCCCGATTTCCAAGTTTCCTTTGCCATATTTTTCTCCCTAAAAATTTATTATTTTTCTTAAACTTTATTGACTCTTTTTAGTCTTAGATTGTTTTATTTTTCCTTATTCCTTAATAAATTTATTAATTGTTTTCTTTATTCATTAATAAAATTTATTGTGTTGTGTCTTCATTTTCTTAATCTTATTAAATCTTATTGACTCTTTTTATCCTTATTTTTTAACTTAATATTCTTTATTTTTACCTGATTTTTATCAGCTGTGTAAACAACAGTTAATTGGCTGTCACATTTACCTGATATGCTGTATATGTAACTGCTTGTAAGGGATGTGTCTGTTGATGATACATAGCTGTAAGAATATTTGTAAGTTAAAGTATACTCTTTGTTTTTCTTATTATAAACGATCTTGCTGTCCTTTTTATTAATTTTCATATCAATTACTTTTAGCTTTGATACGTTTCTGTCATCAGATGGATATGTGATTTCCATTGATTGGTCAACAAGTGATGAAACTTTATTTTTTGTTTTCTTTGTGCTAAATAACTTCAACAGTTCTTTTCTTTTACTGTCTTTTGTTCTAACAGCTTTGTAGAACTGGTCTACAAGACTATCACAATTTTTGTTAATTATCTTAGTGTAATTATCATTAGCTACAGGTTGAATCTTTGACAAATCAAGTTTTGTATCGTCTTTACTTACATTCAAAGTTTTTACCATAGCGTAAATTGCATTTGTAGCCACAGCTTTGTAGTTTCCTTTTAAAGTTTTATTAAAAAGATATACTTCCTGGCCACTTGAATTTTTTGAAACTTTTGCATTGCTGTTTGTAATTGTAATGCCATTTAACTGTAATTCATTACCTGTCGGTAAAGTAACCTGAAAATTGTTTGTTAAAATATCATCTATGTTTACATAAAAGTCAGGTACAATATTTAAACCTTTTCTTTTGGATGTTATTTTTACTTCGAAATCTTTTGTTTTTCCTGTTTCGTCGTTTTTGCATTTAATTGTTACTGACTTCTGCCCATCTTTTGTTTCAGGCTTATTTATATCATAAGAATCAATGGTATATTGTTTTCTCAAATTTTCCATTTTCTTAGTGTATAATGTTTTTTCCACATACGCATCTTCTTTGTCTATGTAACTGTACATTTTGTTATAATCCATGGCAACGAAAGCTCTAAAATAATTAGATGCCACATCTGTTGGATCTGATTCATGGTTAATATATGCTGCCGCTGCCCCTATCCCAAAACATATACTTATAAACAGTAAAATACATATAAGGGAAAAGATTCTGCTTTTTCTTATTTTATTAATTAATTCTTTCATATTTACTCCTTTTTTGCCTTCAAGGCATACACCTTAAATGTTACCCATTATCCTTGATTTTTGCAAGGCTTTTATGTATCATTTACATAAGTATGATGTAATATTTTAAAGACGAGGTTATAAAAAACATGGATAAAAAAACAATGTTTAATGAAGCTTTAGCAAAATTAGTTTCTTATGCTACAGCTCACGATAATTTAATTACTATGGAGGATGTTAAATCTTTCTTTAATGGTCTTATTGACGATGACAGTCAGTACAAACTTATATACGACTATCTATCAATTAATAAAATAGAAATTAAAGGCTTTACTCCTAGTGACGACAATATTTTTGACGACAGTCATGGAATGAATGCCATCTCAGAAAACATAGCAAAAGATGAAAATGGGCAGTCACAGGAAGAGACTGATTTTATAAAAATGTATATGGATGATATGGACGCTCTTCAAACTGTATCAGATGTAGAACAGGCTGCGCTTGTAAATAAACTAATAGCCGGAGATGCATCTGCATCTACTCCACTTGTAGAGTCTAAACTAAAGAAGGTTGCAGATATTGCAAAAAAATATTGTGGAAAGGGAGTTACTTTTGGTGACTTAATTCAGGAAGGTAACTTAGAACTTATGGTTGCCGTTTCTGAATACACTAAGGAATGTGGTGATTTTAATAATTATATTGATAAACGCATTGAACAGGGTATCCGCAACGTAATTAACAGTCAGATTAATTCTGATCGAATCGGACAGCATCTTGCTGACAAGTTAAATCAGCTTGACAACACAACAAGCAAGCTTAGCAAAGAGCTTGGTCGTGTGCCTGAAATTTCTGAACTTGCTGATGCAATGGGAATTACAGAAGATGAGGCTTCTTTATTGCTTAAAACATCACTTGATACTTTATCAGTTAATCAGGATACCCAGATTACAGATGCCAAAACAGCTGAAGAAATTGCAAAAGAAGGTACTGTTTCCCTTGAAGACTTAATTAATAATAATTCTGTTTCTGCAGATGGATTTATGGGACAAAGCTATGCTTCTACAGATGACTCAATGGATATTACTAAACCGGCAAGTGGTAGTGATCCTTTAACCTGGAGAAAACATACAAGATAATTCAGTACAGTAATTTATAGTATTTTGTAATTTATTATTTTAAAAGAGTTATATTTTTTCATAAACGTATTTGGTTATCAAATAGCAAAAAGGTTGTTAACTTTGAAGATATGTATCTGAAATTCAGGACATATACCTTCAACTGTAACAACCTTTTATTCTTTACATATATTTCTTAAATATTCTGTTAAATATAAAAGAATTCAAATATGCAAGTACCGAAAATCCAACAAATGACATTACATATATAACAGAGGATGCTGCGCTTCCTAATGTTACTAGTAGAATAATAGGGAGTAATGTAATGGCCACAATTAACAAAGTCCATGGAAAATGACCTATTCCCATTAAGAAGGCATTTTTCAATGTATTTTTCACTGTGTTTTCAAAAGTGCTTTGTAATGCCATGGCATAAAGAAATACGAAAAGTATTGCTAAAGCTGCTGCTAACATAAACCCTCTTAATACTGTAGGTAGCAGACCTTTTGGCATATAATTAATTATATATAAATCGGCTGTTGGGATTAATGAAAGCACCAATAAAATAATCCACATTATTGTTGATTGTTTGAAATTTTCCTTGAACAGTTTAAAGTATGACCTAAATATGTAGCCTTCACTGTTACTTGCCATTTTTTTTGTTACTCCATAAAGAGCCGTTGTTGACGCTCCTATAGTAACAATAGGTAACGAACATATAATAAATAGCAAGTTTACTATTATTAAATCTGCTATTTTTGATAAAAACTCATATAGTTTGCTGTCAATTCCAAACACAAATATTTCTCCTTACAATTCTTTTACTGATTCTTTCTCCAATAATTCAGCTTCAAAAATCAGTTGTTTCTTTTCATCGTTTCCATTTATAGCATCCATTAAAAGTTTTATTGACGACTTAACCATTTGTTCACAAGGCTGTTTCATTGTTGACAATGATGGTTGAAAATATCTTGACATATCAAGGCCGTCAAATCCTAAAACCGAATAATCCCCGGGAATTGTTTTACCTTCTTCCATAATTGCCTTGTACGCCCCAAAAGCTGTTAAATCTGAAATTGCATATAGCGCTGTGAAGTCTACATTAGATTTAAGCAATTCTTTAGTTACTTCATAACCATTTGCTACTGAATATTCCGGTATATCATCCTTCATATATCTTATTAACTCATCTTTTATTTCAATACCGTTGTCTTCCAAAGCTCTCTTATAGCCTCTTAAACGAAGACCACCAACTGCCTGATCAGTGCGTCTGCCTGAAATCATTGCGATTTTCTTATGGCCTTTTTTACATAAATAATCAACTGCTCTATAGCTTTCCTTTTCGTCATCAATTGATACAGATGAACAATTTCTTTTTGGTGCCATCATATTAACTGCAACTGTACACAAAACATAAGGTACACCGATTTCTTCCAGTCTGTTGTCTAGAGAATCCATCTGGCCCCCAAGAAAAATAAGGCCTTTTAATCTTTTTTCTTTAGCAAGCTGTATAGCTACACTTACATCATCCTGGTCTTCTCCAAGCGCATGAATTAAAAATGTATATTCTAACTTCTTCAATTCTTCTTCAAATATCTTAAGCATTCCTTGAAAGAACTGATTGTCAATTCCTTTTATTAACAATGCTATTGTATTTGACTCTGTCATTTTTAGATTTCTCGCACTGTTATTTGGAACATAATTATATTCTTTAATTACTTTTAGTATTCTTTTTCTTGTATTTTGATTAATTCCCGGGTCATCATTAATTGCTCGGGAAACAGTGCTAATTCCAACCCCACATATTCTTGCTATGTCTTTGATAGTAAGATTTGCCATGTCTTTCCCCTTTCATTTAGCATAAATTAATAAGTTTAATTTCTTCCACAATTTAGCATTTTACCACATAGCTGTACTTTATGCAAAAAGCTGCGAAAGTTGTCCCTTCGCAGCTCTTTTAAGAAATTATTATCTGTATTCTGTTATTCTCTGCCATAAAGAACAGTCAACTTTTTAATTTTGTTGTTTAACCTTTTTGTTAATTGTGTAGATTTCAAACGCCATCTCCAATTGTCTCCTAAGGTAGATGGTGTATTCATCCTCGACTTATTGTCTAAATGTAAATAGTCCTGCATAGGAATTATGCAAGTATTTGCAGTTGAAGCCTGTGCCATTCTTATAATCTCATCCACTAACTGTGTTTTTGTTTCAACTTTTCTTCCTATGTATTCTTCTATCATTTGTACTTCTTCAGGTTCAATATCATCAAGCCAACCCTTTAATGTTTCATTATCGTGGGTGCCTGTATAAACTACACAATTCTTATCATAATTATATGGCAAATAATCTCTTGGTCCTGATGAGTCCCTACTATCAAAAGCGAATTCTAATACCTTCATATTCGGGAAACCTGAGTCTTTAACTAACTGTCTTACTGTGTCAGTTATATAACCTAAATCCTCAGCAATAATATTAATATCTCCCAAACAATATTTAATTCCATTGAACAAATCTATACCTGGGCCTTTTTCCCAATGCCCACCTGTAGCATCTTTGTCCTTTGCCGGTATTGAATAGTATTCATCAAAACCTCTAAAGTGATCAATTCTTACAACATCATATAATTTCACACTTCTCTCTATTCTCTTTATCCACCAGTCATAATTAGTGTATTTGTGATAATCCCATTTGTATAATGGATTTCCCCAAAGCTGTCCTGTTGCTGAAAATCCATCCGGTGGACATCCTGCAACTGCAATTGGATTTCTCTCATCATCTATTTGGAATAATTCAGGATGTGCCCACACATCAGCACTATCATATGCAACGTATATTGGAATATCACCAATAATTTTTATTCCATTATCGTTTGCATATTTTTTCAGTTTGTACCATTGTCTGTAAAACTCATATTGAATAAACTCATAAAAAGTAATTTCATCAGCTAATTCACTTTCGTAATATTCCATGGAATATTCCCATCTGAGTTTTATGTCCTCTGCCCAATGGTCAAAACTCTGCCCATTAAACCTTTCCTTAATAGCCATGAACATTGCATAATCTTTTAACCAATAAGCGTTTTCAGCTTTAAATCTTTTAAACTCTTCACGTTCGCTTATATCACTTTTTTCATAAGCAGTTTTTAAAAGTTCAAATCTGCCATTATACAATTTCTCATAATCTACTTTATCTGTTTTGCTACCGAAATCCACTTTATCACATTCTTTTTCTGTTAGAAGTCCCTGCTCTATTAAGTCTTCTAAACTAATAAAATAAGGATTTCCCGCGTATGTTGAAAAAGACTGATAAGGTGAATCTCCGTAGCTTGTAGGTCCTATAGGCAATATCTGCCAGTATTTCTGGTCAGCTTCTTTTAGAAAATCCACAAATTCATATGCTTCTTTTGAAAAGCTTCCTATACCATACTTTCCAGGCAAACTTGAAATTGGTAATAAAATTCCACTAGCCCTCATAGTTCCTCCTTAAATAATCTTTAACCCTTTACTGCTCCTGCAGCTACACCTTTTATAATATGCTTCTGACATGTGAGATAGAATAATATAACAGGTATAATACTTAATATAATAAGTGCCATTATCGCACCTAAATCTACTGAACCGTAACTTCCCTGTAAGTATTGAATATGAATTGGAATAGTTCTGTATCGATCTAAGTCAAGAACTAAATATGGAAGAAGATAATCATTCCATATCCACATAATCTCAAGAATACCTACTGAAATTAATGTTGGTTTTAACATTGGTACAATAACGATGAAAAATGTTCTGATAGGTCCGCAACCATCAATTGCTGCTGCCTCCTCGATTTCAAGTGGCAAACCTTTGATGAATCCCGTAAACATAAACACCGCCATACCGGCTCCAAATCCCAAATATATAACCGGGATTGTCCAAGGTGTGTTAAGTCCCAATGAATCTGCTGTATTTGACAATGTGAACATTACCATCTGGAATGGCACTACCATTGAGAATACAAACAGATAGTAAACAATCTTACAAACTATACTATCAACTCTGGCAATATACCATGCTGCCATTGATGTACAAACTAATATTAAAGCCGTTGATAAAACTGTAATTACAAAACTGTATAATACTGATTTAAAAAACGGATAATTTCCAAATGTAAAACCTTTGATGTAATTAGCCCAACCTACTAAAGCTTTTCCTATAGGCCATGCAAATGTATCTGTTTTAACAAAGGTATTTGCTTTAAAAGAGTTCATTAAAACAACAAATATCGGACTGACATAAATTAATGTTACAATTGATAATATTATTGTTAAAAGCTTTCCATGTTTCAATGGAATTTCATTGTTCTCTTTTAATTTTTTCTTCTTTGTGGCAGCAACTAATTTTGTATCTTTTAAATTTCTATTTGTTTCTTTATTGTTCATTATTGCTGCACCTCCTTTGATCTAGTTGCCTTAAGCTGAATAATTGATATTCCTGCAACTAAAATAAAGAATATAACGGCTTTCGCCTGTGCCACTCCCTTACCTGTAAGTGACTGTCCATAAAATGTGTTGTAAATATTAAGCGCCAACATTTCTGTTGTCTTTATAACTGAACCATCCTTTAACTGTTCAAATGGCTGACCATTTGTTAATGCTAAGTTTTGGTCGAAAAGTTTAAATCCATTAGTTATTGTTAAGAACAAACAAATTGTAATAGATGGCATAATATTTGGAATTGTTACTCTTGTTAATGTCTGCCATTTGCTTGCTCCATCGATTTTTGCTGCTTCAATTAATTCTCCGGGAACTGCCTGTAACCCTGCAATATAGATAATCATCATATATCCAACCTGCTGCCAGCACATTAATATGATTAAGCCCCAAAAACCATATCTTGTTTCCATTAATATTGAAGTGTTCATTTTTCCTAATACACCATTGAAAATCATACTCCAAATATATCCAAGAACAATACCACCAATTAAGTTTGGCATGAAAAATGCTGTTCTAAATAAGTTTGCACCTTTTATACCTAACGTTAATAAATATGCTATTGCAAATGCCAGTATATTTATCAAAAATAGTGATACTATTGCATACAATGCTGTATACCAAAATGCATGTATAAATGACGCATCGCTAAATGCATCCATGTAATTTCTAAAACCTACAAAAGAAGCATCTCCGATTGTAACAAACTCACAAAAAGATAAATAAATTCCTCTTAAAAATGGATAAATAAATCCAATACAAAAAGCTCCAAAAGTAGGTGCTAAGAATAGAAGAAAGCATCTTTGAATAGGTCTGCGAAGAAGTTTAGAATTTACAGATGTTCCACTGTTATGTTTTTTCTTTTTTCCTTTCACAGCAATCTCCTCCTTATTTCTAATAAGAGGGGGCGGGCTATGCCCGCCCCCTAAATATCAAGTTTCTATATTTATTTTCTATAGAAATTAATAACTATTATTTAGTTAATAATTATTGTCCAATCAATAATTATAATTCATTGTTACATAATTTATTTATTGGCTAATTTATTTGTTAGCTGCCTTATATTGTGTAGCCCAGCCTTCTACAAATGCTGTCTTAACATCATCCCATGAACCGCCTGCATCATATTTGTTCATTGCTGCTACAAGGCTTGCTCTCCATTCATCTACATTTGGTGTGTAGTTAAATGTCCAGTCAACATTGTAATTTCCTGCATCAAATAAGTCGTTTGCATTCTTTAAGAATACATTTCCACTGTCTGCTGCTTTCTTATATGGAATAGCGCCAAACTGTTCAGCCATAACTTTTGTACCTTCATCTGAAGTTACTAACCATTTCATAAAATCAAGTGTTGCCTTCTGATCAGCTTTTGAAGCTTTTGCATTAACTGCCCAGCAGTTTTCTGTTCCTGAGCAAAGACCTGCTTTTTCTTCACCATCAACTCCACAGTAAATTGGAATCATCTGCATATCATCATCTGAAATTGATTTTTTTAAAGCATCATATTCCCATGTACCATTCTGGTAGAATACTGCTTCACCATTCTTGAATTCTGCTTCTGCATCATAACCACCTGTTGCTAAAGTGTTCTTATCGTATTTGCTGTTGTTAATGTATAAATCCCATGTTTTTTTGAAGTTATCTAAATATGTTCCTTTAATTGTTGCAGGAGCTTCTTTCCATCCATCATCTCTTCCTTCATAGAATAATGGCATGTTTGCTAAGTGTCCTGTAAATCTCCATGATGATGCATCATCCATTCCTGATGATGTAAATGCATCAAATCCAAGTTTGTCAGCTCTCTTATGAATATCTTCAGCAACTGACTTTAATGTATCAAAGTTCTTAATGTCTGAAACTTCATATCCTGCCTTCTTAAGTAATTTCTTATTTACAATTAATCCATAACTTTCATAGCAATAACCGATTGATGCAACTTTGCCCTTGGCATCTGTTAAGTTAAATGAATCTGTACTTAATTCCTTGTAAATATCTGTGCCCTTAAGATCTAAGCAATAATCATCCCAAGTCTTAACTGCTGCCTGGTTACCAACTACAAATAATGTAGGTGCTGCTGATTTTCCCATTTCAGAAGTTAATGTTGAATTATAGTTTCCTGAAGCTGCTGTAACAACCTTTACCTTAACTCCTTTTTCCTTCTGATATGTCTTGGCTATACTCTGTAAAGCCTCATCAGCTTCCGGTTTGAAGTTTAACCAATAAACTGAACCTTTTTCTGAGCTTGATTTATCGCTCTTAGAACTGCTTCCACATCCTGCTAATAATCCTGCTACCATTGTTGCACACAATGCTACACTTAATAATTTCTTACGCATATCTTTGTCTCCTTTTCTTAAAAAAATAACTTAGGTTATCCGATATTTCCATTTCAAGTGTGGTACTCACTTTCTTCAGAAACGTTTCCTATGAACTGATAGTAGCACTTTTCGGAAACGTTTTCAATAATATTTTCACAAATAGAACACATTTCGACCTTTTATACAATAAAAGCTTATCTTTTTGTGCATTTTGCACATATAGTGTAACGTTTTTATGCGTTTTTTATCTATTTACTATAGTTTTATTTTTTTTATGCAATGAATCTTCTGAAAGAATTTTCTATTTTTGAAAGCCTGTTACTTATGACATTCTTTCACACCCAATGGGTACCCGTCCGTAACTATTTTCTTTTCGCACTAGTGTGCATCCCTAGTGGAACGTTTTTTGGGCAATGAGAAATTCTTTACAAATTTCTCATTGCCCAAAAAAAATGAGCCGGTACTTAAGTACCGGCCCTTTAATGAGATTAAGTAAAATATATATTTAAGAACAGAGTTCTAAAATATCTTTTTAATAAATAATTGTTAATTATTTTTCACCATATTTCAATGCATCATATCCTGTATCACCTGTACGAACTCTCATTACATCTTCGACACTTGTAACGAAAATCTTACCATCGCCATAGTGTTCTGTATTAAGAGCTTTTCTTGCTGCTGCAACTACAAGTCCCGGATCAACCGTTGATACAACTATATCAACCTGAACTTTCTTATAAAGGTTCATTGTTGTTGACACACCTCTATATCTACCTGTCTTACCTTTTTCAGCTCCACAGCCCATTACCTGAGATACTGTCATACCCATTACTCCAATGGCATTCATTGTATCTCTAAGAACTCCAAATCGTTCTTCAGGACATATAATAGAAATCTTAGTATATCTGCCTTCTGACTTATCACCTAATGTAAGTGGTGTAGGTTTAACATCTGATAAATCAACTGCCCCTTCACTTTCACCTGCATATGATGGTGCTGCTGGAAGGAAGTCTGCGTATGCTGATGCAAGACCATGTTCTGAAATATCCATACCAATAATTTCTTCTTCTGCTGTTGTTCTAAGTCCAATTGTATGTTTAATTAACTGGAATACGATTGTCATCATAATCGCTGCATATACATCAATTGCCACAATGCCTAAAATCTGAATTCCTAATAATTTTGCTCCACCACCGTAGAATAAACCTGCGTATGCTGAACCATCTGCAAATGCCTGTACTGTATCACCTTTTCCTGTTGCAAATAAACCAACTGCGATTGTTCCCCAAACACCATTTGCGAAATGAACACCAACTGCACCAACAGGATCATCAATGTGGAATTTCTTGTCTAAAACTTCTACAACTACATCTACTAAAATACCTGCTACAGCACCGATGATTAATGCGCCAATTGTATCTACTGAAGCACAACCTGCTGTAATTGCTACTAAACCTGCCAGTGAAGCATTTAAGCACATGCCTACATCAGGCTTACCATCTTTAATCCATGTAAAAATCATACATACTACTGTTGCTGTTGCAGGAGCAATTGTTGTATTCATAAAGATTGAAGCTAAACTGTCAACATTTGTTGCTGCTGCACCGTTGAATCCGTACCAGCCAAACCAAAGAATGAAACATCCTAAAGCACCAAGTGTAATTGAATGACCGGCAATAGCATTTGATCTGATTTTTCCATTTGATCTCTTTGTATATTTACCAATACGAGGACCTACGATAATTGCACCAACTAAAGCTGCCATACCACCAACTGAGTGAATTACTGCTGAACCGGCGAAATCTACGAAATTTAACTGCTGTAACCAACCATGTCCACCAAGGTTCCAAACCCAACCTGCTTCAATAGGATATACTATCAAACTGATTGCTCCTGAATAAATACAGTAAGCACTGAACTTTGTTCTTTCAGCCATAGCTCCTGAAACAATTGTTGCTGCTGTTGCACAGAACACTAACTGGAATACAAACTGTGACCAGTTGAAGTTACTGTAGTTTGTGAAAATATCAAGATTTGGAATACCAATAACACCCATTACATAATCCTCTGACATCATAAGTCCAAATCCTAATACAATGTACATAATAGTACCAATACAAAAGTCCATAAGGTTCTTCATAATGATGTTACCAGCGTTCTTTGCTCTGGTAAATCCTGTTTCAACCATTGCAAATCCTGCCTGCATAAAGAATACTAAACCAGCACCAATTAAGAACCAGATTGCAAAACTACTGTCTGTAGCTGCCTGAATAATTTCTTTTGCGTCCATAATTTTTTCCTCCATTCTTTCAGTCATATTTTTTTCTTAAACATTTGAATTGACTTTTTTTCAAATGTTCGTCACAAGATTTCTCTTGTGGGGAAACATTTTAAAGGGGTATGTTTTCCTTCTTACGAAATTCTTTTATTCTCCTAAAAACAAAAGAAAAAGGGAGCTAGACCTTTACGTCTGCTCCCTTGCATTTCGTTTAACAATGGCTATTATAACATCTGTTTTTTGTTTTGCAACAGTAAACCTGTCTTAACTAAAATTATTAAGACATTGTTTTAAGTATTTAACCATTTGTTTTATTTTATTAGTTTAGTTCTTTCTAACTTTAAGTTTGGGAATTATATTTCCTATTTCTTCATAAGAATCTTTTTATAACTATGCTCTATTTGAAATTATGCTAAAGTTTCCTTTACCTGCTGGTAAATTCCTTCTCCGTCTAGCTTAAATTCTTTAAGTAATTCTACTGCAGGACCTGAATGTCCGAAAACATCCTGTACACCTAATTTTGTTACTTTTGTAGGTAATTTACTGCTTAATGCATCACATACAGCGCTTCCAAGTCCACCAATTACAGAATGTTCTTCAACTGTAACTACTTTTCCTGTTTTCTTAGCTGATTCAACAATAATATCTTCATCTAAAGGTTTGATTGTATGAATGTTGATTACTTCTGCATTGATTCCATCTGCTGCAAGTTTTTCTGCTGCCTCTAATGCATAGCCAACCATAAGACCTGTGGCAACAATAGTTACATCGCTACCTTCTCTCATTTTTACACCTTTTCCAATTTCAAACTTGTAGTCTTCCTTGTTAATAACAGGTGCTGCTAATCTTCCAAGTCTTAAATATACAGGGCCATCCATTTCATAAGCCGCTTTTACAGCCGCCTTTGTTTCAATATCATCACATGGACAAATTACTGTCATGCCTGGAATTGTTCTCATAAGTGCAATATCTTCGTTGCACTGATGTGTAGCTCCATCTTCTCCTACAGAAATACCTGCATGTGTAGCTCCAATTTTCACATTTAAGTGTGTATAACCAATTGAGTTTCTTACCTGCTCATATGCTCTTCCTGCTGCAAACATTGCAAATGTACTTGCAAATGGTACTTTTCCGCAAGTTGATAAACCTGCTGCAATACCCATCATATTTGCTTCTGCAATACCACAGTCAATGTGTCTTTCAGGATAAGCTTTTTTGAAAATACCTGTTTTTGTAGCTTCCGCTAAGTCAGCATCAAGAACTACAATATCATCATGCTCTTTGGCAAGTTCTACTAAAGCATTACCATAGCTTTCTCTTGTTGCGATTTTCTTTACTTCTGACATAATGCTTCACCTACTTTCTCTAAATCTTCCATTGCCACTTTGTACTGCTCATCATTAGGAGCTGCACCATGCCAATTTACTTTATTTTCCATAAAAGATACACCTTTTCCTTTTACAGTATTCATAACGATTGCTGTTGGCATACCCTTTGTTTCTTTTGCTTCATTTAAAGCACTTCTGATTTGGTCAAAGTCATGTCCGTTAATTGTAACTACATGGAAATTGAATGCCTTAAATTTTTCATCAATCGGATAAGGTGAGCATACATCCTCAACTGTTCCATCAATCTGCAAATTATTGTTATCCACAATAAATACCATGTTATCTAATTTTCTGTGACCTGCAAACATTGCTGCTTCCCAAACCTGTCCTTCTTCGATTTCTCCATCACCTAGCATTGCATAAACACGATAGTCACTGTTATCCATCTTTCCGGCAAGTGCCATACCTACTGCTGCTGAAATTCCCTGTCCAAGAGAACCTGCTGACATATCAACTCCAGGTGTGTGCTTCATATCAGGATGTCCCTGCAAATATGAGTCAATCTTTCTTAAAGTTGTTAAATCTTCCTTTGGAATAAATCCTTTTTCTGCTAATACACCATATAATCCCGGTGCTGCATGTCCTTTTGATAAAACAAATCTGTCTCTATCCAGTTTGTTTGGATTTTTTGGATCAAGACCATTCATTTCTTCAAAATAAAGAAATGTAAGCATGTCTGCTGCTGATAATGATCCACCTGGATGTCCTGACTTTGCACTGTGTAATGCTGTCACAACATTCTTTCTCACTTCATTTGCAATTTTTGCAAGCTGTAAATTTTCCATTGTTACTTCCTTTCTTAAATATGAAAATTTTATATGTCTGAATTATACTAAATTTCAAAATCTGATTCCTGTAATAAATTAAGTCCGTCATTTTTTGACTTTGAACCAAATATACCTTTGAACTTTCTTCCCAACTTCTTGGTATGCGCAATGGCATTGTCGATTATTTCTTCAACATTGTCCTGTGAAATTCCCTTATTTGCTCCAAAATAATCATCTATTGCCTTATAAAATGCCAAGTTGGCAAGTTCGTCCATTTCGTATCCTTTGTTCAATGCATAACGCTTTCCATATTCTACCCATTCCTCAATGTTGTATTCCTTGATTCTAACAATGTGATTAAATGTAGTTTCAAGTTTTGGATTCTCCTTAAGTAACTCTTCCATGCCATCTTCATTTCCTTCAAGAATAATAAGCATGTCATCTGTAAACATTCCACATCCATCTAACAGGCTAATAACAGTCATTTTTCCAAGTTGGTCTGCATTTTCGATAATTAAGTCACTGCCTACTAACTTGCCTAATACATATTTAAAGCCTTTTCTATTAAGCACTCGTGCATCAACTTTTGCAAGTTTTCTGTTTCTTCTACCACGTTTTCTGTTTACAAGTTTAATTAATTCAATGGCTAATGTTGTCTTTCCTGTTTTTTCATTCCCCATTATAATTACATTTCCATGTTCTGACTTACCATTTGGAGAATAATTAACAATCAATTCCTGTAAAACTTCTCTTATGTTAATCTCAAATCCTTCAACATTCAAGTAGTTTTTAAATTCTGTAAGTTCAGCTTCTGATAAAACATTCTCGCGAACAATATTATTATCCATTGTCTGGTCTTCTTTCTTTTCTGTCTTTTTATTTTCTGTTGCTTCTTCCGGTTCTGCCTCTGCTGTAGTAACTACTTTTTCTTCCGTTTTTGCTTCAGTAGCTGTAGCTGGTTCTTCCACATTTGCTTCTGTTTCTGCAGCTTCATCCGCCTCTTTTTCTACTTCAACGGTCTCTTCTATCTTTGCTTCTATATTATCAGCTTTTTCTTCTGTTCTCGTTTCAGTGTTAATGCTTTTGTTATCTGCTTTTTCTTCTGCCTCAGCAGTAGTTGCTTTCTCTTCCGATTCAACAGACTCTGCTTTTGCTTCTGCCCCAACTGATGTTTTCTTTTCAACCACCTGTGTTTTAGGAGTATCTATAATCCTATCTTCGCCTACCGGTGTGTCAAACTTTTGTTTGCCTTGAGCCTGCTTTTGCTCTTTAGACTCAACTTCAAATTCACCTTCCGGAACAATACCAGCACCTGCTAATATTTCAACTTTAGATGTTGGGTTTTCTTTAACTCTTACATCTGAGTCTTCCTGATTATTTGATACAACTTCCTCTGCTTCTTTTATTGCTTTTTGCAATTCATCGCGGGTTGGTAGTTTATCAGTCTTATATCCCATATCAGAGTTAGCAGCAATATTTTTGTACATCTTCTTCTGTCCTAAGTCATTGCTTTCATCTCTTGTTGGTGTTTTGTAGCCTAAATCAAGTGCCGGAACTTCACCTGTTTCCTCATGTAGTCCTTCTTCAATTTGTTCCTCTACCTGTGGTTTTACAACTCTGCTTACATTTGGTTGTTCTTCTTCACTTGAAGGAATCTGAATTTTTCCAAATATACGTGTGCTCCCCAAATCGTCAGGAACGATATTCTCAGTTGACTGAGCGTTTTTGTTTTCTTCTAAATCTTCTTCTAAAACAATATCGCTTTCATCAATTTCTATGTTATCATGAACACTTTCTTCTACCTTAATTGCATCAACTTTTTCTTCTGTTTCATTTAATTCTTCTTTAGAAACCAGTTCATCATCAGACTCTTCAATAACACTTTCATCAATTGGAAGTATGCTGTCTTCTTGCTTTGCTTTAGAATTGCTGTCACTAACTTCTGCTGCCTCATTAATAATGTCAACTGCTTCTTTTACAGTTTCAGGTTTAAGAATTCCTCTTTCCTGAAGCTGTCTTAAAATATCACTTACATCATTAATGCCTGTTAATTTTTCAGTTCTTGATTCTTCCGGTTCAACCTGTTCTGAAACTTTCTCATCTGCCTGTGACCTAGGCTGTTCTTCATCGTTTAGCAACTGACCAACTGTAATGTCACCGTCATGTAAATCCGGTTCAAATTCGCCATTTTCAATTGTTCCCTTAACTGTTTCAGTATTGTCACTGTTTGTAACTTCAACCTGATCATCATTAGTTTTTGTTTCCTGCTGAGCTTCGTCAACAATTTCAGGTACCTTGTCATTCTGTGATGTTACTGAATCGACTGTTTCAGGTTCATCAGAAAGAATAATTTCTTCCATATCATCATCTTCACTTGAATTCAAATTAATAAATTCTTCTATATTCTTCTCTTCATTTTCAGCCTGCTTTGGTTCAACTTCTTCTGGAACACTCTCCTCTTCTTTTTCCGGTTTGATTACAGAAGCTGTGTCTTTCTGTATCATATCAGGATTAATTTCAAAAGGTCTAAAAGTTCTTTTCTGTTTCTTATGTGATTTTTCTTCTGCTTTAGAAATAATTTTCTTTTCTTCAACATTTCCGTCTTCATCTAAGAACTGGATTTCATCCACAGTCTCTGAAGTTTTTTCAGGTTCAGGCTTCACTTCTTCTTTTGTCTGACCATTTTCATTACTTACTATTTCAGCAATAGTTGGTTCTTCAGTCATTTTTGGAGCATCAACAATTTTAGCCTTCACTCCATCTTCTGAAATATCAGTAATTTCTATAATTTCATCCCCACTGTTTTCCGCCAGTGTTTTAGCCTTTTTTTCTTTTTCTTTTTTTATCTTTGCAGCCTTTGGATTATTGATTTTTTCTTTTAAGTCAGAGGCTTTCTTTACATATTTTCCTTCGGAGAACCATAAATTAATCTCATCGCATATATCAAGGCATTTGTCCTTTTTGCCGGCTTTGTAATAAAGTTTTGCCAACTCGTAAGCCCATTTTTCTTCCATGTCAAGATTTACATATTCTTCCAAAATATTAATTAACTCTTCAATAGGTTTTCCCTGAGCCTTTGCCATTCTATATCTTAGAATATATCTTGCAGTATCTCTTGGTGCCATTTCAATAAAGTCTTCATAATAGCTTCTTGCTGCAGCAAAGTCTTTTGTTTTAACAGAAATTAAACATAGCTTGTATGCAATAAGTCTACCTGCATTTGTATTTTCATAAGCAATTGTTAAAGCTTCTTTTGCCTCTTCAAAATTATGTGTCACCTCATAGGCATCTGCAACTAAGCTTAAAATATTATTGTCTTTTATTCTCCTTAAATCTAAAGAATCTGCAATGTCAACTGCTCTGTCAAAATCCCTGCGTTTCATTGCATCCCTTAGTTCATCCATTTTTTGTATCTGTTCATTTCTATCCATTTGAATACCTCTTTGTTTTGACTTGTTAAACTGTTACACGTCCTTCTAATGCCCTTAGCAATGTAACATTGTCAATGCACTCTAAATCTCCTCCAACGGGAACGCCACTGGCTATTCTTGTAACTTTAATTCCCAAAGGTTTAACCACCTTGCTAATATACATTGCCGTAGCCTCACCCTCTACGCTGGAATTTGTAGCTATAATTACTTCATCAACATCATCTTTTAGTCGTTGAAATAATTCTTTTAATTTAATATCATTTTGCCCAATGCCGGCCATTGGATTAATTGCTCCATGTAAAACATGGTATACACCTTTGTATTCTCCTATTTTTTCATAGGCTGCCATATCCTTTGTTGTTTCAACCACCATAATTGTCTTGTGGTCTCTTTGATTACTGCTACAGATTGGACATACTTCCTGATCTGTAAGGGTACAACAGATTTTACAATATTTTACATTATTCTTTGCCTCTACAATTGCAGACGCCAAATCATGTACCTGTTCGCTAGGCATATCTAATATGTGGAATGCAAGCCTTCCTGCTGTTTTGGGACCAACTCCCGGCAATGCTGAAAGCTCTTCTATTAACTTTGTAATGTAACCACTGTAATAATCCATTAGAATAGACCACCCATTCCACCGGTAATTTTAGACATTTTCTGTGCTGATACTTCTTCGATTTTTCTAATAGCTTCATTAACTGCTGCCATTGTTAAATCTTCAAGCATTTCAATATCATCCGGATCAACTACTTCCGGATCAAATTTAATACTTGTAATTTCTTTCTTACCTGATATTGTAACTTCAACGGCACCGCCACCTGATGTTGCAGTGTAGCTTGACTCTTCAAGCTGAGCCTGTGCTTCTTCCATCTGCTTTTGCATCTTCTGTGCCTGCTTCATTATATTATTCATGTTTCCAGGCATGCCTCCCGGAAATCCTCCTCTTCTTGCCATTTAGAAATCCTCCTCTTCAACTTCCATTTTTATTTTTGAGACTACTTCCATAAAATAATCACCAAAACTCTGATTATTTTCTAATATAGTCATTTCAATTCTTACCTGTTTTTGTATTTCTTCACTAATCACATTAGTAAGCATCTCTATTACCTCAGGTTTATTACAACCTTCATAACCAATTGAACCTGCGTTAAATACAATTAGCAAGGTGTCTTCACCTTTGACGCTAAATCTTGCATCATTTAAATAAATCTTATATGGATTAGAAATGTGTCTCTTGATTCTTCCCCAGTTATCCACAACTGCCTGTATGTCAGCCGGAACCGGTTTATCAAATACCTTCTTTTCCTTTGGCTTCTCCTGTGCCTGAACAGTAGGTTCAGAGACCACCTGTTTTGAAACAAAATCACCATTTTCTATTTTCTTCTCCATTAAAGCAATTCTGTTATTTAATGAACTTATGTCTCTTTCCATGGCAGGTTTAGTTAATTTAATAAATGCAATTTCTATTAACACACGTTTCTGTGATGAATATTTGATTTGTCCTGCCAATTCAGAAAAAATTCTAATATATCTCATAATTACATCTGTATCCACCATATCTGCTTCTTCTTTAAGAGATTGTATTCTCTCCTGGGAAGCATCTATAATTTCACTTGCTTCATCAGATGTTTTAATAAGCATCAAATTTCGTAAATACCAAATAAAATCATTAACAAACTGTCCTAGTTCTCGTCCCTGCATAATTATTTCATCTAATAAATTAATACATGAAACAACATCACCGTTAATGATTTGTCTTGTAAGTCTGCTGAAAATCTCGTTATCAACAGCCCCTAAAACCTCTAGAACATTCTCGTATGTTAACTTCTGTCCTAAATAAAAGGCTATGCACTGGTCCAAAAGACTAAGTGCATCACGCATAGAACCATCTGCAGCTTTTGCCACATATCGAAGTGCCTTTTCTTCAACTTCAATATTTTCTTTTTCCATAAGTTCCACAAGTCTGTTTACAATAGTATCAATGGAAATTCTTTTAAAATCATATCTTTGACATCTTGATAAAATTGTAATTGGGATCTTATGTGGTTCCGTTGTTGCCAATATAAACAATACATATGATGGTGGTTCTTCCAATGTTTTAAGCAAAGCATTAAAAGCTCCAATTGACAGCATGTGAACTTCGTCAATAATATATACAGTATATTTTCCACTTGACGGAGTATACTGTATTTCATCTCTGATTTGTCTTATGTTATCTACACCATTATTTGAGGCAGCATCAATTTCTATTACATTCATGGAACTGCCTGAATTAATCCCCTTACATACATCACATTCATTGCAGGGACTACCATCAACAGGATGTTCGCAGTTTACAGCTTTTGCAAAAATCTTTGCCACACTGGTTTTACCTGTTCCTCTTGTTCCACAAAATAAGTAAGCATGTCCTATTCTGTTTGCATTTATCTGATTTTTTAAAGTTTGCACAATATGATCCTGACCCTTTACTTCATCAAAAGATGTTGGTCTGAATTTTCTATACAATGCTGTGTAAGACATGTTTTCTCCTTTGCTGTAATATTTTTGGGCATAGTACACCCATTTGCACCTTTGGATACTATTATAAACTAAAAAAGTTTTCCATACAAGATGTTGGAAAACTTTTCTTTTTATAAAATATTTTAATTATAAATTAATACATTACATCAAGCCATGCAATATATCCCAGCTGTGTATGGGCAAATCCAAATTTGTTATTCACCTTGCCGTCCACTACCATTTTTAACATAACTTTTTTTGCGTCATTGTTTGACTTACATGCAGCAATACAATTTTTAAGTCCGGACTTTAACTGTCCACCTAAGACATAACCTAATCCATACTTACAGAAAAATTATTCTGTAATATTTTTAAACTATTTCATATAAATGTATATTTTATATAAATCACATTGTCTCAAATTATCACTTTATTAAAGTTAAAAATTCTAAATTCAATTTGGGATAAAAAAGAAGCTGAAACTTCTAAATTAAATGATGTGACCCCAAAAAGTTAGACTTTTATTGCGTAACAGGTTTTAATATCT
>OLOZ01000119.1_pt1 | contig 88342 bp, 78 predicted proteins | sample 1673021 | NCBI WGS metagenome assembly OLOZ01 (sample SAMEA3136747, study PRJEB25190) | human gut metagenome | biome: human gut; feature: human-associated habitat; material: faeces | place: Austria | collected 2013 | reverse complement strand
GACAGGATGATGTGGCAAGTGTGGCATACTGGTATCAGGCAGAACCACATAACAGTTTCCCGGAACTTCCTGGTAAAGAAGATCGCTGGCCAAGATAAAAACGAATTGTTTTGCCTGAATATATTAATAAGAAGCAGAGGAAATCCGTTCATGAAGAACGATTTTCTCTGCTTTTTAAGTTGTCAAGCATACGACAAAAAGGTCCGGTGGACCTTTTTTAGTTGCGCGAGTAACGAGCTAAAGTCCGTGCCTGCACGAGACCCTGGCGACTATCGTGTCCCCATCTTACGCACTACACACAAAACTGCTCCGATCACATTCATGAACAAAAAGGATTTGCCCAGATCATCCACGATATGGAAGAACAATTTGGCTCCTTCCAGCGGAGCCGGGCTGGCAGGAAGGATGGGGTAGGCATAAGTGGATACAAATGCCAGAAGAACCAGAACAACGAAACCGAACAGCCCACGTCCCATATCAACCTGGCGGATCTTGCCGTGATCCGGCATCCGTTTTCTGCTGGCGATCCACAGTGCCTGGATACAACCAAAGCCCACACAGATCAGTGCCCCAATCAGATAGATTCCCTGGGCATAATTCTTTTCCTGGACTACTCCGGCGATGGAGCCAAGGGTCACCCGGTTGGCCCAGAAGTTCTGTGCCATACGAAGGGTGGACAAAGCCATCAGGGCTACGCAGATCCACTGGATCACAAGATAAAACAGGGTGCCTCCCAGTTTTACGCTTCCGGTGGTTAAAGAAGTGGCTGCAGATAGGAGTCCGCCTCCTTTTTTCTTCTTTTTTCGCCTGGTTTTGGTTTTCTGCGTGGTAGTTTTATGAATCGTATGCTGGTTTGTGGCAGTATTTCTGGATCTGCCGGAACCGGAGCTTGGATTTTTTTTGTTCTCTTCCCGACGTCTGGCAGCGGGAGTCTCATTTTTACCGGAAGCAGGACTACCGGTACCGTTGCCATTATCAGCGACTGTTTTTGATAAGTCGCGATTTACATAATCATCGAAGGACTGCCAGTCATCCACCAGACGATCGGTATCTGTATTTTTTGTGACTGAAGTATTGTCATTGGAAGCGGCCGGAAGCGGCGCACCGCAGTAGCTGCAAAAACGACCGGTGACTTCAGCACCACACGATGGACATTTCATAGTTCACTCCCCCTTGTTAGAATTTCAGATTTTATTGTACCACAAATACAGGAAAACATATCTGAAGATTTTGTGAAAATTAATGAAAAATAATTACTTTTTTTGGTAAAAAAGCAAGAATCAGAAAGAGAAGATTGCGTTGACACCTTATATACCGATTGGTATAATATAAAAAGACAGGGGATTACCCTGGAAAATTACGGATCAACAGCTGATAAATATAAGGAAAGGGGCTGAGACAGATGGATAATCGGCAGCTGATCATGGAAAAAGCGCTGGAACTGTTTTGTGCCCGTGGATATGATGCGGTTGGGGTGCAGGAGATTGCAGAACAGTCCGGAATTACAAAACCGACGTTGTATTATTATTTTGGAAGCAAGCAGGGACTGATGGAAACGATCCTTGAGGAGAACAGTCGTATTCTGGAAGAGATGCTGGAAAAAGCAGTGGAAGAACCGGGGGATGTCCCGCAGGTGTTATATCGTGTGGCGAGAGCATATTTTGATTTTGCGGGAAGCCACTGGCAGTTTTATCTGTTTATGCTGAGTCAGTTTTATTCCGGAAAAAAATCGGAAGGATTCCGTACGGTGTATCCGCTGATCCAGAAGTATTACCAGCTTGTGGTGCGGATCTTCGAGGATTCTGCAGACCGTCTGGGAAATATGGGCGGCCGTCAGGAGCAGTTCGCGGTCAGCTTCATGGGGATTCTGGATTCCCATATGATGATGCTGGGAAGAGAGCAGGATGAAGAACACGGACTGGTGATGACGGATCAGAGAACGTATGAGATCGTCCGGCAGTTCCTGTACGGTATTTATTCATAACTGCGAAAGTATGGAACAGTTGCATGTATGAGTGTGAAAAATAACTGGAAAGACAGTTAAGATAAAAGAAAAAGGAGACGGGGATATGGCAAAGATGGAGTTTGGGGAACTGGATCAATATTTGTTTGGTCAGGCAACGCATTATGATATTTATAAGAAACTGGGAGCGCATCCGGTAACACAGAATGGAAAAAGCGGCACGTATTTTGCAGTATGGGCACCGAACGCAGAGGATGTTTCTGTTGTCGGTGAGTTTAATGACTGGGATCCGGAGCGCCATCCGATGAAAAAGACAGGACCGATCGGTGTCTGGGAGACTTTTGTTGCGGGAGCCAAAGTGGGAGATCTGTATAAATTCTGTATCCGTGCCATGGACGGAAGACTGCTGTACAAAGCAGATCCTTATGCAAGCTGGTCTGAGATGCGCCCGGGCAATGCATCACGTATCGCGGATATCACAGGTTTCAAATGGGGCGATGCCGCATGGTTGAAAAAGAGAAAAGAGACGGATCCGAGAAGAGCTGCTCTTTCCATCTATGAAGTACATCCGGGTTCCTGGAAAAAGCATCCGGCTTCCGATGGAGATCCGGACGGCTTCTACAGCTATCGGGAACTGGCACATGAGCTGGCAGATTATGTAAAACGTATGGGTTATACTCATGTGGAACTGATGGGCATCGCGGAGCATCCGTTTGACGGCTCCTGGGGTTATCAGGTTACCGGTTACTATGCACCGACCGCCCGTTTCGGATCTCCGAAAGAATTCAAATATCTGGTCAATTATTTACATAAAAATAAGATCGGTGTCATCCTCGACTGGGTACCGGCGCATTTTCCGAAAGATGCTCACGGACTGGCAGAGTTTGACGGAACCTGTATCTACGAGCATTCTGACCCACGTCAGGGAGAGCATCCGGACTGGGGTACCAAGATCTTTAATTATGGAAAAAACGAAGTCAAGAATTTCCTGATCGCGAACGCACTGTACTGGATCGAAGAGTTCCATGTAGACGGTCTGCGTGTGGATGCAGTGGCGTCCATGCTGTATCTGGATTATGGAAAGAAAGACGGACAGTGGATCGCGAACAAATATGGCGGTAACGAGAACCTGGAGGCTATTGAATTTTTCAAGCATCTGAATACTTTGATTCTTGGAAGAAACAAAGGAACCATGATGATCGCTGAAGAGTCTACTGCATGGCCGAAAGTAACCGGAGATGTGGAAAAAGAGAACGGTCTCGGATTCACGTTTAAGTGGAATATGGGATGGATGCACGATTTCCTGGAGTATATGAAACTGGATCCGTATTTCAGAAAATTCAACCATAATAAGATGACCTTCTCCATGACGTATGCCTTCAGCGAGGAGTATATTCTGGTACTGTCTCATGATGAAGTTGTCCATCTGAAATGCTCCATGATCAACAAGATGCCCGGAGAGTACGATGACAAATTTGAAAATCTGAAAGCCGGATATTCCTTCATGATGGGTCACCCGGGTAAGAAATTGCTTTTTATGGGACAGGAGTTCGGACAGTTTCAGGAGTGGAGTGAGGCGAGAGAGCTTGACTGGTATCTGCTCCGTGAGGCAAGACATCAGCAGTTACAGGATTATGTAAGAGATTTGCAGATGATGTATAAAAAATATCCGGCACTGTATGCGGATGCCAATGGCTATGATGGTTTTCAGTGGATCAATGCCGATGATGCAGACAGAAGCATCTACAGTTTCATCCGCTGGTCACCGACGAAAAGAAACAACCTGCTGTTTGTCTGCAACTTTACTCCGGTAGAACGGAAAGACTACTGGGTAGGTGTACCGCAGAAGAAACAGTGTAAATTAATCCTGAGCAGTGCAGACCCGGCTTACGGCGGACAGCATCATGTGGACAATCCGGTATTCAAACCGGTCAAGGGAGAATGTGACGGACAGCCATACCATGTGGCATACCCGCTGGCTCCGTATGAAGTTGCAGTGTTTGCATTTAATTAAGGAAAAAAATAAAGATAAAAAAGAATGACAGAACCTGTCAGCAGAGAATTATGAACTGCTGGCAGGTTTTTTTTCATTGCATATCAATAATTGCCTGCAAGTTCCATGGCGAGCGAATGCTGTGATAATGAGCAAAGCGTGCGGAGCGTATTTGGTTCGTCCGCAATGCCCAAATAAAAGTTCTGTAAATTGTATGTGAATTACAAAAAATTAACACAACTTTACAAAACCACGATAGAAGCACCCCGCCCGGGCATGATACTCTGTCTTTCGGAAAGGAGAACGAAAAAGATGTTTAAGATGTTAAATCCGAGACGGTTTTATCATGCCGTTGGAAAGAAGAAGTTTCTGGAATTTATCCTGCTGGCCGTATTTATCTTATTCTTTTACGGACCGCTGTTGAATATGCTGATGTTAGCGTTTGCAAATGAATATAATGTGCCGTCAGTACTTCCACAGGAGTGGGGCTTTAAGTGGTGGGGGTATGTGTTCGGACAGAAGAGTCTGGTGTCTTCGATGATCCAGTCCTTTATCATCGCGATTGCGACGACTGTGATCTCGATGATCTTCTGTATTCCGGCGGCGTACTCACTGGCGAGATTTCAGTATCCGGGAAGAAAAGTATTTATGCTGTCCTTCCTGCTGACCAATGCATTCCCAAAGCTGGGCATCTACACTTCCATCGCCGTTTTATTTTACAAATACGGACTGATGGGAACATATGCCGGAGTAATTATCATTCACATGATCAACTCCATGATGTTTATGGTATGGCTGCCCTCGAGTGCGTTCCGCAACGTACACCGGCAGCAGGAGGAAGCTGCGAGGGATGCTGGTGCAAGTCCGGTCCGTACCTTCTTCAAGGTGACACTGCCGATGGCGATGCCGGGAATCGCAGTTGCTACCCTGTACACCTTCCTTGGTTCCATGGAAGAGGCACAGGGAACGATGCTGGTAGGTCTTGCGAGAATCCAGACCATGCCGGTAGCCATGTACGGAATCGTGCTTGACAGCTCCGCGATCCAGATCGGTGCGGTATTTGCCATTCTGCTGATCATTCCGTCGGCACTGCTGATCTTTGTGATGAGAAAATATATCGGACCGGAAGCAATTGCCGGTGGTTTCAAGATGAAGTAAAAAGTGAAAGAATATCCAGGAGGATAGAAAGAAGTTAGTATGGAAGAACGAAAAGTAAAACTGGAATTAAAAGATATGGCAAAAAAATACGATAACGGAGACGGTGTGGAACACATTAATCTGAAAGTGTACGAAGGAGAAATCGTAACCTTCCTCGGACCTTCCGGATGTGGTAAATCCACGATCTTAAGAACCATCGGTGGGTTCATGGATGTGACTGACGGGGATATTCTGGTGGACGGACAGTCCATTGTGAATCTGCCACCGGAAAAAAGACCGACCGCTATGGTGTTTCAGAGTTATAATCTCTGGCCGCATATGACCATCTATGAAAATCTGGCATTCGGCTTAAAACTGCGGAAGGTTCCGAAAAAGGAGATAGATGCAGAGATTAAAAAGATGCTGGAACTGGTTTCCATGAGCGGTTTTGAGAAGAAATATCCGGGACAGCTCTCCGGTGGTCAGCAGCAACGAATCGCGATTGCCCGCTCCCTGTTGTTAAAACCATCTCTGTTACTGTTGGACGAGCCATTTTCCGCACTGGATGCGAAGATCCGCCAGCAGATGCGTGAGGAGCTGAAAAAGATCCAGAGCGACCTCGGTATCACGGTTATTTTCGTAACCCATGACCAGGAGGAGGCGATGGCACTGTCCCACCGGATCGTGGTTATGAACAAAGGAAAATTTGATCAGGTAGGAACACCGGGAGAAATCTACGACAGCCCGGCAACCCTTCATGTGGCATCCTTCATCGGGGAGATGAACTTTATCCGGAATGGCGGCAGCACGATTGCAGTCCGTCCGGAGGATATCGTAGTCAACAAGGGACACGGTCCGATGGAAGCAGTTGTCCGCACGATCATGATGCTCGGTCATTATGTGGTTCTGACAGTACAGCGTGGAAATGAGATCATCAAATGTTATGTCGACCGGGAACTGAGTGATCAGCTTCGCGAGGGAGATCTGGTAAATCTCACGATCGGAAAACACACGGTATTTTCCCAGGCTGCGTAAGACAGTGAGACAATAAGCCGGGGGCAGCTAATGTCTGCTTCTGACATCATCATATAGAAGAATCCATAACAAAAGCAAATGAGGAGAAATGAAAAAATGAAAATGAAAAAAGTAATGGCAGCGATGCTTGCCGGAATGATGCTGGTATCTATGGCAGGATGTGGAACAGGTGCACAGGGAGGTTCTGACGGTGCAGGTACAGACAGTGCACAGACACAGGAAAGTACAGATGGAAAATCAACACTGACGATCTGGGCCAGTGGTTCTGATAATGTACGTCAGGTTTTTGAGACACTGATCGATGATTTTAATAATAATTCCGAATATGCAGACAAATATCAGGCAGAACTGCAGTTTATGCTGAGTGGTACCGGAACACAGTCCATGACAGATATGCTGGCAGCCGCTTACAAAGCAAAACAGACGGATACAGATTATGATCTGGTAGATCTGGGTGGTGATGATCTGTCCAAAGTGATTTCCCAGATCGGAGAGGAAGCTTTTGTAAAACTGGATAAGAACAAAATCCCGAATTCTGAAAATGTAGAAGCAAAAAGCGCTCTGGCAACGGATTATGTACAGCCTTATCGTGGAACTACCGTTATTCTGGCTTACGATTCCGAAAAAGTACCGACACCGCCGAAGACTATGGATGAGCTGGTACAGTGGATGAAGGATAACCCGGGAAGATTCGCCTACAATGCACCGGGAACCGGTGGAGCCGGAGATTCTTTCGTGCGTACTTCCGTATACAACTACATGCCGGAAGAGGCGATTACCTCTGACGATCCTTCCTGGGAAGACCAGTGGACCGAAGGATTTGACTTCCTGAAATCCATTCACCCGTATATGTATCAGTCCGGCGGTTCTGTGGTTTACCCGAGCAAAAACCAGGGTACTCTGGACCTGCTGAACCAGGGTGAGATCGATATGTGTCCGAACTGGGCAGATATGGTACTGTCCCAGAGAGCGGAAGGAACCTTAAAAGACACCATTAAGATCACACAGATCGATCCGTCTCTGACCGGTTCTCTCCAGTCTCTGGCAATCCCGACCTTCGGTTCCAACGAAGAAGGCGCTTACGCATTCATGAACTACATCCTTACCACAGATGCACAGGAGATTCTGGTAAAACAGATGGCAGCAATTCCGCTGATCGATACCGCACAGCTGGATATGACCGGTTATGAAGATGTGGAAAGCCTGGATGTCAGCAACTTCCGTATCATGTCTATCGGAGATCTGTCTACAGACTTCAACGAAAAATGGGATAACGAGATCGGAACTCTGAACTAGAGTCAGATCCAAAGGAGCAAATATGAAGAATAAGACAAAAGGACTGCTGGCAGCGTACGGAATGGTGCTGCCGGCATTCCTGGTAGTAATGCTGACAGTCGCTTATCCGATCGTATCCGCAGTGATCCAGAGTTTTCAGGATGAGGATACCGGCGCATTTACCACAGCAAACTATACCTACTTTTTTACCGAAACCGCACAGAGAAACAATCTGCTGTACACCCTGTTTGTCGTCATCGTGACGGTTGTGATCGCCATTGTGCTGGCATATCTTCTGGCACTGTATCTGCGGTTTGTCAAATCCCGGATTTCGAGAGCCATCGGCATGCTGTACCTGCTTCCGCGATTTGTACCGACCATGTGTGCCGTGTATGCGATGATCACGATCATCCGTGATTCGGGACTGATCAACCGGATCGGTCTGCTGTTCGGACTGGACATCAAGCTGGGGCTGATGTATCATGCAAGTGGTATCATCGTGATGAATATGTGGTTTAACATCCCGTTTGCAACCATGATGATCGCCGCAGGACTGGGAGCGATCCCGGATTCGATCATTGAGGCATCGAGAGACAGCGGTGCGGGAAGATGGAAAACCTTCACCAGCATGATCCTGCCACTGTCCATGAAAGATGTGGTGGTGGCATCCACGTTTGTATTTATGTCCAATGTGGGTTCCTTTACCACTCCGTACCTGATGGGCGGCAACTCACCGAAGATGCTCGGTATCGCTCTGTACGATCAGTTTAACAAATATCTGTCCTACAATCGTTCCGCAGCACTGTCTGTGATCATGTTCCTGATCTGTTCAGTGTCTGCAGCAGTTTATATCTATACAAATCTGAAAGAAAAGGACTGGGAAAAATAATGGGAGAGACTATGATAACCGCCCATTCCGGAGCGGACGGAACGAAAGAAAACAGTCTGGAATTCGTAGCGTATGCGATGCAGACAGGAGCCGATGCACTGGAAGTAGATGTGCGGATGGGAGAAAACGGAATTCTGATTTTGTCCCACGATAAGACAGATGAAGATGCGGTACGTCTTGCCGATGTATTCCGTATGATGGGAAAATATCCGGGGATGCGGATCAACTGCGATCTGAAAGAGTGTGGGCTGGAAGTGGCGGTTCGTCAGCTGGCCCTGATATCCGGACTGAAGACAGAGCAGATCCTTTATTCCGGAAGTGTCCGTCCGGTTCCGGTGACAGAATCCTGTATCTGGAGAGATGTGGAAGTGTTCTGGAACATCGAGGAATATCTTCCGGATATTTATAAGGAACAAAAAGAGGATCTTCTTTTTGAACAGGCGGCATACAAAATCAGCAGAGCCTGCAGAAAATACGGAATACATACCGTGAATGTAAATGAAAAGATTGCCACAGAAGAATTTATCCGTGTGACCGGTGAAAATGATATTGATCTGTCCGTCTGGACCGTCAATGATGAGGAACGGTTCCGGGAGCTTCTGGGACAGGGCGTAAAAAATATAACAACAAGAAATGTGAAGATGGCATGTGAAGTCAGAAGCTGTGAAAAAAGCAGCTGATGACCTGAGAAAAGTCCGGAAACCGGAAAAATCACCGGTTATTTCCGGGCTTTTTTCGATTTGTGAGAACAATACCAAAAACACCTCGCGGGATATTATCAGCGAACGAATCAGAAACATACCAAAAAACTATGTTTATGGCGAAAATGAATTGACAAATGTACCTTCCTTTGCTAACATGATAAAGTATGATTGTTAAAAAATCAGGCCAAATAAGGAGGAGAAAGAGTAAAATGAAAAGATTCAAAAAACTTGTATCTGTACTTACTCTGACAGCGATGCTTGCAGCAAGTCTGACAGCCTGTGGCGGAAAAGATCCGGTTGCAGAAGATGACAGTACAGCAGGCACAACCACTGCTGACAGCAGTACAGCTACCACAGAGACTTCTGGTGACAGCACATTTACCTATGCCATCTCCGGGGATCCTACAGAGACTGTCAATGTTATTACAACATCTGACCGTTGGGGATTATCTACTGTAAAGATGATCTACTCCCCACTGTATATGAATAATGCCGATGGAATTAACTGGTTCTTGGCTACAGATTATAGCGTATCCGATGACAATCTGACCTATACATTTAAACTGAGAGATGATGTGAAATGGTCTGACGGTGAACCATTTACCGCAGATGACGTGGTATTCACATACGAAGCCATGGAACAGGAGGATAACCTTGGCTGGGCTTATTCTCAGCTGGTTTACGATCAGGGAACGGTAAAAGTGGAAAAAGTGGATGACTACACCGTATCTTTCACATTCCCGTTCGTAACACCTACGGCTATCGAGATGTTAAGTCAGATTTTCATTATGCCGGAGCACATCTACAAAGATGTCACAGATTTTGAGCATAACGATTACAACATGAACTCCGTAGGAACCGGTCCTTACAAACTGGTAGATTATCAGTCAGGCTCATATCTGAAATTCGAAGCAAACGAGAATTATTATAAGGGCGAACCATCAATCAAAAATGTTGTATTCCAGATTATCGAGAACGCAGACACAGCAATCCTTGCCCTGCAGAATGGTGAAGTAGATGCTTACCAGATGACACCGCAGCAGGTGAAAAAGCTGGATCTGGATGCAAGCAACCTGTCTACTTACTCCTACAGTGAAGGACGTGTTGGCTATCTGGAGATCAACTGCAATCGTGTAACAGATGAAAAAGTCCGTAAAGCACTGCTGTATGCTATGGACAGAAAAGCCATGGATGATGCAGCGTTTGAATCTTCTGAATATTATAGTATTCCGTATACTTTTCTGCCAACAAACAGCCAGTTCTATACAGAAGATGGTGTGGAAAAATACGAGCAGGATGTTGACAAAGCAAAAAGCATGCTGGAAGATGCAGGCGTAAGTGGTCTGAAGCTGAAACTTGGTTATATGTCCAGTGATGCGGTACAGTCCGCACAGGCTCTGCTGATTCAGGAACAGCTGAAGGAAGTTGGAGTAACCGTAGAACTTGCCGGCGGAGACGGAACAGCCATTGCAAACGCAATGAAGGATCCGGATAACGAGTACGATATGTATCTGGGCGGTTATATCATGGGTATTGACCCGGATACCTTCTCCAGCCTGTTTGAAAATGATGGTGCTTACAACTACATGCACTACAGTGGATACGATACCATCGATCAGCTGTTTGAGGAAGGTCGTTCTGAATTGGATGAGTCTGCAAGAAAGGAAACCTATGCAAAACTGCAGGCAGCTGTTCAGGATACAGGTGCTTTCTATCCGATCATTTCCAACAATAAGATCCTGGTTGTAAATAACAGAATCCAGGGTGTGGAAGATGCAGGACTTGTTCCGGTATATACCTTCGAGGATACTTCCAGTCTGAAAATTGCTGAATAAGTAATCATCAAAGATTAGACACTATTTATAATGAGGGCGGAATTCTTCTGAAACAGGCGAAGAGTTCCGCTTTTTGGGCTTAAGAATGAAAAACAAAAGGAGAAAAAGGTATGGCAAAGTATATTTTCAAACGTATTCTTACTGCGATCCCACTGATCATCGTGATCACGATTCTGTGTTTTTCTCTGATTCATCTGGCACCGTATGATGCAATTGATGCCATGACAACTCCAAAGATGTCTCCGGAGATGGTACAGATGATCCGTGAAAAATACGGCTATGATCAGCCGGTCTATGTGCAGTATATCCGCTGGCTGGAAGGAATCCTGAATGGAAACTTCGGCTATTCTATCGTGACAAAAACGAATATTTTCGATGAGCTGGCGACAAGAATCCCGAACACGATCAAGCTGGTGCTGCCGTCTTATCTGACGGCCTATGTGATCTCAATCGTGCTGGGCCTGGTGGCCGGTTCTCACAAAAACAAATGGCTGGACAAACTGATCGACGGGATCTGTTCCCTGTGGATCGCGATGCCGACTTTCTGGGTAGCGATGCTCTTTATCTATCTGTTCGGCTATAAACTGCGGATCCTTCCGATCCTTGGCATGCATACGGTAGGCGTGAATACCTTGTCTGATTTCCTGCTGCATTTTATCACACCGTATATGGTGCTGACACTGGCATTTATCCCGGACAATGTGCGTTATGTGCGTTCTTCCACGATCACACAGTACTCCGAGGATTATGTTATGGTACAGAAGGCATTTGGCGCTTCCAAAGCAGAGATCATGTTCAAACATGTCTGTAAGAACGTACTGCTTCCGGTTATCACAAAACTGGGTATGGCATTGCCAACGCTGGTAACAGGTGCGGTTATCACGGAAACCGTATTCAGCTGGCCGGGTATCGGACCGTATTTTATCAAGGCGGTACAGGGTATGGACTATCCGATTGTTATGATCGTTTTGATATTGTCTTCCACCCTGGTAGTCCTGGGAAACCTGCTGTCCGATATTTTATACTGCGTGACAGATCCGCGTATCAGAAAGATGGGGTAATCGTATGGCAATGAATCATTCTCAAAAAAAACGTCTGGAAAATGTCTGGGAGGCATTAAAACACGACAAAATCGCAATATTTTCTATTATCTTCCTTGCACTGATCCTGATATTATCCTTACTGGCTCCGGTACTCCCGCTGGAACCGAATAAAACCGATGTCGCTCATATGTTAGAGGCACCAAGCAGTGCCCATATTTTCGGAACCGATGAAGTGGGTCGTGATTATCTGGCACGTGTTATCTACGGAGGCCGTGTGTCCCTGCTGGTCGGCGTGCTTGCCATGCTGATGAGTGTGACCATCGGTGTCACTGTTGGGATCCTTGCCGGTTATCTCGGCGGTATCATAGATGGTATCCTGATGCGGATCGTTGACATTCTGCAGTCCATTCCGTGGCTGATTCTGGTTACAGTTATCAGTATTTTCTTCAAACAGGGACTGGTGTCCATTATTATCGTGATCGGATTCTTCTCCTGGATGGAAATTGCCCGCCTGGTGCGTGCGGAGGTTATGTCCGTCAAAGAGAGGGAGTACGTCCTCTATGCGGACTTTGCCGGCGTGCCGTTATTTAAAATGGTACTCCGTCATCTGATTCCTTCGGTACTGCCGACGATCATCATCGCAGCGACCACCAGTATCTCCAATGCGATCATGACAGAGTCGTCCCTGAGTTTCTTAGGGATAGGTATTCAGGAACCGCTGTCTTCCTGGGGAAAATTACTGCAGAGTGCGCAGAGTAACCTGCAGAATGCCGTTTACATGGCGATCATCCCCGGTCTTTTGATCATGCTGACCATCTTTGCGTTCAACAAACTGGGTAATCTGCTTCGTATCTATGTAGATCCCCGTGTTATGGACGCAGGAAAATAGGAGGAGTGGAGATGAAAGAAAACAGAGTATTAACCATAGACAATCTGACCACTACGTTTGAGAGTCACAAACAGAAGATTCAGGCGGTGCGCGGTGTCTCCCTCCATGTGGATGAAGGAGATATTCTGGCCATTGTAGGAGAGTCCGGAAGTGGGAAAAGTGTAACCATGAAGTCTGTCATGGGGCTTCTCGGAGAGAATGCAGATGTGCAGGCAGATCATCTGGAACTGTTGCAGAAGGATCTGCTGTCCATGTCCGAAAAAGAAAAACGGAAAATGCGTGGAAAAGATATGGCAATGATCTTCCAGGATCCGATGACTGCCCTGAATCCGCTGAAAAAGATCGGGTATCATATGGTCGAGGTGCTTCGACGTCATCAGAACCTGAGTAAGACAGAAGCAAGAAAAGTAGCTATCGATATGCTGGGAAAAGTAGGAATTCCCTCTGCAGAAAGCCGGATGGATCAGTATCCCCATGAATTTTCCGGTGGTATGAGACAGCGTGTCATGATCGCAATGGCACTGTGCTGTCAGCCGCGGCTGCTGATCGCCGATGAACCGACAACCGCACTGGATGTAACGATCCAGGCGCAGATCCTGCAGCTTCTCAAACAGTTAAATGAAAATGAACAGATGAATATCATTCTGATCACCCACGACCTTGGAGTGGTTGCTTCTCTGGCGAAACGGATCGAAGTGATGTACGGAGGTCTGATCATGGAAGAGGGAACCACAGAAGAGATCTTCGAACATCCGACCCATCCGTACACGAGAGCACTGCTTCATGCGATTCCAAAATGTGAGAGCGGATGTCGGGAACGACTGGAACCGATCCCGGGTATGGCACCGTCTCTGGCGAATCCGCCGGCAGGATGTCCATTTGTGACCCGGTGCCGGTTCGCATGTGAGGAATGTAAGAAAGGGATCCCGTCCATGCGGGCATATTCCGATACCCAGTCCTCCAGATGTATCTTCACAAAAGAAGAACTGGATGAGAAAGAGAAGAAAGAAGAGGAGAAATAATATGGAAACAAAAGAACAATATCTTCTGGAAGCGAAGAATCTGTCCAAGTATTTCCCGGTCAAAAATTTCTTCGGAAAACTGGTACAGGAAGTACGGGCGGTGGATCGTGTGAACCTTTCCATTAAAAAAGGAGAAACCTTCGGTCTGGTGGGAGAGTCCGGCTGTGGAAAGTCCACACTGGGACGTACTCTGATCCGTATGTATGAGCCAACCGATGGAATCTTAACCTACGATGGTCACGACATCACAAAGACAAAGGGTAAAGAACTTCTTGCATATCATAAAAGAATGCAGATTATTTTCCAGGATCCCTATTCTGCGCTGGATCCCCATCAGAATGTAAGAGAGATCATGGCCGAACCGATATCTGTCTTTGAAAAACTCCCGGAAAAAGAGATGGATGAGCGGATCGTAAGCCTTCTTGAAAAAGTAGGTATGAAGGCAGACGATATGGAAAAATATGCCTATGAGTTTTCCGGTGGTCAGCGTCAGCGTATCGGTATCGCAAGAGCCTTATCCGTCAGTCCGGAATTTCTGCTTTGCGATGAGCCGATCTCCGCACTGGACGTATCGATCCAGGCACAGGTTGTCAATGTGCTGGAAGATCTGCAACAGGAACTGGGACTGACCTACCTGTTTGTGGCACATGATCTGTCCATGGTGCGTCATATCTCCGACAGGATCGGTGTGATGTATCTTGGTAAGATCGTGGAGAGCGGGGACAGCGATGAAGTGTATGACAATCCGTGCCACCCATACACCCGGGCACTGCTGGCCTCCATTCCGATCGCAGATCCGAAGCGGGCACTCAGCCTGGAACATTGCGGCATCGAGGGAGACCTTCCGAGTCCGCTGCATATTCCGTCCGGCTGTCGTTTCCATACACGCTGTCCTTATGCGACCGAGCAGTGCAGACAGCAGGAACCGGAACTGGAAGAGAGAACACCGGGTCATATGGTGGCTTGCTGGAAAAAATAAAAAGAGTGAGGAACAGATAAAAATATGCTTTCAAAAGAACTTTACCGAACCTATGTCCAGATCCTGAAAGATGAATTGGTGCCGGCGATGGGATGTACCGAACCCATCGCCATCGCATACGCGGGAGCCGTTGCCAGAAAGACACTGGGAGCCCTTCCGGAGCGGGTGGAGGTAGCGGTCAGCCGAAATATTATAAAAAATGTAAAAAGCGTGGTCGTTCCTCACACCGGGGGCTTACGCGGAATCGAAGCCGCAGCGGCTGCCGGAATCGTGGCGGGAGATGCAGCGAAGGAACTGGAAGTCATCTCCCATGTGGAACAGGAAGACATCAAGGCGATGGGAACCTTCCTGAAGGAAGTCCCGTGCAGTGTCTGTGAGGCATCCTCTGATCTGATCTTTGATATTCAGATTACTTTGTATCATAGAGAAGATAAAGCGAGTGTACGGATCACCGATTTTCACACGAATCTGGTGAATGTGTCCAGAAACGGGGAGGTCCTTCTGGCAAAAGAGATTACCGGAAAAGAAGAATCCGCGCTGGCAGACAAATCGATGCTTACCATAGAAAATATCTTTGCATTTGCCAAGGAAGTGGACCTTGCAGATGTCCGGGAAGTACTGGAACGTCAGATTCGTTACAACATGGCGATCGCCGAGGAAGGGATCCGCGGTAATTACGGAGCCAATATCGGAAAGGTTCTGCTGGCCACTTACGGCGATCAGGATGTCAAGGTGCGCGCCAAGGCTATGGCAGCTGCCGGTTCCGATGCAAGAATGAACGGCTGTGAACTTCCGGTGGTGATCAATTCCGGAAGCGGCAACCAGGGAATCACAGCTTCTGTCCCCATCGTGGTTTTCGCAAAAGAACTGCAGGTATCGGAGGAGACGATGTACCGGGCATTGGTGATCTCGAATCTGGCAACGATCCATATCAAAGAAGGAATCGGCAGACTTTCCGCATATTGCGGTGCAGTGGGAGCCGGATGTGGATGTGGCGCCGGGATCGCCTACCTGTACGGAGACGGCAAGAAAGAGGGCGAACATGCCATTGTCAACGGTCTTGCCATTGTATCCGGTATGATCTGCGACGGGGCAAAAGCGTCCTGTGCAGCAAAGATCGCGTCCTCCGTAGATGCGGGAATCCTCGGTTACTTTATGTACAAGAACGGACAGCAGTTTATCGGCGGCGACGGTATCGTGAAAAAAGGCGTGGAAAATACGATCCGCTGTGTGGGCAAACTGGCATCCGAGGGTATGCTCGAGACAGACCGGGAGATCGTTCATTTGATGATCCATGGATAATACATACAAAAAAGGTAACTGTGAAGGTACTGAACAGTTACCAAAAAAGCTCTTTTTGCATGAAAAAAACGGTTAGTTATATAAAACCGAAAAGGCAAAGGGGGCTTTACTTTTTTTACAAAACGTGATAAAAGTATAGAGGAGTAACTATTCGGTAAAAATATCCTGTGGGTTTCTAGAGCAGGGAACTGCGGAAAGTCCGGGATATGCAGACAAAAATTCAGGGCTGTTTTAGAGAAAACAGCCCTTTTTGGGCGTTTTTCAGGAGGTAAAAAACATGACAAAGATTGACATTATTTCAGGATTTTTAGGAGCCGGAAAAACAACACTGATTAAAAAACTGCTCTCTGAAGCTTTAAAAGGTGAGCAGGTAGTGCTGATTGAAAATGAATTTGGAGAAATCGGTATTGACGGAGGATTCTTAAAAGACTCCGGTATCGAGATCCGTGAGATGAACTCCGGATGTATCTGCTGTTCTCTGGTAGGTGATTTCGGAACTTCTCTGAAAGAAGTGATCACAACGTATCATCCGGATCGTATCATCATCGAGCCGTCAGGCGTAGGCAAACTGTCTGATGTCATCAAAGCGGTAAAAGGTGTGGATGTGGACTGTGAGATCAGCCTGAACAGCTATACAACCGTAGCAGATGTAAACAAATGCAAAATGTATATGAGAAACTTCGGTGAGTTCTTCGAGAACCAGTTACAGTATGCAAGAACGATTATTCTGAGCCGTACCGATACACCGAAGGCTACGGAAGAGAAAGTAGCAAAAGCAGTCGCTCTGATCCGCGAAGTGAACAAGGATGCAGTGATCATCACCACTCCGATCGAAAAACTGGACGGTGTACAGATCCTGGAAGCTATGGAGCAGGGCAGAGAAGAAGATGAGGAGTTCTGCCCGGTATGTGGTGGACATCACGATCATGAGCATCATCACGATCATGACGATGAGTGCGGATGTGGACATGACCACGACCATGAGCATCATCATCACGACGATGAGTGCGGATGTGGACATGACCACGATCACGAACATCATCACCACGACCATGATGATGAGTGCGGATGCGGACATGACCACGATCATGAACATCATCATCACGACCATGACGATGAGTGCGGATGCGGACATGACCACGATCACGAACATCATCACCACGATGGCGAGTGCGGATGTGGACATCACCATCATCATGCGGATGAAGTATTTACAAGCTGGGGCCGCGAGACTGCTAAAAAATATACGAAGGAAGAGATCGAAGCCGCATTGAAGAAACTGTCAGAGGCAGAAGATCTTGGTGTGATCCTCCGTGCCAAAGGTATGGTGGACGGAAAAGACGGACAGTGGATCTACTTTGATATGGTTCCGGAAGAGTATGAGGTACGCACCGGTACTCCGCAGATCACAGGTAAGATCTGTGTGATCGGTTCCAAGATGGCAGAAGACAAAATTGCTGAAATTTTTGGAGTGAATGAGTAATGATGAAGAGAGATGTTCCCGTATATTTAATTACAGGATTTTTAGAGAGTGGTAAAACCCAGTTTCTGGATTTTACCATTCATCAGAGTTATTTTCAGATCCCGGACAAAACGCTTCTGATTCTCTGTGAAGAGGGAGAAGAGGAGTACGATGAGGAAAGCCTGAAGAAAATGAATACGGTGATTGAGATCATCGAAGACCCGGAAGACTTTAACGCGGATACCCTGCAGATGTTGAATAAAAAACATCATCCGGGAAGAGTTCTGGTAGAGTACAATCCGCTGTGGTCTGTAGATAAGTTTTATCAGACCGATATGCCACGTTACTGGGATCTGGCACAGCACATCGTAACCGTGGATGCCAGCACTTTCCAGATCTATATGAACAATATGAAATCTTTGTTCATGGAGATGATCCGAAACGCGGATCTGGTAATTTTCAACCGCTGTCAGGATGAACATCCGCTGGCAAACTTCCGCCGCAGCGTTAAAGTTGTCAATTCCAGAGCAGAAGTTGTATTTGAAAATGAAGAGGGCGAAATCGACGATATTTTCCAGGATGAGATGCCGTATGATATGAATGCAGACATCATTGATATCGAAGATATCGATTACGGTATCTGGTATGTGGATATGATGGATAACCTGAAAAAATATGTGGATAAGACGGTCCGTTTTAAAGGACAGGTGTTGAAAAGTCGTGAGCTGAATGCAGGATTTTTCGTGCCGGGACGTATGGCGATGACCTGCTGTGCGGACGATACCCAGTTTATCGGCTATATCTGTAAGAATCCGGCGGCCAAGAGACTGCGGATCGGCAGCTGGGTGACGGTAACTGCAAAAGTTAAAGACGAATTTATGGAAGTATATAATGGCAGAGGTCCGGTATTGTACGCAACAGAGATTGAAGCTGCAGAAAAACCGGAACAGGAACTGGTATACTTCGGCTGATGAAGGAGTTATCATTATGTATCTGATCGTAGGCCTGGGCAATCCGGGAAAACAGTATGAAAATACCCGCCATAACGTGGGATTTGACGCGGTTGATCTTCTGGTGGATGAGTATCGCGTACCCTCTTCGGGAAAACAACATAAGGCAATGTACGGAAAAGGAGTGATCGCGGGTCAGAAAGTGATCCTGGCGAAACCGCTGACCTACATGAACCTGAGCGGGGAATCAGTGAGAGCCCTGGTAGACTATTATAAGATTGATCCGGAAGAAGAACTGATCGTGATCTATGATGATATCAGTCTGGAACCGGGAAAGATCCGGATACGGAAAAAAGGAAGTGCGGGTGGACATAACGGGATCAAAAATATTATCGCACAGCTGGGCACCCAGAACTTCCAGAGAGTCAAAGTTGGAGTCGGAGAAAAGCCAAAGGGCTGGGATCTGGCAGATTATGTGCTGGGACACTTTTCCAAAGAAGACCGGGGACTGGTGGATGACGCGCTGAAACGCGCGGCAGGAGCCGTGGAACTGATGGTACAGGGAGAAGTGGATCAGGCGATGAATCAGTTTAACTGAGTATTCGTTTTAGTCAGAAAGGGAAAACGATGGATGCATTCGTACAACCATTATATGAACTGGCCGATTTTGATGCAATCATAAGACAACTGAAGAAACCGGGAATCGTACAGGTTTCCGGATGCCTGGACTCCCAGAAAGCCCATTTTACCAATGGGCTTCTCCGGGAGTTTCCTTTTCGGCTGATCGTTGCGGAAAATGATCTGAAAGCCAAGGCATTTTATGAGGATTTTCGTCTGTATGATCCGGAAGTACTGTATTATCCGGCGAGGGATCTGATCTTTTATCAGGCGGATATCCATGGCAATCTTCTTACCAGACAACGGATCCAGGTGCTTCGCGCACTGCTGGAGCGGGAAGAAGTGACGATCGTTACTTCGATCGACAGCTGCCTGGACTGTCTGGTGCCGCTTGATGTATGGAGGGAAAAGGTAATAAAGATCCGCAACGACAGCGAGATTGACCTGGATCAGATGAAAAGACATCTGGTGGAACTCGGGTATGAATGGGCGACGCAGGTAGAGGTTCCGGGACAGTTTTCCATCCGTGGGGGAATCATGGATGTATTTTCTCTGACCGAGGATAATCCGTGGCGTATCGAACTGTGGGGAGATGAGGTGGATTCCATCCGCAGTTTTGATGCGGAAAGTCAGCGTTCGATCGAGAATCTGGAGGAGATCACGATTTATCCGGCGACGGAAGTGGTGCTGGATAAGGAGACGATCCGACAGGGCATCAAAGCCATTGAAAAAGAGGCGCAGAAGTGTCAGAAGAAGTTCCGGGACGAGATGAAGACGGAGGAAGGAGCGAGAGTCCGCCAGATCGCCACTGAATTAAAAGACCAGTTAGAAGAGATGGAGCATATTGCCGGAGCAGAAAGTTTTGTCCGGTATTTTTATAAGAAAACAGAATCGTTATTGGAATATCTGCCGGAGAACGCGCTGGTTGTGATCGACGAGCCGAACCGGTTGACAGAACATGCAAAGACAACAGAAGAAGAATTCCGGGAGAGTATGATTCACCGCCTGGAAAAGGGGTATCTTCTGCCCGGACAGATGGAAGTGATTCGAAACCATCAGGAAGTGTTGCATCGGTTTCATCAGATGCATACGCTGTCGTTGTCCACGATGGAGCCACGGGGAACCGGGTGGAACTTCACTATGGAGATGCAGCTGACTGTAAAATCAGTCAATCCGTACAACAACAGTTTTGAGATGCTGGTAAAAGATCTGTTGCGTTGGAAAAAATCCGGTTACAGGATGTTGCTGCTATCCCCTTCGCGAACAAGGGCGGCCAGACTGGCAAAAGATCTGCAGGATCAGGAACTGTCAGCTTTTTACAGTGAAGATCCGGAAGAACTGATCCAGCCGGGACAGATCAAGGTCACCTGGGGACGGGTGAGCCGTGGTTTCGAGTATCCGATGGTCAAATACGTGGTGATCTCGGAGACGGATATTTTCGGCAAAGAAAAGAAGAAAAAACGGAAAAAAAATCAGTACAGCGGAAAGCAGATCCAGAGCTTTTCAGAGCTTTCCGTAGGAGATTTTGTAGTTCATGAAAACCACGGGCTGGGCGTGTACCGCGGCATCGAAAAGATGGAAGTGGATGGTGTGGTGAAAGACTATATCAAGATCGAGTATGCAGGAAAAAGTAACCTGTATATTCTCGCCACCCAGCTGGATGTCCTGCAAAAATATGCCGGTTCTGATGCGGCAAAGACACCGAAGTTAAACAAACTCGGCGGACAGGAATGGAAGAAGACCAAGACGAAGGTCCGCGGAGCTGTAAAGAATATCGCAAAAGATCTGGTGGCACTGTATGCAGCCAGACAGCAGGAAGCCGGTTTCCGCTATGGACCGGATACGGTATGGCAGCGGGAATTTGAAGAGATGTTTCCGTTTGAAGAGACGGAGGATCAGCTGCAGGCGATCGAGGCGGCAAAGCAGGATATGGAAAGCCCGAAGATCATGGATCGGCTGATCTGTGGAGATGTGGGCTACGGGAAGACAGAGATTGCGATCCGTGTGGCATTTAAGGCGATCCAGGAGGGCAAACAGGTGGTTTATCTGGTTCCGACCACAATCCTTGCACAGCAGCATTACAATACATTTGTACAGCGGATGAAGGATTTTCCGGTGCGCGTGGATCTTCTGTGCCGGTTCCGTACCGCCAGCCAGCAGAAAAAGACAATCGAGGATCTGAAAAAAGGTCTGGTGGATATTCTGATCGGGACTCATCGGGTGTTGTCAAAAGATGTGCAGTTTAAAGATCTGGGACTGCTGATCATCGATGAGGAACAGCGCTTTGGTGTTACCCACAAAGAAAAGATCAAGCAGATGAAACAGAATATCGATGTCCTGACCCTGACAGCGACGCCGATTCCGCGAACTCTTCATATGAGTCTGATCGGAATCCGGGATATGAGTGTTCTGGAAGAAGCTCCACAGGACCGTACACCGATCCAGACCTATGTGATGGAATATAACGATGAGATGGTACGGGAGGCGATCAGCCGGGAACTGGCACGCGGTGGTCAGGTGTATTATGTATACAATCGTGTCAACAACATTGAAGAGATCACCAATCAGATCCGAAAACTGGTTCCGGAGGCGAGCGTGGCATTTGCCCATGGACAGATGAGCGAGCGTGAACTGGAAAAGATCATGTATGGATTTATTAACGGAGAGATCGATGTTCTGGTCTCTACGACCATCATCGAGACGGGGCTGGATATCTCGAATGCCAATACCATGATCATCCATGATGCGGATCAGATGGGACTTTCTCAGTTGTATCAGCTGCGCGGAAGGGTAGGACGCTCCAACCGGACCGCATACGCTTTTCTGATGTATCGGAGAAATAAGATGTTAAAAGAAATCGCAGAAAAACGCCTCCATGCGATCCGCGAATTCACTGAACTGGGAAGCGGGATCAAGATTGCCATGCGTGATCTGGAACTGCGTGGTGCGGGCAATCTTCTGGGAGCGGAACAGCACGGTCACATGGAAGCGGTAGGATACGATCTCTACTGTAAGATGCTGAATGAAGCCGTACAGGAAGCAAAAGGAATCGAAGTACAGGAAGACTTCGAGACGACGATCGACCTGCAGATCAATGCGTACATTCCGGAAAAATATATTCCGAATGAATATCAGAAGCTGGATATTTACAAACGGATCGCGGCGATCGAGAACCGGGAAGAGTATGAGGATATGATGGAAGAACTGCTGGACCGTTTTGGAGAACCGCCGAAGATGGTGCAGAACCTCCTCGCAGTGGCAAGCCTGAAAGCCATGGCTCACCGGATCTATCTGACCGAAGTTAAGCAGCTTGATGACAGCCTGAAACTTACCATGTATGAGCGGGCGAAGATTGACACAGCGAAGATACCGGAGATACTGAATCAGTATCCGGAAGAACTGCAGTTTAAAGTCGAAACAAATCCGTATTTTCTGTATCGTCCGAGAAACCGAAAGGCAAAGGAAGCAGTGCCGATGCAGGAGAAGGCGACTGAATTACTGACGGTCATGCAGTGTCTGGTATAAGTGCAGGCAAATTCCTGAGAACAGGAAAACAAGAGATGAGCGCTTGTGAAAAAAGATTGAAATAAAAGGAAAAAAGTTGCCCCATAGGAGGAAATAGTCTATAATAAATGCTATTAGTGAATAAATGTACTCCCGGAGTACATAAAAGGGTAACGGAGGAAAACATGAGAAAGTTAAATAAAACCGCAGCATGTGGGATTCTGGCAGCTGCTCTTGCAGCAGGTACACTGTCTGGATGCTCAAAAGCAATTGATGGAACAAAAACCGTAGCAACTGTAGGAGATGAAAAAGTAACATTGGGTCTGGCAAGCTATATGGTAAGAGACCAGCAGGCGCAGACCATGAGTTATTATAATATGCTGATGTCACAGTATGGTGTCAGCGGCTCTGCATCTAATGTGTGGGATCAGAAAGGAGACGACGGGAAAACTGTCGGGGAAAGCTCCAAAGATGGCGTCATGACGACAATTAATCAGTTGTATGTACTGAAAGCACATGCGGCAGATTATGACGTTACGATTACGGATGATGAAGAAAAAGCGATCAAAGAAGCAGCAGCGGAATTTATCAAAGATAACGATGAAAAGATCCTGAAAAAACTGGCAGTATCTGAAGACGACATCGTTACGTATCTGGAACTGGTAACGATCCGCAGCAAGATGCATGATCCGATGACTGCAGATGTAGATACCGAGGTCAGCGCCAATGAAAAAGATCAGACAAGAGTCACTATCGTAAAAGTTTCTACAGAAGGAACAGAAAAAGATGATGACGGTAATACCATTGATCTGACCGATGAAGAAAAAGCACAGAAAAAAGACCTGGCACAGCAGGTACTTGATAAAGTAAAAGCATCCGATGACGTGGCAAACGCAGATATGGATGCACTGGCAAAAGAGGTAGATGACAGTTTAAGTGCGACAGCACCGGCATTTACCACAGCGGGAAGTACTGATGATACACTGGATGAGGCGGTACAGGATGCAGCTCTGGAACTGAAAGACGGAGAAGTTGCTGACAGTGTGATCGAAGGCGACGACGGTTATTATGTGGTACGTCTGGATAAGATGCTGGACGAAGATGCGACAGAAAACAAAGAGAAGACGGTTATTTCAGAAAGAAAATCGGATCTGTTTGACAGCACACTGGAAGACTGGGTAAAAGAAGAAAAGATTAAAGTCAAAGATAAAGTATGGGATCAGATCACAGTCACTGACAGTGTATCTTTTGTATACAAGAGTGCCGACAGCAGCGATGATACAGAATCCAGTGACGCACAGGACAGTACAGAAGATACCTCTTCACAGGATAATAGTGAAGACACTACAACAGAAGACACAGCAGCAGAGGACAGCGCTGAGTAAATAAGATTTATAGAGAAAAAAGCGGAGGATACAGAGGATGAGTGTAGTACAGTGGACAACAGGAATCCAGCATATCGGAATTCCTACATCAGACATAGAAACAACGATCCGGTTTTACGAAGGTCTGGGATTTCAGACCATGCACACGAACCAGGTACCCGCAAACCAGGCAAAAGTTGCATTTTTGCAGCTGGGAAACCTGATGATCGAGACCTACGCCGAAGGTGGCAACGGCATTGAAGGCGCAATCAATCACTTCGCTTTAAACTGCACAGATATTCAGGCTGCTTATGCATGGATCTGTGAGCAGGGATATAAAGTGTTGTCGAATGGAATTGAAGAACTTCCATTCTGGGAAAAGGGTGTGGCTTTCTTTATTATCGAAGGACCGAATAAAGAACGGATCGAGTTCTGTGAACGGAAACAGTAATGGGACACTCCCTCTGTAAGTCCGTGGGAAGATAAAAAGCTGATAATACTGAAATAGTGTTTTGGATATACAGAGGAAGGAGAAAACAATGACAAGACAGCAATTTGATGAACTGACAGCAAAAGGGGTAGTAATTCTGGACGGAGCCACCGGTTCCAACCTGAGAAAAGCAGGTATGCCGGTAGGCATATCTTCTGAGCAGTGGGTACTTGAAAATCCTTCAGTTTTACAGGAACTGCAGCGTGCCTATGTGGATGCCGGAAGCCAGATCGTATATGCTCCTACATTCGCAGCCAATCCTATCAGCCTGAGAAACTTTAATCTCCAGGATCGGGTAGCCGAACTGAACACAAAGCTGGTAAAGATCTGTAAAGACGGAATCGGCAACCGGGCTCTGGTAGCGGGAGATATCACCACCACCGGACAGCTGATGGAGCCGAGAGGGACCCTGACTTATAATGAACTGTATGAGGCATATCAGGAACAGATGAAAGCCCTGGTGGATGCAGGAGTGGATCTGTTTGTTGCAGAGACCATGTTGAGCGTGGATGAGACGGTGGTTGCACTGGATGCAGCACAGGCAGTCTGCGATCTTCCGATGATCTGTACGCTTTCTCTGGAAGCAGACGGAAGCGCAATGTACGGAGGTAATGCCGTGGAAGCAGTTCTGACTTTACAGGAGATGGGAGCGGCTGCCGTAGGACTGAACTGTTCCGTAGGTCCGGATCAGCTGGAAGCAGTAGTTGCCAGCATGAAAGAAGTGGCAACTGTTCCGATCATCGCGAAACCAAACGCAGGCATGCCGTTTATCGATGACAAAGGCGAAGCTCATTACGATATGAATGCAGATGATTTTGCAAGACACACCAAACACCTGGTAGAAGTCGGTGCCGGAATCGTAGGTGGCTGTTGCGGAACCACCCCGGAATATATTCGGAAGCTGGCGAAGGCGCTGGGAAGATAAAAAATTTCAGAAATATAGAAAAGATGGTATGGAGAACTCCGTACCATCTTTTTTTGCAAAATAGAAACGAGACGTTTTTTATACAGTTGTTGTCTGAACAAAGGGAAAACTACACAAAGAAAAAGAAAAAAATTGTACAGTATTGTAATATGAAAAAGATGTATTTTCTGAGAAAATAAACCTGTATAGGAAAATCGTCAAAAGGACGGAAAGGGATTTTACAAGCATTTATGGAGGAAAGCAAAAATGAAATGTTACATCAAGGACTATCCAAGACCACAGTTTATGCGAACTGACTGGGAAAATCTGAACGGAACCTGGGATTTCGGTTTTGATGATGAAAATGCCGGGGAAAAAGAGAAATGGTATCAGGAATTCAAAGGTGATAAAAAGATCAATGTTCCGTTCACATATGAGACAAAGTTAAGCGGCATTCAGGATGAAACCCGTCATGATTTTATCTGGTATCATCGTACAATTAACGTAGATGGTGTGAAGCTGGAGAATAATCGTTATATCCTGCACTTTGAGGGCAGCGATTTTATTACAAAAGTATGGGTAAACGGTGCCTATGCAGGAAGCCACAGAGGCGGCTATGCAAGATGTTCTTTTGACGTTACCAATCTGGTGCATGACGGAGAAAATGAACTGACGGTAAAAGTAGAAGACTCTTTTGATACCCAGCAGCCAAGAGGAAAACAGCGATGGATCAACGAAAACTTTGGATGCTGGTATGTACAGACCACCGGTATCTGGAAAACGGTATGGAGTGAATACGTACCGAAGATCAGCCTGGCATCCGTAAAAATGACACCGGATCTGCAAAATGCTGCACTGAAACTGGAATATGAAGTGGCAGCAGCGGAAAAAGATCTGGATGACGATCTGATGATCACAGCTACCGTTAGTTTTCGAGGAACAACGGTTGCAAAGCAGTGTGTGCTGGCAAATCAGAAACATGTAGAGACAACCATTAATGTAGCCTATGAAGGAACAGTGGGACTGGAATGGGGTGTCCGTGTTTGGACTCCTGCAGAACCGGATCTGTATGATATTGATTTTGCGGTTACTCACAAAGGGGAGATCGTGGATACGGTTGGTTCTTATTTCGCAATGCGTGAGATCCGTATCGATGGACCAAACATTTTATTGAACGGTCATCCACTGTATCAGAGACTGATTCTGGATCAGGGGTACTGGAAGGATTCTCATCTGACACCACCAAGTGAAGAAGCATTGGTCGAGGATATCGACAAGATCCATGCCCTTGGATACAACGGACTGCGCAAACACCAGAAAACAGAAGATGAGAGATTCTTATATTGGTGTGATGTGAAAGGTATGCTAGTATGGAGCGAGATGGCAGCCGCCTATCGCTATACCGATTATGCGGTAGAAGAATTTACAAAAGAATGGATGGAAATTGTCCGACAGAACTACAACCATCCATGCATCATCACCTGGACTCCGATGAACGAATCCTGGGGCGTCAGCCAGATTGAAACAAGAAAAGTAGAACAGCACTTTACAGAAGCGGTATACTATCTGACTAAGAGTCTGGACACTATGCGTCCGGTTATTGTAAACGACGGATGGGAACACACCGTTTCCGATATTATCACCCTTCATGATTATGAAGAAGTGGGCGATACTCTGTACAAACGCTACACCGAATACAAAGACCAGATTCTGACCACAGAAGTATACCACAGCGGAAAATCTGCTCTGGCAAACGGCTACGAGTACAAAGGTCAGCCGATCATCATCAGCGAGTATGGTGGAATCGCTTTCAACAACGATGATTCCGGATGGGGATATGGCAATAAAGTCAATACAAAAGAAGATTTTATCAAGCGTTTTGATGATATTACTACAGCCGTCAAGAAAATCCCATATTGCTGCGGCTTCTGTTACACCCAGGTCAGCGATGTACAGCAGGAGATCAATGGATTGATGGATATGGAAAGAAACTTCAAGGTTGAATCGGAGATTATTAAGGAGATTAATGAGCGTAAGGTTGGATATTGGAGAACGTTCATGTAAGGTTAAATAGAAGAGAGGATTTGTCGTAAGACGGACGCACCAGCCTCCCGGTTCGGGGGTGGGGCAACGTGGGCAGAGGCGTTTTGAGCTAGCCACCAACTCCGACTATCATTCACGAGTGCCAGCTGGCACTCGCGAAAGTCTACGTAGGTGTCGGATCTCAAAATCGCCTCTAACCGCCCACAAAGTGTTGCCCCACCCCCGAACCGGGAGGCTGGTGCTGGTTTTCGCAAGAAATAACACTGTATTTTGAGTGAAAACGGTGTTATAGGTGAAAGATAATACATTATGTAAGTGTTATACTCTCGATAGCTGGAGATGAGCCGAATGCAGTGCTTTTTGAAACGCAATAATAGAGAATACTGTTATGAAATCGATAACTGTTAGGGTGTCTAAGCTAAAAACGAGCGAACGCGATGTATCCGTTTGAAGTCTCAGCATGGAGGAGGGGGCAGGTCAGGGGGCGTGGACACTTTGTGGGCGGTTAGGGGAAGCTTTAAGATCCGACGCTTACGTAGGCTTTCGCGAGGGTCAGCTGACCCTCGTGAATTATAGCCGAAGTTAGCGGCTAGCTTAAAGTTGCCCTGCCCACGTCCACGCCCCCTGACCTGCCCCTTCCTCCATGCGTCCTCATACCAGCTAATTTCCTGATCCATAGATTCTTTCAATCAATCCCCCAAAGAAATTGATAAAATTTTGCAAAAACACTTGTTAAAATCTTATCAATACGTTATAATATATCCAAATGGAATCGAGCTGATACTTATCTTAGCGGAGGGAGAAGTGTGAACTCTTATATTTTTTATGAGAAAATCCAAAAAAGCTAATCGATAGAAGGCGAAGATTTCATATTTTTTTGCCACAATTGTTAAAAAATAGACAAACAGAAAGGAAGAAGGAGACACTATGAGCAGCAAAATTACAGTTATCGGAGCCGGAAGTGTTGGTTCCACAATTGCGTATACCTTATCTAATCAGAATGTTGCATCAGAGATCGTCCTGATCGACATTAACAAAGAAAAAGTAGAAGGCGAAGTCATGGATATCGCACAGGGAACCTGCTTCAGAGACCCGATCTCCATCATTGCCGGTGAATACGAAGATGCGAAAGACTCTGACATCGTAATTATCACCTCCGGTATCGCACGTAAACCTGGTCAGACAAGAATCGAACTGACACAGACCAATGTAAATATCCTGAAATCTATCACACCGGAGATTGTAAAAGTGGCTCCGCATGCTTTATATATCATTGTAAGTAATCCTGTAGATATCATGACCTATGTATTTACCAAGATTTCCGGACTTCCGGAAAATCAGATCATCGGATCCGGAACCATTCTGGATTCTGCTCGTCTTCGTTGCGGACTTTCCGAACATCTCAATGTAGCACAGAACAACATTCATGCCTATGTATTTGGTGAGCATGGAGACACATCCTTTATTCCGTGGACCGGCGCATATGTATCCGGTGTAAGCCTGGATGAATATTACGATATTGCAAAGAGCATGGGAAAAGAAGTAAAAGAAGTGGACAAAGATGCGATGCTCGAATACGTACAGAAATCCGGCGGACAGATTATCAAAAGAAAAGGAGCTACTTTCTACGCAGTATCTGCTTCCGTATGCAAACTCTGCTCTATCCTGTCAGCTTCTTCTGATTCCATCACAACTGTATCTTCCATGATGCATGGAGAATACGGAATTGACGATGTATGCTTAAGCACACTGACACTGGTTGGACCAAACGGTATTCAGGGTAAAGTGCCGATGCGTATGAACAAAAAAGAGATCGAACAGTTACATAAGAGTGCCGATGCGCTGAAAGCAGTCATCGCACAGATCGATCTGGATTAAGCAGACAGTAACGAATGTCTGTTGGCTGCAACCGGTGACCGACAGGCAGGAAACTTACATAAAGAAAGGATACAGGAACTATGAAGTACAGTTATTTTCCGGGTTGTACCCTGAGAACAAAAGCAAGAGATCTGGATGCATATGCCAGAGTATCTGCAAGGGCACTGGGATTTGAACTGGAAGAAATCGACAACTGGCAGTGCTGCGGTGGTGTATATCCACTTGGTTCTGATGAGATTGCCACAAAACTTTCTTCCGTCCGTGCTCTGAATGAGGCCAAAGAAAAAGGTCAGGATCTGGTAACTCTTTGTTCTGCCTGTCATCACGTAATCAAACGTGTCAATGATGATATGAAGAATGTAGAAGATATCCGTACCAGAGCAAACAACTACATGAAACTGGCAGAGCCATATGAAGGCGAGACTGAAGTGCTCCATTTTCTGGAAGTGCTCCGTGACCGTATCGGGTTTGATGAATTAAAGAAAAAAGTAGTGAATCCGTTAACCGGAAAGAAAATCGGCGCTTACTATGGCTGCTTGCTTCTTCGTCCGGGCAAGATCATGGCATTTGATAATCCGGAGAATCCAACCATTATCGAAGATTTCATCCGTGCCATCGGTGCTGAACCGGTTGTGTATCCATACCGGAACGAATGCTGCGGAGGATACATTTCTCTGAAAGAAAAAGACATGTCCAAAAACATGTGCAACAATATCATGGACAGCGCAGCAGGATTTGGTGCAGAGATGCTGATCACCGCCTGTCCACTGTGTCTGTACAACCTGAACAAGAGCGGAAACGGCAAACTGCCGGTTCACTACTTCACAGAACTTCTGGCAGAAGCTCTCGGAGTAAAAGAGGAAGCTCTGCAGACACTGACATCCGACAAGGAGGTGGCTGAATAATGAGTACCGAGAAAAAACAGGCAGAACTGATCAAAGAGATCAGTGGTGTGAATCCCCTGAAATGCATGAAATGCGGTAAATGTTCTGCTTCCTGCCCGTCTTTTAACGAGATGGATATCAAACCACATCAGTTCGTATCTTATGTAGCCAATGAGAACATCGAAGAACTGGTCAATTCTAAATCACTGTGGAAATGTCTCTCCTGCTTTGCCTGTGTAGAGCGTTGTCCGAGAGATGTAAAACCGGGTAAACTGATCGACGCAGCAAGACAGCTGGTAGTACGCCAGAAAGGTCAGAATTATCTGACACCGGATGAGATTCCGGAGTTACTGGATCCGGAACTGCCGCAGCAGTTGTTAGTCAGTGCATTCAGAAGATATAGGAGGTAACCCTGGTGCAGAGAATAGGAGTATTTGTCTGTCATTGCGGAAGTAATATCGCAGCAACGGTAGACGTGAAAAGAGTAGCAGAGATGGCTCTTATGGAGCCGGGTGTTGTTCATGCAGAAGACTATCAGTATATGTGTTCCGAAGCCGGACAGGCCCTGATCGCAAAAGCGATCGAAGAAAAACAGCTGACAGGACTGGTAATTTGTTCCTGTTCCCCACGTATGCATGAGGCAACATTCCGGAAAGCAGCTGAGAGAGCCGGACTGAACCCATACATGGTAGAAATTGCCAACATCCGTGAACATTGTTCCTGGATCCATAAAGATATGGAAGAGGCAACAAAAAAAGCTGTGATCCTGATGAGAGCAGCAGTAGCAAAAGTAAACCTGAACACACCGTTGCAGCCGGGCGAAAGCCTTGTAACAAAACGTGCACTGGTTATCGGTGGCGGTATCGCAGGTATCCAGACAGCTTTGGATATTGCAGATGCAGGTTATGAAGTAGATATCGTTGAGAAAGAGCCAAGCATCGGCGGAAGAATGTCCCAGCTGGACAAAACCTTCCCGACTCTGGACTGTTCTGCATGTATCCTGACACCAAAGATGGTGGAAGCTGCAGCTCACGAAAAAATTCATATTTATACATACAGTGAAGTAGAAAAAGTATCCGGTTTCGTAGGCGACTTTACGGTTGATATCCGTAAAAAAGCAAGAAGCGTTGATATGGACAAATGTACCGGATGTGGCGTATGCCAGGAAAAATGTCCTTCCAAGAAAGCACCAAGCGAATTCAACCGCGGTCTGAATAACAGAAGTGCGATCTACACACCATTTGCTCAGGCAATCCCGAATGTACCGGTAATCGACCGTGAACACTGTATCAAGTTCAAAACCGGAAAATGTGGTGTATGTTCTAAAGTATGTCAGGCAGGTGCGATCGACTACGATCAGAAAGACGAGATCGTAACAGAAAAATACGGCGCAATCGTCGTTGCCACCGGATTTGATATCATCAAACTGGACAACTACGATGAGTATGCATACAGCCAGAGCAAGGATGTTATCACCTCTCTGGAACTGGAACGTATCATGAACGCAGCAGGTCCGACAAGCGGCCATCTGGAACGTCTCTCCGACGGAAAACCTCCGAAGGAAATGGTATTTATCCAGTGTGTGGGAAGCCGTTGTTCCGATGACAGAGGAAAGAGCTACTGCTCCAAGATCTGTTGTATGTACACCGCAAAACATGCGATGTTGATCCGTGATAAATATCCGGATGTCAATGTAACTGTCTTCTATATTGATGTGCGTACTCCTGGTAAGAACTTCGATGAGTTCTACAGAAGAGCCGTAGAACAGTATGGAGTAAATTATATCAAAGGTCAGGTAGGAAAAGTGATTCCGCAGCCAAACGGAAAACTGCTGGTACAGGGATCCGATCTGTTAGATAACAAACAGATCCTGAAAGAAGCAGATATGGTTGTTCTGGCAGCTGCCATCGAGCCGAACCCGGGTGTTCGTAAGATCGCAACCATGCTGACAGCAAGTATCGATACCAACAACTTCCTGACAGAAGCACATGCAAAACTCCGTCCGGTAGAGTCCCCGACCGCAGGTATCTTCCTGTCCGGTGTATGCCAGGGACCGAAAGATATCCCGGAAACTGTAGCACAGGCAGGTGCAGCAGCTGTCAAAGCCATCGGACTGCTGGCAAAAGATAAACTGATGACCAACCCATGTACCGCAAAACCGGATGAACTTCTGTGTAACGGATGTTCCACCTGTGCAAATGTGTGCCCTTACGGAGCAATCACATACGAAGAGAAAGAAATTAATGACCACGGTATCCGTGAAACCCGCCGTGTGGCTCAGGTCAACAGCGCACTGTGCCAGGGTTGTGGTGCATGTACCGTAGCCTGCCCATCCGGAGCGATGGATCTGCAGGGATTCTCTAACAGACAGATTATAGCGGAGGTAGATGCAATATGTCGATAGAAGCAAAAGAAGAATTCAGACCGAAAATTGTAGCGTTCTGCTGTAACTGGTGCAGTTATGCAGGAGCCGACCTGGCTGGAAGCAGCCGTCTTGGTTACCCGGCAGATGTAAAGATCATCCGTGTTCCATGTTCCTGCCGTGTCAACCCGATGTTCATCCTTCGTGCCTTCGAAAAAGGTGCGGACGGCGTGATCATGTGTGGATGTCATCCAGGAGACTGCCATTACAGCACCGGTAACTATTACGCAAGAAGACGTATGACACTGCTGTTCTCCATGCTCGACTATATCGGTGTGGAAAACGGACGTACCCGTGTAGAATGGGTATCAGCAGCAGAGGGTGTAAAATTCTCCACAACCATGAACGAGTTCGTGGAAAAGATCCATTCCCTTGGTAAGAACGTTAGATTGGAGGATATAAGATGCAGGAATTAATCAACCGTGCGAAAGAACTGCTGGCAGACGGAACAGTAGCCCGGGTTCTTGGCTGGAAAGCCGGAGACCTGCCTTACAATCCGGAACCTGCGTACTTTGAGACAGAAGAATCTCTGAAAGATTTCGTATACAACGGATTCTGCGGAGCAAACTTAAGCAAATATATGATCGAAGCTTCCAAATTGGAAGGAAAGACCATGGTATGTCTGAAACCCTGTGATACTTACAGCTTCAACCAGCTGATCAAAGAGCACAGAGTAGACAGAGACAAAGCCTACATCGTTGGTGTGGGATGTAAAGGAAAACTGGATATCGAAAAGATCAAAAAACAGGGAATCAAAGGTATTCAGTCCATCCAGGGTGCCGAGATCACAGACGATGCCGAGACACTGACAATCCAGACTATCTACGGTGAGAAGACATGTGCTTACAAAGACGGTATGCTGGAAAGATGTCATGTATGTAAAGGCAAAGAACATCAGATCTATGACGAGATCATCGGCGAGTCCAAGGACACCAAAGATGCAGATCGTTTTGATGAAGTAAGAAGAATCGAAGCTATGAGCCCGGAAGAAAAATTTGCTTTCTTCCAGAGCGAGCTGAGCAAATGTATCCGTTGTAACGCCTGCAGAAATGTATGTCCGGCATGCAGCTGCAGAAAATGTGTTTTTGACAGCAATAAATTTGACAGTTCCCAGAAAGCAAATGTGGACTCTTTTGAAGAGAAGATGTTCCATATCATCCGTGCTTTCCATGTAGCCGGAAGATGTACAGACTGTGGTGAGTGCAGCAGAGTATGTCCACAGGGTATCCCGCTTCACCTGTTCAACCGCAAATTTATCAAAGATATCGATGAACTGTATGGAGAATATCAGGCCGGTGAAGATACCGATTCCAAAGGACCGCTGACAAACTTCACATTTGACGATGCGGAACCGAGTATCGTAACAGAAAGGGGATAATGTATGTATAAGATAGCAAAAGAAAATCTGTCGGCATTATTCCAGAGTATTGCCGAGAATCAGGAATTATATCTGCCGGTAGAAGTAAGCGGACAGGTGAACTATAAAGCATGGACTCCGGATGCAAAAGTATCCCTGGAGACCCTGAAAACAGTAAAATCTCCCAAAGACGCATTCTTCCCACAGAGTGAAAATCTGTATACTGTACAGAGAGACGGAAAGAAACTGAGCATCCAGCCGGAAGCGCTGAAAGAGCAGAATTTTGTAGTATTTGGTATGAAAGCCTGCGATATCCAGGGTGTGAAAGTTCTGGATAACGTATTCTTAAGTGATCCTGTCGACAGCTTCTACGCTGCAAGAAGAGAACACGGAACCATCGTTGCCATGGCATGTCATGAGCCGGAAGAATCCTGCTTCTGTAAAGTATTCGGCATCGACTGTGCAGAACCTGCAGCAGATGTGGCTACCTGGATGGTAGACGGCGAACTGTACTGGAAAGCCCTGACTGACAAAGGTGAGGCACTGACCAAAGCAGTAGAAAGCCTCCTGACAGAAGCTGACGGCACAGATGCAGAAAAACTGGAAACAGAAAAAACTGCTATTCGTGCGATCGTAGAAAAACTGCCATATTCCGATCTGTCTCTGGAAGGATGGAACGGAGATGCACTGACAGAAAAGTTCAACTCCCCTGTATGGGAAGAACTGTATAAACCATGTCTGGCATGTGGTACCTGTACCTTCGTATGTCCGACCTGCCAGTGTTACGATATAAAAGACTATGATACCGGACACGGTGTACAGAGATACCGCTGCTGGGATTCCTGCATGTACTCTGATTTCACCATGATGGCTCATGGAAATAACCGTACCAGCCAGATGCAGAGATTCCGTCAGAGATTTATGCACAAACTGGTATACTATCCGGCAAATAACAACGGTATGTACTCCTGCGTGGGATGTGGCCGTTGCGTGGAAAAATGTCCGGCATCCTTAAATATTGTAAAAGTAATCAAAGCATTTGAAAAACAGGGAGGTGACAAATAATGAGCGAATGTACCTGTCATAAAAATTACACGCTGGATACCCTGATCCCTCAGGTTGGTATCATCACAGATATCCGTCAGGAGACACCGGATGTAAAAACATTCCGTGTCAACGCTCCGGAAGGAGGAAAATTATTTGAACATATGCCGGGTCAGTGTGCCATGGTATGTGCACCGGGTGTAAGTGAAGGTATGTTTTCCATTACTTCTTCACCGACCAATAAAGAGTACCAGGAATTCAGTATTAAGAAATGTGGTATGCTTACCGACTACCTGCACAGCCTGCAGGTAGGTGATGAGATCACAGTCCGCGGACCATACGGAAACCATTTTCCGGTAGAAACCGAATTAAAGGGTAAAAACCTGCTGTTTATCGCCGGCGGTATCGGTCTGGCACCACTTCGTTCTGTAATCAACTACGTACTGGATAACCGTGAGAACTACGGAACTGTAGATATCCTTTACGGATCCCGTTCCGCTGACGATCTGGTTCAGTTAAAAGAGATCCAGGAAGTGTGGATGAAAGCAGAAGGCGTAAACGTATATCTGACCATCGACCGTGAACAGGAAGGCTGGGACGGTCATGTAGGATTTGTTCCGACTTATCTGAAAGAGATCGGATTCGACACTGACAAAGTAGCTCTGGTCTGTGGACCGCCAATTATGATCAAATTTGTTCTGGCTGGTCTTCAGGAAATGGGATTCACCAAAGAACAGGTGTACACAACCCTGGAGCTTCGTATGAAATGTGGTGTTGGTAAATGCGGACGTTGCAATATCGGATCCAAGTACGTATGTAAAGACGGCCCGGTATTCCGCTTTGATGAAATCGACGAATTACCTAACGAGTATTAAGAAAGGACTGGTACCGACAAATGGAAAAAATGGTAAATGTATATTTTTTCGGTAAAAAATATAGTGTGCCTGCAGAACTGACAATTATGACAGCTATGGAGTATGCCGGTTACACTCTGAAAAGAGGATGTGGATGCCGTCATGGTTTCTGCGGAGCCTGCGCAACAATCTACAGAATCAAGGGTGACAATGAGCTGAAAACCTGTCTGGCCTGTCAGACACAGGTTCAGGAAGGCATGTATGTGGCAAGTATCCCATTCTTCCCGACCGATAAGAGAACATACGATATCGAAGAGATCAAACCGAATGCTCAGATCATGATGGAACTGTATCCGGAAATCTACAGCTGTATCGGATGTAACGCATGTACAAAAGCATGTACACAGGATCTGAATGTTATGCAGTATATCGCATACGCACAGAGAGGTGAGCTGGAGAAATGTGCAGAAGAATCCTTTGACTGTGTAGGCTGCGGATGCTGTTCTGTAAGATGCCCGGCTGGTATTTCTCATCCGATGGTAGGTCTTCTGGCAAGACGTCTCACAGGAAAATATATTGCACCGGAAGCAAAACATCTGACAAAGAGAGTGGAAGAGATCCACGAAGGTGCTTACGATGACCTGATCGAGAAGATCATGCAGAAACCGATCACAGAAATGGAAGAACTTTACAACAACAGAGATATTGAGAAATAGGAGGGCGTAAAATATGTATGCACCATATCCGGAAAATATGATGGAATCTATCAAAAAGGTAGAGGCTACAAGAGCACAGCGTATGGCAACAGAGCCAAGACGTCTGACAGCAGACGAAAAAGACGCTCTTTTGAAAAAATTCCATCCAGATTATAACCCAGACGCATTTGCTGAGATCAAAGTTGGACCGAACAAAGGTCAGAAAGCTCCTCTGGAGCTGGCTGATATGCTTCATTCCACAAGCCGCCTGATGACTGACAATGTAGATCTTACAAAAGTAGACTACGATGTAGATGTACTTGTTATCGGTGGTGGTGGAGCAGGTTCTTCCTGTGCTATCGAAGCACACAAAGCAGGTGCAAACGTAATGATCGTTACAAAACTGCGTATTGGTGATGCCAACACCATGATGGCTGAAGGCGGAATCCAGGCAGCAGACAAAGAAAATGACTCACCGGTACAGCATTATCTGGACTGTTTCGGTGGCGGACATTTTGCTGCAAAACCAGAACTGGTAAAAAGACTGGTTATGGAAGCTCCGGATGCTATCAAATGGCTGAACGAGCTGGGTGTTGAATTTGACAAACAGGCAGACGGAACTATGGTAACTACCCATGGTGGCGGAACTTCCAGAAAGAGAATGCATGCTGCAAAGGACTACTCCGGAGCAGAGATCATGCGTACTCTGCGTGATGAAGTGATCAACCGTGCAATCCCGGTTGTTGAATTTACATCAGCAGTAGAACTGATCAAAGATGAAAAAGGTCAGGTTGCAGGAGCTGTTCTTCTGAACATGGAAACAGGTGACTACTCTGTTGCAAGAGCAAAAACAGTAGTTATCGCAACAGGTGGTGCAGGAAGAATGCATTATCAGGGATTCCCGACATCCAACCATTACGGTGCAACTGCCGATGGTCTGGTTCTGGGATACAGAGCAGGTGCTGCCCTGTTATATCAGGATTCTATCCAGTATCATCCGACAGGAGCAATCTACCCGTCACAGATCCTTGGTGCACTGGTAACTGAAAAAGTTCGTTCCGTTGGTGCACAGCTGGTTAATGCAAACGGTGAAGCTTATATCCATCCGCTGGAGACTCGTGATGTCAATGCATCCGGTGTTATCCGCGAGTGTGAAGAAGGCCGTGGCGTAGATGTTCCGGGCGGAGCAAAAGGTGTATGGCTGGATACTCCTATGATCGAGATCCTTGGTGGTGAAGGCACCATTGAGAAGAGAATTCCGGCTATGTTCCGTATGTACATGAACTACGGTATCGATATGAGAAAAGTTCCGATCCTGATCTATCCGACACTGCATTATCAGAACGGTGGTCTGGAAATCACAGGAGACGGATTCACAAAAGAAATCCCGAACCTTCTGGTTGCCGGAGAAGCTGCAGGCGGAATCCACGGAAGAAACAGACTGATGGGTAACTCCCTTCTGGATGTTATCGTATTCGGTAGAAACGCAGGTAAGAAAGCAGCTGCAAAATGCAAAGATGTTGAACTGGGTGAGATGAACCTGGATCACGTAAAAGCGTATGATGAGGAACTGAAAGCAGCCGGTGTTGAAACAGATCACGTTTCTCCGCTACTGCTTCCACATTATGCAAGACACGAAAGATAAGAAACAGACAGGTAAGAAGGCATACCAGACGAGGGGAAACTCTCGTCTGGTTACCGATACAGGACATTTCAGAGAAATAGAAGATTTTGCTGATCAGACTATTATCTCTGGTTCAGAAGAATAAAAAGGAGTGGAGTGGAATGCGAGAGATAGACGTAAAGCAGATCACTGATGTAGTGGAAAAGCTTTGTATCGAAGCAAATGAGCATCTTCCGGAAGATGTAAAATGCGCGATTAAAAACTGCCGTGCCTGTGAAGACGGTGAGATTGCAAAAGGAGTTCTGGACAATATCATCGAGAACTTTGAGATCGCAGACAATGAATGTGTACCGATCTGTCAGGATACCGGTATGGCCTGTGTTTTCCTGGAAATCGGTCAGGACGTACATATGGTAGGCGGAGATCTGGCAGATGCTATCAATGAAGGAGTTCGCCGCGGATATGACAAAGGATATCTGAGAAAATCCGTAGTAAAAGATCCTGTTCGCCGTGGAAACACCGGTGACAATACACCGGCTATGATCTATACAGAGATCGTTCCGGGAGAAAATATCAAGATTACCGTAGGACCGAAAGGATTCGGAAGCGAAAACATGAGTGCGATCCGTATGTTCAAACCTTCTCACGGTCTGCAGGGAATCAAGGATTTTATCATTGAGACAGTTGAAACAGCAGGTCCTAACCCATGCCCGCCGATGGTAGTCGGTGTTGGTATCGGCGGAACTTTCGATAAAGCAGCCCTTCTGGCCAAGAAAGCTCTGATGAGACCACTGGATTCCTCCAATCCGGATCCGTTCTATGCAGATCTGGAAAAAGAAATGCTGGAGAAAATCAATGAACTGGGTATCGGACCACAGGGATTTGGCGGAAAGACAACAGCAATCGGACTGAATATCGAGACCATGCCTACCCACATCGCAGGTATGCCATGTGCCATCAATATCAACTGTCATGTAACCCGTCACAAAACGGAGGTGATCTAATATGGCTAAGAAGATAACACTGCCTCTTACAGAGGAACTGGCAAAAACACTTCACGCAGGAGATCAGGTACTGTTAACAGGTACAATCTATACCTCCCGTGATGCAGGACACAAGAGAATGTGTGAAGCACTGGCAAAAGGAGAGAAGATTCCTTTTGATCCCACAGATGCTACCATCTACTATGTAGGACCGACACCTGCAAAACCAGGTCAGGTTATCGGATCTGCCGGACCGACTACCAGCGGTCGTATGGATGCATATGCACCGACGATGATGTCCGTAGGTGCCCGTGGAATGATTGGTAAGGGTGCCCGTCTTCCGGAAGTTGTGGAAGCAATGAAAAAATACAGCGGTGTATACTTTGGTGCCATCGGAGGAGCAGGCGCTCTTCTGGCAAAATGTATCAAAAAAGCAGAACTGATTGCTTACGAAGATCTGGGAGCAGAAGCACTGCGTAAACTGTATGTGGAAGATATGCCGCTGGTTGTTATCATCGACAGTGAAGGAAACAATCTGTACGAAGAGGGAAGAGCGGAATATTTGAAAGGAAAAAAGAACTAATTAAATAACGCAAAAGAAATGGAGAAATACTACGATGGATATGGAAATGATTACTGACCTGATGGAAGCCGTGATGATTCTTTGCTTTGGACTGTCCTGGCCGATTTCCATCCGGAAATCATGGGTTTCCAGAACTGCGAAAGGAAAGAGCCTTTTCTTTGAGTGCTTTATCTGGATCGGTTATGTATTCGGTATCGCTCGCAAATTCATGCAACTCGGCATGGGCGTAGAGACCAGTTGGCTGTTTTATCTTGCATGGTTCTTCTATTTTCTAAATATAGCTGAAATTACGATCGACATACTTCTTTACTTTAGAAATGTAAAATTAGATAAAGAACGAGACGCAAAACAGGCATAAATGATATGGACTGCTGTCAGAACACAGTATCAAAGTGTTCCGACAGCAGTTTTTTTGCGCCCTTTCAGACTCCATCCGAAAAAATGCGACAAAAGTCAGAAAATGTCGTTAAAAATAAAACAGTTTCATGGAAATGAAGATTTTTATTTTAGTTGCAGAAAGATAAAATAATAGAAAAACAGGAACGCACAAAAGCGCAAAGGAGGAGAAAAAGTATGGGAGAATTAACACATAAAGCGACACGAGCCGCATTCGGGAAGGCGATTGAGCTGACCTTAAAACACGTGGAAAAAGACAGAGAAAAAGGGCTTTTACAGCTGGTAGATCTGACAGAAAAATTCATGGGAGATAATTTCCCATCAGAATCATATGAAGGAGCAAGAAACCTGATTCGGGATCCGGAGTCCAAGTGGATGCAGTATGTGAACCGTGCACTGGATGAGATCCATCCGAACGTGATCAAACAGACGGCATTGAATCTTGGCTTTGAAGCGGCATTTCACGGAACAAAAACGATCCGTGCGATGCGAGAGACACATCAGTGCAATATTCCGTGGCTGATCCTGATGGATCCAACCAGCGCCTGCAACCTGCACTGCACCGGCTGCTGGGCTGCAGAGTACGGTCACAAACTGAATCTGTCTTATGAAGATCTGGACCGGATCATCACACAGGGAAAAGAACTGGGTATTTATTTTTATATGTATACAGGCGGCGAGCCTCTGGTGCGGAAAGCGGATATCATTAAATTGTGTGAAAAACATTACGACTGTGAATTCCATGCATTTACCAACGGTACCCTGGTAGATGATGCCTTCTGTGAGGAGATGCAGCGGGTAGGAAACCTGTCTCTGTCGATCAGCCTGGAAGGTTTTGAGGAAGTCAACGACCTCAGAAGAGGAGTGGGTGTTTACGATAAAGTCATGGCAGCCATGGACAAGTTAAAGAGCCACGGACTGATCTTCGGAACATCGATCTGTTATACAAGTAAAAATATCGAGACGGTAACCTCCGATGAATTCCTGGATATGATCATCGAAAAGGGATGTCGCTTCACCTGGTATTTCCACTATATGCCGGTTGGAAACGATGCTGCTGTGGATCTGCTTCCAACAAAAGAACAGAGAGAATATATGTATCACAGAGTCCGCGAGATCCGTGGTGCTACAGGAGGCAAACAGATTTATGCCATGGATTTCCAGAACGACGGAGAATTCGTGGGTGGCTGTATCGCTGGAGGAAGAAACTACTGTCATATCAATGCCAATGGAGATGTGGAACCGTGTGTATTTATCCATTACTCTTCTGCAAATATCAAAGAAGTGTCCCTGTTAGAAGCACTGAAACAGCCGTTGTTTATGGCTTACCGGGATCATCAGCCATTTAATAACAATCACCTGCGACCATGTCCGATGCTGGAGAATCCGGAGATCCTGCAGGAGATGGTAGAACAGACCGGAGCAAAATCCACCGATCTGCAGTCCCCGGAGACTGTAGAACATCTCTGCGGAAAGTGTGCGGACTACGCCTGTCAGTGGAAAGAAGCCGCAGACAAACTGTGGGAAGAGCACCCGTATGTTCACAAAGGCTACAGTAATTACAAGAAAAAATAAGTAAAAATTTCCATAGACAATCTTTTTGTGTTAAAATAAGCCGAAAGGATAACACGGGGAGAGACGTCTATGGAACGAAAAGGAGAAGCAACGAAACATCAGCTGGCGGAAAGCTTTAAAGAACTGATGTTGAAAGGCTCATTTGATAAAATTACCATTCGGATGATAACAGAGCAGGCGGGAGTGATCCGGCCTACTTTTTATAACTATTTTCAGGACAAATATGAAGTGATGGAGTGGCTTCTGGAAGAAGAGGTCTTCCGGCCGGTTTTTGAGATGGTGGAAGACGGGATGGAACGGGAAGCAATCTATCTGCTGTTTCGGAAGATGGAGAAAGATCAGCAGTATTATCAGAAAGCGTTTGAGGTCACCGGACAGAACGGGTTTGAAGAGATTCTGGCAGGCAAGCTTCGCAAGCTGATCAGACAGATGATGAAAAATCATAAGATCACACTTCAGAAATTGGAAGGTCTGAGAGATATCAATATCTTTCTGGAATTTCATACACTTACGGTAGTCAATGGCTTAAAATACTGGCTGACCAGCCGGGAAGTACATATGAGCGCGGACGAAGCACTGGAATTTTACCGGTTTTTGATGTCCCATCCGATTCTGGATGTGGTAGGACAGGTGGAGGATTATACAGAGCAGGAACAGACAGAGGGCTGACGGTATGAGTGAATTACAGGACTGGAAAAGAGATGGATTCCGGGGCGAGAAAATGATCGTGCTGCCGACGGAGTCTTTTCAGGATTATGTAGAACATCCATTGGTAAGGAGGCTGTATCTGACGGATGTGGGAATATTTCCCCGCGCGGAATATCATTTCAGAGAACGAAAAGACGGAAGTTGAAGTTCCGGAAGAATGGCTTTCCGTATGTGTAAGATTATACTTTCACAGTGCATATCATGATGCAAAAATATATGTAAATGGCGAACTGGCAGGAGAACATAAGAATTCCGGATATACACCTTTTACAGTAAATATTTCCGAATACATAAAAGAGGGAAAAAATATAATTACGGTAGAAGCAGATAATCGTTTTTCGCCGGATATGCTTCCGGTAAATCGAAGCTTTGACTGGGCGAACGATGGAGGAATAATTCGTCCGGTAGAACTTTGGGTAACCGGAAAGCAATATATAAAGGAACTGACAATTACAGCAAAACCGGTAATCCTTGAAAAAGAAGGCTCTCAGATAAAAATAACCTGCAGAAACAATTTACCGAGTTATACAGTTCAGGGATACAGTCTTCTGGTTCTTGACAAAGAAAACAAGAAGGAGATCCGGATACCAAAGCTACTCCCGGGCATGAGTTGGACAACGATTCTGGAAAAAGGGGATGTTACGGTTCAGATCTTACGGCCGAATGGTGAGGTTGTGGTAGAAAAATAAAATTACGGGATGGAAAGTCCTGATTAAAGATTAAGATGTGATATTCATGAATAAAAAGGAACTTGCAATGCCTGAATTGAAACAGTCATACAAGTTCCTTTCTCTTGAATTACATATCAATAATTGATCCGTTGGTCCAATTATTGATTTAAGCAGTCACTTTCTTATCCAAAGCCCTGACCTCATCTATCGTAAGTTCTGCTATTTTAGCGATTTCTTCATATGTCAGTTTACCGGACTCCAGCATTCCTTTTGCATCTTTGATCGCTTTTGCACGTTCTGTTTCATTTCTCATCTCTTCCATCACTCTGCTCATAGTTGCAACCCCCTTCTCATCTTCTTTAAAATACCGAACCCGGTCCGCCAGAATTTCATAATTCATTTTTCCGGCATCTGTACAGTAAAAATCATACATCAGTTTTCCTAACGCGGATTCATCGTGTATCTGTGAGTTCACATATATGATATGCGCTTCATCACCAAATAATTTACCTGTCTCTATTACCGTTCTGTCGACATGATAGATCGGTAACCCTTCTTTCATTATATCATTTTCCGTGATAAAAATAATATAGGATTCACACAAATTTTCATATTGTTCACCAGGTTCCGTTACATTGGAATCAATAAGGCTGCTGTTATATCTTGCCCGTTTTACCGCAGCACCTTTATCACTTCTCTGGATTTCAATATTGTATACTTTGTTATCTGTATCAACAGCCAGTATATCCAGAGTTACCGAACGCCCCTGCAGATTCTTGATATCCTGCTGTCCGTTTACATGCAGCACTTTCAGGTCTGCTCGCTTCAAAATAATCTGAAGCAAAAGTTCTGTACATGCCTTGTCTTCGAATACCTTTTGCATGAAATCATCATCCAGCAATCTCAGTCCCCTGAGACGCCGCAAATCTTCTTCATGCTTCCGGGCAAAATCGATTTGTTTTGCAGCTTTTTTTCCCATGCTATCGCTTTTCATCCTTTCGTCTGTTTTTTTGTTTTTCATATGGGGAATCAGATAACCGAATGGTCTTAGAATTGTTTCCCAGATATGTCTAAACTTAGAATAGCATATGCGCTATACGGTGTCAACTCTTACTGTGCTTTTATTATATTAGCCATTGTGCAATCGTCCATCCCGTATTACAATCAATCATAGAGTATTATGAACGAAAGATAATCGCAGATTTTCACAAAATGAAGGAAATATATCAAAATAAGAAAGAAAACTTGCAAAATAATAAAGACGGAAGGAACAGGGAGATGACATTCAGAGAGCAGATCAGAAATCTTGCCGGCAGTCAGTCATACAGCAGAGGGTTGCAGATTTATAACAGAGGAAAAGTATTGCGTTTCCATATAGAAGAAGCAGAAGATGTTCATGCGGATGAAAATGTAATTATCGAAGCGGATGTGGAAGGGAGTCGCAGTACACCATACCATGTGTATCTGATGTGGAATACGGTCTGGGAGGATCTTGTAGAGTCGGAGTGCAGCTGTCCGGCTTTCTGGGAGTATGATGGGATATGTAAGCATTGTGTGGCGGTTCTTCTGAGATATTACTATGAGACAAAGAATCGGACGGGTCAGATGAATTTGATGCAGATACCGGGTATACAAAAGGGAATGGCAAGAAAAACAACAGGAAGTATCCAGCAGCTGCTTCAAAAAGGTGCACTGGTGAAAAGTCTTCCCATGATTCAGGGGGATATCTGTGGAAAAGTCCGTCTGGAACCGCATATGGTTGTGGAAAACACCGGGATCACCGTCAGCTTCAAGCTTGGAATCAACCGGATGTATGTACTGAAAGATGTTTTCGGTTTTGCAAGAGCGATAGAAAACCATGAGAAAGTTTTTTATGGGAAAAATCTGCAGTTTATCCATGCTGTTGAATCGTTCGTTCCACAGTCCCGACCACTGGTATCTTTTCTTGTGCAGTGGGCAGAGAAAAATGAATATCGGTATGGAGGATATCACAGCTATTATTCGGTTTATGGGAATGCCAGGGAAAAACAGATTGATTTGTCTGCCAATGATATGGAAACTTTTCTGGAGCTGATGAAGGGACAGGAGATCCTGGCATCCGTGTTTTACATGGATGAGAAGCCGTGGAAAATTGTGGAGCAGATACCGGAGAGAACGCTGAAGATTCTGGGAAAAACGGATGGAATTGAAGTAAGTATCAATCGATTGTCGGGAATAAGAGGAAACAGATACAATATATTTTTTTCGGGTAATCAGATTATGATGGAACCGATGAAAAGAATGGAACCGGTAAAAGAATTCCTGGAATGCATGGCGGAGATCCCGGAACGGAAGATTTTTGTGGAAAAGACAGATGTTCCGTTGTTTTGTATGGAACTTCTTCCGGCGTTGGAACAGTGTTTTGAATGTACAAAAGAAAATTTTGATGAACAGCAGTATGGTGTGGCGATTCCGGAGTTTTCGATCTATCTGGATGCACCACAGACAGATATGATCACCTGCAGACCGCAGGTGCAATATGATAAAAAAGTATACAGTCTGTATGAGACCAGGGATGTGGCACTGCGGGATCTTGGAAAAGAAGCGGCAGTACGGGAAGTGATTCAGCGGTACGGGGAAGCATATGACGAACGACAGAAAGCTATGGTGATCACGGATGAGGATAAAATATATGATCTCCTGACAGAAGGAATTCCGGTATTTCAGCAGCTGGGGGAGGTATATATATCAGATACGCTGAAAGGAATGCAGGTGCATCCGTCACCGAAAGTTGCGGTAGGAGTATCGATTGAAAGTGGTCTGATGCAGCTGAAAATGACAGCGGGAGAAATGTCAAAAGAGGAACTGATCGATATTCTGTCCCGTTATAATAAAAGGAAAAAATATTATCGCCTGAAGGATGGAAGCTTCGTTCAGAAAGAAGACAGTGGTCTGGATATACTGGCAGATCTGAAGGAAACGCTGCAGCTGACAGATCAGCAGCTGATGCAGGAGAGCGTTCCGGTGGATACCTACCGGGCGTTGTATATAGATCAGCAATTACGAGACAATCCGGTGATTTCTTCGGTGAGGGATAAGAATTTTCGTTCTCTGATCCGTAACATGAAAACTGTAGAAGACAATGATTTTGAGATTCCGGCGGAACTTGAACCGATCCTGCGCGGATATCAGAAGACAGGTTTTCTGTGGTTAAAAACGCTCAGTGCGAATGGATTTGGCGGAATCCTCGCCGATGATATGGGACTTGGAAAAACGTTGCAGGTGATCTGCTATCTGCTTTCCGAGTATCAGGAACGTGAAATACAGGAAAACAGTAAGAAAGAGCCGGTGGAAAAAGAGCAGGGTATCGAGAATGAGGGACGGCAGCGGGAAAAGAAGAGCTCAGATGACCGGCTGCGGCGGAATGCGCTGATCGTTGCCCCGGCTTCCCTGGTCTACAACTGGAACAGCGAACTGGAACGCTTTGCTCCGGAACTGACCGGAAAAATGATCGTAGGAACCGCCGTCCAGCGTCACACACTTCTGGAAGAAGCAGGGGAGAATGATATTCTGATCACATCCTATGATCTGCTCCGCAGAGACAGCGATTTCTATAAAAAGTACCGCTTCCGCTGTCAGATCATCGATGAAGCACAGTATATCAAAAACCACAGCACCCAGGCTGCAAAAGCTGTGAAAAAGATCCAGGCAGACACTCGGTTTGCCCTCACCGGAACACCGGTAGAGAACCGGCTGAGTGAACTGTGGAGCATCTTTGATTATCTGATGCCCGGATTTTTATACAGTTATTCCCGCTTCCGTGAGGAACTGGAAGTACAGATTGTCCAGCATGAGAGCGAGGAAGCCAGTGAACGGCTGCGAAAAATGATCCGACCTTTTGTGCTGCGAAGACTGAAGAAAGATGTACTGCGAGATCTTCCGGAAAAACTGGAAGAAAATATGTATACCCGTCTGGAAGGAGAGCAGCAGAAGTTATACGATGCGCATGTAAAACGGATGAAACTTCTGTTAGATAAACAGAGCGAGGAAGAATTCAATACTTCCAAAATCGTTATCTTATCCGAACTGACCAAACTGCGTCAGATCTGCTGTGACCCCGCATTGCTTTTTGAAGAATATAAAGGAGAGTCGGCAAAACTTGAGATGTGTGTGGATCTGATTCGAAACGCGGTGGAAAACGGACATAAGATTCTTGTATTTTCCCAGTTTACCACGATGTTGAGCCGGCTGGCAGACCGGCTGGAGAACGAAGAAACGGCGTACTATATGCTGACCGGTTCGACCGGAAAGGAAAAGCGGGCAAAGCTGGTGGAGGAGTTTAATAAAGAAGATAACCCAACAGCTGTTTTTCTGATCTCCCTGAAAGCCGGAGGCACCGGTCTGAATCTGACGGCGGCGGATATTGTGATCCACTACGATCCTTGGTGGAACCTGGCAGTCCAGAACCAGGCGACAGACCGTGCCCACCGGATCGGGCAGAAAAACGTAGTCAATGTCTACAAACTGATCGCGAAAGATACGATCGAAGAAAATATTGTAAAGCTGCAGGAGAAAAAACATGCCCTGGCGGATCAGATACTGAGTGGCGAGGATATGGGAAGCGGCAGTTTTTCCAGAGAAGAGATTCTGGAACTGCTGGGTGGCAAGTAAGAATCTGGGGTAACTGTTCAGAAGCTACTGCGAAGATACTGAACAGTTACAGGTTGAAAGATAATTCTGGGAGAAGGTATATATTAATCCATCCTTTCACCCAGGATTATTTTTTTCAGCTCTCTTGCTCCGGAATTCAGAGGGTGCTGATGATCATGAACCAGGCATATGTGGCGAAGAGGCAGCTTTTCGGATGTTGCAATCTGAAGAACCTCCTGTTTTGCCAGAGATTCTAAAGCCATAGGTTCCGGAAGAAATGCCAGTCCCAGATTGTTTTTTACCAGAGGAAGGATCTGGTCTGTAGTAGCAGCCTCAGTATCAGGTATGAGTTCCAGCTCCTGGGAAAGAAAAAGCTGATTATAGAACTGAAAAGTGGCAGTTTCTCTCCCCAGGCAGATGAAAGGATATTTCTTCAAATCTGAAAAACAAAGTTCCTTTTCGGAAAGAGCGGAAAAAGAAGGTCCACCGATAAGGATCTCCCGGAAGGACTGCAGCGGAGTAAGGTGCAGTGGCGGTTCCGCAGGAACAGGGGTTGATAAAACAGCAAAATCGATTTTTCCGCTTTTTACAGCTGCGATAGCCTGGGGTGAAGAGTAGTTATAGATTTTCAGTCGAATTCCCGGATAGGCGGTACGGAAAGCCTTCAGCTTACAAAGCAGAAAAATATTCAGCGCGGTCTCTGTGGCTCCGATAGTAACGCTCCCGTGGGTCAGAGAAGCACTGTCAGATAACTCCTCCTCAGCGATAAATAATTGAGCCATGGCAACAGAAACGTGGGTGTAGAGCTGCTCGCCTTCCGGAGTGAGCTGTATCCCTCGATTGGTGCGGATAAATAAAGTGTTGTGCAGCTGCTGTTCCAGACAGTTCATAGCCCGGGTTACATTTGGCTGCGTGCTTCCCAGTGCCCGGGCAGCCTTCGTGAAACTGCCATATTTGGCAACATAATAAAAAATTTTATAGTATTCAAAATTAACGTTCATGGGCGTACCTCTGATATATCAAAAAATAATATATAACATATCTATTATAGCTTTTACTTATTATTGTGTCCATAGTATAATTGTTCGGAATAAAAAGAGCAAGAAAAGTGAGGCAGCGAATATGAAAGAAAGTATGATTTTTCCAAGAGAAGAAAAAACGGAAATATTGTTCCAAAAGATTCTGGAAGATCCATGGGCCTGCGAAAAACTTCAGGAAACCTTCTGCAATTCGTGTTTATGTGGCGAAGAAACAGATGAGGTATTTTCGCCGGATCAATTTTCAAAAGCTTTATTTACGGCTTATCGAAATCGTGATCTCTCGGCATTCCTGATGGAAATCTGCCGGAATACCATGTTTGATCTTCTGCGAAATGCATGTCTGATCCCCTATCGTTTCGATGCAGACGGAATCAAAAATCCCGTGATCATGACCGACGGGCAGGGGAAACTTCTTCTTGAATACAGTAGTGTAGCTCATGAAAAAGAGTACAGACATTTCGAAGAGGTCTATCAACGTCTGGGAGCCGGAAGAAAAATGTATTTTGCAAAAGCTTATCGATACAGTCATTGTTATGACAGCCATATGGAAGTGGAACAGCAGATTCTTGAAAAAAATACAGGTGTGTTATTGATTCATGAACTGCCGGATACTGTAAAAAAGAAAGAAACAGAAGCTCAGGCATATGCAGCTGTTTGGGATCTGATGGCAAAACTGGAAAAGAATCTGCCCATGGCTTTTGTTTTTTACGGCCAGGACACATTGATGGAAAATAATAAAACATATGACGAGATCGGTATTTTTCTGCCAAACTCTCACTTTTTAAAAAATCTGGAACGTCATGTGGCGAAGGCGGAGGCGATTCTTTATGGCTGATAAAGAAAGTGTGGTAAGACAGACATCGGAATATACGGATATTATGGAAAAAAATCATATGGAAATTCCATGGCATGATTATGCCAAGGCAGACAGCAATGTGCTGATCGCAGAGGCGGATCTGATTGAAAAAGCATCTGTGATCGGCAGGGTAGGACTTATGATGCTTTCCTGTGGAACCGGTGCCTGGCGTGTACGCACCTCTATGAATCGGTTGTCCAAAGAGCTGGGAGTGACCTGTACCGTGGATGTTGGACTGATGTCCATCGGGTTTAACTGCTTCGACGGGACAGATTGTGTTTCCCAGTCCTTAAGTATAGCCAATACAGGAGTCAATACATCCAAACTTTATCGGATGGAGCAGTTTGTAGAAAACTTTCCGAAGATCGAGAAACAGCTGACGGGAGAGGAGATCCACAAACGTCTGGATGAAATAGAACAGATTCATGCGCTCTATTCGCCCTGGAAGCTGGGAGTGGCTGCGGCGCTGGCGTGTGGCGCTTTTACGTTTCTTCTCGGCGGAGGACCGGTGGAGATGCTGTTTGCCTTTATTGCCGCAGGTATCGGTAATTTCATCCGTACCAGGATGATAAAGCATCATTATACCTTATTCTTAAATATTGCAGTTTCCGTATCAGTGGCATGTCTGATCTATGCAATCTGTCTTAATCTGGCGGAAAGCCTGCTCCATATATCGGCGGCTCATGAGGCAGGGTATATCTGCTCCATGTTATTTATCATTCCGGGATTTCCTTTTATTACCAGCGGAATCGACCTGGCGAAACTGGATTTGCGTTCCGGTCTGGAAAGACTGACCTATGCGTTGATCATCATACTGGTGGCAACCATGGGAGCCTGGATCACGGCAATGATCCTGAAATTACAGCCGGAGGATTTTATAGCAGTACACCTGGGAACGGCATCCAGGCTGATTTTTCGTCTATGTGCCAGCTTTTGCGGTGTTCTTGGATTTTCTATTATGTTTAACAGTTCTATTCCCATGGCCTCCACGGCAGCGATGATCGGAGCAGTAGCCAATACTCTGCGGTTGTCCCTGATCGATTTTACCGGGATGCCGGCGGCTGTAGCTGCATTTACCGGGGCACTGGCAGCTGGACTGCTGGCGTCGCTGATCAAAAAAAACAACGGATATCCAAGAATTTCACTTACAGTTCCTTCGATTGTTATTATGGTGCCGGGATTGTATTTTTATCGAGGATTTTATAACCTTGGAGTCATGTCCCTAAATGAAGCGGTCTCCTGGCTGGCTGCGGCAATATTGATTGTAGTGGCACTGCCTCTGGGACTTATTTTTGCAAGGATATTTACGGACAGGACTTTTCGGTATTGTACCTGATATATATCCTGAAAAGTGATGTTTCACTCGATGGTTTGTATGAAGAAAAGTAACTATTCAGTTGGTAGTATTCCGCGAGGCATTTTGGCTCGTAACTGTGAAGCTGCTGAACAGTTACGAAGAAAATATTATTGTCGAAAGAAATCTTTGCAGATTTTACTTGGGGTCATAGAAAAAGAGAATGTTTTTTGATCTGTATATTGTATAAAAATACACAATAAAATGTAAAGTGTGATATAATGGAGAAAAGTCAGTTGCTGTCCGGTATTCCCGGGAATATTGAACAGATACCAATTTGATTACTACATAAAATTATACAATGACGGAGGATTTTTACATGAAAGTAGGATTAGCAGGAACAGGATGGAGAGCACAGATGTATGTGCGTGTAATGAAAGCGCTGGGAGAAGAATTTGAAGTATCGGCAGTGTATGTGCATTCAGAGTCCAGCAGGGAGCGGGAAGAGAAAAATTTCCCGGGGAAGGTGTATACAGACTATGACGAATTTCTGGCAACAAAGCCGGACTGTGTAGTCTTTATGTTAAAATACGGTGCTGCACTTCCATTTGCCGAGAAAGCCATGGAACAGGGAATTCCGGTTCTGTGTGAGACACCGCCGGCAGCAACAGTAGAGGAATTACAGGCCTGGTATCAGGCAAAAGAAAAATACAACGGAAAAGTACAGGTGGCAGAACAGTATTGCTTCCAGCCTTATTATCAGGCACTGATCCGTATGATCGACCAGGGTAAACTGGGAACGATCAGCAATCTGGATATTTCCCAGGCCCATGATTACCATGGCATGAGCGTGATGCGACGATTACTCGGCACAGGTATGGAAAACTGCAGGATCACAGCCAGAACCTATGATTTTCCGGTGAATTATCACTGCGGAAGAGAGGGCCTTCATAAGGGGGAAAAAACCATCGTGGATACAAGAAAACGCGCAGAATTTGTCTTCCCGGATGGAAAGGTTGGATTCTTTGATTTTGCCGGTGAGCAGTATTTTAACTATTTCCGTACCCGTCATCTGACCCTTCAGGGAGATTGCGGAGAAGTTCATGATCAGCAGGCAGCCTGGCTTGGTCAGGACGGTTATCCGGTCCAGGGAAGCATCCAGAGAGACGAACTGGGACAGTATTCTAACCTGGAAGGCTACGGAATGAGAAGTCTGAGGCTGAACGGAGAGATTCTGTATAGAAATCCATATGCAGACAGAGATCTTCGTCTGACAGACGAGGAAATCGCTGTTGCCCAGATGATGGAAGGCATGAAAACATATGTAGAGACAGGAAAGGAAGTGTATCCGCTGGAAGAGGCACTGCAGGACACCTATCTGTTTCTGATGATGGATGAAGCGGCGAAGGAAGGAAAAGAGATCCAGACCCAGGATCAATGCTGGAAAAAACAGTAATGTATAAAATAAAAAACTTGAAATATCGTTTTTGACAGAGTATACTTTACCGCTGGAAAAATAAAACAACTGGGAGAATAAGACAGAAGGTTGTGTAGAAATGAGGGAAGATCATTGAAACAAAATTCAGGGCGACAGATGTCAGAATCTTTTCTGACAGCAGCTTTTTTATCTATATCCGGCGGTTTGCAGGATGCCTATACCTATATATACAGAGGCGAGGTATTTGCCAATGCACAGACAGGAAACATTGTGCTCTTAAGTCAGAGCCTTGTGGAACGAAAATGGTCCACGGTGATCCATTACCTGATCCCATTGGGATTTTTTGCCATGGGAATCGTAGTGGCAGAAGGTATCCGGCAAAAATATAAAAATGTACAGAGGATTCACTGGAGACAGTTGGTTTTACTGATGGAAATGCTTTTACTGCTTGTGGTCGGATTCCTTCCAACAGCATGCAACCTTCTGGCCAATGCCATGGTATCCTTTGCCTGTGCCATGCAGGTGCAGACCTTCCGTAAAGTCAATGGCTATGCATTTGCCAGCACCATGTGTATCGGTAATATCCGAAGCGGCATGGAATCTCTGTGTGTCTATGGAAAGACAAAGGATAAAGAAAAACTGTACAAAGCCGGTCATTATCTTGGAATCATCGGAATGTTTGCAGTAGGTGCCGCTGTCGGAGGCCATCTGATCCTCCTGCTACATGAACGAACCATATGGGTTTCCTGTGGATTGCTTTTCGTGGGATTCCTCCTGATGTTTATCAAAGAAGAACTGGAAGAACATCCCCGGATCCTGGAAGAAGAGCAGGAGATTCGCAAGAATATTCAAAATATCCGCGAGGAAACCAAAACAGTAGAAAATATTATTAAAGAAGACTTGAAAAAATAAAACAGATCCGTATCTGTGTTGCTGTCCTGGATGATAGATAGTTGCGGCATAGATACGGATCTTTCAGGTGTTACGGTATTGTTTGTTCCGCTGATGTCGTCTGATCAGACGAAGTGTCCGGCCTGGTATGCGGTTGGTGTGCATCCCATATGTTCCCGAAATACTTTGGTATAATAAGAAGAACTGGAAAACCCGCATAGATTACTGATTTCAGTAATAGACAGCTGCTGGTCAACTAACAACGGAAGGCTTTTCTCAATCCGGAAGGAAAGAAGATAATCAAATAAAGATTCATTCATATGTTTTTTGAAAAAGCGACAACACTCACTCTGACAGATATTTGCAGTTGCAGCAATATCAGCCAGAGTGATTTTTTCCGCGTAATGTTCCTGAATGTACATCAGAATATTTTTCAGACGATCGGTATGCTTAGATTCACTGTTTCCGGAACTGCTTGTCTGATGGGAAAGGTGGTTCCATAGAAACATCCAGATATGGGTGAGTCGCCATTGCAATTCCATCTCATAAGTGGCGGAGGGCTGTTTGGAAAGCATCCAGATGGCAGACAGTTCATCCAGCACCTCCTTTTGCCAGGGAATGTCAGGAGAAAATGCCAGACTATGCAGTCCGGGATGCTTTGTAATAGTGTTCAGATATTTATTCTGGATCACGCTGTCTTCATATCCGTAAAGAAAGCGGGGATGAAAGGTTGTGGAAATATAGATACAATCGGAATCATGACAGGAAGAACCGGTATGCAGACGGTTGCTGTTGCAGAAAAGCCCCTCACCGGCCTGTAGGTGATAGATGGTATCGTTGACCTGATATTGCATCTCGCCCTGAAGGAGAATCGTCAGCTCAATTTCTTTATGCCAGTGCCAGAGAAAAGACTTTCTTTCATAGCGGGAAAGCTGTTCGTAGCTTACGTTGACCGGGAAAGCATAGGTTCCGTGAGACTTTAATTCCTTTTTGTTGTTGTCTAACTGTAATTGCATGAAAAAACCTCAATATATTTATAAAATAAGCTAATATAGTTATTGTGATGCTATATGATTCTCATTATAATGATAATTAGCAGATAGTCAATATCAGTATGTGAAAATAAAAAAGGAGAAGAAACATGAAAACAGCAAATGTAGCAGAAGCAGTAAAAAGTGAACATGCAGTTGCTCTGTTGAAACAGATGTACGGAGAGAACAGAGTAGAGGAAAATGCAGCAAGATACCAGCTGGTAGCGGATGGATTTGCCAAAGAATTCGGAGATAAAGCCTTTGAATTCTTCTCAGCACCGGGAAGAACAGAGATTGGTGGAAACCATACGGATCATAACCACGGAAAAGTCCTGGCAGGAAGTGTACATCTGGATTGTGTGGCAGCAGCAGCACCCAACGGAACCCACACTGTAAACCTGATCAGTGAAACATATAACCAGCATCTGGTGATTAATCTGGATGACCTGGCTCCGACAGAAAAAACAACGGGAACCGAACCGCTGTTAAAGGGTATCTTTGCAGGACTGCTGGAAAAAGGATGTAAAGTAGAAGGATTTGATGCTTATGTAACTTCCAATGTGATCGGTGGGGCAGGGGTAAGCTCTTCCGCATCTTTTGAGATGCTGGTATGTGTCATTGTGGATCACCTGTTTAACGAAGGAAAGATTGGTGTTGTTACTTATGCAAAAGCAGGGCAGTATGCAGAAAATAAATACTGGCTGAAAGGCTCAGGTCTTCTGGATCAGCTGGCATGCGCTGTTGGCGGTATGATTACCATCGATTTTGCAGATATTGAAAATCCGGCCATCCGTGAGATCAAATGTGATTTTGATGAGATGGGCCATGATCTGGTTATCATCAACACCGGAAAAGGTCACGCAGATCTGAGTGCAGAGTATTCTGCAGTTCCGAATGAAATGAAAAAAGTAGCAGAATACTTCGGAAAAGAAGTTCTGGAACAGTGCAAGGAAGATGATGTGATTGAGAATGTAAAAGCTATTCGTGAATTCGCCGGTGACCGTGCGGTTCTGCGTGCATTCCACTTCTTTGAAGAAAACAAACGTGTGGATGCAGAAGTAGAAGCACTGGAAAAGAAAGATTTTGCAACCTTCTTTAACAAAATCACAGAGTCCGGTGATTCTTCCTGGAAATGGCTGCAGAACTGCTATTGCAACGAGACTCCGGATGAGCAGTCCATCACGGTTGCTCTGGCTTTGACCAAACTGTATCTGGATAAGATCGGTCGTGGCGTGTGCCGTGTTCACGGAGGAGGATTTGCCGGCGTTATTGCTGCATTTCTTCCAAAAGAAGAAACAGAAGGATTTACAAAATATATCGACAAGGCACTGGGAGAGGGTTCTGCATATGTTATGCATATCCGTCCGCAGGGAGCTGTAAAAGTAGAATTCTAAGTATCTGAAAAAGGGTCTGCAAAGAAGAAGAAGAAAATTCGAATTTGCAGACCCTTTTTTATAAAATAGTAACTGTTCAGTACCTTCACAGTTACGAGCAAAAATGCATTTAAAATCACCTTCGGTGATGGCATTTTTGCTTGTATGTCTCGGGATTTTGGCATATTTATGCCAAAACACCTCGCGGGATAATGGCTACTGAATAGTTACATAAAATAAAACATTACGCATAATAAGACAACCAACACAAATAGCCAAAAGATAATAAAAAACCCTCAAAAAGCAAATAAATAATTTGCTTTTGCAATTGTGAAAATATGCACAATATGAATTGTCGGACAGGAGAAATATAATTGTAAGAACACAGACAGTGAGAACCGAAAAAATGGCGAATAACGCTGTGCGGTAAAGGTGGTGATTACAATTATAAGCTACGCGCCCGTGTGGAAGACAATGAGGGAAAAGTGCATTACGCAGTACGAACTGCTTCATCGGGGAATCGATAACAGAACATTAGATACTCTGCGTAAGAATGGAAATATGACATTATATACGTTGGAGAAAATCTGTAAAGCTTTAGATTGTAATCCTGAAGAAGTAGTAGAATTTACAGATGATGAAGATAACAGTTCCGAAAGGGAATAAAAATAAATGAGTGGGAAAAAAGAATGATTTTCAGCAGTCGAAAAGTAAATGAGCTTTATCAAAGATATTGCAGACAGGTGCTGAAAATCTTACGCAGTCCGTCTTATAATCTGACAGGTGAAGAATGTCGGGAAATATGGGATGAGATCTGGAAAGAGGCGATGCGCAGAAAAAGGGAACTTCGGAAGCTAAAGAGTGAAGAAGAGAGGCAGAGCTGGATATTGGCTGTTGTAAAAAGAAAGCTGGAAGAAAGAAAATCGAAAGACAAAAGTCACAGATTATGAGACAAAAGAAGAAAGAATTATGGTAGAATGTGGGTAACTGGAAAATCAGACAGTTACCTTTTTTGTTGTGACAGATATGAGTGACAGAAGTCTGAAAGAAAATCCGGTGCATAGATATTTCAGCGAAGTGAAACAATGAAGATCAGAAGACAGGAGGTGGAACAATGAAAAAATGGATCGTGATGCTGGCGGTACTTGTTATGTTCTGTCTGGTGGGATGCGGGGAAAAGCCGATGACAGCGGTGTATTTTCAGGCAGATGATAACAGCTGGTATTTTGCGGATCTGGACACGGGCACGATTTTCTCCGGAACGATACCGGATAAGCTTACGGATGAGAACGGAAAGAAGCTGACAGAAGAAGATATGACGGACGGAGATGTTTACCTGATTTATGGAGATAGTATCATGCTGGAAAGCTTCCCGGGACAGTATCCGGGAATTACAAAGATGGTACGGAAAGAACAGGGCAATCAGGAAAAAGCCGATCAGTACCGGCAGGAACTGTCTTCCATGATGCGTCCGGTGGCTGTCGAGTGAAAAAATAAGTTACTGTTCACTCCGTGCCCAACAACTAAAATAAAACTTTTTGTAACTGTTCAGTACCTTCACAGTTACGAGCCAAAATGCATTTAAACGATAAAAACACGCTTTGCGAGTTTTTATCGTTATCGCGGCACTCCTCAAGGTTCCGTGCAAGCACGGACTTTGACTCGTTGCTCGCGTAAATCACCTTCGGTGATGGCATTTTGGCTTGTATGTCTCGGGATTTTGACATATTCATGTCAAAACACCTCGCGGGACAGTGGCAACTGAATAGTTACTATTATTTATACAGTATAGCCAACTCAAACCAACTCGCGTAACTATGAGAAAGATAATCCGCGGGGTTCTCGAGTTATCGCGGCAGTCGCCAAGGTCTCGTGCAAGCACGGACTTTGGCTTGTTGCTCGCGTAAAAAAAAGAGCACATATCTTTGTTTTTGATATGTGTTCTCTGTTTTCTTTGTCGATGCTTTACTCTATATTTAATTTTCTGAGTGCTTCTCTGTTTGCAACAGTTTGTCTGTTACATGGATATTAAAGAAATGGACAATAGGACCAAGGTCAAACGCCGCGATCACAGTTCCGATTCCAACCAGACCTCCTGCGAAATACGCCACCAGTGCGCAGATCACATCGTTGGACATACGGCACCAGAAGTAAGATATCTTCGGAAGCTTCTTATCCATGATAAGTGACAGACTGTCATATGGCGACACTCCCACATCCGGGCGCTGGTACATGGATACGCCCAGACTGCAGATGATAACCCCGATCACCATAACCGAAATCCGGGTCAGAAGTACACCTGGTTTTGTAAATATGAAATCCCATATATTATAGAAAAAAGGTAACTGTTCAGTACCTTCACAGTTACGAGCCAAAATGCATAAAAAATCACCTTCGGTGATGGCATTTTGGCTTGTATGTCTCGGGATTTTGACATATTCATGTCAAAACACCTCGCGGGACAGTGGCTACTGAATAGTTACGAAAAAAGTATCAATATATCCAAGAAACAATGTATTGATAATAGTTCCCAGACCAATAAAATGTCTTCCGGCAATCAACTCAATAACAAATAAGCCCACACTGAAAATCGCAAAAAATCTTGCATAGGGAATGCCGATCACATCAGACAAGGCCATCATCATGGCATTATACGCATCATTACCCAGACCGGCGAACTTAAATATACTGACACCCATTCCAAGAAAAACATTACCCAGCAGCATGATCAGGATACGGCGCATCCCAATCTTTTTCACATACTCACCCACTACATTTTTCCTCCATGATTCTTTTTCTCATAATTATTGAGCATCTTCACAATTGCTTACATTTTTCTAACTTTTTCAAAGATTTTCTGAACTTTCTTGTCTTTCCTATATTTATCACTTATAATGAATATAAAGAAAGACTTGCTAACCACCCATTCTTTTAACTCTTTTGTTGCATACATTGTACTTATGTCATAACCGTTCAATACTTTAACAACTCAAGTGAATATTCGCAATTAAAACAGGTGACTTACTTGATTCTATCTATAGCAACAAAAAAACCCGGAAATCATTTCCGACTTCCGGGTTTCAGCAGTTCGTAGGGGAATCGAACCCCTGTTTCCGCCGTGAGAGGGCGGCGTCTTAACCGCTTGACCAACGAACCTTGCACGATTATAATACTACACCTTTTTGGAAAATGCAAGTGTTTTTTTCAAAAATTTTTAATTTTTTTATTTTTCTATATTTTCATGAAAAAGGAGGCACTAATTATGACAAAGAAAACCTTACTTGCCCCGTCACTCTTTTTGAGTGGCATCCTGCTTTTCTCCGGTTGCGGAAGTTCTGCAACCACCTCTGCAGTCCACCAGAATAAATCTGCAGACTCCTGGGCTGTCGAAGCCAGCGAACCCCTGGACGACTCCGGCTTCTCCTATGACGGCGAAGCGGATATGATGGACGATACCGCCACAGCTGAAACTGCCGGTTCATCTTCTGACTCTTCCGTTTCTGATGCTGCGACCGATGCTGCTGAGGCAACCCACGACCAGAGCACCCGGAAACTGATCCGCACCGTCTCGATGGATATCGCCACGGAAGATCTCGACACCCTCCGCACGAAACTGGACAACTCTATCACCTCCTGCGGTGGCTATATCGAATCCTCCACCCTGGATACTCCACAGAACGGCTACAGCAGACGCTCCTACTACGTCACTGCTCGGATCCCTTCCGACAACCTGGATAGTTTCCTGGAAACCGCCGGAACTCTGGGCACCGTCACCAACAAAAATATCGAAACTGAAGACATCACCCTCCGATACGTTGATCAGAAAGCCTACCTGGATTCCCTCCGAACCGAATACGACCGTGTCAGCAAACTTCTCGAGCAGGCCACTGAGCTGGATCAGATCCTGGCCCTCGAGTCCAAGCTCTCCGACCTGCGCTACCAGATCAACAGCTACGAAACCCAGCTTCGAACCTACGACAACCTGGTAGACTACAGCACTGTCTACTTAAACGTCAACGAAGTAGCCTACGAACAACCCACCTCCAACACTATAGGCAGCCGCATCAGCAACGGCTTTCGAAACAGCCTCTACGAAGTCCGCGATTTCTTCGTAGACCTCTTCGTAGCCATCATCGCCAACCTCCCGGTTCTGGTGGTCCTGATCGCCATCATCACCGCTGCCATCCTGTTGATACGAAAACTGATCCGCAGACACAAAGCAAAAAAAGGGAACACCACCACTCCAGTCACTCATCCCCCAATTGTTCCCGCAGACACAGATTCAAACAAAGATGTAAAAACAACATCAGAAACCGAAAACAAGTAATTCCTGACTCTTCTGCTCAAAAACTTCTACCCCCTATAAAAAGCCAGCGGCGTTCCCTCATCGAACACCGCTGGCAGCTTTTTATACATTCTCTTACAGTTTTTTCATCATACCATATATTACATACCAGACATTTTCCATCCGGATGCCGAAAATATTTCACTCTGATTTTCTTTCCTCCCGCCTTAAACGCACAGCGGCAGGCACCTGTTCCATGGGGTGTGGACAACACTTTGTGGGCGCTTAGGGCAAGCTTTGAAATCCGACACTTACGGAGACTTTTGCGAGGGTCAGCCGACCCTCGTGAATATAGTCGCAGTTAGTGGCTAGTTCAAAGTTGCCCTGCCCACGTTGTCCACACCCCTTGGAACAGGTGCCTGCCGCGTCCGTCTAACCAACCTAAAAAAACAGGCAATCCTTACTTTTCTTCATCCGCCCCCTCACTGGTCAGCCTCAGCACAGCCCTGATCTCTTCCTCATCCATATCCAGATAAGCCGCCAGTTCCTCCACGCTGAACTTCTGCTCCTCATCATCCGACAATTCCCTGATCGCAGCCTCAAGCTTCCGAACCTTCTCAACCATGGACTCGTCCCGATACTTCTGCTCCGTCTGCTCCTTCACCCAGCTTTCCATACCGTCAAGCAGCCTCTGCTCCATCCAGCCCGCCTTACCTTCCTCCGGCATCTCTTCCGCCAGCGCCAGCAACAGACTCATATTCCCTTCCTGAATCAGGTCACCAATATAAATCCCCTGTCTCCACAGCTTTCTCGCATACTGCAAGATCTCCTTCAGATACAACTGTGCCAGACGCTCCTGCACACCGGCAACATCTGTCACTGCCTGTAAAAGCAGAGCCTCCCGCTCCCCTTCCTTTTCCAAAGGGAACTGCCGGAGCATTTCCTCATACTCCTTCAGACACTGCTCATCCTCTGCTTCCAGAATCACAGGCTTCTTCTCTTTCTCCTGTTCTTCCTGCGGATCCAGTGCCTTTCCGATATCCATAGGGGCAAGATCTGCCCCCTGGATACGGATTCCCTGGATACGAAGATATTCATACAGACTCTGCAACTGCTGCGGAGATAACTGATTCAGCCCAAAGATCTCAAGAATCTGCTCGTTATTCAGATTCTTCTCCTGCTTTGCTGCCAGTTCCATCAGCTGCTCCAGTTTTTCCTGAAATTCTCTCATATCCATCATATCTCGTTACTCCCTTTTTGCCTTTTATTTTTCACGGATCCGGCTGTGCAGTTCCTGCAGGGATACTACCTCATTCTTATCCTGCTTCTGCTCTGCCAGAATACCGTCTGCGCTTGCCAGTGCTGCTGCCATCGTTGTGATATACGGCACACGGCTCTTGATGCAAGCCTTTCTCACATAACTATCATCCGGCCCATCCTCGTCACCCTTCGGTGTGTTGACTACCAGCTGTACTTTACCGTTGGTGATCACATCATAGATATCCGGGCGTCCTTCACTGCGTTTGAATACTCTTTCTGCCTCGATGCCAGCCTGCTCGATCAGTTCTTTCGTGTGACCGGTTGCCAGGATAGCAAATCCTGCTTCTTTAAACCGTTTTGCGACTTCCACAACCTCTCCTTTGTCACGGTCGCTGACACTGATCAGGACAGTTCCCTCTAACGGCAGTTTGCTCTTGGTTGCTTCCTGTGCTTTATAGAATGCCTCTCCCACAGTGTCCGCAAGACCCAGAACCTCACCGGTAGAACGCATCTCCGGTCCTAACAACGGGTCAACTTCCGGGAACATATTGAACGGGAAGACAGCCTCTTTGACACCATAATATGGAATCTCTTTCTCTTTCATACCATCCAGTGGTGACGGTGCGCCGCTGAACTCGGAGGTAATAATTTGTGTAGCCAGCGGTACCATGGAGATATTGCACACCTTGGATACCAGCGGTACGGTACGGGATGCACGCGGATTGGCTTCCAGTACATAGACCGTTCCGTCTTCAATCGCATACTGCATGTTCATCAGACCGCGCACATGCATTTCCTCTGCGATTTTCTTTGTATATTCTTTGATGGTTTTCAGATTTTCGTCTGAAATATTTTTGGACGGAATGATACAAGCGGAGTCACCGGAATGTACGCCGGCAAGCTCGATATGTTCCATAACCGCCGGAACAAATGCATGATTACCGTCGCTGATCGCATCTGCCTCACACTCGGTTGCATGACGCAGGAAACGGTCGATCAGGATCGGGCGATCCGGTGTCACACCTTCTGCTGCTTCCATATAGATTCTCAGATTTTCCGGATCGTATACAACTTCCATGCCACGACCGCCCAGTACATAGGACGGACGAACCATAACCGGATAACCGATCTTTTCTGCAATCGCAAGTGCCTCATCCACATCCACTGCCATGCCTGCTTCCGGCATCGGGATACCAAGTTTGTCCATCATCGCACGGAACAGATCTCTGTCTTCTGCCATATCGATGACTTCCGGAGAAGTACCAAGGATCTTCACCCCGTATTTTTCCAGATCTGCAGACAGATTCAGCGGTGTCTGGCCACCGAACTGTGCGATCACACCGAGCGGCTGTTCCTTCTTATAAATAGACAGTACATCTTCCAGTGTCAGCGGCTCAAAATACAGTTTATCGGAAGTATCATAGTCGGTAGATACCGTTTCCGGGTTACAGTTTACGATGATCGTCTCAAAACCTGCTTTTTTCAGTGCCATCGCCGCATGTACACAGCAATAGTCAAATTCGATACCCTGACCGATACGGTTCGGACCGCCGCCGAGAATCATGATCTTATTCTTGTTATCGCTGACCGGACTTTCGTCTTTGCAGTGATAGGTGGAGTAATAATAAGCATTATCCTTCGTTCCGCTTACGTGGATACCTTCCCATGCTTCCTCCACACCCTGTGCGATTCTCGCATTACGGATGTCTTCTTCCGGAACTTCCAGGATCTGTCCCAGATATTTGTCAGAGAAACCGTCCAGTTTCGCCTGTTTCAGGGCTTCCGGAGCCGGCACCTGACCTTTGTTTGCCAGAAGTGCTTCCTCTTCTTCCACCAGTTCTTTCATCTGTTCGATGAAATAGTGTTTGATCTTTGTCAGAGCAAACAGTTCGTCTACCGTTGCACCTTTTCGCAGTGCTTCATACATGATAAACTGTCTCTGGCTGTTCGGTTCTACCAGCATCTTTAACAGTTCCTCTTTTGATTTCTCATGGAAATCCTTGGCAAAGCCAAGACCGAACTGACCGATCTCCAGGCTTCGGATAGCTTTCTGGAACGCTTCTTTATAGGTTTTACCGATACTCATAACCTCGCCGACGGCACGCATCTGTGTACCAAGCTTATCCTCTACGCCCTTGAACTTCTCAAATGCCCAGCGCGCGAATTTGATTACCACATAGTCTCCGTCCGGAACGTATTTGTCCAGGGTTCCGTACTTTCCACATGGGATCTCATCCAGGTTCAGACCGGAAGCCAGCATCGCAGATACCAGTGCGATCGGGAAACCGGTTGCCTTACTTGCCAGTGCGGAGGAACGGGAGGTTCTCGGGTTGATCTCGATAACGATGATTCTTCCGCTGACCGGATCGTGGGCAAACTGTACGTTTGTTCCACCGATGACTTCTACTTCTTCTACGATCTTATATGCCTGCCTCTGCAGTTCCTGCTGTACCTCCTCGGAGATGGTCAGCATCGGAGCGGAACAGAAAGAATCACCGGTATGTACGCCGATCGGATCGATATTTTCAATAAAGCATACTGTGATCATATTGTTTTTAGAGTCACGGACAACTTCCAGCTCCAGTTCTTCCCATCCAAGGATGGACTCTTCTACCAGAACCTGACCCACCAGGCTGGCCTGCAGACCTCTGGCGCATACGGTTTTCAGTTCTTCTACATTATATACCAGACCGCCGCCTGCTCCACCCATGGTGTAAGCCGGTCGCAGCACAACCGGATATCCCAGTCTGTCAGCAATCGCAAGCGCCTCATCCACGCTGTACGCCACATCGCTTCGCGCCATCTCGATACCCAGACGGTCCATCGTCTTCTTAAATTCAATACGGTCCTCGCCACGCTGGATCGCATCCACCTGGACACCGATGACTTTCACACCGTATTTGTCCAGGATCCCTTCTTCTGCAAGTTCAGAACAAAGATTCAGCCCTGACTGTCCTCCAAGGTTCGGAAGGATCGCGTCCGGACGCTCTTTTGCGATGATCTGTTCCAGTCTCTCTACATTCAGTGGTTCGATATACGTGACATCTGCAATCCCCGGATCCGTCATGATCGTTGCCGGATTGGAGTTTACCAGTACAATCTCATATCCCAGCTGGCGCAGTGCTTTACACGCCTGTGTTCCGGAGTAGTCAAACTCACACGCCTGACCGATAATAATTGGACCGGAACCGATAATCAATACTTTGTGTACATCATTTCTCTTACTCATCTTGTTCTCCCTTTTTCGCAGAATATGTTTCCATATTCCGTTTTTTCACGCAAGAAAGCTCCTGTCCCAGGATCCTTCCCTTTTGCATCAACATTTCCGTATTTTATTATACATGAGCCTTCGGTAAATTACTACTGTAAAGTGTGGTTTGCATCAAAAAAAGCAACCCTTGTCTCCAGGAGTCGCTTTCTTGATGCGTATTTCTTTTATATCATATAATTTTTAAGGCATTTAGGATAACCAGCATGGTGATCATAAAAAACACAGTTCCTTCTGTTCTGAAAAAATCCTTTTCTGCATTTCGTCCCGTCAGATAAATTACTATTTGGAGAAACAGCACATCAAACAATGCCTTTCCAAGAAGTTTCTGTATCTTTTTCTCTCTGTTTTCACTCTTTTTTATCATGCCATCAATATCAACATTGGCTGTGTCAGAAAACGCTTTCATAATACGCTTTATATTTTTCAAACCTTCCGTACTGTCTGCCGCAAGATAAATCCCATCTGGCTGACGGGATTCGGTATCAAGTTCACGGATAATTTTTTCCGCCATAGACCAACTGATAATCGCATACTCTCCCTTTATCCACTCGCAGGCCGAAAACTGATACATTTGTTTTCTTCCTGTTATACTCTCAAAAAGAAATCTTCTGTTGTTTACAACCGATTCTTCCAACTCCTGTTCTAATTTTTCAGGAAGTAGAATCGTATCCTCTATATCTTCTTTCTGCCTGTCTGTTCCCGGAAACTCCTCACTTCCCAACACCTGAATATTAATCTTTCCATCTGCCGTTTCTGCCTGAAACCGATACAAAAGCGCTGCTGTTTGCACTCCTTTATATTTTTTCAGCTTTGAAATATTTTTTGCATCCGGATGTACATCCAGCAGTATCACACTTTGCTGTTCCATTCCCTTTCTCAGATTTTGATATTCTCTTCTTACATCCCGAAACAGCATCAGAAAAAAAATCGCGGTAACAAGACAAATCATATAATATTGTTTTTTTTCATCTTTTTCTTCTCTTCACAAAATAGTACACCGCTGCCACCAGGATACATTCTACGCTCACAAAACAGATCATCCACCATTGCATACTTCTTTTACTGTTATCTTCCGTGCCGCTATCTGTAACAATTACAGGCGGCTGTATTTCTGTGATAACTCCAAGAGTATCCTGATATTCTTTTCCTGTCTCATCTGTATAGGTAATAATAAGATTCCCTTCTGTATTTCCATATTTTTCTTTGTCCGGTTTTCCATCCACAAGTACCGCACCGTCGATTTCCGCCGAAGTTCCTTTCTCCACTTCTCCTGCGAACATCGTTTTTTCCAGATGCAGTCCCGGAACTTCCATCGTAACATTTACATTATAGGCTTTTCCCTGCCCTACATTCATGATATTTCCGCTTAACGCTATGCGGTCACCTGCATACACAACATCGTTTAATGCTGTGATCTCCCACTGGATTTTCGGAAGTCTCGTCAGAGTGACGGCAATCGTTCCTGTCTCTTCTTTTTGTTCCCCATCTTTATCATCATACTGTTCTGTGTAATTAAAATCTACAAATTCCCCCTCCACTCCAAGATTGATCTGTGCGCTTACTTTTACCGTGATCTTTTCCTGTGGGGCAATATTTTCAAAATACCAGGTATTTGTTTTATTCCGGATAGCCACATTTTCATTATTACTTTCTACCCGTAACGCCACATTTCGAATCGTTTCTTTTTTACTTTTATTCTGAAAGGTTAATTCCAGTTTTATCTTATCTCCTGGTTCTACCGTCTTTTTATTACATTTTGTTTCTATATGAAGTAATTTCGGATTGTGTTTCACCTCTGTCGCTGTTTCACCAGTATTCTCCACAGAACTTCCGCCTCCGGTATCTCCATCAACGGCAATATTTCCAGGGTTCTGTTCATTCGTATCTGTTCCCGGTATTTCCTGGTCTGTCGGATTGTCTTCGCTGCTCTCGTTTTTCTTTGCATCAATATTTACATAAGTACTAAATGTTTGCGTAAGTGTTTCTCCATTTTCCAGTATACCGGTTACTTCCCAGTTGATCGGATAAGTGCCCGCTTCTCTTTCTTCTTTTAACTGCAACAGAATACTCACATAATAAACTTTTCGTACTTCTCCTGTACTTACTGTTTTTTCTTCCTCTACCACATCTTTATCATAGTTTTTATACACATAAGGAGCCTGCGTTGCAGATCCCAGATCCGGATGTACATGAAGTTTCTTTTCTTTTAAATTTCCTTTCACTAACAGCGGTAACACAATTTTCACTTCGTTTTCTGTGATTTCCGGAACATATCCCTCACTGTAAGAAGTTTCCATCCCTTCGTAGCATCCGGTATTATCAATATAAATACTTTCTTTTTCCTTTGTCAGCTGTTCTTCCTGATCGGCTATGTTCTCTTCATTTCCATAAACTACAGTTCCACTGGCTGTCAGAATACCCAATACAGTCAGCAGTGCTATTGCTTTATTTATCTTCTTTCGCATCATTCATCTCCTGTAAATATCCACCATCCATCTCAAAAACCACATCGCAAAGATAATCGATGTCTTTCGGATTATGGCTGGACAGCAGAATCACCCTGTTCTCCTCTTTCATCTGAAGCAGCACCTCCCGGATCTCCTTCACGCCATGTTTATCCAAACCATTCATTGGCTCATCCAGAATCAATATTTCCGGTTTTTCCATAATTGCCTGTGCAATTCCAAGTCTCTGCCTCATTCCAAGGGAATACTTTCCCACCGGTTGTTTCAGATTCGGGTCAAGCCCGACAACACGCATGGTTTCCCTGATCTGCGACTCCTGAATTCTGTGATTTACTGCCGCAAGGATCTTCAGATTCTTTATTCCTGTCATTCCCGGCAAAAATCCAGGCGATTCAATAATCATCCCCATATCTTCCGGAAAATCAACATCTTTTCCAATCTTTTTTCCGGCGACCCGAATACTCCCCTCATCATAAGGTAACAGTCCACAGATACATTTCATCAATACTGTTTTTCCACTTCCGTTATTTCCTACGATTCCATATACCTGCCCCCAGTTTAGTTCACAACTGATGTTTTTCAACACTTTCCTTTTCTGAAAGCTTTTACTTACCTGTTCTATCTGAATTGCTGCTTCTCTCATCGTTCTCCCGTCCCGTCAAATACAAAATGATATGTTCGGATGCTATATAAATTAAGCAATATCAACATAATCACAAGAACCATATCATAGATTCCACTGTCTCTCAGTGAAGGAAGCCTGTCATACCCAAAATTATGCAGATGATATGTCGCATGACTTAACGGAGATATCCATCCCGCTGCCACATTAGCCAGATAACTTTTCCGTTCACTGATCCCCAGCAATTTCTGCAAAATTCCCGGCGAAAAAATGAACGAAATACCGTTAAAAACCACGCCGGCTATCATACCCGCAAGCTCATTCCACAGAATCCTGAACCAGAAAATCAATAACACCATCACAAGTGCATACGCGAATAACAGAAAAAAGATTGTTGTCATACAGGCATATGGTCGCGTCAGTTCCAGTGTCTTTTCTGATGCTGCCAGTGACAACTTCTTTCCTGCACTTGTAAACGCCAGCTTTACCGCCGTCTCACTCCAGATATTTCCTACATAACACCTCTGCCCACAGATCAAAATCGTTGATAGCAGTATCGCTACTGTATAAATTGCCGTTGCACAGACAATATATACCACCTGTCCTGCTAACCAGATTTTTCTCGTTATCCTGCAAAGATAAAATGGCACCTCATTTCCCAGATAAGGAATGTCTGCAAAATATAACAACAGCAACAATGTCATAAAGAAAATAGCTTCCAGATCATCAAATCCCCAGATAAACGGTTCGAATATCTGCATAATTGTATTTTCTTTTTCTGAAAACTGCAAAATCTTTTCTGTCAGAAAGTAGCACATAATAAAATTCAGAATAAACGCCAGCCAGATTTTTCTGTCATATCGCCAGCGTCTGAAGTTAAATACCACTACCATCCATATTTTTCTTATATTATTCACCATTTAATCTCCGCACAACCCGATCAGCAAACAGCCCATTCCATCCAAGATACATCAGGAACAGCATTCCCCACATTTGTAGCTTTTCATGACTCAGGTAATCTTCTATAAGAAACCAGTGATATGGATTCAAATAATAAATTTCTTTCAAAAATCTCTGATTCATAATATGTATAACAAAGAAAGATACAAAAGGAATCAGATATGCAAGATACACACTTTCCGCAGCCACCGAAAAATACATTGCCATACTGCTTAAAACCATACTGCCAATACAATATGTAAAAAGCATATTTACGATTATCTGCCATGCTTCCAGTTCTTTTTTCCACTCAATCGTTCCTGTTTCTGCCGGAGAATACAACAAATATATCCCAAGAATTCCCAGCATCCCTGCTGCCAGAATCATACCGGTAACTCCGATAAAATTCCCAAAAATCTTTCCTCTGATATATGCTCCCACATCCATCCTTGCCAGGTAAAATTTATAAAATCGGCTTTGAAAATCTTCCATACATGACGCAGCATGCGCAATGCCACTTACTGATGCAACCAGCACCACCGTTTCCCTTTTACGTAATATCTGTATCACAGTCTGCTGCCAGAATCCTCTTATGATTTCCCGGTCTGCTCCAACTTCCCAATAAATCTCTGTTCCCTGAATCATCAGATACAGCCACAGAATCCCACAGAGTATCCATATTCTCCGGCTCTGTATCAACCGAAGTGCTTCTGCTCTGTAAACACCAGACGTATTTCTGTCATTCTTAGTACCCATTATATCTGCTGATCACACTTCCATCAATTCCGTTCAATGTTAAATAAGAAACCTTATATGCATTCTCTTCATCCTTCTGTTTCATGGAATATACAGCATTTTCAGGAGTTTCTTCATCATAAATATATCCACAGAAATCCCATACCGGAACCGTAAGGTATTCTCCGCTGTTTCCTTTGTTCAGCACATACATGCTGGTCAGATAAATATTTGTAATCTCCAGATGCGCAGTTGCACCGGATGCAGAATAGACTCTGTTTCCTATGTTCTCTTTAAATTTCCGGCATACGGTTTCAAAATCCATCAGCTGCACATTTTCATTTACCGTGCTTATTTCCTGTGGTGGCAGATCCATCTGCACTCCGATGATTCCGCTGTCATCCACCTGGATCCGACCATTTTCCTGTTCCATATGTGCCATGTAATCATCCTCACTGCTGTCTCCTGTGTCAGTCTGCACCTCGGCAGCAGCTTCCATATACAGGTTATCCATTCCATCCACATCTCTGCTGTAGGAAATCTCATAATATCCCACACGACTTCCGTGTAACAATTGCGTCTTTTCTTCTATCTTTACTACGCGATGTTTGCCCAGCTGTAATTCATCCAAAATGGTTTCCGCCTGATCCTCCGCCTCTTCCTCAGACAGATTTAACTCCGCTTTTTTTTCTGTAGTCTTATTATCTTCCTGCGTATTTCCCACAGTGCTGTCCGCAGTTACCACATTTTCCGCCTCAATGTAATTAACAAAATTGATACTTGCACCTCGGTCATCGTCATTATACAGATATAATTTTGCCGTTTCATCCCTTCCAAGATCTGCCTGCAGTTCAATCGCATCATCCGAATCAAAAGCAACCTCATCTACCGGCTGTGTATTCTGTTCATCCATCGCTGAATATTTTTTCTCATCTTCTTTTAACTGCGACTGCAGCTCTTCGATCTGCTGACTGACATCTCCATCCCCCTGTAAAATAGCCGAATCGTCGGTTCCGTTTTTCAAACTTTCTATTTCCTGCCGGATAGCGATAATTTCTTCCTGTAAATCCTCTTTTGTCACACCATTGTCCGCATAATATGCATCCGCATCTCCAAAAAAGTATTTTTCTATTTCCTGCGCCTGTTCCTGTGACATAACAGCCGGCATTACTTTTTTGCTTACAATTTCCGATGCCTCCGGAATATGTACCTCTGCCTGTACATCAACAACCATATCCCCATCTTCCCAGCTCTCTGTCCACTGCTCCGGGTATTGTTCTGAAATTTTTGTACTGCTGTCTTCTTCGGTATCCGCCTGCGTACTCTGCTGTACCTCATCTTCCAGATTACTTTCCGCTTTATTCTTCACTATATCCTCCTTCGGAGTTTCCTGACAGGCAGTCAGAAGGCAGGTTAGTATGACAGTTCCTGTATAAAATAATTTTTTGTGTATTTTCATAGATTAAGTCCCCTTTATCTTCATCTTCTAATATTTCGTAATAGTTTCATTTTTAATATTGTATTATTTTTACATTCTCATTATATTTTTACAAGATTATTTTGTCAATGCTTTCAAATTGACTCATCCATTTTTTCGGTATATAGTATATTTATACATTATAAAGATAAAGGAGTGACCTTATTTGTTATTTAAGAAAAAAAAATTTCCCAAACTGACTTCCCGTGAAATTGATATTCTGAATATCCTATGGGAAAATGAAAAACCATTAATTGCTTCTGAAATAGCAGATGCCCGATCGGATCTTACGATTAATACCGTTCAGGCAGTTCTTCGGAAGCTTCTGAAATACCAGTTGGTCGAAGTTGCAGATATTGTATACAGCGGTACGGTTTTGTCTCGTTCTTATCGTCCCACTATCACCTCAGAAGAATTTGCAGTTCAGGAATTGACATCTGATTATCTTGCTTTTCAGAAGACAGTCTCAAAGCCTCTTCTTGTTTCTGCACTTTTGGATACCGAAGAAGATCCTGTAAAAGCTCGGGAAACGATTGATGAATTGCAGCAAATGTTGGACGCATACAAAAAAGAGTTAGAATAGAGGTCATATGATATGATAGATTTTTCTATTTCATCCGTGAATATGGCGATTTTGGTAAGTAATCTTTTTATTATTTTTCTGGTTCTTATTTTCCGAAATCGTAAGGTTATGTTTCGGCTTGGACTTCCACTTCTGGTTGGATTCGTGATTCTTATTTGCGTTCGTATGATATTTCCGGTTGAACTATTGCCGATCTCCCACAATGTATATCTTCCTGATTTACTGACCACTATCGTGGGAGAAACACGCCGTGTACGCTTTTTTCATGATACGGCATCCTGGTGGAATATTCTGGAAATCATATGGGGATGTGGTATCTTATATTCGTTGTTCAAATACATCAAACGCAATTATGCTTTTCGAAAATATGTGAAAAATCATGCTATTGTTTTATCTGAATCCAGTGTACAAATGCAGACTTTCACTCAGATCCGGTCTGAAACTGCCCAAAAATGTGTGCAAAAAATCCAGTTATTGGCTCTTCCGCTTCTTAAGAGTCCGGTAATCTGGGGGATTCGAATACCATGCATTCTCATTCCGTCCACTTTGGAATTATCGGAAACTGAATGGCGCTATGTTTTATTACATGAAGTCAATCATTATCTTCATAAAGACCTGTACATAAAATTTTTGTTACATATTATTTGTATGATTTACTGGTGGAATCCTTTTTGTAAGTTTTTAAAGAATGACACAGATACGATATTGGAAATGCGGATTGATCAGACATTGGCAAATAACCTCGCACATACTGCCGAATATTTGTCCTGCCTTTTGAAAACAGCTTCCTATCAAATAGAAAATCCAATATCTATCCCGGATTCTTCTATAAACTTTTGTGATTCTGTTCTGGCACGACGTTTTGAAACACTTACTCAAACCAAAAACAAATCCACTTCGCCTTTAGCTGTAATTGTTTTTCTGAGTATCTCGTTCTTTATATATGTAACATCTTACTTTATTACTTTTGAGGCCAATTATTTCCCACCGGATATGTTTACTAATGATATGATTATCCCTACCCAAAGTAATTGTTTTCTTATAGAACGTCCCGATGGACAATATGATTTTTATCTTCTGGGTGAATATATCGAAGTTTATCCTGATAAGAAGTATTGTATCTCCAGGATTCACACTTATAAAAACATAGAAGAAGCCCGAAAACATGAAAAGATCATTTCTGAAAAGTAATCAATGGCTTGCAGACTGGATTCCAGCCTGACGCAAACAGGGTCTGCCGCACCATGTCAGTGCAACAGACCCTTCCTTTTTGTCATACTTTATCTTTTTATTTTATACATACTCATCTAATTCCCTTGTGCCTCGATCAGTTCGTCGCACATTGCTTTGATATCATCGATATTCAGCTCTGCTGCGGTATGGGGTTCGAGCATGGCAATCACACTACTTTTTCACCATCCATTTTCCACTTCTATTGGAGCCTTGCCTTTCAACTAATCCATCCTCTCGCAGATCTTTTATTATTTTCTAGACTTGTTTTCTTGTGAGATTGAATTCTTCCATAAGCCTAACCTGTGTTACCGTCGGCTCTTCTTTCATTCTTTGCAAAATATTCCATTTTTTTTCGGCTCCTTTTTTCATCTCCTTTTTTTGGCTCTTTTTTGTTCACGTTCCTTCTTTCCCGCTCTCAAAAATGCTTCATGCACAAATAATCTTGAGATAAAATAACTGTGATCATCATCCGTTTCAAACTCCGGTTTCGGCGATCCGTTTTCTTCAAGTGTTCTAAGAATCTTACCAAATCCAGTATTTCGTCCTTCTGTCAAATGTAATTCTTTCAAAATATCTCCAATACGCCGGTTTCTATATCTGCGATTTGATACCTTATATCGTTTTAAGCCTTCCTTTGTAACCGAACGATCCGGTCCTGGAAAACTTACAATTTCAATCATTTCCTTTTCGACCCTTACTTCTATCGGTTCCCGGATATCATACGCACGATGATAAACTACATTTGCAAGTGCTTCTTCCAATGTTGCATATGGATAATTGTATACCCCATATGTTTCTACTTTATCCGCACGCTTAACAATTTTCTTAAGATTTTTGATACTATAATATTAATACCCTTTCCAGCCATTCATACACAACAGTAAATAACCGATTTCCCCTGCCATTCCTCCTGCAACAATATAGAACGCTTTCCGATTTTTCCAGATTTTTTCCCATGTTCCGTAGCTTATCTGTTGCATATATAGGATAAATCCTTGGTGTTCTGCCATCCAAAGTTTTCCCTGCTGCCATATCAGTACAACCCCACTCAAAAGAGAACCTGCCAGCCCGAGAATCCACTGCCATATTTTTTCCATAATTTTTTCTCTCTGTTCCTGCTGTTTTTCCAGTGCTTCTGTGTTCTGCACAGAAATTCCGGGAAGGGACAGTGTATCGATAACTTTTTCTGCGACAGCTTCATTCACCACCTGAATCCGATAGTGATAAGCTTCCTGATCAGTATGATTTTCTCCCTGTAAGATATCGGTATCTGCAACGCTTTCTCTATTTTCCGTATCCGACATTGCTATTTCTTCATATTTTTCTATATCCGCATATACAAAAACCTGATGTTCTTCTTGTTTTTCTTCCGGGATGTTGATTCCATATACCCTTACTTTTTCCCCATTGATTTCTACAATCTGATACAATAAATCTTCTGGCACATATCCCTGAATTCCATGTTTTTCTGCATCTTTCAGCTGTTTTATTATACTCTCATCTACGACTGCCCATGCCATGGAAGAATGTTTTCCCTGACTGTACGCCTTCGGAAAATGTGTCTGCAAATATTCCTGATCCGTTCCTGTCAGAGTGATTTCCGCTTCATATCCATTCCATTCAAGCCGCTGTGTACTCTCTTCCCACACAGTTACCGCCTGTACTCCTTCCATATTTCGCAAAATCCCCAGCTGTTCCTGATATTCCTGTGGAATCTCGCACCGAATTCCCACGGCGGTCTTTTTCTGTTCATTCATGATTTTTCCGCAAACAACCAGAGCATTCAGGCAAAAAAATACGCTACTCCAGAACAGACAGATTATGATTGTATCTTTTCTCCGTATAATTTTTCCCGTATACCAGAATATTTCTTTTCTATTCATAAAACTGTCCCTGTTTCCTTCTGCGAATCCAGCCAGGAAGAACTACTCCGGCAATACCCAAACCGACAACTGCGGTTACTCCGATAAGAAACTGGCGACCGATCTTATTGCTTTCTTTTCCATTTTTATCTGTATTTTTTTCTTCTATCTTTAATGGCTGGATCGTCAGTACAATATCGCTGGTTTCTTCATAGCTGTTGCCATCCTCGTCCTCATAAGTCAGAAGAATTCTTCCACCTGTCCGTCCGTATCTTTTTTCTGTTGTCTCTTCCTCTGCGTTCACCACACCTGCGAAAGCGTCCAATTCACCCGAAACAGCGGTTCCTCCCTCAATGTTTCCAAGGAAGAGACTCTTATCTGTCTGTAACCCAGGAACATCCACTGTGCATCTCGCATTATAAACCATTCCTCTTCCAACATTCACCAGCTGTACCGGTATCTGCAAACGGTCTCCTGCATTGACTTCTTCCGGAATCTGACCAATCTCCATCGTAAGTTCACTTTTTTGTTTAATCGTTATTTCTATTTGCCCGGTTGCGGTAAGTGTTACTGCGTCCGGATTATCATACGACAGTTCCAACGTCAGTTTATATCTTCCTGCTTCTGTCTTTTTATCTGTCTGGATCTCTACCGGAACTTCCAGTGTTTTTCCCGCACCAAGTTTTTCATAATATTGCGTATTCGCAGTATTTCCAAGCGAAATCCCATCCCCTTCACATCCTACTGTAACGGTCATATTCTGCACATATTTCTTTTTATTTGTATTTTTGAGGACCACTTTCAAATTCACAGAATCTCCCGCATAAATATGTTCCGGAATTTCTTTACAGCCTGCCACGATCACTTTCGGTTCGGATGTTGCTTTTTCCTCTTTATTTTCTCCTTTGGCTGCAACGACAGCCTCTCCTCCGGATCCTCCTGTTATTTCTGCTTCCGGCACAATACTACTGTCTGTCTCCTCTGAAATGCCACTCGCAACAGATGGCGTCGGTTCCGGCGTGATTGTTGGCGTGATTGTCGGCGCGGTTGTCGGTGTGGTTGTCGGTGTGATTTCCGCCACTTTTTCATCATTGATCTGTACATACACTGTAAAATTCTGTTCAATCTCCTGTTCTTCCAACTGCACTGTCGTTTTTATCTGTACCGGATATGCACCATTTTTCCTGTCACTTTTCAGTTTTAACACAAATTTTATCAGAAATACTTCTCTCGTCTGATCGGTATCATTGATTTTTTCTTCCGTTTTTTTGAATGTCTTCTGATAATTCTGAAATATAAATGGTGCTGTATTCTGATCTCCCTGATCCAGCGATGCAGTTATTGTATCCACTTCATTTTTCCCATTCCACATCAACGGAAGAATCACAGACACACTCTCTCCACTTACTTCCGGTTCATAACCATCCTGGTACGCTTTTTCCATACCCTCATACCGATTTTCATTATCCAGTCTCAGTTTTTCACTCTGCGCTGTTGTCTCCGATTCCACCGCTCCCCGTGTCTGCATGGGAAACAGTAAAAGTAACAACAGCAGACACAGTACTTTTCTTATGGTTCGCTTCATCCTTTTCCCTCCCGTGTGTTATGGATCTCCAGAAGATGTCCGTTCTGTATCTCATAGATTCTGTCAAAGTACAAAATACCTTCCCATAAATTTCCAAATGCCACAAAAGCCATACCCAAATCTGCCAGCCACCCGGAAATCAGAGTTCCGAACTTTTTACGTTCTTCTTCTGTCATTTCACTGATTCCATCTCCTGCCAGCACTATTTCCGGTTCTGTAGAAAGTGCTGCGATGCTGAGTAAAACGCCTTTTTCATATGCTGTGAGATTATCTGCATATATCATTCGTTTTTCCCACAATGTGCTCGTTTTAACCATCGGTTTTATCCTTCCCCATGCCTGCTTTCTGTTATATCCTTGCGTAAGCAACGGCAATAGCAGATAATCGATTGCTCTCATCCGCTCCAGATCCGGAAATTGCTCCGGTATGATACCCGCACGTGATATTCTGTATGTTCCTTCCTGCACTGCTGTTACTCCAGAAGCCACCTGAAACATCTGCCTGGTATCTTCCTGGATTTTCCCTCTGATCAGCACTTTTTCTTTCTTGTGAACCGAAAAATCCACACGATCCAGAATCAGTCGATATCCACGTTCCCATCGGGTAATCTTACACATTTCCAGGCACATTTCATCCATCTCTCTCACCTGCTCTTTCCCGGATACATGTCATCGTTCCTGCATCCATTTCGCATACCGTATCACACAGTACATCGATATCATTCTGGCTGTGACTGGATAATAAAATCGTTTTTCTCTCACCTTTCAGACTCAAAATCAGTTCGTGCATCTGCTTTACCCCTTTTTTATCCAGTCCGTTAAACGGCTCATCCAGAATCAAAATAGATGGATCTTCCATTACCGCCTGCGCAATTCCCAGTCTTTGTCGCATGCCGAGCGAATATTTAGATACCGGTTTTTTCAGTTTCGGATCCAGTCCTACTGTTTGAAGCACCTCCTGGATTCTTTCTTTTCCAATTTTATGTTGCAATGACGCCAGGATCTCCAGATTTTTCATACCGGTAAGATTTGGCAAAAATCCGGGTGTCTCTATAATCACACCAATATCTTCAGGAAAATCCACATCTTTTCCAATCTCTTTATAGTTTACAAGAATTTTTCCACTGGACGGATTCAGAAAGCCACAGATACATTTCATCAGTACCGTTTTCCCACTTCCATTATTCCCAACGATTCCATATATTTTTCCTTCCTGAAACTCAAAACAGACATCCTTTAATACCTGTTCTTCGGAAAATTTTTTTGAAACATGTTCCAGTTTAATCACCGTACGCATTTTTTTCCTCCTGTTACTCTTCCGTCCCTCTGAATTGAAAATTATATCTCTTCATCTGTCTTGTACTCAAAAACACCAGAATCGTCAGTATGCTGCCAAAAATCAAAAAGGTTTCTTTCAGGCTTGGAAGATTATCATATCCGAAATTATGCATCGAATAGGTTGCCTGATTCAACGGTGAAATCCATCCTACAATTACCCTTGCTTTATAATAAAATTCATCTGGAAGTTTCAACAATGTTTTCAGATTATCCGGATTCAGCAAAAGCCCATATGCACTGAACGTCAATGCACTGATAACCCCTGCCAGCTGCCCCTTCCACAGTGTAAAAAACATCTGCAAAAACATTAGTACCAATGCATACAGTAACAGCAGAACAAAGATACAGCACATCGTCTGGTATGGTCTGCTCATTTCCAGTGTTTTTACTGCTGCAGGAATTCCCAGTGTTTCTCCTTTTTCCGAATATGCCAGCATTGCTGCTGTATAACTCCATGTATTTTTGGGAAAAAGATATTTCATACACAGTATTCCTGTAGAACCCAGGATAAACATGAGATAAAATACGCAGGCTCCCACAATATACAAAAACTGCCCTGCAATCCATATCTTTCTGTTTTCACGGATCAGGAAAAACGGCGTTGCTGTCGTAATAAAGGGAAGGTCACCGAACAGCAGCAAAAATAACATGGACCCAAGCAAAATAGAATTGCCATCACCAAACGTCCATATAAACGGCTCCACCAACTGCATGGTTGTCTCCTGTTTCCCGGCAAACAAAACTAATTTATCCGTCAGCATAAAACATAAAATAAACGCCAGTAAAAATGCTGCAATCACGCGCATATTTTTCTTCCACATTCGAAAATTATAACCGGCTGTAACAAGTATCATTCTGCTGATTCTACGCATATCCAATTCTCCTTCTCGCCGCATCTGCAAAAGCATATCCTGCAATGCTGGTCAGAAAAAGCAGCCAGAAAAAGACAGACCAGCCATGCAATGGCCAGTCTGCCTGTACCACCAGCCAATCCGGCGGATAAAACGCCCGACATTCCGGGAAATATCGCTCACATAAAATAATCAGCAGATATTCACTCATAAATGGTGCAAGCCATGCCATGTATCGATGATTCACCAGCGTTGAAATCCACATTCCGATTTCTGCTTCCAGTGCTCCAAAAGCAAAAAACTGACACAACATCTGTCCATATTTCCCCAAAAAATTCTGTATAATCCTCCATGAAAATCCTTTTTCCATAGGCAGAAAAACAATCCATGTACACAAAATAAAAGCCACTGTCCCCGCTACCAGAATACTTCCACCTGCAATTGCATTTGTGATCGCTTTTGAAATTATGTATTTTTTTCGTTCTTTTCGAACCAGCACAAATTTATAGATACCACTTTTATATTCATCCACAAATCCGGTCGCATACGGAACAGTACACAACAAGGGAAAATACAACCGAATCCCATCTCCCGTCAGAACTTTCAAAATATAACTTTCCGTCCAGCCTGCACCCAGCTTCCTGCCACTTCTCAGCACCTCTGCCACCATTTCCAGATTAGTTACGGTAAGAAATATCACAGTAAGAAAAGTTCCCAGGTACAGCCATTGCTTTCGAAACGCTCTTTTTCTATCATATGGTAACATTCATTTTCTCCGTTTAATATCCGAGGGATGTATTGATTACACTCCCATCAATCCCATTTATCATCAGAAACTGCTGTTTTCCCCAATCTTCACCATCCACACGAAGTGTTCCGGAAAACGACCATGCTGGAACCATAAGAAAATCTTCCGTGTTGCTTTTTTCTTTGATTCTGAAAAGCCCTTCTGTGATTTCAGATATTTCAATCTGAATCTTTCCTGTCTCCGTTGCATCCAAATCCAGAAATGCAGATTCTGTAAACTGTGCCTGTGCCTGTTTTTTGAATGTCTGATAAATCTCCTCAAAATCCATCGTTTCTACATTTTCATTTTCTATCTGTACCACATCCATCGGAGATATCAGTTCCACACTCGTCAGTACACCGTTTTCAAATCCAATACTCAGGGATGAATAATAATAATTTGCCGCATACAGATCTTCTGATTTCAGATCAATCATCGGTCCCTGAAATGCCGTAATACTTTCATAAGACGGTGTGTAGGTTACCATTACATTTTGTATGTTTTCTGCTTCCGATGCTTTATATTCCGCATATTTCCAGTTTCCCATTCCCAGCTGATTTTTTATCTCATCTGCCTGTTTTACCGCCTCTTCTTTGGATAATGTTCCTGTTTCTTCTTTGATCCATTCCTGTTCATCTTCATACAGGAACCATTGTGTATTTAACCGATAGTCATTCTCTTCTCTGTTGTCCACTTCCACCATCGCCTGATGTCCGTTCACGGTTGCCTGTGCAATCAGCTGGCTGGTTTTGTCCAGCCCTTCATAATTTGCATCACCGGATGTGGGCATTGGCAGGTCATCATAATAGCCATATGGATGAAATTCCCATGTACATGGAATTTTTTCATCGGTATCACTGGCTGATGCATATTGCTTTTCATATTCTTTGATTTCTTCTTCCAGCTCCTTTTTTATCCGGTCTGCCTCTTCCTGACTTCCATAATCCTCCAGAAGTTTATCCTGATCACTTATGCGTTCTTTCAGTTGGAGAATCCTGTCTTCTATCTCTTTCTTACTTTTTTCTCCAGGTTCATATGCCTTTGCACCCTCAAACAGCACATCCGCCCACCGCTTTGCCTCTTCTTCCGTAATCAGATGCGGTTTTACTCTCACCACCGGTTTGTTTTCTTCCAGTCCCGTAACACTCGCATCCACAGATACCTCTATTTTTTCCCCATCTGCCTGAAACTGATCCGTATATTTTTCCGGAACTGATGTGTCACTGTCTTTCTTATTTTCTCTCTGAATCGCCTGTTCCAGTTTTCCCTCGTTCTTATTGACCACAATGTCTTCTGTCGGGTTTTCGGCACAGCCGGTAAGTAACAGACAAGAGAACAACATCGCACAAAATACTCCGCTACCTTTTCCCATATGCCCTCCGTTCGTCATCTGTAATTTTTCATTTTTATTATTTTAAATGCTTTTATTGTATTTATTTTTCATTCTCATTATATTTTTACTTTATTGTTTTGTCAACGCTTTCAAATTGACTTCACCATTTTTTCGGTATATATTATATTTACAGTTTAAATAAAGGAGTGATTTTATTTGTTATTTAAGAAAAAGAAATTTCCCAAACTGACTTCCCGCGAAGTTGATATTATGAATATTCTCTGGACAAGCGGAAAACCTTTGATTGCATCAGAAATTGCCGATTGTCGACCGGATCTTACTATTAATACCGTTCAGGCAGTTCTTCGGAAGCTTCTGAAATACCAGTTGGTCGAAGTTGCAGATATTGTATACAGCGGTACGGTTTTATCTCGCTCTTACCGTCCGACCATTACCTCTGAAGAATTTGCTGTTCATGAGGTAACTTCTGATTATCTGGCATTTGAAAAAACACTTTCAAAGCCGTTACTGGTTTCTGCGCTTTTAGACACGGAGGAAGATCCTGTCAAAGCACGGGAAACGATTGATGAATTGCAGAAAATGTTAGATGAATACAAGAAAAATTTGGAAGAACAGGAGCCATAATTATGTTAGATTTCTCTATCTCCTCTGTAAATATGGCGATTTTGGTAAGTAATCTTTTTATTATCTTTCTGGTTCTTATTTTCCGAAACCGTAAGGTCATGTTTCGGCTTGGACTTCCACTTCTGGTTGGATTCGTGATTCTTATTTGCGTTCGTATGATATTTCCGGTCGAACTATTGCCGATCTCCCACAATGTATATCTTCCGGATTTACTGGCCACTATCGTGGGAGAAACACGCCGTGTACGCTTTTTTCATGATACCGTATCCTGGTGGAATATTTTTGAGATTGTATGGGGCTGTGGCATCTTATATTCGTTGCTCCAGTACATCAAACGTAATTATGACTGTCAAAAGTATATAAGAGAGCATGCCGTTATTTTATCGGAATCCAGCATACCAATGCAGGTTTTTACTCGGATCAAATCCGAAACCACCAAAAAAGGGGTTCAAAAAATCTCGTTACTGGCTCTTCCGCCGCTTAAGAATCCGGTAATCTATGGGCTTCGAAGACCATGCATTCTGATTCCGGATGCTCTGAAATTGTCAGAATCCGAATGGCGCTATGTTTTATTGCATGAAGTGAATCATTATCTTCATAAAGACCTGTATATAAAATTCTTATTACATAGTATTTGTATGATTTACTGGTGGAATCCTTTTTGTCGGTTTTTAAAGAATGACACAGATACGATATTGGAAATGCGGATTGATCAGACATTGGCAAATAATCCCGTGCATACTGCCGAATATTTGTCCTGTCTTTTAAAAACAGCTTCTTATCATATAGAAAATCCTCTACCTGTACCGGATTTTTCTATAAACTTTTGTAATTCTGTTCTGGCACGACGTTTTGAAACGCTTACTCAACCCCAAAACAAGTCTACTTCTGCTTTAGCTGCAATTGTTTTCCTGAGTATCTCGTTCTTTATATACGTATCATCTTATTTTATTATTTTTGAAGCCAATTATTTTCCACCCGATATGTTTACTGATGATATTATTATTCCTACCGAAGATAATTGTTTCGTTATAAAATGTCCTGATGGTCAATATGATTTTTATCTATATGGCGAATACATAGAAACATTACCAGACAAAGAGCATTGCATTATCGGTATTACTACTTACAAAAACATCCAGGAGGCACGAAAACATGAAAAAATCATTTCTGAAAAATAGTCCTCTGCTTTTGACTTGCTTATTTGTCTTTTTTATATTTACTTTGGAAAGTCCTAGCATTTCAGTTGATTCTCCATTAATCAATTCAACTTTAGCTACTTACCAATCCCAATGTACTGTTCGAAACACTAATGTTGTTTGGGTATATAAAACAGTTAATGGAAAAAAATATAAACGACTCTACAATATAGAAACCGGTCAATGGATTGGAGACTGGATTCCAGCCTGACGCAAACAGGGTCTGCCGCACCATATCAGTGCGACAGACCCTTCCTTTTTGTCATACTTTATTTTTTTATTTATACATACTCATATAATCCCCATGTGCCTCGATCAGTTCGTCGCACATTGCCTTGATATCATCGATATTCAGCTCTGCTGCGGTATGGGGTTCGAGCATGGCGGCCTGATAGATCTTTTCTTTGGATCTGGTGGCTGCGGCTTCGATGGTCAGGAGCTGGACGTTGATATTGGTCATATTCATGGCTGCCAGCTGGACCGGGAGTCTTCCTACGTGGCATGGGTTGATGCCGTTGGCATCTACCATACACGGAACTTCCACACAGGCATCGGATGGCAGGTTGTCGATCAGACCGGTATTCAACACATTGCCACCGATCTTATATGGATTGCCGGTCACAACGGCTTCCATAATATAAGAAGCATATTCTTTGGATCTTTCGTGGGTTACTTTTCCGTCTTTCAGAATATCCTCACGTTCTTTCTCCCAGCCTTTGATCTGCTCCACACATCTGCGTGGGTATTCGTCCAGCGGGATGTTGTATTTTTCGATCATTTCCGGATATCTGGATTTGATAAATAACGGGTTGTATTCTGCGTTATGTTCGCTGGATTCGGTGCAATAATATCCAAGATGTTTGATGTACTCAAAACGCACCATATCGTCATGTTTTTCGGTTGCATTCTTCTCTGCTGCCCGTCTGCGGATCTCCGGGTACAGGTCGTTGCCGTCTTTGTCATGCAGTTCCAACAGCCATCCCATATGATTGATACCGGCGATCAGTTCTCTTCTGCCTTCCAGTTTGTCTTCCATGCCCAGTTTTTCCAGCAATTTTTCCGAACATACCTGTACGCTGTGGCACAGACCTACGGTACGGATCTTTGTGTATCTCTGCATATAGCCGGTCAGCATCGCCATCGGGTTGGTGTAGTTCAGAAACAGGGTGTTCGGGCAGACTTCCTCCATATCTCTGGCAAATTCTTCCATCACCGGGATGGTACGAAGTGCACGCATGATACCGCCGATTCCCAGTGTATCTGCGATGGTCTGACGCAGACCGTATTTTTTCGGAATCTCAAAGTCGGTGATGGTGCACGGATCGTAGCCGCCTACCTGGATCGCATTGACTACAAAGTCGGCATCCCGCAGGGCTTCTTTTCTGTTTTCCACACCGAGATAGGTTTTGATGGTGGCTCTGGACTCGTTGACATTCTTATTGATCGCGCCGAGGATGATTTCTGAATCTTTCAGTCGTTCCTCGTTGATATCATACAACGCAATCTCCGCCTCACAAAGCGCAGGTGTACACATACAGTCCCCCAGTACATTTCTGGCAAATACGGTGCTGCCAGCCCCCATAAAAGTAATTTTCATCTTCATACCTCCTGTACGAATCTATGTATTTTGTTGTCTTCCATAATCCATCCCTGTCTTTTCCCCCGATTGGATGAATTACGGTTTTGCTATGGATTTATTATATGTTTATAAGATGAAAAATCCTATCTGTTTTGTTTCCATTTTATTGTTGATTTGTTGCATGTTTTACAAAACAGAAGTCGCGGTTCACTTCGTCATGTGTTTCCCGGATGTGTATGAAATCGGTATGTCCCAAGGTTTGTTTCATACAAGCATAAACTTTGGCTTGTTGCTTGTAGAATAAAGAATGTGCCTTGGCACATTCTCGCGCCTGCGGCGGTCGCTTGCGTCATCTACCTTATACGTCGCAGTGCGCATCCTCGCGGAGCGTTTTTATTTTACAGGAAAGCAATTTCCTGTAAAGTAAAAAAGAGCCGCGAATCCACTTCGCAGCTCTTTTATGGTTCTTATGCTTCTTTATTTTACTTCCTTCAGATAAAACTCCACCGCTTTGAAATCCCCGGTCTGGCGTGGAAAGTTCAGGCCGCCGTGCATCAGGGCGCGGCCGCTTCTTACCAGTTCGCCGTTTACTTCGTACATGGCATCCGCTTTCAGTCCTCTTACCGGGATGTGAATGGACGGGCCGCTTGGCTGTGCCAGGATCTGCATGCCGTGTACCAGAGCTTCGCTCTGATCCTGGGATACGAACTCCCAGGCTGCGTACAGACGGTTTTCCATCGGGTTGGTCAGGCGGTAGTATTCGCCTTCATGGGTCAGGTTGTAGTATTTCTTAAAGGTTTTGATCTGTTCTTTGACCTCTTCTTTTTCCCCGTCGCTTAACAGGTTCAGATCCAGTTCGTATCCGAAACTTCCCGCCATGGCTACGGTTCCTCTGGTTTCTACCGGAGTGATACGACCGGTCTGGTGGTTCGGAACAGCGGATACATGGGAACCGACTGCTGAGATCGGATAGCAGAAGGATGTTCCGTACTGGACACTGAGACGTTCTACTGCATCGGTATCATCACTGCACCAGATCTGTGGGGAATAATACAGCATACCAAGGTCAAAACGTCCACCGCCGCCACTGCAGCCCTCCAGTAACAGATCCGGATAACGGCTCACCAGTCGTTCCAGCAGATCATACAGACCCAGCATGTAGCGATGGCTTGCCTCTCCCTGGCGTTCTTTTGGTAAAACGGCACTGTACACATCACTGATGTGACGGTTCATATCCCATTTGACATATTCGATATTGGCACTGTCGAGGATCGCCGTCATGCGTTCGTACAGATAATCCCGGACATCTTCTCTTCCCATATCCAGGATCAGCTGGTAACGGCTTCTGTTCGGCTGTCTTCCCGGGATCTGGATCGCCCAGTCCGGATGTGCACGGTAGAGGTCGCTGTCCTCGGAGATACATTCCGGCTCAAACCAGAGACCGAACTTCATACCCATGGCATTGATTCCGTCTGCGATCGGTTTCAGACCGCCTTCCAGCTTGTCGGTATTGACATACCAGTCACCCAGTCCGCTGACATCTCCCTCACGTTTTCCAAACCAGCCATCGTCGAGAACCAGCATCTCCACGCCAAGTTCGGATGCGCCTTTTGCGATGTTCAGGATCTTTTCTTTATCAAAATCAAAGTATGTTGCTTCCCAGTTGTTGATCAGCACCGGACGTCTCTCATGTTTGTATTTGCCACGGCACAGATGTTCCCGGAAGGTATGATGGAAGTTGGAACTCATCTTTTCAAATCCTTCGCTGCTGTAGGTCATGACAGCCTCCGGTGTCCAGAACTCTGCTCCGGCTTCCAGTGTCCAGGCAAATCTCTGGCTGTTGATGCCGGCAGTCAGTCTGGTCTGTCCCATCTGGTCTTTTTCTGCTTCGATCGAGAAGTTTCCACTGTAAACCAGTGCTGTTCCATAACATGGTCCCGCTTCTTCGGTGGTATCTTTGCTGCACAGGATGGCAAATGGATTATGCTGGTGGCTGGATGCTCCTCTGACACTTTCCACGGTCATCTTTCCGCGCATCAGCGGTACCCGTTCCATCTGGCGTTCCAGATTGTGTCTTCCGTGAAAATGCATCAGTTCCCAGTCACCGCTCATCAGATCCAGATTCATGGAAGCAGCTTTTGTCAGCACGATCGCATCGGTTCCCTGATTTACGAATTTTACGCAACGGGTAATGATATCTCTTTCTTCCCACACACTATAGTATAAAAATGCATGCAGTCCGGTTACTTTATCTGCCAGTTCCACGATCAGGGTATCGGCATCTTTTTCTTCTCCGTACAGTGCCGGCATTCCCGGGATCGCATATTTGCCTTTTGAGGTGGTATATCCCACATAACGCCAGTCTGCGGCATCGCTTCCGTCCGCGTTGATCACGCTCACACTGTTGATCCGGTAATCGCCGACGCCGTTGGTGGAGTATTCCTGTGGTCTGGAATCGAGAGAATAGTCTCTCTCATTTCCTGCCTCGTAAGGGTTTCCGGAAAATCCCCGATCCTGATAGTCTAAAAGATAGCTCATATCTTCCTGACCGATATTTTCTCCATAGTACAGGTGATTCAGCACAAGATATTTGTCTGCCATCATCTGATAACTTGTATTGTTTGTTGACAACGTAAAAAGTTTTTTCTGTTCGTCTATATAAATTGCCATGTTCGTCCTCCTTTTTATCGCTCTGTCTGCATCACAGTTTATTGTTTTTACATCACTGTTTTTACATCACTGTTTTTTACATTCACCGTTATGTTTTGCAGTCTGTTTTCTATTCACAGACTATACTCAGTATACTATGCTGCGAAACTGAAAAATATAGGATTTGTTTCCTGTAATTGTGGATTCGTTGCGTGCTGTATCAATTTTGGAGATTTTCATGTACGCTGTTATCCATGTTTTTTCTGCATTTCCATTTTCCGGACGGTTCTTTGCTCTGTTATCCGTTTTGTTCCTGTGCCCGTTCACATTCTCTTTTCAGGATCTCATGCCACTCCGGTTTTTCTTTTTTTAAGGATAACGGTTTCCCTTCCCTGTTCAGAAAGCAGTGACTGGTCTGTCCGCTGCAACGCAGGGTTCCGTCTTTTTTATCCCTGATATGATATCCCAGAAAGATTTTTACGCCATTATATTTTTTCACTGTCACCTCAATAGATACTTCTTCCCCGTACCGTGTCATGGAGTGATAGGCTGCCTCCACCGTCAGTACCGGGCTGATCACACCTGCGGCTTCCATTTTGTCATAATCCATACCGAGATATGCCAGATAATCGCTCCGGCTTTCCTCGAACCAGCGGATATAGTTGGAATGATGCACGCATCCCATCTGATCGGTTTCATAATACTGCACCCGATGGTTATAACCCGGGTATTGTTCTGTCCTTTCCATCTGTGTCTCTTCCCTTTCTGTCCCATACATTTCTGTTCTGTCATTTTTCTCCACATTTTTGCGATTTCAATTTTAAAATGCACCATCGCAAATTGTTTTCTCTCGCTTCAACATTTTTATTTTCAAAAGGATTCTTCTTTTTTCAGTTTCTGATAGATCCGTCCTACCGGAAGTCCCACCACATTGTTATAATCTCCCTGGATTTTTTCTACAAACCGCGCACAAAGTCCCTGGATCCCGTAGGCTCCTGCTTTGTCCATCGGCTCTTTCGTGCTGACATACCATGCAATCTCTTCTTCTGTCATCGGGTACATGGATACTTTTGTCTCTTCCGCAAAGGTTGTCTGTTTTCCTTCCTCCAGCAGTGTCACACCGGTATATACACTGTGAGTCTGCCCCTGCAGCATGCGTAACATACGGATCGCATCTGCCTCATCTTTTGGTTTCCCAAGGATCTTCCCGTCATAAACCACAATCGTATCCGCCCCGATCACCAGCCAGTTCTCCGGTAACTGTGGCTCCAGCTCTTCCTTCACCGCAGCTGCTTTTTGTGTCGATAACGATTTTACCACTTCCACAGGATCTGTGCTTGTGATGATTTCCTCACCGCCTGCCGGATGCACTTCGAATTCTAATCCGATCTGTGTTAAAAGTTCTCTTCGTCTTGGGGACTGGGATGCGAGTATAATATTTTTCATAATTCTCCGTTTTCTCCCTTCTGCCGTTCCTGTGCAATTACAATTCCGCGACAGTATTTTCTTCTATTATTATGCCATATTCTCTCTTTTTTGTGAATCGTTTTTCATTCAGACAATACAGTAACGAAATAAAATACGCTTCGCGAATTTTACTCATTATCGCAGCAGTCGTCAAGGTCTTGTGCAAGCACAGACTTTGACTCGTTGCTCACGTAAAAAAACTGCCGTCCGAAACACTTCTTTTCATGTTCCGGACGACAGCCATATTCTGTGAAAGTAAGCAGAACGATAAGCCGGGTTATGTCTTGAATGGTCATCTATCTAATCCTGCTGTTGCCAGCAGGCTTCAGCGACCTACCTAAAAACGTGACGGGCAGCCACATAGTTTTTTGTTCGGTCTTGCTTCGGATGGGGTTTACATGTGCCCTCTCTGTCACCAGACAGGCGGTAGTCTCTTACACTGCCTTTCCACCCTTACCAGGCGAACCTGGCGGTTTATTTCTGTTGCACTGGCCTTGGAGTCACCTCCACCGGACGTTATCCGGCATCCTGCCCTTTGAAGCCCGGACTTT